>Ga0209777_10001924_pt1 | contig 28533 bp, 26 predicted proteins | sample FrelakmetHBP12HB_FD_187147 | JGI IMG/M metagenome (GOLD analysis project Ga0209777, IMG submission 187147) | Freshwater lake sediment microbial communities from the University of Notre Dame, USA, for methane emissions studies -HBP12 HB (SPAdes)... | ecosystem: Environmental > Aquatic >...
AGACAGAAGGGAGGCAAGGAGCACAGCAATAGAGAGTTGAAGGTTAGCTCAAGAGCCGCTATACTACAACCCGGGGTGGCTCAGAAACCGAACGGCGGTTTGGCTCACTTTCAGACCGGTGCCCCCAATAAACCCATTTATCAAATTGAAGAAGCTTTTGAACAGTCGATTAGAATTGAAAGCAACGACGTAAATCGCTATCACTATGCAACATATCTTATTCGCCAAGATGAATATGAAAGAGCCCTACAACAAATTGAACAGGCTTCACTTTGTGAAGGGGTGATACAAAGCACGTTTAGAAGTCTAAAAGGATTGGTACTAATGAGAATTGGCAGAGTCGCCGAGGCTATTGTTGAGCTTGATGAAGTTTGGGCGAAACGATCGAAGGATATTCCAGTGAAAGTGGGACTTACTCAGGGAACACAATTGGCTGAAGCATACAGGAGACAAAGTGAGCAGATGTCATTGCTAGGGAAGCATCCAGAGGCACTTACAAGTTGCTGCAAGGCGGCTCGAGTAATTGATGAAGCGATAGGAGATTATGGCTACGATAGTACGCTCGTGGGGACAGCGGTAAACATTCTTGCGTGTGTGGTGGGATTTATCGCCACAAAGGGAATTGATGTGAACGTTTTAGTGGAACAGACCTGTAAGTGGGATAGTAGCGCAGAATTTCGTGGACACGTGATGAGTTCTAATCAAACTCTAGATTACTTCCGAAGGTATCCTGACTTGATGAAGTTTTTCCCTAATATTGCTAAAGAGTTGCTCACTAGAGGCTACGGAAAGCGACAACGGGGCACAATACAATTCATAGTCCAGGAGGGGAAGTATGGATTTATTGTATGCAGCGATTTGGGACGGGTACACTTTGGTCTATCCTCGTTAGTTGATTCAAGCACGTGGTCGACTCTCAAAGCGAACGATGTTGTTGTTTTTGGTGTGATGCTTCCGAGGGATACGAGCCGATTACCACATGCCGTCAATCTAGAATTGGCAACTGAGGCGAAACCTCAATCGCAATAGGGTTATATTTGAGTTCGGCATATAATATCGAAGGTAATCCCCGTTGCTAGTTCTTGAAGATTTAAGGGTATTGGGAGCTCCGAAACCACTTCCTTTTGGTGTTCGCCTGCGATATAATTGGATACTCTCCTTGACCCAGTGAAATAGATATAATGTAATTACTGAGCAGCAAGAAGTCATGAAATCTAGGAAAGTGTGCAAGCCCAGATTCTATGGTTCATGGTGACTAAATGGATGCCGACGTAATAATAATTGGCGGCGGTTTTGGAGGACTATCCACTGGTGCTTTATTAGCCAGTAAGGGTGTCAACGTATTGCTTCTGGATAAGAATCGAGTTTTAGGCGGAAGGGCTAAAAGCGCTGATAAGGCAGGCTTCGTGGTTGATAATGGCTTGCATAGCAATCGTTTTGCTGCTGATGGGCCTGCTGCCGCTGTCCTTAAAAGTGTGGGGCAAAATTTAGAATTTGTTAAAGAAGAGGGCTCCCTTTCCTACATTTACCACAAGAGAAAGTTGATAAAGCGCCCGTCCTCAGCCCAAGAATTTCTGACTACAGAGCTTCTCTCGGAACAAGCTAGGGCGGAAGTGGTAAAAGTCCTTGTACAGATGTCACTGGAGAATCCGGATGAGTGGTATCCACGAACATTCTTGGAGTTCATCCACAAGTTCACCAACAACAAGGAGGCCAAAGAATTCTTCCGTCTCATCGGACTCTTTATAATCGCCCCCCAGATTGAGGAAACTTCAGCCGGGGAGGTGATGTATTTTATGCAACAGGCCCAAAAGTCGGTTCAGTCTGTGGCTACACCTATAGGAGGCGCCAAACAGATAATAGAGAAGCTAAGTGCTATCATTGAAGGAAGGGGGCAAATTAGGAAGGGAGCCAAGGTTGACCAAATCTTGGTGAAGCAAGGGAAAGTAACCGGGGTGAAGGTGGGCAAAAAGGTGTATACCTCTAAAGCCGTGGTCTTTACTCCCCCAGTTCAGCAATTATTTAATGTTATTGAGCCAAGACATTTTTCCCCCACTTTTGTCAATTATTCCCGCAATTTAATACCAACCTCGGGGGTAAGCATAGATTTTGGCTTAGGTCAGCAGGTGAGTGATCTCAGCGGCAGCGTCGCCGACGTTGATCTGATGGTGATGGGGAGTTTTCCCTCCAATCTGGATCCCTCTCTGGCGCCAAGAGGTAAGCAGCTTTCCACGTGGGTCATGATTCTGCCATACCACCATCTGGAGGGCAAAGGAGCAGCCAAGAACGCTCTGTCTCGGTTGCGCAGTTTCATATCCGAATTATACCCCAGATTCTTCGGCTGTGTAGAGTGGCAGCGACCACAGGTCTACCCCATTCTGGATGGCGTATTATTGAAGGTAGGGCAGGCTTACCCCGATAGGCATCAGCTTCGCTCACCCCATGTTGAAAACCTCTTCTTCGCCGGTGATACCGCTAAAGCAAAGGGGTGCAGCGGTGACATTGCCTTTAATGCGGCACTGGAACTGAGCGGCTTAATTCCTTCCTCATTTTAAATGTCCTGTGCCGGGCCCAACCACGACGAACATACAAACGGAATGTTCAATTTCTATGACGTAGAGTGCTCCAAAACCATGGCATGTGAAGCAGCTTGGATTGCCACATTTTGAAATTGGGACAGCATGAAGCACTACAGGGCGCAGCTACAGTGGGCTTGGCGACATCTCAAGATTACTTCCTTCCGTAACGCACCTTTCTTTATAGGGAGCCGTCGAGTTCATCCGCCACGGGTTTTTTGCAGGCTCTGCACCGTTGTGCTCCCCTGAAAAGCGGTTCGCCGCACGCTGAGCAATGATAGCGTTCGCATTCAGCCCGTGCCCAATTCACACTACCCTTATCGTCACCGTACTCAGCGACTTCTGCCCGCCAAATGGGAATCGTCCGTTTCATTACTCGCACCCCGGTGGCAAAGCCGAAATTATTTATCATGCTGCAGGGCCATTGGTCGCATTGATGGCAGGAGTAGTAACCCTTGGACTTAACGCAGTTCCTTATCGTGCATATCTTGCACCAGTTGTAAATCTTTGCTGATGTGTCTGGTTGCATGCAGCCCAGGCACTCAGTTTCTTCGGCTTTTGTTCCATAGAGGTTCGCCATAATCGCCCTGAATTTTCCATTCTTATCTCTGGTAGCGATGTAGATGCCGCAGGTACCGCAATACAAGCCACATGGTGCCATTAGATTCCTATTCTTGAATTCTTCTTCGGACCATCCTTCCATTTCCGCCTCCTAAGCCTTGCCCAATGGCTTTATTAAGTTTGAGATTTGAGGAAGGCCCTTGAACGAGATATATTCGGATACATGAACGACCTTCATATTCTTCACATGTAAAACACTAGCGCCATCATACTGAAATTCTTTGCCTTGTTTGTCCTTCTCCCAACAAGTCCATTCAACCATACAGATGTTTGTTGGACTGGGTAAGCACGTACCCCTCATGCATACATTCTTTACAACGAATTTCCTCTTAGGGAACTCCTTCTTCCACCTCTCAAACCATTCTGCTATGGCTTTCTTGCCTTTAACAGTATCTCCGACACCGAGTTCTGAAGTACCGTCCCATACAGCATCTTCGACCCAGCCACCCAGCAAAGCATCAACGTCATAGTCATCCTGGGCCATCAAGCTAAAAGCAAAGCGCACTGTCCTCTTGGCAAGCATTGACGCAATCATTCTCTTCCCTCCCTTCGTTTGTTCTTGCGAGATTCTACAGCGATTTGTATAATGGCGCAAGCACTCCATAGGGCACTGTTGGTAAGACAGAAGTGAAGCCAATGTCCTGAGCGTGGTTGCATGGTGGAACCTGGGGGTAAATGAAGGTGAACAGAACGATGAATTGTGACCTGGAGGTAACAAAACAAGCTTCTGTTACTGGGCGCCATCAAGTCCTTTCATCCCACAGCGTATCTCTTTACAGCATAGTTCCATTCTTTGGATTCAAATAGTTCTCTAATTTCAGGCTGATCCACCGCAAAGCAGCAGGCCCAGTATACAAGTGGAATCAGAATCTGCCTTGCACGTTTGAATCCCATCTGGTCAAATGCCTTCAGGCTCCTAAGGTTGCCTGCCAGCCTGCTTATATCTATATCCTCGCCACACCCGTTCTTTATGCACTGCAGCCTGTAGGCCCCAACTTCTTCATAGGCCCCTGTAAACCCTATAATGTTCAAAATGTCAGACTTCTCCTCTGAACCCAAGCCCCCACAATGGTAATGAAGGTATGTCAGTGCCCTTAACAGGAGCAACCATCTCACCTCTTTAAATACGAGCGGCTTGTGCCTTGCACAGTTAACACCCAATCGAGAGTCTTTGCGCGCTTCACGCTCTAACCTATCAAGAAGTGCGACAAGCTTTGAAATCTGTATCGCACTGTCGACGTTATGGATCTTAAATCCTATAGCCATTTGCATCAGTTTTTCTTTCTCTCTGGCAAACTTACCATAGGTCCTTTGCTCAATCATTGATAGTAGCTTGCAAAAATACCTCGCTCTTAGGCTGACTGGAGGGATCTCTACGGAATTTGTGTAGAATTCACCAACAGTACCTCCAAAATTGATGTCCGATATCTTTATCTTTCCAGTCTCGATAGCCATCATATTGTTGCCTTCCGTGAATAGTTCTTCAATGCGATTTTCAGGCTGTAGAATCTGAATACGTTCGAGATTTTTGCCTTCGAATACTTCTTCTTTGAACGTATCGTAGAGGGACTCTATATTGTCCGCAATTTCGAAGATATTTCCTCGTTTCTTATTGGATTCTTTAGGCAATCTTGTTACTCTTCCTACCTGCTGTTCGAATAGGCGCATACTCAGTGTTGGTCTTAGCAATATTAAGTTTTCCAGATCTGGGAAATCAAATCCTTCGATGAGCATTCCTACTGTACAAAGGACAAAGGGAGGACTACCTATAGTCCTGAATGCCTTTAGAATCGCACCTCGTTCTGCTGGTGGCAACTCCGACGAAAGGTATACCGCATTCTTGAATTGACCGGTATTTGTGTAGTTATTAATAAGAAAAGACTCACTAATAGTGTCCTTCAGTTCGCCATTGAATATGGCAGAACACATTTTGGCATGAAAAGCGTTGATCTTTCCCTCCTCGTTTGCCAATCCTTGAACGATATTCCTCACCGGAGCGCAGAATACCAAGGTTTTTGAGTTCTTATTCGGGGTCTCTTCATCATATATCTTCTTGGCCAACTTTGTTCTTTGAATGGTTAAGTTGATTCTATTCCAAGAGCTGCAATCCAAATATAATTCATCTTTATGCAATTCAGAAAGTCCTCTCTGAAAGTCGAACACATCCGATATGATTTGGTTACTACGAATAATCACATAGTTCAATTCAGAAAGCTGTCTATCAATGATACACTGCGGCAAATTCTTACTAAATATTTCTCGTATGTCGATTGCGATATCATCAACAAACTTCACATGTCCCACTATCCCTTGGAAAGGAGTTGCTGTCATACCTAGAATCCGGGATTTTTCATCAATCCTATTTATGAAATCATTGCCCCTATTGTCTATGAAATTGTGAACTTCATCGATAATCACTAGATCGGCACTCTTGGCAAGAAGAGCCCCGATTTTCTCATTCCTCTTACTGAGCACTGTTTGAAGGGAGGCAAAGATGACAAGCCCGCCATTTCTCGTCTCCAAACTTTTCTGCAATTCTAATGCATTTACCTTGGTGTATTCTGAGGACAACACTAAGCTATTGGAGAAAAGGGGTATCTTTCTTCTTTCGTCAACAAAGAACGTTTGGTTTAGCAATTGGTTATTACGCGAGACCAAGAACAATACGACTTTCCCCTGCTGGAAGTATTGCTTCATGAGGTACTTAGCTAGGAAAGTCTTGCCCCAACCGGTTGGTACTTTAATGTACCCCAATCTGTTATGGGCGAGGTATCTATTGATCTCCTCAAGGTAGTTCCGCTTTTCTTCACTTAGGGCCTCTAGTTCAATTGTCCCCATAGCTACTCGCTTCCTAAGCAGCCCTTGATACCTTGTCATGACTCGTTCAAAGAGATACTAGGGCACCGCGATTTACCTGTCAACAACTGAGAATTCGCCCAAACAATTCAATGGAATGTCAGGCTCAAGAAAGAACTAGAAGCGCCTGCGGTCAGTCGAAGATCATGGCTTGGGCAAGAAAGGTGTAACAAGATAGGAGTCAATTTCAGCTTCATTTGTAGCAGGGCCAAATAGCTTCCTAAATTCAGCTACCAATTTTTGGGACGGATCGGAAAGGCCTTTCTTGAGCGACCTAAGCTCATCAAGCGAGATATCAAAGACATCGGCCAGTCTTTCGTCTGAATTGATGGGAGGGTCCCAATTTACCTTCTTGGCTTGGTCTACAACGTAGTGATAGGCTCTCTTTCGACTTTCATGCCGGTTTGTCATTGAACTCCTCTACGACCTCCGCCAATCCACGTAGACCTTAGCACAGCCTGTTTGCTTCGTCAAGTGCGCATACGTTCTGCACAGTTGTTGCTCCGATTGCACATAATGGACTATTGTTAACTTGGACTCTCGTCTGACCGCGCAGTGGATAAGGACAATCTTTCCCAGAGATTGCCAACTGGCACATGATCGCCACCCTTTCATGCTGCCAGATGAGGGTGGAACTTGCTACTCGTGAAAAGTTTCAGTCCCATGCTCAGACTTTGACACGAGTTCTATCAAGACACCTCTCATATAGCGACGCCTGACAAAGGCACGCTTCGCTGGCACACTCGCGCTTGGGGGTATTTCAAGCACATCTGCGCCCCGAGCTATTAATGATTCGATCTCGGCACCTATGTCATCGACTTCAAAGCAGAGATGGTATATTCCCTCTCCACGCTTCTCAACAAAGCTACCAAGCTCGGTATTAGGGTTGCTACCTTCCATCAGCTCGATAAAAAAATCGCCAATAGGTATGATGGCGCTTCTAAAACCGAGTTCGGGGAAATCGATTCTGCCACCTGGAAGCACTTGCAAGGCAAGTGCTTTGGTATACAGCGGCAGTGCCTCATCAAGATTCTTTACCACAATCCCGATATGGCTAAGCCTTGTAATCATTGCTCCCCCTTACGTTCGATTCCCTTGTCTATTTGAGTGGGGTAACGCTTTGTCTTAGTTTGTTTTTTCCTGTTTACTATTTTCAGACTCCAAAGTTGCATAAAAAGCCCAGAACCCGACGTGCTCTTATGACCTACTTATAGAGAGGATATCGTTCTTTCAGTTTAAGTGGTCAAGATGCTACCTTGGACATCATAGCTCAATCTCTTTCAAGTCTGGGTCTACAATAAGCCTAGGCTCGGTTAATGCTTGTACCTCCTCTGCTGTCCATCCAGGCATTACCTCTTTTAGTAAAAGCCCCTTTGGCGTAACCTCGATTACAGCAAGGTCAGTCACAATAAGGTCAACGCACTCCTTTGCGGTAAGAGGTAGGTCACATTTCTTCACTATCTTACATTCATTGTTGCGCGTGACGTGTGTCATGCAGACGATGACTTTCTTAGTATTGGCCGCCAGATCCATAGCGCCGCCAATGCTGGTAAATAGATGTGGAGATCGCCAATTCGCCAGGTCACCTTTCTCCGATACCTGAAGCCCTCCCAGAATAGTGACATCGAGCTTCCCACCACGGATCATGTCGAAGGCCTCGCCCATATTGAAAAGACACATCCCCGGAATCGGCATCACAGGCTGACCACTGGCGTTAACCAATGTCCACCCCATCTCATCTGCTTCCTCCTCAGTAGCTATGCGGCCATGGCCAAGAATGCCGCTTTCTGCATGAAAGAACACCGTCTTCCCTTCCGAGATGAAATTACTTGCCAGGGTAGGTATGCCGAACCCCAAATTTACGTAGTTACCATCCTTAATCTCCTTGGCTGCCCTTAATGCCATGGTCTGTTCATCCAGCCTTCCTTTGCTCTTGACACTTTCTCTCAGTTCTTGTTCTGTCATTTTCAATTCTCCTTCGGTATTTGAACCACGCGGCGTACATATATACCGGGAGTGATAATATGCTCCGGATCGAGCTCTCCTGGTTCAACCACCTTGTCCACTTCGGCTATGGTGATTGAGGCTGCTCTGGCCATTAGTGCACTGGAACCTCTACCAGTACCTTGATAGATCAGATTCCCGAATTTGTCGGCTTTGTAAGCCCGAATGAGGGCGAAGTCGAGCTTGAGTGGCCTCTCCAGGATGTATTCTTCCCCCTCGAATATCTTTTTTTCTTTACCTTCCTCCACGACTGTTCCTACCCCAGTACGAACATATACACCCCCTACACCTGCTCCGGCAGCCCATAGCCTCACCGCCAAGTTGCCATGCGGCATTTCTTCCACCATCAGCTTGCCCGCATCCCATTCTTTTTTTATAGTGTCAACACCTGGGGCAAAGGGGAAACTACTGATAACCTTCCGCACGACGCCCTGCTCTACCAGCACACCCCCATCGACGTACCAGCTTTTCTTGGCCTTAGTCTCACCGAACAATTCACTCAGAAACTCCCTAATCTTTTCTCCCAGGCCACCAAACAAAGTGACAATGGTGATGTCTTTGGGCGCTTTTCTAGCCACAGCCCTGATAAGGTTCTGTGGTGTCATCACTGCCCCTGCAAAGTTGCTGATCCCGATGACAGCGCCATCGGGTATATCTGCAACCGCCTCGTCAAAGCTAGCCATAGCCTTATTTACTGGCACTCGCCACCTCCCATACCTATTCCCTATCTACTTGAGTTACTTCGTTACTTGCTCTGGCTTTCTTGGCCCCATTTTTGGGTAAGTTCATAGGTCAGATCCTTAAACTCCTTCTCTGTCTCAAGCGGTCTTCCTAGCCATTCTCTGTAGAAAGCGTCTATATCGGGCAGGAAATCGAAAACAGCAGGATACCCAATGGGCAGGGTTTCGACCTCTAGTTGGATGCCACAGCCCGGGCAATAGTACTCCCTAACCTCGCAAAACTTCGGGTCGGGCTTACGTGGGCCGAAGAAAACCTCGTCTAGCTTCTCTTCAGTGTCCCTAACATAGATGCGAGCATTTAGTTTCCAATTCACCCTGTAGTCTCCGAATTCATACCCGCAATCACACTTGATGATTCTTTCATTCTCCTTTTCCACAATATACAAGTGTTCCGCTAAGGAAAGTAGAATCTTATTCTTCCAAGGAACTCTCTCCTGCAATATCTCTAAATACTTATCGAATCTGTCATCGTCTTTGGGGCCGCTTATGATCGCCCTCACTTTTGGCCAGGGAAGTTTCCCATCGATAAGGTCTTTTAGCTCTTCTTTGTTGTGTGCCATGTTTATTCACCTCCTAATGTGAAGTCTTGTGGCAAGCTCCAGAACTTTCGAAATTCCTCGGCAAACCTGGGACCTTTCCCCATGGAGTTGTGATACATCTCTAATAGGAGTGGCTCCATCTCATTTTTCACTATTCTCTCTCTGGTCTTTTGCCACCAATCTTTGAAAGGGACCCCTTTTTGCAGACGCTCTCTTTTTCTCGCTTGGCGCAGTTCCTTTGTCCTTTGCTCGTCTATGGTCCATTCCTCTTCGTTCTCATCGTAACTAGCCTGGGTGCAGTATATATTCCTGCAAGCTTCCGCTGTGGTAAACCCGAGATCGAGATCTGATTTGATCAGGCTCGTATCCCTCTCTATAGGATCCCCATACCCGCCGTTGTTGCTATGAAGACAATCCTGAATCAAGTCATAGTCCTTTAACACCTCATCGCTGCACCACCACGCCTTTACAAGGCTGATGTCACCCTTTACTAGCTTCTTAATATCAGGATTTCTAGGATCCCCCTCGCTTCGGGGCAAGGGCAATCCTTGCTCGATTAGTTCGTTAGTATTCGCGTTCCGAACAACGTAAGCGTAGAATACATTCCCTGGATATCCTCCAAAAATTCCCCTATTTTGAAGTATTCTGTTTACAGTATGCGTTGCCATTGTTTCAGCGATAGTCCACTCTGCCTTATGGACCATCTGCGTTGAGCATAAATTGAACCCACCACGGTACTTTCCAAATCCCCCCGAATCCGGCATGATCCTTGATCCGATATATAGTGCGGCTAGGCCGAGTTCCCACACTTCTATGTTCCCGCTGTCGGTTTCGGGGTTATACATTGTGAGGTCGATTCCATCGGCGATGCCACGAGCTCCAGAACCCAACCCCCCCATCTGACGTGGCTCGCCACCCGGGGCGAACTCCCCTAGCATTGGTATACGCGGGTCCCCTTTCTGAAAGCGCCCGTTTGTAATCAGGCTAACCTGATTTACACCTAGAATGATCTCTTCCCTGAAGCCGCGGCTGTAGTAAGCCCTGCTTAGAGACTCAAGAAAGTTTGCGTAGAAGACGAGCACAGGTGCCCATAGATTTGCAGTGGGAAGATACATCGTGGATGGTTTCATTATACTGTCGTAGGGGCATTTTATCTCGCAGGGCATAAGCGTACCATAATTTGCCTTACCATCGTAAGCCATTGTCATAGCTAGGGTAATGGCAAGCCCGCCATACATCCCTGCCGGAGTGGTGTTGAGACTATGCCATCCCCAATCCCCAGCCCCTTCGAAATCTATCTCTATTTCACCGCTGGGCTTGATCTTAATATCTGCAGGAATCAGTCTGATCACATCCTTTCTGGCGTAGGCTGGCACTGGCTTATCTTTGAGGTAAATCTCTAGATATATTGGATTCCGAAATCTACCAGGGACTGTTCTTTGCCTCACTCTATAGAGTTGAGTTCTCCTCGAGTCCTCTATGAGCTCTCTGGTGGTCTGTTCATAATACTCTAGGCCAAACTCATCTATCAGCCGTTTTACCTCCTCACGAACCTTGATGTTTGCTGCCAACGCTCCTTTTCTGTCCAGTATAAACATGTTAGGATAGCGCAATGTGCGTTCCATTCTGGTCAAAAAATCTCTTCTCAGTTTATCATCTGTTCCCGTTTTCTCAGCACAGATAAAAACCCCATCGCTAAATCTCTCAACATTAGTAGTGGCCGGCATAGGAGCGCAACTCACTGACCCAATGTCTACTTCCATAATTACTGTTACCACCCACCCCACAAGCTCTTCTTCATAGAAAATAGGGCTAATGTCATATACGTCCGCGGGATGCATCCCAGCTATCGTGTTATCATTGCATGTGAAAATATCCCCCTCATTGATACCTGGGTCTTCCTCGTAACCGTTTCTTATCATCCATTGGATTACTTCACCCATAGGCACTATGTGAACCTGAATGCCTGTAGAGGTAGCTACACAATGCCCCTCAGGTGTATAAAGTGCAATACAGAGCTCTTGGACCTCTCGTACAATAGGCGACGCGGCGATCATTCTAGTGGTCTCCCTCCCTGCTATCAGAGCAGAGAGCATTCTAGAATGTAATAGCTCATACTTTATCGGGGCTTCCTCCTTTTGTTTAAGCTCGGTGATACCCGTATAGCATCCTGTCTCCTTGGTCAGCCTTGCTGTCTCTTCCAGCATCTGTTTTAGCGTCTTGCCATCCTTACCTATGCCCTTTTTAACCTCAACCACTTTTAACCTCCTGTCATCCAAATTACCCGGTATTCGTCCATCCTTATCCTTCTCCCCGGAGGGACCAAGAGCGTCGTAGCCGGGGCTTCCACTACAGTAGGGCCCTCTATTTCATTGCCAGACTTAAGTAAATCCATCTCGTAAAGCTTTGCTGTTACCCACTTCCCCTTCTGGTATACACCCCTTTCGCCCTTAACAGCTTCTTTGAGTGGCTTCTTGCCCTCAAGAGGATATTTTCGCAAGACTGGTTTGATTTTAGGCACGGTGGCGATGAGGCCCACCTCATAGATCGTGTAACCCCATTCTGGGTGCTTCGCCCCGGCTGTGTAAACCTTGGTATAAAGCTCTTCGAAGGCCTGGATAAGCTTGTCCATCTCCTCTGCGGTGTTAATCCTGCCCACAGGAGAAGGCACCTCGAGATCCTCCATCTGCTGACCGTATCTCATGTATGCCACCTGCTTAAAGCTAACATCCTGCTCGCGAAAGCCCTCCTGCATCAGGTCTCTAATAGCCGTTTTCTCAAGGTCTTCCCATCCCGAATTAAGTATTCCACCTATGATCACCTTAAAGATCTCCTCAGCGCCATATGGTACCGCCGCCAGAGTCGATTTCTGATAGCGATGGACATAGTCTATCGAAGCACAGCCAAAGGAGGAGAAAGCGGCAGCAAAGGGGACCGTCATTACCCCCTTAAGAGGCAATCCCTCAGTATAGCCAGCAGCATACATAGGGCCTGCTCCTCCATAGGCTAGTAGATAGTAATCTGCTGGGGAGAAACCCCTTACTGCAAGCACTGTTCTAATATGTTCTTTCATGTTGGAACAAATTAGGTTATATATCCCTTCAGCAAAGTCGTAGACATCTACACCCAGCACATCGGAGCATTGCTCTTTAACAGCCCTATACGCTTTATCCTTATTTAATTTCAGCTTACCGCCCAGATAGTAGTCTGGATTAAGGATGCCACAAATAAGGGCGCAATCCATTACAGTGGGTATGTCATTCCCCATGTCATAGCAAACTGGTCCCGGATCGGCTCCAGCACTTTCAGGACCTATATGAAGCCTCTTCATAGGATCAACTCTGAGGTACATCCCAGTCCCAGCGCCGATGGAGTTCATAAGAACGGTGGGAATGTTAAATATATGATGAGCCAGCTCTACTTCTCGCAAGACCACGAGCTGTTGCCTCATAACAAGACCGACATCGAAACTCGTTCCCCCCATGTCAGTGCCTACTATATTCGGCAGGTCTAATAATCTCGATAAATATTGCACACCGATAACCCCTCCTATAGGTCCGGAGAAGGCGGCTTCATGGAGCCGGGGGTAAGTGATATTGGCTACACTGCCAGAAGCCATTACTATCTGCAATGGATATTTGTATCCATGATCTTTGAGTTTTCTCTCTATCTCGACTAATTGTTGTCTCCCTGGTTCTGCAGCATATGCTTGGAGTAGCGTGCTGTTTAACCGGGAAACCTCCCTCATGATTGGTGCAATCTCGCTGGACAAATAAATTGGAATCTGGACCCCTTTTTCTGCCATCACTTCCCTAGCTATCTCAGCTAATCTTCTTTCATGAATGGGATTTATATATGAATAGTAGAAACAGACGACAATTGACTCGACACCCCTTTCTAAAAGCTCCTCTACAGCCTGTCTGGCTTCATGCTCATATAAGGGAATTATCGTCTCTCCTATGAAGTTAATTCTTTCGGTGACTCCGCGCACAAGCTTTCTCGGCACAAGAGGGGGCATATTGTGGTAGTGCCCCACCTTGTGCAGCCTATCAGCATAGCCGAAGCCAGCATAAATCTGCTTAGAACGCTCATGAAGAAGTATATCCTCATCACCTGCTGTGACTATGAGCCCTACCTTTTGCCCTGTTCTTGTAAGTAGAATGTTCAACATTGCGGTACCGGAGTAGATGCACACCTCAACGGAGGGAAGTATTCTCTCAGCCTTCTGTTCCCAATCTATCCCCCAATAGCTAAAAGCATCAGCAAGGGAGTTCCAGTACCCTATCGATTGATTGCGTGGAGTTGTCGAGGCCTTTCCGATGACAAAGTCTCCCTTCTTGTCCACTACGAACATATCTGTCATCGTGCCTCCAGCATCGCTGGTTATTATCACTACCTCTTTCTCTCTGACCATTTTGCACTTTCTCCCTTACGTCTATTTGACTGCTAAAGAATACTCATGAGCGAATTCGCGGGTTCCTAGCTAACGGTTCGGCGATGAGACTATAGAATTCAGGCCTGCGATCTTTGTTGAGGTCCACCTCCAATTCTCCGGGGATGACCACCTGGTACTTCATCCTGGTTGTTGCCGGTTCAATCTCGGCATAGAGGATGTCTTCTTCAAAAGCCTTCCCTTCTGCCAAAGCCAGACCAGACCAGTGAGCGACCTTGCTGCGACCGAAGAACTTGATGCCTCGTTCCTCGCCAACACGATTTATGCCGACGTAGAAAATGAGGTTCTCTACGGCTCTTACCGGAATGATAAAGTCAGGGCAGATCTCGCCAAATAGTTCAGGCCAGTTCGAGGGCAGAACTATGACATCAGCCCCCTGCAGTGCCAGAACCCGAGAATATTCGGGGAACATCAGGTCATAGCATATGCCTATCCCTATCCTGCCCAACTCGGTCTCATAGACGGTCGGTGGCAGGTTGCCATGGTTTACGAAGCGGTCAACACACATGTAGGGAAGGTGAAGCTTGCGGTGCTTCCCTATCAAACCCTTGGGCCCGAGAAATGCTGCCGCATTGTAGTATTTATCTCGATCCTTTTCCAAGAGGCCGACCACAACATATACATTAAGTTTATGGCAAGCTGCTATGATTTTCTCTGTACTGGGGCCAGGGATTGGTTCACAAACTGGAATGGCCTCCTTCATACTGGAAAAACAATAGCCGGTTAAAGTACACTCAGGAAAGACAATAAGGTGAACTCCCTGCTTCGCAGCGCTCTCTATTAACTCGACACATCTTGAGAGATTTCTCTCCTTGTCCAGAATCTTCGGCTCCATCTGTACCCCGGCGATCTTTATCTTTTCAATCATGGCCGGATCCTCCAAATGCGTCTATTTGGAACTCTGCGCCAAGGCCCCGTTCAGCTTTCTACACGCCTCATCCAAGATTTCCTTCGGAGGTGTACAATAGAAGCCGTTGGGGAGGTTTGTCCTCTTGAGTCCAATGCTTTTTTGAAGATCTGCGAGGGTCTCTGCCAACTTCAGTGCCGCAGCAGTACCGTCGACAACAGGGACATGAGCATCGCGTATTTCCACATAGCCATTTAGAGAGAGCGCAGGCCCCAGCCAGCCACAGGCGAGTACAATGACATCCGCACCATCCTGAATTGCCTCCCAGGCTGCCTTCTCAAAGTTATCAATGAGCTGCTCAGGTTTGCCTTTAAAGGCATCAGTTAGACCGAATATCATCTCGAAATGCCTAACGGGCCTGTGCTTGATAGCCCGCTCCTCAAAGCCAAGGAAATGAAGGCTTTCTTCCAGCGCAGCAACAATAGTGGCAGATGGTGCTACTACGGCAAGCTTCCTCCCCAATAATTGGGCTACCATGAGTGCCGATTCAGTGACACTCATCACTGGAATTTGTAACAAGCCCCGCGCTCGGTGTAGTCCCGGATCGAGGGCGCAATTGATCACCACCGCATCAAATCCTTCCTCCTCAGCCCTGATAATGCCATTGACTATGTCTACCTCACGCAGTGGCTGTACACACGACCAGGTTAATGGCCATGGCCAATTTCTAAGAGATTCAGGGGTGTGGGGATCCTTTTTTACGTGGCGGTGAGTCACCACAGTATCCGGTCTCGTTACTCTCTTTGCCAGTCTCATAACACCGTCCCAGATGACTTTCGAATCAGCACCCATCTCCTCGTCGTGCACACTTTCGTGCATTAAGATTTTCAGTCCCATTCCGCCCTCCTTTTTCAAATTTGCGAATGACCCTCGCTAATACGTTGTATTCTGGTCATAATCATCAGTAGCGAAGGGCCATAAAGTCAATGAAACAATTCCTGTGCGAGCAGCATACCCCCCCCATATATTTGTTGTCAAGTAAATAGTGGAAGGACCGGCTCGCTGTGTTCGCTTTAGAAAATCAATAATTTTGACGACGCTTTGATCAGCCAGTTAGGTAGTCTGTTTTTCGAATCCATACCAACTCCCTGATCAGTATTTCGACACCTTAATTTAGTGAAAGAAAAGGTAGCGTATTTCAAACCTATTCGTCGCGTAGCTAAGGGAATGGTGCAAGTGAGCCCACATCGAGCCAAAGGCATTGAACAAATCGCTATTTGGTGTGGTTCAATAGTGTAACTTCGCCCACTCAGTGCTCCAGAAAATGGGGCAAGTGCCCATAAATCTAAGCCTAACATTTTGCCTGAACCGATTCTTAGGGGTCAGGTCAACCACAAATATCCGGATCTTGGTGTTGACAATTAAGCCTCAATGACTTAGAATTATTATGAATAAGGATTCATAACGATGGCCAGACCGAGAGCATGCAGATGCGTAGGCTTTCTGCCTAATGTAGTGTATTTCAAGCCAAGGGGAATACCTCTCGTTGACTTGGAAGAGGTCTGCCTTTTGGTGGAAGAGTTGGAAGCAGTCCGGCTGAAAGATGCTGAAGGCTTGGACCAGGAAGAGTGCGGTCGCTTGATGAATATTTCTCAGCCAACATTCCATCGTGTTCTTGAATCTGCGCGCAGGAAGATAGCCGAAGCTCTAATCCAGGGCAAGGCTATTCGAATAGAAGGGGGTGATTTTGAGATGGCAGAGCGAAAGTTTGCATGCCGAAGCTGTGGGCACTCCTGGGAAGTTCCCTTCTGCACAGGGCAAAGGGGCATTGATATGACCTGCCCCAAGTGTGAGAGCCACGATATCCACCGCACCGGTCCGGGTGGATCCGGTCTTGGGAATAGACAGTGTAGACGACAACGTGGGAAAGCCCAACCAGAACCTGGAGTCGCAAGTAAATAACAGATAATCTCGTGGAGGTGATGATGGAGAAGAAACATGTCGTAATAATAGGCGGCAGCGCCGCCGGAGCTGTGGCGTCTAGGGTTGCCCGCCGGCACCAAATGGTGGGGAAGGTGACTGTAATTCGCAAGGAGGCCCGGGCGCTCGTCCCCTGTGGCTACCGTACATATTCGGCACTCTGGGCAGCGTGGACAAGGATCTTATGTCTGATGCTACGCTGGGTGGCTCGGAAATCATCGTGGATGAGGTCACTTCGATTGATCGCAAAAACAAAACAGTCAGCACCGCAGGAGCAAAGACTATAGGCTACGATAAACTCTTACTGTGCACTGGCTCAGGGCCTGTGGTGCCACCTATACCGGGCCTTGAAAAAGCAAACGTCTTTACAGTCTGGAAAGACGCTGATTACCTTCAGAAGCTCATGGAAGCTTTAAAAGTTGCTAAAAGCGTGGTGGTCATCGGCGGCGGATTCATCGGCGTAGAGTTCGCCGATGAGTGCCGCAAGCGCGGCCTGGAGGTCACCCTAGTGGAGCTGTTGCCCCACTGTCTTCAGTTAGTTTGCGATGACCCGCTATGTATAGATGCTGAAAGTGCTCTTAAGAAGCAGGGAGTGCGGGTAATCACTGGCGATGCAGTGCAGTCTATAGCTGGTAACGGCAAGGTGGAGTATGTACACCTTCAGAGTGGAGAACGGGTGAAGGCAGACACTGTGGTGGTGGGTATAGGCGCGGTACCTAATACTGAGCTGGCTCAGAAGGCTGGACTGGAGATCGGGCAACAGGGCGGAATAAAGGTAGATGAGTATATGAAGACATCGGACGCCGATATATTCGCTGCCGGTGATTGCGCGGAAAAGTATTCCTTCTTTACTGGCAAACCGGTGCCCTTACGTCTTGCTTCTATTGCCACCAGGGAGGCCAAGCTTGCTGTCATGAATCTCTTTGGGCCAAAGATTAAGAATCCGGGCACCATGGGTGTTTCTTCCACCACAATTGGTGATACAGCCATAGCGGTTGCCGGGCTTACTGAAAGGGCCGCTCATGAAGAGGGTTTTGACTTCGTAGTCGGAGAGGCTAGCGCAGTGGACAAGCATCCTGGATCGATGCCCAATGCCAGGGAGGTGAAGGTCAAACTTCTCTTTGATAGAAGTTCCAGGAAGATACTGGGCGGGCAAGCGTGCGGAGGACCGACCACTGGTGAAATAGCAAATGTCATAGCAACTCTAATAGCCGGTGGTATGACTGCTGAACAGGTGGCCACCTTCCAGATAGGCACTCACCCTATTCTCACCGCCTCGCCTATAGTGTATCAGATCACAAACGCTGCTGACCAGGCTCTGGCTAAGATGTCGTGAGGACGATTTCATTTGCTATTTGCTTTGTGAGATCTTTTGTAAAGGCGGGACGGGCATATAGCATGGAGTTCAACTAAACAATTCGAGAGGAGAATAAAATGAAGATAGCTGCTGTATCAGACGATGGCTTCAACATCAGCCAGCACTTTGGAAGAGCACCTTACTATGTGGTGCTCACTGTCGAAGACGGAAAGATCTTGGACAAAGAGAAGAGGCCTAAAACCGGACATCGTAACTGTGTCGGTCACGAGCAGGACCAAATGGGCTCCGGAGAGCGGCATGGGTGTGATGCCGGCTCCGAGAGTCGGCACGCAAGCATGGCCGAAACCATAACAGATTGCCAGGTGCTTCTGGCTGGAGGCATGGGCTGGGGTGCCTACGAGAGCCTGAGAGGTTACAGCATTGAGCCCATAGTGACTGATGTCGAGAATATCTATAAAGCAGTAGAACTCTATACAAAGGGCAAGCTGCCGAACTTAATGGAGCGTCTGCACTAGTGCAGACGGCGATTCCATTCACTACAATCATAAGGCGCCCAACGGACAGTGTTACTGACATAATTATCGTGGAGGGAAGTCTATGGCAACCGAAGAGCGGATAAAGGAAAGCCTTGAAGATGTGCTTGTCCCCGGGGCGATGCGCAGCCTGACTAAACTGAACCTGGTTCGCAGCATCTCGGTCGCTGACGGCAAGGCAAGCATCAGTCTCGCCGCGACGGCACTCAGCCCAGAGTCTCAGGACTGGCTCAAAGACAAGGTGAGTGATACCGCCAAAGAGATACCGGGAATAAAGAAGGTTGCCATAGATTTCGTTGAGGCTATGCCCAAGGAGCTCAACGAAGTCAAACATATGGTCGCCATAATGAGTGGCAAGGGTGGTGTGGGCAAGTCCCTGGTGACCAGCCTCATCGCGGTGTCCCTGGCCCGCCGCGGCTACGAGGTAGGCATTCTCGACGCCGACATCACCGGACCCAGCATACCTCGGATGTTTGGCATCAGTGGACGCCCCGTTGGGAGCGATAGCGGAATCCTGCCTCCCCTTTCTCACCTGGGCATCTCGGTCATGTCAATCAATCTGCTTCTGCCCAATGAGGATGACGCAGTCATCTGGCGCGGGCCCCTCATAGGAAAGACCATAACACAGTTCTGGGAGGACGTACTCTGGGGCAAGCTCGACTATCTCCTGGTTGACCTGCCGCCGGGGACCGCCGATGCCCCGCTGACCGTAATGCAGATGCCGCCTCTGTCAGGCGTGGTCGTTGTCTTCAGCCCCCAGGAACTGGCAGCGATGATCGTCAGAAAAGCGGTGCAGATGGCTCAGAAGATGAGCGTTCCCATAATAGGTGTTGTGGAGAATATGAGCTACTTCCTTTTGCCCGACAGCGGGAAGCGGGTAGAGCTTTTCGGCAAGAGCAAAGCGCAGGAGATGGCGAAGGCAGCGGCCGCTCCGCTTCTGGGGCAACTTCCTATAGACCCCGACTTGGCGCGGCTCTGTGACGAAGGCAGTATTGAGCGCTACGACTCCGCAGTGCTTAACGCCTTGGCCGACGCCTTCCTCAAAGCTATGTCAGATAAAGCCAAATAGACAGGGAGAGTCAGAGTGTACTCCGAACCAGAAAATAAAACGGAAAGACCACGCCAGACCACGAGGCTATAAGCAGGCTGGTAAAAACCTATGGTATTGAGAAGGCGGAGACAATTGACTTAGTATTGCGAATGATTCGAGTAGGTAGTCTTATGGGCAACACATGGGACGCCTTTCTTGCCAGGGTATCATTCGGAGTTCTGGGAAGCGCTAGGCAAAACAATACATAATTTGCATCCTGACTTCGCGGATTTATAAAATGAAGTTATTTCGGGCACCTTGTGGCAACTTTGCTTTCCCATTCATCATTTATACCTTGGGATAGAAACGACATTCTTCTTTTAGACATTCCTTGTTCAAGTGGCTGAACTGGCACTGGATTTCTGAAGAGACATCCATCTGGACATTAAAGTTCTCTTTCAGAAACCGGGCAGCTTCGATAATAGCAAGGTAAGTGTTACGTTTGCAGCATCTCGGCCCCCCATGGAGAGCGATAGACATCAGGGCCATGCCTGTCCCAACAGCGGCACCGCAGTCTCCGTGTGACCCACAAAAGCCTCCTAGAACATGTTTGGCCCTCTTCTCTGCTTCCGCTATCTTCTCTCTCTTGCTCGTAGAGTCGCCCTTCAGATTATAGTAGGCAGCCAGTAAGACTGCTGGAACCAGGAAATGGTGTTCGGGGCCGTGCATTTTGACCGCAGGGTGTTGCATCAGGATTAGCGCCATCTGAAGGGGATCGGTGAATTCACTTGATCTGCTGAACTGTCGGATGAGGTTGATTGCCGAAAGACTATGGCACTCATCGCACACATAGTGCCCGGCAGTACAGGCGACATTAGCCTCATAAAACTGCTTGCAATAGAAGCACTCATGGGATCCGTAGGTATCGTGATAAACGAGTTACCCACCGCAAACCAGGCACCCAGCCTTATGATTTACATGATTCTGCGGATCGACTTTTCCCATAGTAGATAGTCTACTACCACAATCGAGCGATTTCCAGCACTCACATTCCAATTCAAGCACCGGGCATCCAATAGATACGCTATCTGTGCGAGTAGTTAAATACTGAGCACAGATAGATTTTGCGTGGTATCCTTCAGCGCACTGAGATTGGGTCATATCCGCCTGGGCATTGTTCTGCTATGGAGTCTAATGTCAAGCGTGAGAAAAACAACAGAAAATGCCAACAGAGCGAGAATGTCAATAGCGGCAGGGATATGCCCTTGGCCAGCAATACAGTGGCGGGCAATGTCAGTGAAATAAGTCAGCGGCGAAATGTAAGCTATTGCCTGTCCCCACGCAGGTAATTCGTCCAACGAGATAAAGACGCCACTGATGAATACCAGCGGGAATTTTATCACTGAGGCAATCATGTTAGCCGTGGCTGGCAGATTAGTAGGAGGGATAGAAAATAAGTTGCCCAAAGAAGCAAAACAGAAAGCTCCCAGAATAATGGCTAGAGCAAGAATGGCTGGGCTTGATATCGCAACGCCCAGGGCAAGAGTGATGATAATGGGCACCAGTGAGATAACAAGGCCAAAGATAAAGGAAGCCAGGATATCGCCTAGAATAATAGTCCCATTCGCCACGGGGCAGGACATCAACCGCTCCAGGGTCCTTCCCATCGTTTCCCAAGGCACTACGATCGGCGATATCGCGGTGGCAGTGAAGAAGAGAATCATCCCTAGTAATCCCGGCATCATGAAGTCAACAGTCAGGTGCCTCCCAATAAGGAAGGAAAGAAACAGAAAAACTGGGAATAGCAAACCAAAGATCACCACCGGTCCTTTGGAGTAGTAGATGCGGATGTCCTTGCGGGCTATAGCCAGAGAACGTCGCAACTGCTGGAGCACTGTTGTAACAGAAGGCATCATTTTACCTCCCTCTCGGTTAGTGCCACGAAGGCATCTTCCAGTGTGGGAGCAAGTGTGTTAAGGGAGACAATCCTCAAGCCACTAGAATAGGAATAGTTGACTAGCGAGGCCGCTAATTCTCCGGGCTCAGCAGTGTACAACCTATACTTGTCGCCCAGAGTCTTTACGGCGTTCACGCCAGGAAGCTTTGCCAGGGCTTCGAGGCTCACCGGGCCACTGAAGCTGACCTCAACTGAATGCATACCACTCGTGGTTAGCTTGAGTTTTTCAGGGGCATCCATGGCTACTATCTTTCCCTGGTTTATGATGGCAACCCTCTGGCACAGCTGGTTCGCCTCGTCCATGTCGTGAGTGGTGAGAAATATGGTCTTGCCGCTGGCATTGAGACTGCGGAGCATGTCATTGATGAGGCGTGCGCTCTGCACATCGAGGCCGGAGGTCGGTTCGTCCAAGAATAGCACCTGGGGCTCGCTGATGAGCGCCATGCACAGGATGAGTCGCTGTTTCATTCCCTTGGAGTATGCGCTTACCAGGTCGTCTTTTCGGGAGAAAAGCCCTACTGCTTGTAGAAGTTCAGCACCTTTCTCTCGTGCTTTCCTGACAGGGACTCCGTATAGCTCAGCCGTAAACATCAGGTTATTCCAGCCCGACAGGTCCGGGTAAGCATTTGCCATCTCGGGCAGTACTCCAGTTGCCTGCTTGGCTTTCAGGCTACCGGCCTTGTATCCTAGTATTGAAGCGCTTCCCTCGTCTAAACCTATGACGCCGGTGAGCATCCTGATGGTAGTGGTCTTGCCTGCGCCGTTGGGGCCAAGGAAGCCGAACAGCTCACCTCTCTTCACTGCAAAGCTAATGTGATCTACCGCGACAATCTGTCCGTAACGCTTGGTTAGGTCGTTCACCTTTATAGCGAGGTTTCTGTTTGATTCCTCTCCAGGCATGGGTTATGCTTCTTTCTTGAACTCAGCGAAGAGTTCTTCAACCGCCTTGGCCTTTGCTGGAGCCTCTTAGGTGCTCTTCGAGTTCACCAATGACCTCTTCCCAGATAGAGAATGTTATGTTGCTTCTTGTCTGCAATCTCTCCAAATTAGCTTGGTGGGTTATCACTTCTTAGCGCATAGCCCCTTATATTTCCCGGTGCATACAATCTTGTCACCACACTTGGGACAAAACTTCCAGTCCGACCTTGTTTCAGAGCCACACTTCTTGCATTTTACTACCGCTGCTATTACTGGCATCTCCGACCTCCTATAGTTATTTATTGACCAAAGTCGCCCGTCCGTTCCCTTTTTAAAACTCGCTTTACGTCCCCAGGATTTCACCTCCGTTTTTTCAGCTCTTTCCTGTACTCCCCAGTACCTCAAGATACCTTGGTGGCATTGCCCATTCCGTAACACCAAGACACCTACAGGGATGGTGCTACTGTTCCGCGAAACACTAAGGTAAGCATGTCCATAGCTGAATCAATCTCTCAATGCATCTTGCTTTGTCCTCAGAGGGCAATGTTTGTTGCAGGATTCTTCCTCACACTTCTGTTCTTCTATCGCCAAAGCTGCCAGGATTTGTTCCCGCCAGCGCTCCAGAGTGTCAAAATTAATAAAGTAGTGAATGTGATAGCCGCGTCTTTCTCCCTTGACCAGGCCTGCAGATTTGAGCACCCGTATGTGCTGGGAAACGGCAGGCTGGCTAACTCCTAGAAAAGCAGCTAGGGCATTGACACAGAGCGCATTTGAGTCACGCTGGCGGCAGAGTAATCTGACCAATCTTAGGCGTGTTGGGTCAGCAAGGGTGCCAAAAATCGCCGCTTGCTCTTCGATATTGCTCCGACTGTTTTCTTTCATGGTCATCAGGTTATAAGCATATACTAATACATTTCATTATTTGCCGGGGCCATGTGTTTTGTCAAGGCCTCCTTGCAGGGCAATTCAGAGGTTGATTATGGTTTGTCGGGTATGTTGAATGTGCTCTAACCCACAATATTAGTTACCCTAGGCTGATATCGGAGGGATGGATGCAAGGCACTCTTGCATAAAGAGGTTGAGGCGAATTCAGATAATCCTGGCGCTCCGAAACCACTTGATTTTAGAAAGCCCTGTGTCTATGATGAAACATATCTTCCCGTAAGAATAGCTAGGTAGGAATATGGATTTTACAGAGCGAATTCGTCTTCGCAACAGCTAGAAAGGGCCAGAAATCAAATGCCAGTCGAACATGCTATCTGGAAAGTCGGAGACACGCCTGAGCGTCTAAAAGACTCTAAATTGGATACCGAAAATGCACTGGAAGAAATGATTTTCAAAGATATTAGCATCCTAAACGATGGATGGCTGCTGCTTGGTAGGCAGGTGCTCACCGCTTATGGCAAGTTTATTGATCTTCTAGCCCTAGATGCTCAGGGATCGATCATTGTCATCGAACTAAAAAGGCACAAGTCTTCAAGGGAAGTAGTTTCTCAGGCAATCGATTACGCTAGTTGGATTCAAAGTCTTGATGCCGCTAGTATTTCTAACATTTTCAACGATTTTGATCGCAAATACCTGTCTACAGACAAGAGTTTGGATCAAACATTCTTTGATAAGTTCGGTACCAAGTTAGACGAGCACGACCTCAAGAGCTCTCAACAGATAGTGATCGTCGCCTCTGAACTAGACCCTAGCACTGAGCGGATCATCAAGTACCTCAATCAGTATGATGTTCCGCTTAATGTCGTCTTCTTCCATGTCTTTCGAGATGGCACGACCCATTACTTAAGCCGTGCGTGGCTCACTGACCCCGCTGAAATACAAGAACATGTGTATGCCTCAAAAAGGACAGAGACGTGGAACGGTGAATATTATGTCTCATTTGGGCATGCTATGGGACGTGACTGGGAGGATGCCCGCAAATATGGATTCATCAGTGCCGGTGGTGGACGTTGGCATAGCCAGACACTTAACCTATTGAAGGAAGGCGATCGTGTATGGGTGAACATCCCTAAAACTGGCTATGTAGGTGTCGGAATAGTTGAAGCTCCCCCTGTAAAAGTAGACAAATTTAAGGTCAAAACTGATAAAGGTGAAGTGTCATTGCTAGAAGCACCGATTAACGCAAGCTATCTTAAGCAGTGGGCAAACAACGAAGACAAAGCCGAGTACGTTGTGCGTGTGAAATGGTTAGTTCAAAAACCGATTAGTGAAGCTATATCAGAGGTGGGATTCTTCGGTAACCAAAACAGTGTGTGCAAGCCTACCACAGAGAAATGGAACCACACTGTAGATAGACTGAAGTCGATTTTTAATATAGACTAATGGTTGCCTAGGCTTACTTTCACTAAATGATCTCACATATTCGGCAATCAATACAGGAGTGTTCCTAAGATTGGCAGCTAAATCAAGTCAGAATGGCAATATCCCCAAAGAAATACCTTTTGGCAGGTTGGTGCTTGATGCCATCAGGCGGGCTGTCGAGAGAACCATTCAATTAGGCAAAAGTCTTCCTCTCCCTGGAGAAGGAGATGAAAGGCCTTTCCGCGATTGGCTGAAGTCAAACGTATTGGTTGCTGTTCTCGGCTGGCCAAACGAGAAAATCAGGATTGGGGAGAAATTTGATATTCTATTACTTGATGAACATGACCATCCCGTAGCCACCATAGAGACAAAGGCACCACTACATCGTTCTACCGCGCAAGAGCAACAGACGTTCAGAGAGCGCCTTAAGCTTTATCCATCGCTGAGGAATGCGTTTTTTACCAATGGGCCAGAATGGGAGAGACTTGACCTTCTTGCCCAAGAAGGTCTGCAAGAGATACGCGCCAGGATGTCCCTTGAGGTATCACAAGCAACAGATGAGCAAACGGAGTCGTTTTTCGCCCCGCTTCGAGGCGACCGCTACTTCCATTGGGGAAAGCGCAATCGCAGCAGGGTAACAAGGGCTCAGCCCCATATTTTGGAGGGGCTTGCAAGAGACCTCGATACCATAGTTCAAGACATAACTGATTTCTTCCGCTCTCTGTTTGAGCATTATGAGAAGGAGGAGACAGGGACACCGGTTAGGAACACTACCAGATCTATTTTCGAAGACTGGTGCCATCGGAGCCTTCAGGCATCACCCCAGCAAGTAATGACTGGTATTATGCCTGTCCTTGAATCCACTCAGCCTGACCGAACAGCTTTAACTGCTGTTTTAAGAGAACAAGGCTTTACTCCACGACAAGCCGACAGCGCAGCGGATAGACTCTTAGCTCTACAGCTAGATCACCGTTTAGATAGCGAGCACGTTCTTAGGGCATTGCTTCTTCTATATGATGATGCAATAAGGAAGCTATGCGCACAATCAGCGCACGTTGTCCTTGCCCGGGCACTGGTCTATCGCATTGGCGAGGATATGAAGCTCTTTGAACCATTGCTCGGCGGTGATGCTATGGAAGCAGCTCTGACACAAAGTGCAGAAACCATAGCTGGCGAACCGACGCCAGCCCTCTCCCTTCTCGAATCAACACAAAAACGCATGAATAGCATTTTGCCTTTGGTCTACGAACTCAGTGACCTTGACTGGTGGTATATTCCCATGGACAAAAAGGCGGGGATGAAGCCAAGTGAGCGAGCCTTTGTGGTCTCAAAAGAAAAGGAATTAGACATAGTGGTAGCACGTATGCTTCGTATTCTTGATGACTACTACTTCGCTGATGTCGATGCGGACGTCTGGCGAAATGTTTATCAGCACTATCTTCCCGAAGACGAACGTCAACGCCTTGGCGGTTTCTACACGCCTCAGGAACTCGTAGAGTTCATACTCGATCTTGCAGAATACAAGTCAGAGGCCGAGGGGCTTTGCCGTCGCACGGTAATGGATCTAGCTTGTGGTAGTGGTGCCTTCGTCTCTGTTGCTACAGTGCGGCTGCTGGAACATCTTGCTAGCCCTATGCCTTGCCATTCGATGATCAAGCGCAAGCGTGTTCCTCAGTGGGAGGAGAATCGTCTCGTATTAGAGACTGTTCTCAAAAACATTCATGCTGTAGACATTCACCCGTTCGCTGCATTTTTAACGACTCTCAATCTGACATTTCTTTTGCTTCACAACTACGCTATTGTTCACAGAGAAAATCCCACATTCGGTCTAAACTTCCAAGTATTCGCAACTGATTCCCTGGAAAAGCCGGAGGAACAGAGCTTGACACATGATATGTTTGAGCAGCTTAACTCACGCATCCAGCTCACCGCGAGGTCCTATGAACGTTACCGCGCGCTTTTGAATACCAGCTTCGACCTGATATGTGGCAACCCGCCCTGGGGAGGCGTTCTGAAAGGGCCGTTGGCTCCTGTCTTCAAAGAGGACAAGAAGCGACGTTTCAAGCGGGAGTATCCCAACGCTGCTACAGGAAAATACGACATTTACGGATTGTTTATAGAACGTGGCCTTCAGTTGCTGTCCCTTGGGGGGCGCCTCGCGTTAGTTACCCAAGACACTTACCTCGATAAAGAATGGGCCAAGTCGCTTAGGGAACTCATGGGAAATAAGGCCGAAGTTCAAACTATCGTGGATCTCAATCCATTCGGGCAACTATTCTTCAAGGCGATGAACACGCCAGCAGTCATCGTCTGTGACAAAAGAGTGCCTAAGGATGGACGGTTTGTCGCGGTTGTTACACGACCACCGAAGTTTGAAGGCCGCACACCTGAAGAGCGAAGGCAGTATGTTTTGGAAACTATACTCTCCAGTATCGAGAAACTGTCAGGGCGACGTCGTAGTGCGACTGTGAATTTTGCTACTGCTGCTCGTCTGCCCCGCCAGATGTTGAAAGAGACTGCATCGAAGCGGTGGAACCTAACCCCTGGTGCTGCCACGTCGGTATTCAAGAAAGGCTGGCTATCGGTTGCCGATGTTCTCGAACCCCGGCAAGGGGTCACACCTGGTGGATGTCTCGACGTGTTCCTTATGTCAGAAAGTCAGGCTAATGCTCTGGGACTAGAATCAGAACTCGTACATCGTGCTATCAAGACTAGGGAAGCCGAGCGCTGGCATCTAAAATGGGAGGAAAGGGTCCTTCTATATCCCTATATCATCAAGGGTGACGAAGCTTTACCAGCTTTCGCTCTTAAACAGGGAATCCTCTCAGACGCTCTCGACTTCGATACAATCTTAGATGACCATGAGCGAGCAATACGCCGCGGGCGCTTGCTGGACAATGCTACTGCCAGAGAAATCTTAGAGCATCGCATTGCCTTGGGGCTGGTGCGCTACCCGCAGGCGGCTCGTTACTTGGTGCAACAATATACGCGATTGGAGGGCCGCATTTTCGAAAAACGCCGCTTCACTCAGTTGGGTAAGCGATGGTACGAGTACCACAGGCCTCGTGATCCCAAGTTGCTTCTGGGGCATAACCACATAGTATCACCCACGCTAGCCAGAGAAGTCCGGTTTGCCTTAGACACCGAAGGATTTCTAGCAGACCACGCTTGCCAATATCTTCTGCCTTCAAAGAAGACCGCCAAAGTGAGAGAGCAACTCCGCCAGGCTCTTTCGAAAGTACTTGGCCGGGATGTTTCTATTCTAGAGGTTCTTAAGTACTGCTTAGCATTCCTGAACTCACCATTTGCTCAGGAGGCCTTGGTCTCACGTCGTCCCACGCCCAAAGGGTCCTATCAAATCAGCGAAGAGTTCTTGAAGGAGATACCCATCGTGCTAGCATCAGAGCGTGATGATGTTGAGATGATTCTAGAATCGGTGAAGCGCCTTACCAAGGGCATGAGTGGAGGCGAGAGAGCTGTTATGGAAACGCGTTTATCTCAATGCACAATGGCTTTACTCTCAGCCGAATGAGGAAGCAATCGTCAAATACGCTAGTCACTCCGATGTAGTCAACATCGCACATCATACCATGAACGAAATAGTAATCACCTCGGTGCTCTAAAAGCAAGTCTTTTTGGAACACCCGGTTAAACACGCAAAGCAGCCGCGTAACAAATCGTCAGAAAGCGCAATCAAGGTAACAATCGCTTGTTTTGTTACCTCTGGGTCACAATTCATCGTTATGTGTCCTTTGTCGCAGCTATTGATTTGACAACACTCTGGGGTTGAGCTTGATTAATTGTGTCCTGGCTGCAAACACGCGTTGGTATCCATCTTTTCGGCGCTGGTTCAG
>Ga0209777_10001925_pt1 | contig 28517 bp, 32 predicted proteins | sample FrelakmetHBP12HB_FD_187147 | JGI IMG/M metagenome (GOLD analysis project Ga0209777, IMG submission 187147) | Freshwater lake sediment microbial communities from the University of Notre Dame, USA, for methane emissions studies -HBP12 HB (SPAdes)... | ecosystem: Environmental > Aquatic >...
CCGCAAACGTCTACATTCCTCTCTTGGATACAGACCGCCGGTGGAATTTGAAGAACTGTTTTTTAAAAACCATAAACCCTGTCCAACTGCTCTAACCCAATCTGTCTAACCGCAGGGGTGCAGTCCAATTTATTGTTAGATAGTCGTTATTAAAAAAAGTGGGATGACAATTTAATTTCCTAGCAATCTCAATAACTCTTGTATTAATATCAATTCCAGTTAATTCATCTGGATAATTGCAATATGCAAGAATATGACCTATACCACAGCACGGATCCAGGACTGTTTTGGGTTTATCTAACCTTCCTAACTCTGCAATAAATTGAGAAATTGCTGCTGGTGTATAATACTGGCCAGCATACTTATCTCTGCCAGCTATTTGAAATAATTGTTCTCTTGATAGTTCTCCCAAATCTTTTTCTATAGTATCAATTAATTCAATTACATCATAATATCCATCTTTCTGAGCTTTTTTGATAATCGTCTCTAATATTTGATTCATTATTCTACAGCTCCCAAATTATTATCAGCAATTATTTTAATTATTTTATTTTCCCCACACCTCGTCTATCTTCTCTTTAATTTTCCCTTGGTAAAGCTCAATCAGTTTTTTGTTCGCGTCCACAATCTGCTGTTCCTCTTCAATCCTAGAAACAATCTGTTTTTGAACGTCCAGCGGAGGGAGGGAGACAGAAATTCTATGAGCGTTTTTTCTGTCTAAAGATGGAACTGCTGCAACATTATCTCCAAGTGATTTTAAGTCTAAAGATTCTAGAAGAAATTTTATGAATTTTCTGTCATTATCATTAAATTCTTTTACAAAAAGAGCTGTATTATGTGGCCAATAATAATCATAATCAATGTAATGAACCTTTCCTATAGTTCCACTTCTTCCTGTAATCACCCCAGGACCTTTCTCCTTCTTTTCATTGTGATAACCAATAATTCCATTGGAACCAACAACTGGAACACTACCATCTATAAATTGTGTTTTTGGTAAATCATACCCTCTCTGTAATGTAATTACCTCACCTAAAGTTTTTATTGACATTGGTTTAACATTGATTGTTTCCTCCTTTTAAAATAATTGGTTAATACGGGTTGATTTTACAAAAGCTTTGATTTACTCTTATTCACGACGTTTAAAATGTTCCCCCTTTCTTAGAAGTAGTTGTTTAAATAAGAATCTCATTTATAAATAATATATGTAGAGAAAGGGTTTATCCCTGATTTGGATAGAAAAAATGGATATCGACAAAAGAAAAATACTTGAACAAAGCCAAATTAAAATCAGAGAATATCCACATGGTGCTTGATTAACAAAAGATAATTATATAATTCTTAAGAAGAATGCTTTATCTAAAATTATATTTTTATAAAGGGGAAGGTAGTATGAAAATTAAGTTATCAATTCTATTTGCATGTCTAATATCTGCTATTTTACTGATTATGCCTCAAATATCATTCACGGAAGAACCTGTTTATCCTGTAAAAGATGAAATAAATAATGATATTGAGAACACTTCAACATACATAAGCGTAGCTAAGATTTTAAGACAAAATGATCAGTTTGCATTGGCTGCTCAAATTTTATCAGATGGATACGATAAAGTAAAAGATGTGAAGATTCTAAAAGAGTGGGCATCTTTAAACAAAGAGTGGTTTTTAAAATTTCCAGCAGTAAATATATCTCAGCAATGGCAAGATCCTTTTAAGGAATTATCAAAAGAAATGGAAAAAATTTATCCTGAAATTATGGGTAAACCTCGTGTTTTGTATGCCCCTTTTGATGATTCTCTTGGTAAAATTATTAAACATGAAAAATATAATCCTGTCCAAGTAATTAATATTACGGAAGCGAATGTTTGCTTAATTCGATACAATGAATTAAAAAAATCCCTGAAAAATTTAGAAAGCGTATATAAAACGACCATTCGATCTATGAAAAATAATAATACAGAAGAACTTTCTTTACTCTTGAGTCAAAGTAAAGACTTGAGTAATAAAGTAAAAACGGCTCGTAGCGATTATGTTTCATATAATTTAATTAATCCTTATCTTCAAAGAGCAAAACAGTTAATGTTTCTTTACCAGTATGACAAGAAATTTCCGTTTATTAAACAACACCATTATCTTACAGATGCTACATTAAATTTGCAAAATGGAACTACCAAAGACGTTCTGCTACAGGTAAAGCAAGATGTGAGAAGTCAATTCTTGGAGGTATACAAAATATTTAAAGATAATGTAGGTGAAGCGGAGAATGGAGAATTAAAGGTGGTCCAAACACTGGCAGATAAAATATCAACAGATGAAGAATCCATTCTTGGAGAAGAAAACTGGTGGAAGAAGGAAGAGGAAAAATAAAAGCATTTTTAAGCGTTCTTATAGTCTTCTTTATATTATTAAATCCATTCCATGCAATGGGAATGAGCGGCTACTCGCACATCTCTGATTTTGGCGAAGTTTTAGAAGGTCTCGAGGGCGGAAATTTGGAAAGTCTTTACAAAGAAATAACAAGTAATATAATTGATGCTGCTCCAAGCAAGGAAGTTTTAGGCGGTTTCACATGTGGCAACCACAGATGGTTTGGTCATTGGGGCTTTGAAGGTAGTATCCCTTTTAATTTAGAGCCACTCGCAGGTTGTTTGAACAAGTTTTCGCCTGAAGAACAGAAGATGATTAAAGGGAAAATCGTAAATCTCTGGGAAGAAAGGGTTAAAAATATAACTAAACTTGCACAAGAAGTGACAGGTCTTCCGGAAAGAAAAGCCAAAGATCTTGTCGGATTAATCTATAACACTCATATTTTAGGAGATTGGATACCAGGCAATCAAATTCTTGATTCTCTGTCAGATGTTCGGGAAATAAAAAAAGATATAATAAAAAATTTACGGAGACTCTTAGGAAATAATTCAACTTTTGTTGATGCTATTATAAAAGATATTGATAATGTAACGGTTAAAGACCCTCAGGAATATGCTAAAGGCATAATTAGAATTCTAAAAAAGCATAATATAGGAGAGCAGCTTTTTAAGTTTTATGAAAGCCAACTCTTAAAAAAAGGTATAAAATATACTGAAAGCAATCTCAGAACTCTTAGAAGTTTTCTTTATAACCCTGAAACAAAGAGAATTTCTGTTTCAGATTTTAATGACTATAAAAAAACTGCTTTATCAAATACAAATATAAGCAAAGTAAAAGTGATGTCTGGCATTCTTTTAAGAAATGGATTATTAATTGCTTCTTTAAAAGAAGGTTTTATGACTGGTCTATTCTGTTTTAGTATTGAGGCTGGTTTGACATCATATTCATACTCAAAGGGAGACATATTCAAACCAGAATTTGAAAGACAAATTACAGATGCTACTATAAAAGGAAGCATGGTAGGCGCTGGAATGGCCGTTGCTATTTTTTTGGGAGCAACCCCTGGTGGACTTGTTGTTTTAGGAATTGCAAGTGGGGCTTATGTTGTAACGGATAAATCACTTCAAGTCTGGCATGAATATCGAGATTCAAAATATCTAAACAAGGAAGACTTAAATAATTTTGGAATAAATGTTGATAGTATTCTTGACATTAAAAATAATCCAAACATTTCTCTTGAAATTGATAAGTGGTGACATGATTTTCAAAGGATATCCTATTGGGGCTTAAGCGGCATAAATGGACAAAGCAGAGTTGCTGGAAATCATCAAAAAATTACTGAAGACAGATGTTGATCTGGACTTCTTGTCGGAATTGCCGGAAAGTGATTTGGAAACTTTGGTGGTGTGCATAAGGGAACGGTGTGATCAATTGGGAAAACAGACTTAGTAAAGCATTTATATAAGGAGTTTGGTATGAATAAATCGGATTTGATAGTAGCACTTGCAGCCAAGAAAAATCTGACGGAAAAACAGGCAACGGAGATTATTGATCTTGTTTTTAATGGGTTTAGTGAAACTCTTAAAAATGGCGGTAGGATTGAAATTCGCGGATTTGGTAGCTTTACTGTTCGGAAATATAAAGCTTATAAAGGAAGGAATCCACGCACAGGAAAGCCAGTAGATGTAAAACCAAAGAAGTCACCGTTTTTCAAGGTGGCAAAGGAATTAAAGAAGATTGTGGATGGTTGATAAATGGTTAGATCCTTAACTATTATAAGTTTTCAAATATAACAATTTTAGAAATGTTCAACTCAGAAAACGGAGGTAATTAATGAAAGATGTTCCAATCTATTTAAGTGCCATTCAATTGATAATTGTGGTTATAGCGACATTATATGCTGTTAAACAACTAAAAGAATATAAACGAGTTCGACAAGTTGAAGTGATGGATAAAATATTTGAATATGTTTCAGCCCCCGATGCTCGTGCAGCAAGAAATATGGCAAGAAATCTCCGACTCCCAGAGAACTTTAATGATTTGAATGATAACGAAAAAGAAGCAATTGAGTTTACGTTAATTAGGTGGGCTCGCGTTGGAGTATTACTGGAACAAAAGGTGTTTAGCTCTAAAGATGAGGACGCACTATTCAGAGGTTATAGCCTTTCAATAGTGAATTCATGGGAACGATTAAAGACTTATGTTGAATTTATTCGTAAACAATCTGGGATGCCAGATTATTATTATCACGTAGAATTATTGGCTCATTCTGCAATAGAGTGGCGTAAGAAACATAACTTGCCAGAATGGAAATAAAAATTGGCATTATAGCAAGACCTAGTAAAACATTTTACAGGACTCACCTAAAGCTTGCCTGTGAATTTGCCGTTGAATCTTTTGAATAGTAATCCTAATTTCTAACAACTGCCCACTACTGAAACTTTGTAAAAGAAACAACCGCCCCAATATATAATGCAACAACGATCTCACTCCAAAGATTACCCATGAAGTTTTTAGATGGTATTATTCTGATATGACCAGAAAAAGAAACAGCAATAAACCATATTCTTCTGTGTGTTAAGGTGTTAAGGTAGAAAATTGGAGGAAAGATAAAAATATTTTAAGGATAACTTCCTGTAAAGTTGTTTTTCTTATTTTCTAAATTCACACAACATTTCAATCGGAAATAAACAAAAAATTTGAATTCAAACTTAATATGAAGTATAAATTTAAAAGTGGTTCGAAGGCTTTATATAAAAAATAAGGTATATTTGTACTAACTCAAGAATAGGAAAGTAGCAACATTGTCAAAACATAAATCTAAGTTGACACAGACCAGTCCGAAATCAGATATTTGCGAGCGTGTCCAGTCGAGTTTGGCACAAACGGTACCTGTTGGCAGTTCTTTCGCGCTGAAGGATTGGCTCTTTGTCATCGCTCTGATTGTGGCGGTGTTCCTGGTCTACGAGCCGGTGTGGCCAGTACCTATCTGATGCAGTCCGGAATGCTCTGAATGACAAGGGGCTAGACACTATTGTCGATGCCGATGTCGGTTAGGCAAAAAACAAAAGGAGGTAATACCTATTGTTACTAATAGTATAATTGTACAATTTCTAGAGATAATAATCCACTAACTCCCAGGAGATATTTTATGAATAGTAGAAAAATTGTTTACCTTTTAATTGGTGCCATTGCAATAGTATCTATAACAGGCTGTGCCTCAACAGTGCCCAGGGCGAGTTTCACGCGTGAGATTGTGCCAGAGGCTCGGATCGCTTCTAAAGATGATGCTAAAGTGAAAATCGAAGCTGGACCTGATGTGACAATACAGGAAGCGGAGAAGACGCGGTTTGCTGAAACAATTGAACAGAAAATTACTTCCCTTAAGATTCTTAATAACCGGAATGGTAAGATGAAAACATATGAAGTGGAGTTGTTGTTGACACGGTATGACAAAGGCAATACGTTTGCGCGTTTAATGCTGGCAGGACTTGGGCAAATTCACATTGACGGGCAAGTTAAACTTTTAGAACTGCCAGAACGAAAACTAGTCGGAGAGTTTTCTATGAGCAAGACTTTTGCATGGGGTGGTTTATATGGTTCTGGAACCCATATTGAGGATATTGAGAAGACGTTTGCGGACGGATTAGCATCAGCACTTACTGGCCAGTAAGAACAGAAAAAATAGACCTGACAAGCCGTTAAAGCCGATAGCAGCCCTCTGGGATGCTATCGGTTTAGCTGTATTGATTTATTGAGCTTTTTAGTTTTCTGTCTTTCCGATCAAGCAATCCACACAGAATAATAAATCAAGCAAATTTCGCTTTTGTAATGGTGTTAGTTCCGTCAACTATATGTGGTGTCATGGGAGAGCCTTCTGGACGTCTAATAGGGGTATCGTAGTATCAAGTGATGCATTTTCGTATTCGTACGTTACATGAAGATCACTGCTATTTTTTTTGATTACAGCATAATTGAGTAAATTTGCTAAATCTAACTTGGCAGTTCCATCGGCATGTATAGCAATCTCCTGGATAACAACACCATCGCTTCTTGCTATAACATGCCCCGATGTAACTATTTGTATATCCTCCTGACCGTTTTGAATATATTCAATATCTTCAATATTTTCTCCATCTATTTTTATTTCTGATGAATGTTTTTTGCATAGATTTCTATTATTTGTATTGAGACACTTTGAGATTTGGATAGGTATCCAAATGCCCAATGTAAATAGAGTTATATAGGATATGAATAGTAACTGGCCCGGATCGTCTAAATTACATTCATGGTTCACGCAACTTTGTTCTGTAATCTTTTCTATTTTCTCGTATTTCTTGCGTTGTTCTGTAAAACTGATTATTTTCTTATAAATACGAAGGCTAGTTGGGGAATAAGATTTAATTACAGGGATAGCCGTTTGTTTTGCGTTTTCACTACTAGCCGTTGTTAACAAATTACCTCGTACAGTTTCTTTGCCAAGAATTGAGGTTGATGCACATGCCTGAAGTAAGAAAATTATAGCCATAATCGGGCACAATACCTTATTTTTAATGATTGATTGTCTCATTTTGCCACTCATGACAACGGTATTTAGCTATATATTCCTCACAAAATTGCGTTGACATGGCTGTATTTATCGCCCATTCAACAATTGAAAAAGTTAAGGTAAAATATTCTTCCCTAATTTATCACCTAACGTGCAATTATCCAGATCTTTCCGACCTTCGTCTTTGTCCAAAAGTTTCAAGCTTGTAAATCCTCTCCAAAAGCCCGGAAAAACACTTTCCTTAATATAATATATTTTGTTTGCTTCGAGATTAACAACAACTTCGGAATCGTTATCATGACCCGTTACTTCAAATTTATATTCACCTGGGGCTAAAACGGTATATACGTACATTCCCCCTTGGGTTGTTCCTATATATTCGCCATTAGCTGTAATATTCCCGCCAAACGGCTTTCCAAGCAATGTAGGTCTCACAACATAAACAAGCGATTTCCCCAATGGAGGTTGTAAACTTTTCACTTTAAAATCAACTGCCGTAGGCATTTCGTTAACAGTATTAAATGTTGCGCATCCGACTGCCACAATAGACACTAAAAAGATAACAAGAAGCTTTAATGATTTTTTCATTTTTTCTCCTTTTATTAGATGATTTTTATTATTTTCTCAGTTTCACCAAGTTTATAAAACCCATCTGATATAAATATGACTATGCTGACACTTAAGTGCTCTGCTGCCTCCACTATACGCCCGTGGTTTTCCATTGTATGATTAATGATGTTTAATTTTTGAATGCGTTCGCTATAATGTATATCATTGCATTTGTCAATTGTTATGTTTTACATTGTTACATTTTACATATCTGACATTTAATTATTTCCAATAAAAATCTTTCATGGACAAGAAAAAATAAATAAATTTCATATCAGTAAGAAAGAAACAAATTAATTGATGTGATAAGAATATTACTACAATTAAGACTAACCTTTTTCTTATAAATTATTCATAATAATAGAAGGAAATATATGTCCAAAGTTCCGGTAATTTTCTTTTTTTTAATACCTTGGTTATTCATTTATCCTCTCCAATATATAACGCAGCAAAGATCTCACTTCTAGGAATACCCAGGAAGTTCTGCGTATTATTATTTCGATATGACTCAAGACAGTCCCTCTATTTTTCATACCAGTTATCCGCAACAGACACGTCCACCACGACCGGCACATCTTTTAAAAATATTTGTCCTGCGTCAATCATAGATTTCTTTCAACAACTTTCTTGATACTATCCTTCCACCTGATCTTCGGATTATCCTGGTATCGCTGGCAAAGATCTAATACATACTCATCAGAAAATAACTGAATCAACCTGCGTGAACAATCCATAGTAGCAACATCATTCTTAAAACCATTCATGGAAAGTCTTTCATTCAGCTTATTCGGTTTTCCTATCCAGATGGTTTCTGTTACATATGGAGACACTTTAGCAATGACCTGATTAATATTATCATCCAGCATCGGCTCGCAGGAAACACTTGTTTCATATCCAGCGTTGAATGCATATTTTAGTGCTTCCAGTCTTTCATCAAAGTCAGGCGCGTTTTGTTCCCAGAATTTCAATACCGTTGAGTCTGCGGAGCCGATAGTAAAGCGGAAAAGAATCTTATCTTTATACTCATTGAAGTAGCCGCATATTTCCTTTATGCAATTCAGATGGGGTTTCGATACGACAAGAACATTATTCCCCGGTTCCAGTATGTGATAAAGAAATGTCATGCATTCATTAAGATGATCAGGCGTTATGTCATGGGATGAAGGAAACATTATTATTCCATCATGTTTCCGGAAACCTTTTTTCAATTTGCCCTGATTTACAATTTCGTTTTTCCAGCCTTCCCTGGTATTTCTCTTATGCTGAATTGTCATTGCCTTTGCATAGCAGTATTTGCAATCGTGACCGCAACCCTTTATTAAATTTTCATTTCTTGATGCCCATTCTTTAGTTCCAAATGCCGGTTTATCGTTCATTTTCTTTTCCTCCTGAAATTTCTGTCTTTTTTACAAGTCCCACTAAATATATGACGGGACAAGAATCATCGCCCCTTTTTACATCCAACAAAATCCAACCATACTTAAGATATATCTCGAAATCAGTAACAGAGAATAATTCTGCGGTTTCATATGTATCATTCGGTTTCATATCCGTTCTCCTTCTTAATAGTTGTGTTTTTCCTGTTTAACTTTTCCTGAATCGCATCTCTAACGTAATCAGAGAAGCCAATATTCCTTTGATCTGTTATAGATTTGATCTGATCAAACATATCCACTGACAGCATCACAGAAACAGGCCGCGTAAAGATTTTATTTTTCATAAACCGATACCTCCTATATGAATTTGATTTTAAAAATTTCTTAATCATTTATTTGTTACAAGGTTTTCAGAAAATATCTCGGATTTTGGAGAGGAAACAAACAGTGTGTTTTATGAAATAAAATATGTGTAAAACATCTATAAAACTAAAAATCAGTGAAGATCGGATAAATTTTTATAAAAGGAAACTAACTGGCGGTGCTTTGGAAACAAACTGTAATGACAAAAAGAGTTTGTTATAAAAACCAAGAACCGCTGATTTTGGCCATGAATCTGGGAATGAAATTAATTGGTTGGGGTGGTGCTTTTATGGTCTGGGAATCTTTGCAGTTAGTAATTGGCGTAGATAAGGTTTGTTACTGTCGTTATGCAATCTTTCAACTGATATTCTTTAAGATCAATTTGTTAAAATGTAGGTGTGGCGGGAATTTGTTACACCTACAAAGAAACAATTGTCAGGTTAAAAATAATTGAGGATTACTGGTTGAAAGAGAGTAACGTTATGCCTCACCGGTGGCGGCACGCAATTGTTAGATGCGTCGTTTACTTGATATCGAGAGTCTTCCTTTCCTGTGCTAGGCGTTTTGCGTCGCGAAGCATCCCTTCTGGTATTGGTATACTGTGGCTTGTTTATGAAATTAATGCCAAGTTCAGCGATGTGTACCCCTATGGGGATTGTTATAATACCCATAGTTATAATAAGTATAGGTTTGATAAGTACTGTAGGCAGACGTCGACCCCTCCAACTGCTTCCTTTCCACCACTGCCCCTGAGGGACCAAAATATACTCCACATCGAACCGGCCCAACCCCTTCCAGTGTCACATATTTCACGCGAGCCACCCCGGAAATTCCATCCCATTGTCCCGAAGCCGGTTGCTTATTCTCATCTTCAAGAAAAACCTCTTCCACTTTGTTTCCTTCCATGGAGAATACGAGTCTGACAAAGGCATACCCCCTGGTTGAGCATATAGCCTTGCCCTTGTGGTCCTGGAGGGAATGCTCTACAACACCATTGCCTGAACTATCCAATGAATATGAGAGTATCCGAACGGCATAGCCATCCTTGCATGCTATAGGTGTTTCCGAGGCATCAAAGAATCTCTCTTCGGTGAGACGCCTCTGGCCGTCGTAACGATATTTCATTACGCTTGGACCGGGCAGAAGCGCGCCTGCATTATTGCGCAGTTCCGTCTTATGATGGACTCCCTGGGTATCAAGATAACGATATTCCTTACCGTAAGGACTGTTATACTTTATGATTTGACCTATAGCCACGCCGTTTTCTACCCATGGTTCACGGGATGGAGCGGTTGCACAGCCGGCAAAGAAGACAACGATGAACACAAAGATACCGAGATATTGAAAAACTCTTGGTATCATAATTAATCCCCTTTCACTGATTTTATGTGAACAACATCACCCTCGAGAACAACCAAATGCGAACTTGGAATAATTGGTACCAGGGATGACAGTATCCACCACCAATCCCCTTCAGAGAATACGATGAGGTTGACAATGGCATTGCCTTTGGCATCCATAATTTCCTTTCTCAAATCCTCTGATACGTCCCAGGTATCGTCCGTCAAGGGTATTAGTCGCCACACCATGGCCACAAAGTGTCTCTTCACTTTAAAATGCTTCAGTACGTCACTTTGCGTTGTTTTTACCACTGCCCCATTTGCATCATAGACAGAGGATGTAAAACTTACCGGTGGATCAACCTTTGAAGCCGCGATATGGCACTTCACGCCGGCACAGGAAACAGTGAGGAAAGAAAAGAAAATGAGGCACAACACGATGGTCGTTTTTCTAACTCTCTTCATTGAATACCTTCCTTATGTCCCGTTACAGGCACGACCGCTGCTGCCGGTGGTGCATTTTCCATGGGCTTATTCTCTACAGCAATCTTCTCCTGTGGGGCTGGCACAGCCCCCACTTGCGGTTCGCTTTTCGCCGCAGGTATTTCCACCCTCTGTACCACGCCGGTTGCAGTTAATTCCGCTTCTGATGCAATAAGAAACAGGGCATATACGCCAAGTGATGACGTATCAAAGACTATATCTGTGATCGTCATTGCGGAGTCACCACCGATTTTATGGAAAACGCTTACCTGTGCATCATTCACCGCATAGTTCTGAGACGTAGTCTGATTCCCTGATGATACTACCATACCCCCTTTTGACACCTTGGCCGTGTAGCGATCAACAAACCTCAGTTTTGGTCTAGTTTGCTTTCCACAGGAGAATGGATTCCCGTTCATCACCACCGGCTGATCCAGTTTACGCAGATCGTACCTCACGGACTCGCATGAACATACTCCTGCACATACCGCCACACACAGAACAAGCCATACTACCCCTGGAATGCAACACCATTTTCGATGCAATATCTCCCTTCGAGCGCACATAACCTCTCTCCTCATATTATGTGAAACCGTGAGCAGCAATTTCTGCATTGATAGGACGATAGCCGCTCACTTCATCTATGTGTTGCCAGCCTTTAGCAACCGCAGATCAAGCAAGGATGAACATTTATTTTTACTTATCATTTAACACTCTTGTCCAAATTAGATATTTAAAAAAATCAGCTCTGATCTGGCACAGCAATTCTTGCGCAAAAAAGCAAACCCAAGAGGGATCATGGATGTGTAGTAGGTTCGCTAGCATATTCAGTCAACTCTTGCAATTATTTTTTCGATGGGAGTTTCAGAAATTGGCCTGGACTCACCCCAAAGCATGTTCAATTTTGCGTACATGACCCCCACCATTTCAGGACGCCTCTTCCTGATCACAAGGTGGAGTCCCGTCTAAAATCTCCCCCAGAAAACATCCTCAAGAAGATGCAGGTCGGATTTTCGGAATTTGATAAAAACTTACTTTCGGGGGAAGGGAATATGGGAAAATCAGGTTTGCATGTAAAATAAAAACTGACCATAAAATGTATGGTGCGGATTGTGTTTATTGCTGGTTGAAAGAAAGCATACATTACATGGATAATGGGCTGTTTCTTACAGGAAGTTATCAATACGCCGAAACCTGCCCGATAATTTAAAAAATAATTACATTTCCCTATTGACATGAACAATGTTCATATGTATATTAAAGCCATGAAGAATTGGACACCGGAAGAAATAAAGGAATTCAGAAAGCGGTTAAGTCTCTATCAGAAAGACTTTGCTCAGATGATAGGGGTAACAATGCGGTATGTCATTTATTTAGAAAAGGGGGTGAGGCAACCGAGCATGACATTAAAGATTTTATTATCAATGATGGAAGCACAAGAGAACGAAAAAGGAAAGGGGAAGAAAAAAAATGGCTGAGAAAAAGAAATACCCAAAAGGCATTTATCAGCGTGGGAATGTTCTATGGCTCAGATATGCAGGGCTTGATGGGAAGATTGTTTTTGAACCCACCGGCACAGATAAATTGAAAATTGCCGAGACACAATTGCACAAGAGGAAATCGGAAATTGCTTCAGGCAAACAACCTGAGATTATCAAGATCAAAAATTATTCTTTCAGGGAACTAGCGGATGAATATGTCAAATGGGCAGAACGTCAGCGAGGATTTAAAAAGAAGGTCTCTGTTATTAAACAGCTTGTCACTGAATTTGGTCATTATCCCTTACGAAGATTCGACACTAGGATGATTGAGCAATTTCAAACAGAAAGACTTCAGAAAGGGCATAAACCGGCAACCGTGAACAGGCATATTGCCACATTAAAACATATGTTCACTAAAGCAACCGATTGGAACATGGTTGAAGATGAAACGCTGAAAAGAATCAGAAAAGTAAAACTGCTAGAAGAGAACAATCGCAGATTGCGTTACCTATCCAAAGAAGAGTGTCAAGCATTAGTCAATGCCTGTAAGAATCATCTCAAACCGATTGTTGTTACCGCTCTCAATACTGGTATGCGTAAAGAAGAAATATTAAATCTCAAGTGGGATAATGTTGACCTGAAAAACGGATTCATTCTTCTGGACATAACAAAGAACGGTGAACGCAGGGAAATACCTATTAATGCAACATTGAAAGAAATATTTTCCGGTATTGTCAGACGAATTGATATTCCTTATGTGTTCTATGACAACGAATCTGGTCAGCGTTACGGCAATATCAGAAGGTCATTTTTAACCGCTTGCAAGAAAGCAAATATTAGAGATTTCCATTTCCATGACCTGAGACATTGCTTTGCCAGTCACCTTGTTATGGCAGGGATAGATTTAACAACCGTCAAAGAATTACTAGGTCATAAGACTTTAACAATGACCCTCAGATATGCCCACCTTGCACCATCTCACAAAGTAAAGGCAGTTGACATACTAGACAATGCCCTCAATGAAAATTCTACTATACAAAAACTATACAAAAACAAAGAGGTCGCAAATGACTAACACTTGCAACACCTTGATATTCATGGTGGGCCAGGGCAGAATTGAACTGCCGACACTCGGATTTTCAGTCCGATGCTCTACCGACTGAGCTACCGGCCCACCGGATTAATATAATCTTGTAAAACAATGCAATCGTCTATAGAATAAGGTTTCTTTTGTCAAGGTCTTTTTTGGCCGCTTGCTTTTGTTATTATCCGTCTAATTATTATTATTTTCCGGTGGTTTACTTGCTTGGGTCATCGATTCTTTAGGGGCTTCGCCCCGTTCCACGTAATGTTGTGGAGTTGGAAAAATAGGGGTATTATCGGGAATTGATATGCCCGCAGTTTCATTTTGCGGCTCTCTGATAATAACGACCGTACCGGCTATTTTGTCATGCCAAGCCTGCTTTTTTTTGTCAAAGGCAGCCCAGATAAAGCCAAGGTTAAATAACGCGCCGGAAACCAGATAGCCCACCGCTCTTAAAAAAGCGATCCCGAAGGAGATAGGCTTGCCGTCGGTGGAAATTACCTGCAAGCCAAAAAGCATTTTCCCCGGTGTCCGGCCTGTCGCGCCATGGAAATAGGTAAAATAAGCAATGTTGAAGAAAATAAAAAATAACCATGTAAGAATCATAACTGAAGAAAGTCGTGCAGGGTCGGCTAAATCGGCAATAAAGTTTTTACTGTTTCCGGAAATAGCGCCGGAAAAAAATGCCAGAGACGCGATTGAAGCCAGAATAATAATGATAAAAAAGATGATTGTGCAGTCAACCGTGTACGCTCCCAGACGCCGCCAGAACCCGGCAAATTTGTAGATGGTCATTTTTTTACCTCCTGTGATCTATGGCCTAAGATGCCTTTTTCATATTGTAGTATGGATATTATTGCCGCCGCCGCCGTTTCCACTTTTAAGATTTGCCTGCCCAAACTAACCGAAGCAAATCCGGCTTCTTTTGACATGGTTACTTCGTCTTTGGAAAAACCGCCTTCAGGACCTATCACGATAAAAAAATCTTTTTTGACGGTAATGGTTTCATCCTTCAATATATCTTTAATGGTTTTTTGAGATTCTTCCTCCCAGAAAATTAATCTCAGAGCATCACCCGAAGCCAAAGCAATCATATCTGAGAAAGACGATATTTTCGATACTTTTGCTATATGACTGCTGTAGCAGCAGCGCGCCGCTTCTGAGGCGATCTTTTGCCAGCGTGCGACTTTTAAAGGACTTTTTTCACCGGCAATCCGGCCAACCGACCTTGTAGCGTAAAAAGGAATAATCACATCCGCGCCCAGCTCAGCGGCGCTTTTCACAATAGTATCCATTTTCCAGGCTTTGGGAATGGCTTGAGCTAGCGTGATGCGAATTTTCTTATCTGCCGTTGGGATTATTTTTCCTAACTCTATAAAAACTGTTTTTGTGGAAAAGCCTTTAATTAAGGCCTCAAACTCATGACCAAAACCATCAAAAATATTGATCCTGTCGCCATTTTTCAGGCGCATTACCTTTTTTAAGTATTTTAAATTATCCGGCCCCAGTTCACAGGTTGTTTTATTTTCTAAAGCATCCGGGCTGTATATTCGGGGAATGGTCAATGCTTGGCATCCTAAAAATATATTATTTAGATCTCAGAGGGAGCTTACTGCCGCTAAGTATTCGTGGATTTTTTTCTGAGCACGTAACAGACCCATTCTTTCTCTGTTATCAGTCTATGGAGTGTCAGGGGATCGGCGGAAAATTCTTTTTCGATATTTTCGGCGTCTTGCTCGATTATGCCCGAAATAATCATGTATCCTTCCGGCAAAAGCAATTGAATCAGATGCGGGCGGAGGTTTAAGAGAAGTTTGGAAGTGAGATTGGCAATTATTAAATTGCGCGGTTTATCAATGGCGGCGGCATTTTTATTTAGAACGCGCAAGGATGGTTTTACATTATTAATGGCCGCGTTTTCACCGGCAATTTCAACAGCCTTTTTATCAATATCCACGCAGATGACATCCTGTGCACCCATTTTGGCGGCGGTGATGCCGAGTATGCCGGTACCGCAACCGACGTCCAGAACTTTCCATTCTGTAATCGAGCGGTCCTTCATAATGACATCTTCAATTGCTTCGATGCACATTCTGGTGGATGCGTGCTGACCTGTGCCAAAGGCCATGCCGGGATCAATTTCAATCACAATGTCGCGGCTGGCTGGCGTGTATCTTTCCCATGTTGGTTTAACGATGATGTTGTTGCTTACCCGTATGGGTTTAAAATATTTTTTCCATTGTTCGCCCCAGTCAGGGTCACAGATGATTTCGGTCGTAAAAGATGGTTTTTCAAAGCCAGGAAATATTTCATAAAGACTGTCTATATATTTTTGCACGGCAACTATTCGTTTTTCGCTGCGGATATCTTGCGGAAAATAGGCTTTAAGTATTTCTTCAATTACAGGTTCCGGAAAATCCACGGCTGTATGCTGTGGTGCTGATGATTCCTGGAATACACCTTGAGCTCCCGTTTCGGTGAGAAAATTTCCCAACGCATCCATGAGCTCTGAAGGAGCCGATATTTCAATTTTCAGCCATTTTTCCGGTTCTTTTTCTACCATGAATAATCTTATCCTAATATTAAAAATAAATATAGCTTCTTTTCGGTAATATTTCAAGTATCCTGAGTGAGCCAAAAATAGAATTTAAGCCGAATTTTGTGGTAATTTATTGTTGACACACCAGAGCGTTTTTCTTATATTATCCGCAGACAAGAGGAAAAATCATCAACGGCATTCGAAGTACAAGCAACGAAACAAAGTTACAGAAAAAAAGAATATTCTGCGAAGTCAATGTGTTTTGATTTTTCGGGATTTTGGGAGAAAAAATTATGAAAATGAAAATAGCAATATTAACGGGTGGAGGAGATTGTCCCGGGTTAAACGGAGCAATCAAATGGATCACAAAAAGCGCGCTTGATTCCCAAATAGCAGCGAGCCGTTCCGTATCCTTTGAAGTTGCCGGCATTGTCGAAGGCTGGAAGGGCATATTAGAAGTTGATCCCGATGATCAGAAGAGCTGTGCCCGATACATCAAACCTTTAGACGAAGAAATCGTTCGGACATGGGATCGCTATGGGGGAACAAATTTGGGAACATCGCGGACAAATCCTTTTAATCCGAAAAATAATCGTTCGGGAAAGTTAATTGATAACATCAAAAAGCTCGGTATTGATGCCATCGTTGCTATCGGCGGGGAAGATACTCTCGGCGTTGCCTATAAATTATATAAAATGGGCATCAAAACGGTAGGCATCCCGAAGACAATCGACAATGACCTCACCGGAACCGAGTATTCACTGGGTTTTGACACGGCGGTTAATATTATCATGGAAGAAATAGATCGCTTAAGGACTACCGCTGGTTCCCACAGCCGTATTTTTGTTGTTGAGACCATGGGGCGTAATGCCGGCTGGCTTGCTCTGCGTGGCGGCGAATGCAGCGGCGCTTATATCATTCTGATACCCGAACATCCTTTTGACATGGAGAAGGTCTGTGATCTTCTGCGTGAACGGCAGGGCCGGGAAATAAAATATTCCATCATTGTGGTTGCCGAAGGGGCTAAACCTTTGGGACAAAAGGAATTCCTAAAAGACAGCCATATTGATGATTTTGGGCATGTCTCGGTAGGCGGGATTGCCAGCCATGTTGCCAATGAGATTGAAAAAAAAACAGGATTGGAATCACGTCATATTACCTTGAGCCATCTCCAGCGTGGTGGAACACCTTCTGCCCATGATCGTCTGATGGCCAGGTGGTTTGGCATTGCCGCCGTCAACATGATTGTCAATGGTGATTTCGGACGCATGGTCAGTCTGGAGCGAGGAGAAATTGCCACTGCTTCCCTGGAAGAAATTATCAATAAGTTAAAACTTGTTGATGTAAAAAAATATTACGATACGGAAAGATACAACGGCAGGAGAACCATTTTTTAAGGCAGATATAGTGGAGCTACCTCCGGCAGGAGCCGGAGGCTACCTGTAATAATGAGACTCGCTGAAAACGAACGAAGTGAAGTTTGAAGCGTTAGGCGAATTATCCCGCATAAGCTTGGGGTAATGAGACTCAAGTTTTAATGAAACTCGGATATTACAAGCGTAGCACAGTAATATCTGCAAGTTGAATTCATCCCGTGAAGCAGAGGATAAAACGACCTCCCGTGGGATTAATCGTCTATCCCGTACGGCTTTCAAAGTAAAACTTTCTGAAGCTTGTTCTAGGGTTCATATCCGTAATTGACACATAATAATTTTTATTATATGTATGCGTTATTAAAATGAATTTTTAAAAAAAATTTGTGGTTCATGAAGGCCTGTCTTTGAATACTAACGCGATTAAAAAAATGGTATCTAAAACAGCCTCCCATTTTTCCATCATCCCCAAAGATGACCCTAAGCAGGCTCTTCGTCTCCGCCGTTTTTTTATATCATTAGCCATCTATACCTTCAACCTTTCCCTATTTTATTTAGCCTATAGGGCAGGCATCATGGAATTGCAGACGCTTTACGGGTTCTGTATTCTCCTTCTGGTGATTATTATTATTTTATATATCGTCTTTCGCACCGGCCTCAATCTATGGATGTCTGATCCCAGTCTCACTTCTATCCAGATGTGTGTCGCCTACCTTGTTGTGATGTATGGAATATATTATGCCCATGAAGTGAGGGGTCTTTTTTTCTCAATGTACATCCTTATACTTCTGTTTGGTATTTTTCGCCTCTATACCCGCCAGTTCTTATTTGTCAGCGCTTTTGCCCTGCTGACCTACGGAGCCGATATCGTTCTGCTGAACATTTTTCGTTCGCAAGACATCAATCTTAAAATAGAATGTTTCCACTGGCTCGGGCTGGCAATCGTTCTGATCTCCGTTTCCTTCATCGGAGGTAATATCAGTTCTATTAGCCGGGAGTTAAGCGTTAGCCGGAAAAAGCTGCAATCCTCCTTAACAGTTATCAGGGAAATGGCAATCCACGATGATCTGACAGGGTTCTATAATCGTCACCATTTAATGGACATCATTGATTCCGAGAATAATCGTTCAGTACGTACAGGGTCTGTTTTTTCTTTGGTCATGATGGATATTGATAAATTTAAAAATATCAACGATAAGTATGGACATCAAACCGGTGATCAGGTGTTGAGGACATTCGCTGCCATTATCCGCAGCATTTTGCGTAAAACGGACTTTTGTGGACGTTATGGTGGCGAGGAATTTTTAATAGTACTTACACAAACAGATATTCAGGCAGCGAAAGTGTTTGCAGAACGTATTTGCGATTGCGTTGAAAATAGCTTCTTCCCATGCTTAGGTCCTGATTCCCAAGTTACAGTCTCTATTGGCCTGACAGAGTATCGAATGCAGGAAGATATTGAAAAAACGATTTCCCGTGCAGATGAATTATTGTACAAAGCAAAAAAAGGGGGACGCAACCGTGTGGAATGCTCCGATTAAAAAAATGATGATACACTAATAGTTAGCGTTATGGGGCTGTTCAAAAATGTTCAGATGCAAGGCGCGCAAAAAACCGAACCGCGAGGCGTATATTGATATACGTTGAGCGGTGCGATTTGCAGCGCAACACAGCAGATGAGCGTTTTTCAACAGCCAATCATTTCCTATTTTTTCAACATACACCGCCAGTCAGTAATCGTTCCCTCCGGCAAATTATAGCATTGCTGCCATAATGACAAATATGATTGCTCCTCTTCCTCCCAGTGTACATTGTCCCAGCCCAGTTCGGCTTGACAGATTGACCGAATTACCGGCAGAAGCGCTTTTCCTCCTTCCGGGACTGTCAGCCCCAGACGGGTGCGCCGTAACATTAAATCTTCAAGATGAACAATACCCTCGTCACTGGCCGCCCAGCGCAGTTCTGCCCAAAGAGTGCCGGTACAGGGAATCTCTTCTAATTCCTCCGGTTGTGCGGCATCGATCAGCGCCCGAGCGTCCGACCCGTAACAACCGGCAAGTCGTCTCAGCATGGCTACGTTTAATCGGCCATTTTTATTGTAATGAATATCCATCTCCACCCGATTCAATACCGGCATGGACTTGTCCGGCGACGGCATTTGCGGCAGACGGTGACGAACGGCCTTCAGGACATCCAGCGCAATCAGCCTGAATGTTGTCATCTTCCCGCCGGTCACCGTCAATAATCCTTCCTCTTCCCAGACAACATGGTCACGCGCTTCCTTGGAGGGATCGGCCTTGCCTGTTCCGATAACAGGCCTGATGCCGGAAAATGTTGATATGATGTCATTCAAGGTCAGGTTGATGGATGGAAATTGCGCCTCTGCGGCCGCCATGAGATAGGCCACCTCATCGGGACTGATTGAAGGTTCGTCTGAAATCGACTGGCGATGATCCGTATCGGTGGTTCCGATCAGGGTAATGCCCTCCCAGGGAAAGATAAACACCGGCCGGCGATCCAGCGGATGAAGGAAACTTACCGATTGCGCGACGGGCAGGCGCCATGCGGGAACAACAAGGTGACTGCCGCGCAGTAAACGCATCCGGGGTTTCGCGCCGACCTGCCCTCTGAGTTCATCCGCCCAGGCGCCGGTGGCATTGATAACTACCCTTGCCCAAATATCCGCATGGCGATCCCGGTAAGTATCGTAAAGTCTCACGCCGGACACTGATGCTCCTTTTCCTTTATTTTTTTGATTGCCGCGTATCAATGTTTTGGCGCGGACGTAATTAATTGCCTGAGCGCCATCGGCAACTGCTTCGCGGATCACCCGCAGGACTAGACGGGCATCATTGGTCTGGGCATCACCGAAACAAAGGCCACCTTCTAGTCCGTCTTGCCGGATGTGCGGGGCCAGCATCTGAAATTCCGTTGCATTATACGCTTTATGACTCCATTGTGTCGCCAGCAGATCATAGATCACCAGGCCGGCTCTATAAGCGAGGCGGCCGGGCCGGTCGCCTTTATAATTGGCAATGAGAAAACCCAGCGGCTCAATCAGCCCGGGCCCTTCAGCGAGTAGACGCTTCCTTTCCCGCACAGACTCGTATGTGAGCATGATGTTTCCATCTTTCAGATAGCGCAGACCGCCGTGAACTAATTTTGAAGAACGGCTCGAAGTTCCCCAACTGAAATCACGCTGTTCCACCAATAAGACCTTAAGTCCTAGCTTTCGTGCCTCCTTTAAGATACCCGCGCCGGTAATGCCGCCTCCGATGATAATTATATCCCAAGGCTGATCAATTTTTAACCACAAATCATCTCTCCAGTTTTTATCCCACATCTTTGTTACCTCTTGTGACGACAGATTAATTTTTTATAATATCAGTTTGCCGGGATTCATTATTCCCTGTGGATCAAATTGTTTGCAGAGACTGCTGATTACTGCCATGCCGAGTTCGCTTTTTTCGGCCGCCATGTAAGGGATATGATCCGTGCCCACCCCGTGTTGATGGCTGATTGTCCCTCCATTTTTAACAATCTCCCTACTGGCCGCCGCTTTAAGCGCCTGCCAGCGCGACAGCGTTTCATCGGCGTCCGGCGCCATACGAAAGAAATATGACGTGTAGATGCTGGCCCCGGAAGGATAAAGCTGGGAAAGGTGAGTAAAGACGTTAATCCGCTCATTGATCTTCGCCAATGTTTTGCGCAGGGACTCTTCAATCGCTTTGATCATTATAGGGACATTGTTCCAGTGCGTGGCTGTTTCCAGTGTATCTATCGCATAGCCCGCCTCCCACAAGGTATTTCTAAGATAGGGTGTAAGAAATCGTTTTTTGTGCCACTGCCTGCCGAATATCTGTCCCACATGAATTCCATTATGACTGCTCGCAATCGCCAGCGCCTCGTTTCTGGCCATACGCACTATGGCTTTGCGACCGGTAAAACCAAGCATCAGCATGCACTTCTCATCACCGATGCCGCGCATTGACAAAAATTTTTCCATAGAGCCAATGAGTTTCCGGTGTCCAGCAAGAGCCAGCATTGTTTTTGTTTCATTGGCCGTACTCAGTCGAATCATGGACAGTGGCAACCGCGCCTGTACAATTTGTCTGGCTGCTGCCATGCCGCATTCAAAATTCGGCAGGAAGACGGCATGAAAGACTTCTTTTTCCGGCAGGGGCGTGATTCGCATGGTTGCTTCTGTGATAATGCCGAATCGTCCTTCCGACCCCAAAACTATTTCTTTGAGATCAGGCCCGACAGACGACGCGGGAAAAGAAGGAAGTTCGATTGATCCGGCAGGCGTCTCCAGATGCCCTCCGGCAAATAAGCGTTCGATGCGTCCGTAACCAAGTGACTGTTGACCGCAGGAGCGGGTTGCAATCCAGCCGCCCAGTGTGGATAGTTCAAAGGATTGAGGGAAATGCCCTAGTGTGAATCCCTGTGCACGGAGTTGAGCTTCAAGGTCCGGGCCGGCAATACCGGCGCCAAAAGTTGCCAAATGACTCACATTGTCAAGATTAATAAGGCAGTTCATTCGTCTCATGTCCACGGTCAGCACAGGCTGATCTGAAGGCAGGGGATTGATGTGGCCAGTAACCGAGGTTCCGCCGCCATAAGGGATCAGACGAGTACCCGTTTGAGCAGCTAAGCGGATCAGAGAACGAACCTCATCATCGGTTGCCGGATAAGCCACGCCGTCGGAAAACATTCCTACGTTGCCGCTGCGCATGGCCAGCCAGTCAGGCATGCTCTGACCACGGGCGTGGTAGAGACGGTCATAGGCATTCATTGAAATCAAAGGATGCAGCGCAATTTTGGAGGGTGGAATGCCTGCCAATACTTTTTCCTGCGAAACATCTTTTGGCGGGCTGGCTTCTCCTACCCACTGTTTGAGACGGTCCGTCGCCCCGTCGGGCGTCGGATAATCAATCGTCGTATCCCCCCATCCGTTCCAGCGTCGCATCATCAACCTCCTTGTCCACTTCTGGCTTCGAAGAATGACTTAAATTGTTGCTCTGTCTTCTGCCAGATAGCAATACTGTCCTTCATCATTATTCGTGATATTTTTTCGGCAGCGTCAAGATTGCGACGTTTCACAGTCCTGATCAGGTCATTATAAAAACAAAGCGACCTGTCTCTGGCCTCAATGGTAGAGAAATAAATCTGCGCCATATTCTGGTAAAATTCCGCAAACCCGTTAAGAATCAAAGCGTAAATCGGATTGCCGGAATTCAGCGCCAGCGTTTTGTGGAGCATCCAATCAAAAGATGCCCACGCTTCCGCGGTATCTTCAATATTTTTTGCTCCAGCCAGATAATCATTGATCACCTCGGGCGCATGCTCAACAGCGCTCCTTGTGTAATAAGGCGCCACGTTCATGCGTATCTCCAGCAGATTAGTCACGAAGTTCTCCGGCAGCTTATTTCCATATCTGAACAGACCGTTCAAAACACCCAACCCTCCATCACGCCAGTAGTCATTGACCACCGTATATTTCCCATGGCGTATTGTGATCCAGCCGTCACGTTCCATTCTCTGGAGTGTTTCACGCAATGTGGGACGGGTGATGCCTAATTGCTGGGACAATTCCCTCTCACCCGGCAATACCGAGCCGGGTGAATAGGTTCCGTCCAAAATCACCGTAATCAGTGACTGCTCGGCATGGGCAGCCGGTTTTTTCGGAGCTGACCAACGATTCATATATGCCTCCATAATTTAAAATAGCTAACTGGTAAGTGGTCTGACCAGTTGGCTATCTCTTGTACGCTTTTTTGAGAGGATGTCAAGTAGAAAATTATTATTGCCTTCTATTCCTGATATTCTCATGGTTGAGGATGTCAATAACCTGCCTTGAAATTTGTCCCCCTTCATGATAGCGTTTCTAACCATTTTTCGACAAAGTGAATATATTGCGGCGGGAAGGTAAATCTTGAAATATTATCCGGTTTTTTTAGACATTCGGGAAAAAAAATGTATCATCGTCGGCGGTGGTGATGTTGCCGCGAGAAAAGCTGAAAGGCTCCTTGATTGCGGCGCTAAAGTTTTTGTAATCAGTCCAAGGCTTTCGCCTGAACTTGCCGAGCTGAAAGAAAAAAAATTAATTTCTCATCTTGCCTCCGAATATAAGGGCGATTTAATTGATAGAGCTTCTTTGATTATCGGGGCGACTGATGATGAAGAAACCAATGCCCAAATATCTCTTGATGCTCGCAGTAAAGGTATTCCCGTAAATATTGTTGACGATCCGCAAAAGTGCGATTTTATTCTGCCCTCGCTTGTGCAAAGAGGAGATCTGGCAATTGCGATAGGCACCGGCAGCAAAAGCCCCGCTCTTGCCCGTCAGTTGCGTGAAGAGTTGGAAGCCAAATACGGTAAAGAATATGAAATATTTCTCAACATCCTGGGGAATTTGCGCGTCAAAATGGTAAAAAACGAAGGGATTGGAAAAGATTGGTTTGAATCTTTACTGGCGGCGGGGATACTTGATTCTATAAAAGAAAAAAACGTGGAAAAAGTAAAAAAGACTGTCCATAAAATTACCGGCGAGGAGGTTGAAATTGAGTTTAATTAATTTGGAACTGATTTCATTTAAGATTACTTTCACTCTTTGCGCTTTAAGCACGGCCGGATATTTGCTCTCGCTCCTCATAAAAAAAATAAAGCTGGCCAAGTTTTCCACCTGGATTTTAGCCTGTGCCTTCGGTTTCCTGACTGTTAATTTATTGTTTGTGGTCATAAATTCCAACGGGCTTGTTAATTTCTGCCCGCGTGATTTCTTTTCTTTTTGTGCCTGGTCGGTAAGCGGAGCCTATCTTGCGCTGCAATTTAAAACTAAAACAAGATCGCTGGGCGCTTTTATTTCTCCGTTTATTTTGCTGTTCATGATTGCCGCCGCCGGAGAGGCTTCGGGCAAATCTCTTCTGCCGGAAAATTTGCAAAGCTGGCTCATTGCCGTGCATTTGTTTTTAACAATTGTCGGAGAAGCTTTGTTTATCCTTGCTTCGTGCGCCGGAGCCATGTTCATAATTCAAAACAGACTGCTGAAACATAAAAAATTAAGTCGGATGAGCAGGTTATTGCCGTCATTAAACGACCTAGACAGGATTAATCATATTTGCCTGCTGTGGGGTTTTCCTGTTTTAAGCGCGGGGGTTATTGCCGGAACGGTTTTTGCGGAATTTAGCTGGAAGGCTGGCTGGCTTGCGGATCCAAAAGTTATCTGGACTTTTGCCGGTTGGATCATCTATGGATTTCTTCTGCATCAGCGTCTGGCCATTGGCTGGAAGGGTTATCGTATGGCCTTATTCTCTTGCGCCGCTTTTATTCTTCTGTTGTTATCTTATTGCAGTGTGAGATTTTGTTTTTTAACCTTGCATAACTTTGTTTGAAATTAACTTCGAAAAGACGTTATTTAAAATATGATTGTATTAATAGGTTTAAATCATAAAACAGCGCCGCTCACTGTCCGGGAAAAAATATTCGCCGGCTGTCAGGAGGAAAAAGATTTGCTTTCTTCTCTCCGTTCAATAAAAGGCGTTGGTGAAGTTTTGTATCTTTCCACTTGTAACCGGATTGAAATTATCGCCGGCATCGATGAGCCCGACGATGCTGAAGTTGTCCGGAGCCTCCATGATTTTCTGGCGCAAAACGGCAATCTGACCGAGGTGGAAGCGGCAAATTGCATCTACAAATATTACGACGAGGAAGCGGTGCGTCACATTTTCCGCGTGGCGTCCAGCCTTGATTCTCTCGTCATGGGCGAGACGCAGATTCTCGGGCAGGTAAAGGATGCTTATCGTCAGGCATTGGCGCAAAACGCGACCGGCGTCGTTTTGAACCGCTTAATGCACTGTTCTTTTCGCGCGGCCAAACGCGTCCGGTCGGAAACGGCTATCGCGGTCAATCCGGTTTCGGTGAGTTTCGCCGCGGTGGAACTGGCCAAGAAAATTTTCGGGACGCTTTCCGGCAAGAAAATTTTACTGATCGGCGCCGGCGAAATGGCCGAATTGACGGGAATTCATCTGATCACCAACGGAGCGGAGGAAATAATCGTTGCCAACAGATCTCTTCCGCAGGCTTCGCTTCTGGCGGAAAAATTTCATGGAGAAGCGGTATCGCTCGATGCTTTGGAAGAAAAATTAATAGCGGCGGATATTGTCATCAGTTCCACCGGAGCACCGGCTTATATTGTCACCGCCGATTTAATCCGGAAGATTCATCATCAGCGCAAAAACCGTCTGTTGTTCCTGATTGACATAGCCGTTCCGCGCGACATTGATTCGGCGGCGAGCACTCTGGAAAATGTTTATCTTTATAATATTGACAACCTTCAGGACATTGTTGATGAAAATATGAACGTCCGCAAAAAAGAAGCGATTAAAGCCGAAATGATTGTGGAAGAGGAAATAACAAGGTATGTCAGCTGGCAGAAGGAACAGGAGTCAGTGCCGACAATAGTATCCCTGCGGAATAAGGCCGGAGAAATTGTGCGGGCGGAAATGGATAAAGCCGCGGGATGGATGCAGAAGCTGGATAAAGAAGAGCAGGAAAAAATGGATGGTCTCGTTAATTCTATTGTCAACAAGCTACTGCACACTCCGGTTGCGGCTTTGAAGGAAGAGAGTTCCGAATTTAGTTCCAAAGACATTGTGGCAACGGTGCGGCGTCTTTTTCGGTTGGATGAATAGAAACACTTTTGTCATTCCCGCGAAGGCGGGAATCAAGAATAATTTTCCCGCCCTCGGCGGGCGGGAATTAAAACGAAGCCCGGCGAATGCCGGATAATAAAGGGTTAAGGGTTAAGGGTTAAGGAACAAGAAAATACCGTTTCCCAATTCCGCATGAAATTTCGTTGGCGCTATTGGTGATGCAAAACATTAGGAGAGTAAAAATGACACTAGCCGAATGGAAGGATATAGCCACCATAGCAGGAATTATAGTCGCTCTGCTTACGTATATGACAAACTCATATTTTCAATTTAGAAATAAGCGAATTGAGAATCTTCAGAGATATTTCGAGGCGCACGACAAGCTCTACCAAGATGGCGGGTTTATCATGAGCAATATAAAAGAATTTGAAGCGGGCACATATAAAAGGGACACAAACGATAGCGATATGGAGAAAAAATTCAATCGTTTCCTAGGCGATATTGAAAAAATTGCCTTTCTTACCTCTCATGGTGCCGTGCCAACGAATGTCCAAGTTTATTTATTTGGATGGTTTGCTCAAAAAATTCATCCAATAATTAACAAAGAAGAAAGAGAAAATATTTTTTGGGAATTAGCCGTTCATTACATTGATGAGGTAAAGAAATCAGCCGATGATTATTCAAAATATTCTACCGAAGATCGAGAAAAATATCTGAAAAAGAAGTCTCTTGATTACAAACGCTATACGCGTTAGCTAAATAGAACGAACAGCTAAAATAGTGGAGACGGTTCTATTTATTGGAGAAAAAAGTACAGAGTTAAAAAAGAATTGAATTAGGATTTGTATGAATTTGAAAATAGGCACACGCGGAAGCAAACTGGCATTGACTCAGACAAATTTTGTTGCCGAAAAAATAAAAAAATTATTGCCGAAAGCGGACATCGAAATTTGTATTATCAAAACCAGTGGCGATATCATGCAGGATGTGTCTCTGCTCAAAATCGGCGGCCAGGGCGTTTTTGTCAAGGAAATCGAAGATGCCCTGCTTTCGGGAAAGATTGATCTGGCGGTTCACAGCATGAAGGACGTTCCGGGCGAAACACCGGAGGGATTGATGTTCGCAGCTATATTGCCGCGTGAAGACGTGCGCGATGTTCTGGTAGCGCGCGACAACATCAAAATAGAATTTATGCCCAAGGGAGCGAAAATCGGGACCGGGTCTATGAGGCGCGGCGCACAGATTAAAGCAATTCTGCCAGATGCGAATATAGTGCCTCTGCGCGGCAACATTGACACGCGGTTGAAAAAAATAGAAACGGAAAATCTTACGGGCGTTATTCTGGCGGCGGCGGGGATGAAACGAATGGGATTAGCCGGCAGAATCACTCAATTTCTGCCTGTGGAAACGATGCTTCCGGCAGTCGGTCAGGGCGCGCTCGGGTTGCAGATTCGCAAGACCGACGTTGATCTGGCGAAAATTTGCGCTTTGCTCAATGACGCGAAAACCGCTGCGGAAGTTACAGTCGAGCGATCTTTTTTGCGGGCGCTGGGAGGCGGATGTCGTCTGCCGATTGCGGCGCTGGGAAAACTTGATGATCAGAGGCTTTCATTGGAAGGCATGCTTGCCGCGCCCAACGGCACCGCTGTGATTCGTGAAAAAATAAGCGGTGCCAAAGAAGAAGCAGAGGAACTGGGGGAAAAGCTTGCCGAAATAATCCTGGAAAAAGGCGGCAAAAAACTTTTGGATTTGATGTGCTGAAAGGTCAAAAAGGCGTAATGTTTGTCATTCCCGCGCAGGCGGGAATCCAGTATTTTTTATGAAGCAATATTATGTTTATATTCTGGCCAGCAAAAAGAATGGAACATTATATATTGGCGTTACAGGTGATTTAGTTAAAAGGATTTATGAGCACAAGCAAAACTTAATAGATGGATTCACAAAGGAACATAATATTCATGACCTTGTATATTATGAGCGTCATAATGAAATTGAAGACGCTATATTGAGAGAAAAACAGATGAAGAAATGGAACAGAAAGTGGAAGATAAGGTTAATTGAGGAGAAGAATCCCTGGTGGAAAGATTTGTATGATGAAATACTTTAGTAATATTTTGGTAAGATCTGTTTTAATATTCCTGGATTCCCGCCTTCGAGACTGTGTCGTAATTATTTTTTGACAAGAGAATATTAGAAAAAGATAAAAAAGCAAGAGAAAGCTTTTTGTATAGCTATGCTGATATGATAAAGTATCGATAAAGGAGAAACAATATGGCCTATCGATGCGGCAATAGATACC
>Ga0209777_10001926_pt1 | contig 28508 bp, 22 predicted proteins | sample FrelakmetHBP12HB_FD_187147 | JGI IMG/M metagenome (GOLD analysis project Ga0209777, IMG submission 187147) | Freshwater lake sediment microbial communities from the University of Notre Dame, USA, for methane emissions studies -HBP12 HB (SPAdes)... | ecosystem: Environmental > Aquatic >...
CCCCTCTTCCACGACGAGAAAGAGCCCCAGGACATCTGAACTCCGCCCCGTTTCGGCAAGATCGTGATCCTGAAGCCGGTTTTGGAAGAACTGTATCCGACCGCAAGACCGTTTTGCGGAATCGCTGGCCGAATAGCCCGATTATTGACACGCCGGTCCAGGCAGGGCTACAATTGGTGTGCGCAATTCGCCGATAGCGACGCAGCGCGGAATGGAGCTGCCGTGAACGACTTCGGAGGTCCCACCATGTCCCCGCGCTCGTCCGTCCAGTATGCGATTCTCGCCTCATTCCTGCTTCTCATAATCCCGCAGCACCGAGTGGCGGCGGACTGCATCGACTACAGCCAGCACCCGCACTTCCTCTCTGGCGTTCCCACGGGGAGAGGAGGGTACGGGGTCGCCCTGAGGGATGGGTACGCATACCTGACAGAAGGCCAGGGGCTCGAGGTCATCGACATATCGAATCCTTTGCGCCCCGTTCAAGTCGCCTTTGTGCCCACCTCCTGGGGCGGCGCGGACGTCGGCCTCGCCGGCGACTATGCATACGTGTCGGATCTGTACAGCGGCATCCTGGTCATCAACATCGCGGATCCGATGCACCCCTTCATCGCCGGCAGCGTCCCCACCTTCGGGGCGGCGGGCGGGCTGTGGGTCAAGGGCATCTTCATATACGTGTCGACCCTCGCCAACACGCCCACGCAATCCAAGCTGCAGGTGTTCTCGATTGCGGCGGATCCGACGACCCCCACGCTCGTCGGGATGACGGACATCCCGAACTGGGGATTTGACGTCGTCGTGAGGGACAATGTCGCCTACGTCGCCTGCGCCCAGGCGGGTCTCGTGATCGTCGACGTTGCCTATCCAACGGACCCGGAGGTCGTCGGGCAGATCCGCACGCCGAATTTCGCGGTCGGCGTGGAGAAGGAAGGCGACTACGCGTACGTCGCGGATCAGACATCCATTCAGATCATCAATGTCGCTGCGCCGGATCGACCGCGAATCGTCGGCAGGCTCCCCGTCCCCAGCCTGTCCTGCTCGGTCATCATGCACAACGGATACCTCTTCGTCGGCGACTATGAGGCCGGGGTGCTCTTCGTCGACGTGATGGACCCGGCGCATCCGAGCATCATCGGCCACGTCGACACGCCGGCCATGGCGTACGTCATCGCGGTGGAAGACGGGCTGGCCTACGTCGCGGACTGGAACAGCCTGCAGGTCATCGATATCGGCACCGATCTGACGGATGTCACAATGACGACGGTGGATACGCCGGGGTGCGCCGACGGCATCGCGGTGCAAGGTTCGTACGCCTACATTGCCGACGGCGAATCCGGCCTAGAGGTCGCGTCCCTCTCGGGGATCATCCTCGGCCGCGTGGATACCCCCGGTTTCGGGCAGGATGTCGTGGTCAATGGGACGACGGCCTACATGGCGGACGGGCCCGGCGGATTCCACGTGATCGATGTCTCGCGCCCGGCACATCCGACCCTTCTCGGGACCCTCCAGCTTTCCGGATACGCGTACAAAGTCGCAATCGATGCGGGCCGTCCTCGACCCTCGAGCAAAGTCGACTATGTGTATGTCGTCGACTGGAATGCCCTCCTGGTGATCAGCGTCTCGGGGGACCGCCCCACGCTCGTCGCCTCGCTGGCCACAGGGAGCCGCGTGGATGGCCTCGCCGTTTACGGAGGCCGTGCCTACGTCGCGGACACGCAACGCGGTCTGATCGTCGTGAATGTCGCGGATCCCGCCCATCCTCAGATTATCTCGACGTTGCCGTTCCAGGGTGGGGCGAACTCCGTGTCGTTGTACGGGTCGCGTGTCTGCGTGGTTCACCAAGGTAGTCTCTCCGTCGTGGATGTTTCGGACGCCGCGCATCCATTCGTTGTCGGCACCGTCGCGGTGCGCGGATCTCAGTCCGTCACCGTCAGCGGCGACTACGCTTACATGAATGCGATGGAGCTGGGCGTCTTCATCGTGGACCTGTCGGATCCCGGTACTCCGGTCGTGATCGGGCAGCTCGACACGCCGGGATACGCGTACGATTGCGTGGTGAGCGACTGCGGGCTGTATGTCGCCGATCAGATTTCCGGGATCGAGATCGCGCCGGCGCAGCAGGCATCCGGCCTGCGGAGCGCGGACGTCATCGGCGCGAGCCAGTCGCCACCCCGCCCTGCCTTCCTCGTGACGTCTCCAAATCCGGCGAGGGAAGGATCGACCCTGAGGTTCGAGACGGAGGCGGTCGCCGCCATCGATCTGCGGATCTTCGACGCGGGGGGACGATGCGTGCGCCAACTCGCGAGCGGCGTGGTGGATCCCGGATCGCACGAGACTCCGTGGAATGGCCGCGACGATTTCGGCCGCAGCGTACCGAGCGGAACGTACTTCGTTCGCCTGCGCTGCGGAGATCGCGCGGCGACGGACCGACTGATCCTCCTGCGCTGAAGGTCCGATCGCGGACCGCCGCCGAACGCCGTCACACTTTCTTCATGTGGATTTAACCGGACCGTAACTCGACAATTCCTTCTCTAGACCTCAGAATTCAGATCATGAAGCCGCGGTGCTACGGCCTCGCGGTTGCGGATAAAGCCAAAGGAGTGTCCTTCGGTGAGGAATGTTCTCGGACGTGATCGGCGGCTGCATGGGCCACTCAAACCCCCACTTGATCACCATGCCGAAGCCCCCGGCGCCTGGGATGAACCCTCACCGAAGGCAAGGTTCCAGCGATCGACCGGAGAGCGGGCCTTCCCGAATGCAGATCCGAGGGAAATTGCAACCGCGGGCGCGGCCTTCGTCGTCCGCACGGAGGGATCCGTGACGCAGCAGCAGATGCAAGACTTGAGGGTTGAAGCGAAATCGTGGGTCCTGAGCATGGAGCAGGGGACTTACCCCCAGATGCCGTTCGTCATCGATCCGAGCCTGAAGGCGGAAGTCGCGCATCAGATCCGCGAGAGGCTCGCGGAAGGTTCTGAATGGACCCGCAAGTTCCTCTTCGAGCATGCGAGCACCTGGATCAAGGCTATCCCGGAGCTGCACGACGAGCTGAACGCGCTAACACGCGTCCGCAATCCGAAGGACTACATCCACCAACTCGACGAATGGGCGATCTCCGTCTGGCAGCGGTTCCCGCTGCAGCAGGGCGAGCTCATCTCGTAGTCGATCGTTTAGATCAACGGCGCCCCGGCGGGGACGCCAGGGAATAGACAGAGGCGGCGGGGACTTCGAAGCCCCGCCGTTTTCATGATCCTGCCGCCCGCCGAAACCCGATCCCTTGATTCCCCTGTAAGCCCGATAATCGCGCTTATCTGCGACCTTCCGGCGGCCGACAACGAGTGTACCGGCGCCTTCGCCGGACACTCGGATCATGGTCACAAAACACCTCATCTTCCCGTTATTGGGGGGCCTCTTGGTAGCGGCGGCGGGGTATGCCGGCGCCGGGGTGAAGGTCGTTTTCCGAGCGGATTTCGATCCGGATCGGGCGCGGCGGGCCGAGATCGAGCGGGCGGTTGACGCGCTCATCCGGGAAGCCGTCGACATTCTCCACAAGGAGACCGATTGCCGTTTGGATCTTGCCCACGATTCGCTCAAGACCATGGTGGGGTATATCCGGGAAGCGGACGGGGTCGTCCCCGCCTGTTATATGTTTCCGGACAGCACGCTCCGGATCATCCCCGAGTATGTGGAGACGGTCGGGTGTACCACGACTGGCAGAACCGAAAGGCTCGTTTCCCGACGGTCGAACGCGGGAAAACACTCCTCAACCGCAACCGCGCTGCGGTCGGGACTGATTGGAGGGCTTTCCTGGAAGCCCACGGCGTCGACATGACGCAACACGACCGACAGCTGGTGGAATCGGAGCTTCAGTGCTGCACGATCCAGATCCGTTACTGGAGATCTCGCTATGGCTTCGATCCCACCCACCCGCTGGCGCGCGCATTCCTCCATCTGATGGAGGCGGCCGAGCGCTACTACGACGGCATGCCGGCGCATTGACGCCCGCGCATATCGAATCGATTCGGGACGGTCAATCCTTGTCCTTGTAGGCGTATACCTTCCAGATACCGTTGCGCTCCGCGAACGTCCGGGCGAACTTGATGACGCCCTCGGTCCCGTCCTCCTTGAGGACGTGGATGCCGACTCCCTGGTACAGAGTGAAGTTCGTGTACGGTGCCTTTCCGATCGCGTAGGTGACGCCCAGGAGCCGCAGATTCTGGCCGCCCCAGTTGGACAACCCCAAGGTGATTCCCGAATGACATGTCCGGTCGAGGAAGAAGTAGACCTGGTTCACGTCCGCATTGCAGATCGGCCGGCTTTCGGGGAACTCCGGCCACATGATGTCGACGAACTCGTCCGGCGTGACGCGGAGCGCCCTCAAGGCGTTGAAATCGTCATTCCTAAGCCCATCCAGGATGGCCTGGGCAAGTAGCTCCGGGGAAGTCACTCCCCCCGTGAATGGGATGTCGACCTTTGGGGCGATCCGGCGGCCCCTCTTCACCGCATCCGCCTCTGGATCGTTGATTGTTTTGTAGCCGGGCGATTTCGTCAGCGGGGAGGGACCGATCACCTCGCCCATCGGGGCGAGCGGTACATCTTCCTGCTTCTGACTGTAAAAGGTCGCGAGCTCAGGCTCCGGTGCCGGGGAAGCGGACCGCCGGACTGGCGGAGCCTGCCCGTCGCGTGAGACCTGCGTGGGCTGCGTCGAGTGGGTGGCCGATGTGGAGCGGTCGGTCGAGTCGCTCTCGGGCACGTTTGACGGCGGCGAGGCCGGCTGCGCCGGCTGTTCCACCGCAGCTTTCGCGGCCCCGGATTCCTGAGAAGCCCGCCTCTGTCCACACCCGGCCGCAAGGAGAAGCATTCCCAGCGTTAAGAGGACCAAGCCGCGGCTCGCTGTTGCGAACGTCCAGACACCTTGTGTGGATCTTCTGTGTTTGCTTGTCATGGCATTAACCCCCTACCTCAGTCGCCGTTCGAGATTGAAATTGAGAAGCTCCGTCCCTGATGATTCGAGTGCGTGACCCGGGACCCCGCCGCGACCACGCCGGCGATCGCCGGCTGCCTCTGTTCGAATCGCACATCCTCGTTGAGCAGGTTCTCAGCGGACAGCTTGATCCTGGATCCCAAGATCCTCCGGGAGGTAGTCATGTCCAGGCTGTTGCGGGGCTGCTCGTAGATGTCCGGAATGCCGTACATGCCCACGCGTGCCAGCCTCGGACCGGACACGTTGTAGAGGACCGAAGCCGAAGTGCTACCCTTCGGCGAGGAGTAGAAGAGTCCGAGATTTACCACGTAGCTCGACTGCCCTTCAAGAGGACGCTTGAGGGTCGTCGCCACACCGCCTTCCTCCGAGACATCCGTACTGGACTTCACCCGCGTGTAGTTTGTCGAGATCGCCAGTGAGTTCAGGGAGGGATTCAACCGGCCGAGTCCCAATCGCAACTCCGCCTCCGCCCCCCCCCAAGTAACCGCTGCGTGCGTTGATCGGCATGTATGTCACGACCGAACCCCCCTGGAGGCTCTTCTCGATCGGGTCAGTCAGCTTCTTGTAGAAGAGACTGAACGCCCCCAGCTCGCTCGGCCCCGGGTAGGTCTCGAATCTGAGATCCCAGTTGTGCACGCGGGTGCGCTTCAGCCTCGGGTTCCCGATCTCGGGGTAGCCGTCGACGAAGTCATACATGTTCAGCAGGCTCAGCTCCCGGAAGTCGGGGCGTGAGACGGTCGCGCTGTAGGCGAAGCGCAGATTCGCATCCCTCGCCACGCTATATGCGAGATTGACCGAGGGGAGGATATCCGTGTTGTTCAGACGGGAATGTGAGAGGAGCGAATCCGGCGTCGTGCCGAATATGTCCCAACTGTTCACCTTCTCGGTGGCGTGTTCGACCCGCGCACCGGCGACCACCCGAAGCCGCTGACTCAGTGGGACGTCGATCATGAGGTATTCCGCCCCTACCGTCTGATGCGCCCAGAAGTTGTCCACCGGCTGCGTCTGCTCCTCGATGACGAATCCGTTGTTCTGCGTCCCGGCGATCATCGCATTCGTCATGTAGCTCTCGACGGACCCGCTCAGGATCGAGTCGAGTTGGGCATTGGAGAAGCCGGTCGGCAACTTGTAATGGAACCGCCGCCACTCGCTGTATCTGTACTTGTTCTTGTAGGAGTATCCCGCCTTCAGTTTGGAATCCAGGCCCGCCCACTGCCTGAAGGGATAGGAGAAATTGATCTCCGGCCCGCGCTCCTCCTCGCGCGACTTCCCGAACAGCCGCGCGAGGTCATGGTCGGCCACCGGCGCCAGCAACCAGACGTTTTGAGAGTTAACCCTATCCTGCATGTAGGTGTACTCGCGTCGATCCGGCTCGTTGCGGTTTGCACGCGAGTAGTTGAGCCGCAGATCCAGAGTCGCGCCGCCGAGGGGAGCGAGGAAACTGCTGGTGGAGATCGAGCCCGCGAACAGGCCTCGCTCGACATAGTCAAACCGCGTGTTCTGATAATAGTGGGTCGTGTTCTGATTATCCCCCTCGTAGAAGCGGGTCTCGTCATCCGCGCTGCGGTTGTACATTGCGCGAACGGCGATGGTGTTGAAGTCGTTCAGACGATAGCTCCCATTGGTCAGTGCGCCCCACAGGACGCTGGAGGTCGAGCTAACGGTCTGGTAGGCAGTCTCGGCCTTGAGGACCCCTTCGTCCGACTTGTAGAAGTTATCCTCGCCGCGGCTCGTCCGCCGTCCGTTGGAGTAGGAGAAGGAGCCGAGAAGCCCGAGCGGACGGTCGAAGACGCTGAGCTCGTTGCCGTAGGTCCCGGTCAGGCCGGTCGCGGGGAGAGCGCGGCCGGACCGGCGGTTCCAGGTCTTGGTGAAGGATCGGCCGAGGAGCGCAAGGGTGTCCGCACTGAACCCACCGAGGCGAGGCCGAAGTCGGCTTCTCGCGAAGACCTTCTTGGTCCCGGCGATGCGCTCGACCGCGTCGGGAAATGCACGGGTCCCGTCATCCAGCCCGAGGAAGTCCCACTTCCCCCCCTTGTAGTTGTAGAAGGTGTTGCCCGTCGTGCTTCCGTTGTATCCGGTCGAGATCGAGAAACCGCTGATTCGCTTTCCGGGAAAATCGCGTGTGCTCACATTGACCACGCCGCCCCCGAAATCGCCGGGTTGATCGGGCGTATAGGTCTTCTGTACGACCACGTTGTCGAGCAGGCCCGCCGCGAAGAGATCGAGAGGCACAACGCGTTTGTTCGGCTCCGGAGTGCCGATCGTGGCCCCGTTGATCTCGGTCTGGCTATAGCGTTCCCCCATGCCGCGGACGTAGATGTAGCGGCCGGAGACCACGGAGAGCCCCGTGACGCGCTGGAGCACTTCTGCGGCGTTGTTGTCGGTGGTCTTTGCGATCTGCTGAGAGCTGATGCCATCGCTCACGGCGGCGGCGTTCTTCTGCTTCGCGAGGATCGCGGCCTCGCTGTCCTTGAGCACACTGGCGGTGACCTGGATCGTCTCGAGCTTGACCGCTTCCGGGACGAGCGCGAAGTCCATGGTGATCGGGGCCGCACCCTCCCTCACCTCGATGCGCGCGCTCTTCTTCATCCGATACGCGGTATACGTCACCTTGAGACGATATAGACCGGGCGCGGCCGGAAGGCGATAGGTCCCGTCCGCCTTGGCGATCGCGCCTCCGGCGGGAGTTCCGACCGTGTCGACCGGCGACGCGAAGCGCCAGAGCGCCACGTTCGCGTAGGCCAGCGGTTCGCCCGTCTCCGAACTCACCACCTTGCCGATGATGTTCCATGTCCCTGTCGCAGAAGACGCTTCGGTGGGCAGCAAGGAGGCTATGGCCGCAAGGAGGAAAGAGCACACGAGCCAAAGGCGCTGGCCGGTGTGAACGGGTTTGCCCGTGTCGATAGGTAATACCATCCACACTCTGTTCTGCATTCTTTTGACCCCTTTTCGTTTCCTTGTCACAATGAACTTCCCAAATCGAGCCGCCCGGGCGGATCGGATTTCTCCGACCGCCCGGACGACAGCCTCGGCAACTGGTTGGCGTGTAGGGGGTCTAGCCGTGCCGAGGTCCTGATATCTAGTGAACCAGTACGAGGCGGCCCGTCGCTGTCCGGCCGTTGTTCTCGACGCGATAGAAGTAGGTGCCGGCCGCGGCGCCATCCTTGGTCGTGTTCCAGGAGAGCGTCTGCGTCCCGATGCCCAGATTCTGTGCGGCGGAGTGGACCAGGCGTCCGTTCAGATCGAAGACGTCCAGCTTCGTCGTACCGGCCTGCGGCACGTCAACGAAGAACATCGCGTGGTTGGCGGTGACCGGACTAGTCGCACGAACACGCAATCCGTTGAGGCTCGCGGTCTGCGGATCGACCGACGCTCCCGGACTGCACCACACCGGCGGCTGCGGCCAGAAACCACGCGCCGCGGTTGCGTTGTCCTGAACGTAGAGGCCCGGCTTCTTCCAGCCCATAAAGATGCAGTTGTAGATCTGGCCGTCGGTCCCACGACGAAGATGGGCACCCCACTCGCAGCTGCCCGACAAGTGATCGGTGCAAACCATGGTGCAGTTGGCGACGATCGGCTGATTGCGGCACGGAGCATCGTAGTTGTACTCATTGTTGTCCCATTCGAAGCCCTTGTCCGCCCCATTGTCACCCCACTGCTGGGCAACCTCGAACTGAACGATCCCGCGATAGCCCATCTGGGTGTCGAGGCAGTCGTCACCGCCGGCGACGCCGACCAGGTGTTTGCACGTGACCTTGCCTCCGAACCACTCGAAGAGGTCGTCGAGGCCGCGGAACGATTCCAGGTATTCGGCGCGGGTGTTCACGCCGCAGCTGCAGAACGTGATGGAGTTCAGCTCATTGTTCGGCGAGAGAACGTGGCCCGCATACTCGGAGCGGAAGTAGACAAGCTCGCCGCTGCTGTCACAGTCGTCGTTCCCGCAGTGATACGTCGTGGTCCCCTCGGTCAGGCAGTGCTGGCCATGGAGGCAGTCTGCGCAGTTCGCGATAGCGAGGCCGTTCAGAACGATTCCGGAGATGTCACCGGCATGCATGTTGCCCGGCTCCTGATCGCTCGTGAGGATGATCGGCTGGGTGCGGGTCCCGACCGCGTGGATCTTCGCCCCCATCTGGATACAGAGGAACGGAACCGTCCCGCTCGCTCCGAACATCACGGTGCCCGGGTCGATGGTAAGGCTCGCGAGGCTATCCACATTCACACGTCCGATGAGCAGGTAGTTGTTGGTGTTGACCCAGTGGGTGTCATGAGTGATATCCCCCTGGACCTCCACGATCGGCTTGTTGTAGTCGATGTCCGTTCGACCTGCGCCCGTGTCGTTGTAGTAGGTCCAACCCTGAGTCCAATCCTCACCCATCGAAGCGGGGGGCACGGCCCCGCGGTAGCAGACTTGCTCCATCCGCGCCCATTCGGGAAGAGCGGGACAGCTGACGTCATCGCATTCGCGCGGGTAGATCACCGGATTGACGACGTTGTCGTTGCGACCGCTGGCCTGGCTGTTCTCGGCGGGAACCCAGTTCGGATGCGCGTGGTCATATGGATTGCCGAGAAGCGGGTCGAGTGAGTCGTTGTTGGCGAAATGAAAGTACAGCTGTGCGGAAGTGAATCCGGCGGGCTGGGCACTCTCGCGGTCGAGGTTCTCGAGACGACCGCTCTGCCAGTTGTTCCAGAGGATGTTGCCGTCGAACACGTGCTGGGCGTTCGCCTGGCAGAACACCCCCGCGAGGAGAGCGACACCGAAGGCGATCGCCTTGCAGAGTCGTAAAGCTTTCACAGACCTGACCTCCTGTGATGGTGTGTGTACGCTGCGATCTCGAAAAGCCGTGCGGAGGTTTCCCGTCCTGGTTGTGCAAGCCAAGGAACGGAATACTGGAGATGATCGGACCCCCCGTTCACTCCACGGATAACTATCGGAAACCCCTCCGCATCGTGTAGGCACGGCTCGATCCAAGAATCGAGTCGGTTCCCACACGGCGGAGAGTCTATTCAGCCAACATGGAGTCTCGGTGTCCGCTGGGTTAGAGTTCCGCAACAATGATGTGTCAGGAAGGTTTCATTGCCGCCGAATAGGTCTGGAGAGAGGGCCGGTGTGCAGTTACTCCCGGGGCCAGGCAGCAGGGAACGGCCGGATACGAGGGGGCGATCCCCTTTCCTGATAGAAAGGAGATCGCCCCACTGAATCAGTGGTCTGACTCAGCGTCATTCCATGTCACTTCTCCACGATCGCCTTCCGGCCGTACGTGACGCCGGCGGCCTGCAGCCTGTAGAAGTACGTCCCGGCCGCGACTCTCGAGCCGGTGGCGTCGCGCCCGTCCCACCGCGCTTCGTGCCGCCCGGCCGCGACAGCCCCGTCGATCAGGGTCCGCACGGTGCGTCCCTGGACATCGTAGACGGCGAGTGACACGTGGTCGGCGTACTTCAACTCGAAGGAAAAGGTCGTACCCGCCTTGAATGGATTCGGCCTTGCCGGCTCGAGCCGCGCGCCCGCCTCGCCCGCCTCGCCCAGAACGGCGACGTCCGCCGGGTTGTAAGTGACGTTGAATGAGAACCAGCCCGCGGGTTCCGAACGCGGCATCCCCTCGCGACGATTCGTGTTGTCAACCGCATGAATGTAGTAGTCGACCGTCTCGCTGGTCGCCTGCGAGGGGATCGACGCCGCATAGGTGTCCTGTGTTCCCGTCGGTTGCATCACCATCGCGGTGAAGCCGGGCGGCGGATTCCCGGCCGGATAGGCGCGCCAGTAGACGAGGAGCGAGTCGGGTTTCAATCCCGCCTCGCTCCGATCGTCGATAAACGCGCGGACTTCGATCGGCGAGTATGCATGCCACTCGACGATCGGCGTGGTAGCGACGCGCAGCATCCCACGGTCCGCGACGCCGATAGTCCTGCAGTGCAGGGCATCGTCGGTCAACCAGCCGCTGTAATTGACGCCGATGACCTCGTACCCGGGCATGGCGGCGCGATACGCGGCGAGCGCCTGCGGGTCATGGGTGGCGTCCCCGAACGTCGGCACCAGGACCTTCTTGTCGAGGATCAAACTGTTGGTGTAGCCCGCCACATCGTTCCCTCCGATGCTCGGACAGAAGACGCGGACGACACGGTAGGTCCGTCCGAACGGGTCCTGAAGCGAGGCGATCAACGTCGCGTTCTGCTCGAGGCCGGCGTAGTCCGGGTGGCCGGGCGTGACCTGCTTGACGAGGATCGTCTCCTCGTCGAGCGACTTCGCCCAGCAGTCGATGTGGCGGATGTAGGAGATGAAATGGTCCGGCACGATGTTGTACGCGTTCAGGCCGTAGTAGTCGTGCATCCGCTGGAAGATCTGCTGGTGGGTCATATTCGTGTTCTCGTCCCAGACGAGGTCGGTCGAGAACGAGATCCCGTAGCCGTCGGTCATGTAGTTCCCGCCGGTGGTCGCCAGATCGTGGCGGTAGACGGGGATGCCCCAGTGCTGGCCGGCGTAGTACGGGACCTGGTCGTCGTTCGGGCGCTGCGGGCGATTGTAGTGGTGATCGATGATCCCGATGTCCCCGTTCCCGTCGAAGATGAACTGGGGACCGTAGTCGCGGGTCCAGTACGAGTCCGACGCGCAAATGACCCAGTCCACCGTGTCGGGATTGATCCCGTTCGCCTGGAAGTTCGCTCGAGCCGTGTTGAGCATGCTCGAGGAAACGACGCACGCGATCGTCACCTTCTCGGCCATTTCCTGGATCAGCGAGTACGGGATCCCGAGGGGATAGCGGATCAGGACCTCGCTCATCGGCTCGTACTCGGCGACGTTGCGGATCGGCTGGACCGGCGGGGGGTCGTTGATCAGGGGAACCTGCGGACCGACATTCCACCGGCGCTCCTCGGGCGTTTCCCAGCTCGGGAGCTGTTTCGCGATGTGGTCAGTATCCCATTCCCAGCGATCGATCGTCGATGCGGGCTCGGGGCCGCGCGTGGCGGGCGCCGATGCGGGCGGCGTTGCGGGGGGATGCCCGGCGGCGAATGCGGCGATCGGCAGCCCGAACGCGGTGATCACGGCGGCGCAGGCCAGGAAAGGCGGAATGCGAAGGCGAATCATGCAGTCTCCCTCGGATGCGGCAAGCCCAATGCCCAGGCACGCCCTGATGCGCACCTGCATCGTGAAGAAACTATGTAAGTATAGCAGATATCAGGGCTTCTCGGCCAGCAGGGTCTCCCAAGACCATCAACGGTGGTTCCGCTGATGCCGCAACGCGTTGGACGCGGCAGGCGCTCTATTTCCCCGCTCTGTCGGCCGGCTGCGGGATTCGCCAGTACTCGCTGAACGTGGACGTCACGCGAACGCGCTTCTTGATGAACAAGAACCCTCCCATCCCCTCGATCACGGCATCCTTCAGGTGCCAACCGAAGGGTCCGTTCGTGCTCCATCGCGCGGTCGTGACCATGTGCTTCACGTGCTTCGGAAGAGGATCCTCGGTGAACTTGAGCTCGATCGGCACCCCTGTTGAATCCTGCAACCACGCCGTGCCCTTCATGACGCGGTCCTTCTCCTTACGCGTGAAGGAGTATCCGACGCACGTGAGCCCGTCGATGGACTTGCTTTCGCCCGAGGGCGTCGCGGTCACGCGATCCTGGTCCTCCGGGCGAAACGGGTGGTTGCCGAAGTTGATCGAGAACCCCTCATCCTCAGGAGGATCGTTCTTGTTCCGCGCCTTCCGCTCCACCCTCTCCCGGGCCGCCTTTGCCGAATCCTCAGGCGTCGGTTTCTCGACGGGGATCTCCTTGCCGTTCTCCACGACCCTCACCGTCGCGGTCTCGATCTCGCCGTCGGGGTCCAATGAGACGCGCGTCCACGTCTCCTTTGTGTTCTGGACGTTTCCATCCGAGTCCAGGAAATCAAGCTTCGCGTCGATGATCCCGGGGACGACGCTGTCGCCGGCCGCGGCCACCGCGACAGCCTTCCGCCAGAGAGGGTCCGTCCCCTCGGCATCTGCGCAGATGGCCATCGTCGCCAGCGCCGAGAAGACCAGCGCCATGACCCGGATCGGGCGGCTGCCATCTGGGGCCATGGGTCCTCCTCCTCTACCCCCTCTACCCCTTCGATATCGCTATCGGCGTCTCGCCACTGAGCATAACCCCTTGTCGGCACGCGTGGTTGGGATCTTCCGTTCTTCTCCAGACGCGTGCCCGGACAGCCGATCAATTAATGAGGAGCATCCTGCGGGCCTGTGGCGAAGCGGCGGGCCCCGATCTGCTTTGGTCCGAGTGAGGAGAGGCGGTCTTGGCGGCGATCGACACGATCTTCCGGATGGTGCAGGCCCAGGGCGCGTCGGACCTTCACATCTCGACCGGTTCCCCGCCAATGCTGCGCCTCCACGGCGAGCTCTATCCGATCGAATACCCGGAATTGGCACCGGAGCAGACGCGCCGCCTGCTCTACGAGATGATGACCGACGAGCAGCGCGCCGCCTTCGAGAAGCAGCGGGACATCGACTTCGCATACGAGCTCGTGAGCGAGCTGCGCGTGCGCTGCAACATCTTCGAGCAGTTGCGCGGGATCGCGGGTTCGTTCCGGCTCCTCCCGAGCAAGATCTTCACGCTCGAAGAGCTGGGCCTGCCCGAGACCATCAACCGTTTCGCGGCCCTCCGCAAAGGGCTTGTCGTCGTGACCGGCCCGCCGGGGAGCGGCAAGTCGACGACGCTGGCGGCGCTGATCCATCACATCAACCAGACGCAGCGCAAGCACATCATCACGATCGAAGACCCGGTCGAGTTCGTGCACCAGAACGTCCGCTGCCTGATCAACCATCGAGAGATCGGCCGCACTGCGTTGACCTTCGCCTCCGCGTTGCGCGCCGCCCTGCGCGAGGACCCGGACATCATCCTGGTCGGGGAGATGCGCGATCTCGAGACGATGCAGCTCGCGATCACGGCGGCCGAGACGGGGCAGCTCGTCTTCGGGACGCTCCACACCGCGAGCGCGCCACAAACGGTGGACCGCATCATCGACGCGTTCCCCGAGGAGAAACAGGCGCAGATCCGCGTGATGCTCGCCGACGGTCTGCGCGGCGTCGTCGCGCAGCGCCTGATCCGCCGGGCGGACGGCAAGGGGCGCATTGCGGGAATCGAGATCCTGGTTTCGAGCATCGCGATCTCGTCGGTGATCCGCGAAAAGAAGACGTTCCAGATTCCGAGCCTCATGCAGACCGGTCGGCGCGATGGGATGCAGATGCTGGACGCGGACCTCATGCGGCTCGTCCGCGAGGGGACCATCACCCCCGAGGACGCGATCCTGAACGCGAACGTCAAGGAGCCCTTCCTGGCGATGATCGAAGAGAAGAGGAAGGCCGCGTAGATCGATGCCGCGCGCGAACTCGGAATCGCCGAAGTCCCTGTCGGGAGGCCAATCGGGCTCCGGATCCGGTGGGTCGGCGAGCGGCCCGCCCCGCGGCGCGCAGGCGGCGGTCGCATCGGCCGCGAATGCCGCCCTGACCGGCCGGCTGGAATCGATCCCGCTCTTCGATGTCTGCCAGTTTCTCCTCCTCAACCGCCGCACGGGGACCCTGACCGTTCGAAGCGGCGATCGCACGCTGCGGATCTACTTCGTCGGCGGGGCGATCTACGACATCACGGACGAGGCGATGCGAACCGGCGAGCGGCTTCTCCTGGAAGCGGTGCAATGGACGGGCGGGACCTTCGCGCTCGACCCGGCCCCGCCCGGCGTCGCACAACGGATCACGGAATCAACCGAGGCAATCCTGCTCGAGGCGGCGCGAACGATCGACGAGTGCCGCTCGCAGGAGAGCGCGGGGGGGCTGCCACAGAAGAAGCAGGAGGAGGTTTTCAGGGAGCGGCAGAGCTTCGCTGGGGAGCTGGCCGAGGCGTTTCGCGCGGCGATCGGGCCCGAAGGCGAACGCGCAAGCCGTGCCGCGCCAAGCGGCGATCCGGTCGATGCGGTGCTCCGCGACGTCGCGGCCGCGCGCGGCACCCTCGTGGTGCGAGGCTTCGAGGGGGCGATGCGACGCGCGGGCGCCGCGCGCTCGTACCGCAGCCCGATCGACGGACGCGAGATCCTGCGGCGTCTCAACCTCGATCCACCGCGACGCGGGGTCGCGGGCGACGCCGTGGAAGCCCGCTTCGAGAAGTCCGGCGCCTGGTTCCACGTGAGCGGGCGAAACGCGTCGGGCGAGACGCAGGTTCGCGTCTGCTATCTGCGGACCGCGATCGCGTCCCTCGAGGAGTTCGGTTGCGATCCCGCCGCGCTCGCGAACTTGAATGAACACGCGCACGGACTGATCTTGTGGTCGGGGATGCCGGGGGGGTATCGCTCGTCCGTGCTCGCCTCCTGGATCGCGCGTGTCGCTACGGACGCCGGCGGAGCGAGCGGACCGAGCCTCTGGGTCGAGGACGATCCGCAGATCGCGTGGGAAGTCGCGACGCACCTCTCGCTATACGCGGGCGATCCGTCGCGCATCCGCCTCCATGCCCTGCTCGAATGGAACCCGCAGCGGGTCATCATCGATCCCGCGCGCACCCCGCAGGCCGCGCGGCTCGCGATCGAGGCGGCCGAGGCGGGGATCCCGGCCATCGCGGTCGTCCCGGGTCTCACGCAGGCCGAAGCGTTCGAGTGCTTCGAACGCGCGCTCGACCGCGGCGGCACGGCGGAGGTCCAGGCAAGAATCCGGGCCGTGCTCAGCGCGTGGGTCGGGGTGCTGCCGCTCGGGGACACGGGCCTCGTCGCCATGCAGATCGAACGCGCCGGCGCCGGTCGGCCGCAGTGTTCGTATCAGGAAGAGATCGAGCGGCTCGAACGCGATGGGCGGATCATGGCCGACGTCGCGGCCCGACTCAGGATCGATCTCGCTGCGTCCCTGTAAGCTCCCGGATCGCTCTCACCACGGCGTCAAACTTCGCGCGCGCGCGGACTGTCTCCAGCAGAATAGATACAGAAACCCGACGATCGGAAAGATCGGGAACGCGCCGCGCAGCCAGAAATGGTGAGAGGAAAGAATGTTCAACAACCAGAACAGAAGATAGGCGCCGAGGAGGAGTCCGCCTCCGACGCCTTCCCACTTCCACGCGAGGACGAGACCGATGAGCATCGCGAGAAACGCGAGCGATGTCGGGATCTCGATCCCGCGCATCTTCAATGGATTCGGCGGACCCTCGCCGATCATGAAGACGATGACGAGCAGGACGAGCGCTGTCCCGCTGATCCGCGCGACCCAGCGGACGGTGCGGACGATCGGGAGATCGGGCTCCCGCGGACCGTCGCCGCCCCCGCGCATGCGCGCGCGGGTGCCCCGGCTCGGCCGGAACCGCTCCTGATAGCGATCCCAGTCAGATCCCACGCCGACCTCGGTGAACCCACATGTCGGCGTCGATCAGACCGCGTCGTTCTGCTCTTCGAGGCGGATGCGAACCGCCTCGGTGATCTCCTCGCTCCATCGTTTCTGGTCGGCGAGGAGGGCTTTCGCGCGGGACGCGATGTCGCCCGCCCAGGCGCGGTCCGTGATGGCGGGGAGATTGATCGTGACATTGTCGTACGCACCCTCGGCGCACGCAGCGGCGACGAGCGCCGCCACAGCGGCGTCGCTCGCGGAGTTCGGGTTGCCGCGCGCGGCCGTAGCCTCTGCCAGCTCGAGGACCCGCGCGCAGCGCTCGAGCACGCCGAACGGGACGAGGATTGCCTGACGCGACGCGTCCTGGATCGCGCGCTCGCGCGCTTCCTCCTCCTCCGGGGTCTTCTTGGGCAGGCGCGACGCGGCCATGAGGGCATTGAAGGCGTCGGTGTCGCGGTCGATGTCCTCAAGGAACGCGTCCTTCACGGTCTGGCCTTCGTCCGCGATCTTCACCATCTCCTCGCGGACCTCCTCGAAGCCCTTCTTCCCGACCGTGAGGTTCGCGACCATCGCGCCGAGCGCGGCGCCGAGCGCGCCGCAGAGCGCCGCGACGCTCCCGCCGCCCGGGGCGGGGGAGTCGGTCGACAACTCGTCGACAAAGCCGCGCACGGTGCGGTCGACGAGGGCCTTGCGTCCCCGGCGCACGGTGTACTCGATGATCTTCTTCTCCGGATCGAACGGGGAGATGTCGTTCAGGCCGAGGGATTTTGCGGCGATGTGCACCAGTTCGGACTCGGGCACGCCGGTCGACTTGCCCTGGCGCGCGAGATAGTACCGGCCCGCCATCCGCACCGCCTCGAGCGGGATCAACCCGACCAGCTCGCTCCCGGTCACGCGCAGGCCGAGCTTCGCCGCCTCCTGGACGCACGCCTCGAACGCGGCGTGGACGGGCGTGATGTGATAGTTCAGCAGGTTGATCGAGATCTGCGCGCACCCGTATTCCTCGATCGTCCAGCCGACCGCGCGGACGGCCTTCAACATTCCGGTCGTCCTTACGGGTTGTCCCTTCTCGTCGGTCTTCGGCTGACCGTCCGGTCCGCGCGCGATCCGACCGGCCTCCCGAATGTTCAAGGCGATCTCGTTGGCGAGCTTCTTGTCGCGCGTGTTCAGGTTCACGTTGTACGCGATCAAGAACTCGCGCGCCCCGATCACGGTCGCGCCGGCGCGCGCGTGGAAGACGGCTGGGCCGAAGTCGGGCTTCCACCGCGGGTCCTTCAACTTCGCCTCGAGGCCTTCGTACTCGCCGACGCGGATGTCGGCCAGGCTGCGGCGGTCGGGCTGCATGGCCGCGTGCTCGTAGAGGTAGACGGGGATCGACAGTTCGCGCCCGACCCGCTCGCCGACGCGGCGCGCGATCGCGGCGCAGTCCTCCATCGTCACGCCGCTCACCGGGACGAACGGGCAGACGTCGGTCGCGCCCATGCGCGGATGAGCCCCTTTGTGCTTGGTCATGTCGATTCGCTCGGAGGCGCAGCGGATCGCCCGAAATGCGGCCTCCGCGACCCCGTCGGGGGAGCCGACGAACGTCACGACGGTGCGGTTCGTGTCGGCCCCGGGATCGACGTCGAGCAGCCGCACGCCGCCGACGCCCTCGATCGAGCGCCCGATCGCATCGAGGATCCCGCGATCCCTACCCTCGCTGAAGTTCGGAACGCATTCCACCAAGCCGGCCATCCCGTCGTCCTCCTTTGCCGCCCATCGTGATGCCGTCAGGAAAGGACATCCGCTAGAGAATACGAGCGTTCCGATGCGGGTTCAAGGCTCTCCAAGGACAGGCTCTCCAGGGATGCGGAGGTGGGGCGCGAACACGCCGCCGTCGGAGGAATCGTTCCGCGCTATGATCTGCGCATGAGACGGTGGTTCGGCCGCATTCTCGTCTGCACGGTCGCCGCGCTTGCGGCCGGGGCATGCGCGGGTCCGCCGCAGGCCCGCCTGGCGGACGACCGCCGCGCGAATGGCGTTCCGGCGGGCGGCCCGGTTCTGATGGAGGCCGTGATCGTCGACTTGAACGCGGATGCCCGCACGCTGGCGGTGAAGGACGTCCTGAATCACGAGACGTGGACCGTGGTGACCGATTCGCTCAAGACCACGATTCGGGGGCTGGACGGCGGGGAGATCGGGCTGGCGGACATCCAGATTGGGCAGAAGGTGCGGATCCACGGCAACTCACGCGTGGAATCGGTCATCGATGCGGACCAGATCGACATCGAGGACGTCCGGGCCACGGACCCCCGATCGGATTCCCGCGGCGGAGGCGGCCCGTACCGCTAGGGCGGACTACCGGATCATCCCTTCCTTGCCGACCAGCCGCCGCAGAAGGCCGATCTGCCCCGCGTGATACGCCTCGTGGAAGTGGAGCCACGTGATCTTCTCCCCGAGCTCGTCGCGCTCCAGGTCCTCCGGAGTAAGGGCGCGCAGTCCTTGGATCAACGTCTCCTGCGACCGGGCGAAATCCTCGAGGATCTGCGGGAGCGGGCGGGCCTTGGCAGCGTCGGACAGCGGCTCCGAGCCGCGAAGATAGGGCGCGGCGTCGTGCTCGTTCCAGACCGGCGGCTTCCCGACCAGTCGCAGGACGTCAGTGCGGTACGCGACGACGTGGCCCAGCACCCAGTTCATGCAGTTTCCCGCGGGCTTCGGCTGGACCAGGCTGTCCTCGTGACTGATCCCGTTCGTGTTGACCTGGATGACGTGGAAGTTTGCGCCGAAGAGCACCTCCAGTGTTTCGGGCTTCATTGTTCCTCCTTGTCCGTTGCAACCGGATCCTTGCGGAAGCGTCCGGTCCGTCTATCTCCGCTCTGGACTCATGATCACGGAATCGCATGGATGATCGTCTGGGCGATCTCCTCGTATCGTCCGCCGATGCGGTGCCCGCCTCCGTACTGGACGCTCGTCACGAGCGCGGGGTCCAGGTCCTTGCATATGGCGTCTCTGTCTCCCTCGCCATAGAAGCAGAGGATCCGCGTTCCCTGGACCTTTCCGATCTCGGGGCGAACCGGGAGCGAGTCGTCGCGCTCGTGGCTGCTGAGCAGATCGGTCACGTGGAACTTGAACGTCGCATTCGGGCTCGGTCCCAACAGGACGAGCAACGGCACCTTAGCCTTTAGATCCTCAGGAAGCCGGTTGTACAAGAACGGAAGAATGTCCGCGCCGAATGAGTAGCCGACGAGGATCGCCTGTTTCCGGTCCCATGCGGCGAGATAGTGCCTGAGGACGCGGGCGAGGTCGCCGGCGGTCTCCTCCGGGGTTTTCTCGTGCCAGAAATAGTGAAGGGAGTTGAAGCCGACGACGGGGAGACCATCCGCAGCGAGCGTCTTGCTCAGACCCTTGTCCGTGACGCCCCAGCCGCCATCGCCCGTGACGTGGACGACGAGCGCCTCGCGGTGGGGGACCGCCTGGTGCGAATCGCCCGCTCCGGAGTCCGCATCGACCGGGACCTCTGTGAGGGGCAGGTCCTTCAACTCATCGGTGCGCGCCATGGGCGCATCGACCGGCCTGGAGGCGACGATCGAGGCGAAGGCTTCTTTGAACTGGGGCATCCAGTTCTTCGGGACCGAATACCCGTGTCCGACCTTGGGCAGGACGACGATGCGGCCGTTCTTCACCCGGTTCACGTAGGTGACGGTCGATTCCGGGAAACAGACTTGATCGATAGTTCCCTGCAGGGCGACCCAGGGAACCTCGAGGGTCGACGCGGGGAGGAAGATGACCCCCTTGCCCTTCGGGCCCGGCACGTGGTGGATGCCGTTCCCCGGACAGAAGGGCTTCGAGATCATGAGGTCCGGGCAGAATCCCAGCGAGAGAGCGCCACGGAACGTGTTGGACGGGGCCTGCACGAGGATCGCGTACACGAGCGTCGCGCCGGACGAGTAGCCGACGAGAACCGGCGTAATGTATGCTGAATAATCGAACTTCTTCTGGATGAACTGGCTCAGCTCCTCGAAGTCGCTCGCGGGGTATGAACATTTCTCATCGGCGGCCTCGAGCTGCTTCAGGTAATGTGTAATGTCGATCCCCGCCACGAGAACATCCAGCGACGCCAGCTCGCGCGCCATGTCCACGACCCCCTGGTTCCATCCGCCGTCGCCCGAGATGAACAGCACGACCTGGGAGGGATGCGGGGTCTGGTGATAGAGCGTCACGTCGCCGAAGCGCCCGAAGGTGACGATTTCCTCGTTCCCCATCAGGACGTTCGCCGGTTTCGCCTTCCGGGGCGCGGCGATGGGCTTGACGTCGGTGGATTTGGCGCGCCCGGTCTTCCCGGACGCCTGCGCCGTGAGAACCGCGGACGAAGTCGATGTGGTTGACAGGATCGCGAGCGAAAGGAATACGATCCAGCGGTAGAGCTTCATACGAGACCTGATTCTCTCCTCGAAAGCGGACTCAATGGCTTTTCCCCGAAGGGGGTCGCGTCCGAACGGAAGCGTATCATAGCGAGGCCTCGAACGGGCGGGCGTCGTCTCGATCAGAGCGGGAATGGAGGAACGGCATGTCGACGAGTGCGGGTGAGCCGAAGTATCGCGATTCGCGAAGCGGTTTCTGGAGGGAGCAATTCGAGGCCGCCAGGCCGTACGAAAGCTATCTGCGCGACTCCGATCCCGAGAAGGCGAAGCGATGGGCGGCGATGGCGGAGGCGCTCCCGCCGCTCACGCAGGAGCAGCGGAACCGACTCTCCGGCTACGGGCGGAAGGTGAATGTCCTCGTCTATTCCGGGGTCTGGTGCGGCGACTGTGTTCGGCAGGGACCGATCATCGAGCGCGTCACCCGGGCCAGCGGGGACAAGATCCAGTTGCGCTTCATCGAGCGGGACGCGTCGGGGCCGCTTCGCGAGGAGCTCCGCATGCTCGGGGCGGAGCGCGTCCCGGTCACCGTCTTCCTGTCGGAGGACTTCTTCGAGGTTGCGCGGTTCGGCGACCGGACGCTGTCGACGTATCGAGCGAAGGCGCGGCGCGAGGTCGGGCCGGCCTGCTTCGCGGGACTGATCCCGCCCGCCCCCGACGAGCTCAAGACGGAGATCGAGGAGTGGGTCGGCATCTTCGAGCGGGTGATCCTGATGCTGCGCTTGTCGCCGATGCTGCGCGAGCGCTACGGCGATTGACGGACTGCCGTGACCATGCTGTCCAGCCGGGCGGTCGATCGGACGAGGTTCGCCATGCTGCCCTCGAGGGACTGCTGCCAGACGGGCCAGTCCTTCTCGGTCGCGGTGTTCTCAACGTCGATCGCGCGGGTGTGAATGTCCTCGGAAATGGAGCGCAGGACGTCGAGCCTGGCTTCCATCTCGGGCGTCTGCGGAGCGTCGGTCGCCTGGATCTTCGGATCGATCTCGTTCAGCCGCCGATTGATCTTGTCCAGCCGCGCCAGCAGGTCTCGGACGTATTCGCCCGCGTGATCGTACGAGTAGGTCTTGGCGGACGTATTCGCCCCTTCTCCGCCCCCGGCCGACTTTCCGTTCTCCGCCTTGCCGCCGCAACCCGCGGCAAGCGCGATCGCAGACACGGCTGTCGCCGTCGCCAGTGCCATCGTCAGGGTCCTTCGCATCGCCTTCCGATCCTCCTCTCTCGGGCGCCAGTATAGCCCCGGCGCGGCGTTCTCGTGGCAGGCGCCCACGTCGGACTCGCGCCGCGCCCGCCCCGCGCATAGAATCAGCCGCGGACTTCGGGTACGGAAAGGATCCAGCCAGGTATGAACAGAATCGAAAAGGAAAAGGTCGTCTGTCCGATCTGCGGAACGGCGAAGAGCATGGCCGCCATGGTTCCGGTCGAGATGATCCGCGGCGGCGTCATCGAAACGATCCGCAAGGCGCATCCGGACTGGCCGGGGACCGGCTCCGTCTGCCGGGATGACGTCGATCACTATCGGGAAGAACATGTGCAACAGCTCCTCGAGCAGGACAAGGGCGAGCTGTCCGCGCTCGACAAGCAGGTGCTGGACGCCGTACGCGAGGAAGAGCTCCTCTCGCGCAACTTGAACGTGGAGTTCGAACACAAGCTCACGCCAGGGCAGAGACTGGCCGACAGGATTGCGGTCGTCGCGGGGAGCTGGGGGTTCATCACCGGGTTCATCCTCGTGCTCCTGCTGTGGATCTCGGTGAACTCGATCCTCGTGTTCGTGCGGCATTTCGATCCGTTCCCGTTCATCCTGCTGAATCTCGTGCTGTCGTGCGTGGCGGCGCTCCAGGCGCCGGTCATCATGATGAGCCAGAACCGTCAGGAATCGAAGGACCGCCTGCGCGCCGAGCACGACTACCGCGTCAACCTGAAAGCGGAGCTGGAGATCCGGGCGCTGAACGGGAAGATCGACCAGCTCATCACGCACCAGTGGCAGCGGCTGCTCGAGATCCAGCAGATCCAGCTGGAGCTCCTGGAGGAAAGGCGGGGCCGGGGCGCGGCGCCGGGGAAGGACTGACGTTCGGTCCCGGGGGCCCAGCGGTGGGTCCCTTCCTACTTACGTCCCTTCGCCTCGAACGGGATCTCGCGGGCGAGGAGGCTGCGCAGAATCATCAGGGCCGTCGCGACGGGACCGACCGAAGCGTCGATCTTTCGACACTTCACCCGATGGCGGGCGTGGGCGGGCGTCAGGAATTCGACGGCGACCGGGGACTCGGCAAGACGCTGAATGTCCCCCTTGTTGAGAGGCCGGTGGAACTCGAGCATGACGAGGTCCCGGCGCACGGTCGCCGTTTCGACGCCGGCCTCCGCCGCCATCAGCCGGACGCGGCGCAGGTCGAGCAGACTGCGTCCCGGATCGGGCAGCATCCCGAAACGATCCCGGATCTCCTCCTCCACCAGGTTTACCCCTTCGAGGTCGATAGTATCCGCGATCGATTTGTATAACGTCATCTTCTCGCGCTGGTCAGGGACATAGTCGTCGGGGAGGTAGGCCTCGACGTCGGTGATCACGCGGGCGTCGCGCCGCGCCTCGGGGGCCATCCCCTTCAGCTCGCGCACGGTCTCGTCGAGAAGCCGGCAGTAGAGGTCGAAGCCGACGTCGAGCATGAACCCGTGCTGCTCGGCGCCCAGCAGGTTCCCGGCGCCCCGGATCTCGAGGTCGCGCATCGCAAGCTGGAATCCGGATCCGAGATCGCCGAACTCCTCGATCGCCTTCAGCCTCTTCTGCGCCGTCTCCGTGATGGATCGGTACGGGGGCACGAGCAGATAGGCGTAGGCCTTCCGGGACGAGCGCCCGACCCTCCCGCGTAGCTGATAAAGTTGCGCGAGCCCGAACGTATCCCCGCGGTTCACGAGAATCGTGTTCACGTTCGGGAAGTCGAGACCTGATTCGATGATCGTGGTCGACAGCAGCACGTCGTACTCCCGGTTCAGAAACGCGTGCATCACCTTGTCCAGCTGCCGCTCGATCATCGCCCCGTGCCCGATCGCGATCCTCAAGTGGGGGACGAGCCGGCCGACGTAGTTCGCCATCGCGTCGATCGACTCGATGCGGTTGTGCACGAAGAAGGACTGTCCGCCGCGGTCGGCCTCGCGCATCAGCGCCTGGGCGATCACGTCGTCGCGGAACTCGACGATCTCGGTCTGTACCGGCCGCCGGTCGCGCGGCGGCGTCATGATCGTCGACATGTCGCGCCCGCCGGACAGCGCGAAGTGCAGCGTCCGCGGGATCGGCGTCGCCGTCAGCGTCAGCACGTCGACGGTCTCCTTCAACTTCTTCAGCTTTTCCTTGTGCGCGACGCCGAAACGGTGCTCCTCGTCGATGATGAGCAGGCCGAGATCGCGGAACGCGATGTCCTTTTGCACAATTCGATGTGTCCCGATGATGATGTCGACCTTGCCCATCTTCAGATCGCGCAGGACTTCCTTCTGCACCGGGGGCGGGCGGAAGCGCGAGAGCACATCGACGCGCACCGGGAAGTCCTTCATCCGCTCGCCGAATGTCTCGTAATGCTGCTGCGCGAGCAGAGTCGTCGGCACGAGGACGGCGACCTGCTTGCCGTCCATCACCGCCTTGAACGACGCGCGGATCGCGATCTCCGTCTTGCCGTACCCGACGTCGCCGCACACGAGGCGATCCATGGGGGAGGGCGCTTCCATGTCGCCCTTGACGTCCGTGATCGCGGTGAGCTGGTCCGGGGTCTCGTCGTATGGAAACGTGAGCTCCAGAGCAGTTTGCGCGTCCGTGTCGGGGGAGAAGGGATGGCCCGGCCTGGACCGCCGGATCGCGTAGGTTTTCAGCAACTCCTCGGCCATGTCGCGGATCTTCTTCTTGATCGCGGCCTTCTTGCGGGCCCACGACGGGCTCCCGAGGCGCGAGAGCTTCGGTTTGTGTCCCTCCTCGGCCGAGTACCGCTGCACCATGTGGAGTTGATCGACGGGGACGTAGAGCTTGTCGTTCCCGGCGTACTCGATCGTCATGCAGTCGGTCATCTGGCCGTTGACGGGCAGGCGCGTCAAGCCGCTGTAGACGCCGACGCCGTGATCGATGTGGACGACGAAATCGCCCGGGCCCATCGCAAGAAGATCTTTGAGCGAGATCCCGCGGCTGAATCGTCGCGGCGCGGCCCGGCGGCGGGTCCGCGCGAAGATCTCGTGGTCCGTCAGGATCGCAAGGTCTAAGTCCGGGATCTCGAATCCGGCCGCGAGGTTGCCGACGTGAAAGACGGCCGGCACCGGGTGGAGCAGCTCGGAGAGCCGCTCGCGATGCGGCTCGGTGTCGCAGAGGATGTGGATCTCGGGACAGCTCTCGCGCAGGCGCAGGATGTACTCGCGCGTGAGATCGATGCTCCGGCCGAACCGCTCCGCCGGGCGGGTCGCAAGCTCGTAATCGCCGACAGCCTCGCCACCGACGTCGCCACCACCGTCCCCGCGGACGCTGCCGTGTCCGCCGAGATCGATCCGTGCGTCAGCCGCGAGGTCTCCCACGAAGATGTCATCCGGGGCCGAGTAGACATTCCCGGTTTCCCGCGCGTCGGCGAATGCCTTCTCCGCGCCCTCGCGAAGCCCCTCGATCGCCGCCTCGACGGGGGCCGGGTCGTCGATGACGAGTCGAAGCGCTCCGTCCAGATACGCGGCGGGCGCGACGAGCGGGATCCCGTAGAATCCCGCGGTCCAGTCGGAGCCGTCGAAGAGCGCCTCGTTGCGCACGACGTCGATCGCGACCGCGTTTTCATCGACCCCGGCAGCGATCAACGCTTCGGCCGCGCGGGCGCGCTCGTCCGCGTTCGCGACGAGGACCCCGGTCGGCAGGAGCGCCACTTCTTGAAGTGTCGTCAGCGAGCGCTGCGAGAAGACGTCGAACTCGCGCAGACTGACGATCTCGTCCCCGTCGAATTCACATCGGACCGGGTTCTCGCGGCCGAGGGTGTACACGTCGAGGATCCCGCCGCGCCTGCTCGCATCGCCGTACTCGCCAACCAGCGGAACCATCTCGTATCCCGCGTCCACGAGCCCGCGCACGATGTCCTCGGGATCGATCGTCTGCCCCACGCGGAGCATGTGGATCTTGCCGCGCAGCCACGCCGGGGACGGGACCTTCGTGAGCCAGGCGCCCGGAGTGGCCACGATCACCCGCAGATCGCGATAGAGCGGCGCGGCCGTACGCCCGTCCCGGCCGAGCGCGAGAGCGCACAGGATCTCGGTCGTGAGCGACCGGAGCGGTCCGCGGGCGGCGTGCGCGGCGTACGGCTCGCCCCCGCGATCGGGGAGGACGACGGCGCTGCGCGCGCCGAGCAAGAAGTCCAAGTCCTCGCGGATCTCTTCCGCCGTGTTGGAGTCGGTGGTCAGGATGACGATGGGCGGGGCGCCCTCCTCCGCGAGGGCCGCGGGGACGATCGAGCGGGTCGATCCGGTCAGGCCGCGGAGACAGACGCGTTTTGCCCCGCCCCGAAGGTCCACGAGGACCTTCGCGAAGGCGGGCCAGGTCGCAAACCTCTCCAGGATTCGCAACGCGATGGAGGGGTCCGTCCCGACGTCCGCGGTCCGCATCACTCGACGGTAGTGTAGCGCGTCGGGGGGCCGAGGATTCCATGTTTGTGCTCGCGTACGCGGATCACCTATCCGCCCGAGGACACGCTCTTCTGATCCGCGACCGCCGGCGCGCGGCCTGCCACGGCATCCTTCTGTCCCCGACCCTCCTGGATAGAAACGCGAATGATCTACCGCAGAAGCGTGATCTTCGCGCTGCGATTACCGGCCCCGGACCGCAGGACCAGGAGATACGTGCCGCTCGGGAGCCGTTCCCCGCTGTCCGTTCGGCCATCCCAGACGACCTGATGCTCTCCCGCCGCGCGCCATCCCCGTTCGAGAAGGGCGACGCGCCGACCGGCCGCATCCAGCGCCCACAGATCGAGATCGGTCCCGCAGGGGAGCGCATAGCGGATGCGCGTGTGGTCGACGAAGGGGCTCCCCAGGCCGACGAAACGTGGCGCGCCCAGCGTCGAATGGTTCGCGTCTTCCGCGTCCACATCCGCCGGCGACCGCACGTCCCCGTACACACCCGTGTTGCGCGCGTTCAGCCCGCGCATCGGCCAGTCGGCAACCCCCGGCCGCACGGGTCCCGTCGTGTCCCACGCGTAGACCCATCCGTCCCACGTGGCCGCCACCATCTCGAGCAACCCGTCGCCGTCGATGTCGCCGACGGCGACCCCGGAGACCGACGGGGAGCGCATCGACTTCGGATAGCCGGGAAGGACCATCCCGTTCGACGAGATCGCGTAGAGCTGACCGCCATCCGTCTCGACCACGACCTCCTGCGCGCCGTCGCCGTTGATGTCGGCGATCGTGGGGAATCCCTTGGGCCATGCGTTCAGGCCGAACGGCCAGCCGGGGAGCGGAGCGCCGGTCGCGATGTCGAGCGCGAGGACGCGATCATCGGGGCCCGATCCGAGGTTGTTGTCGGTCGCGACCAACTCCGGGCGGCCGTCGCCGGTCAGGTCGCCGAGGCCGATGTAGAAGAGCTGGCTGTTCGATGCAAGCGTGATCGGAAAGCCCGGGTACGGAGCGCCATTGTGATGGAAGCACAGCGCGTAGGAATAGTCACCGTCCCAGTAGCCCAGGATGATCTCGAGGTCCCCGTCCTGATCAAGGTCCACAGGAACGGGCGGGCCGTCGCTGAGCCAGCCGCCGGGGACCGTGTATAGGACGATCGGGTAGCCGGGCTTCTCGACGCCGGCGCCAGTCCACGCGTGCAGCCGGAAGGAGTTTCCCAGCATCGCGACCGCGAACATCTCCTTCGTGCCGTCGCCGTCCAGATCGCCGAAGTAGGGGGAGATAATCGACTCGTTGGGGTCGAGGTTGATCGTGAACAGGCGCGTGCCGAGGTGGTTGAACGCGGAGATCCGGTAATAGACGGCGTTGTTTCCGCGGGTGTGCGCCGACCAGGCCTCGAGATAGCCGTCGCCGTCGGTATCCCCGAGCACGAAGGGGGAGTAGAGGGCGTTGGACTGCTCGTCCGGCGCCTCCTGGGGGAAGCCGGGCATGTTTGTGTAATCCAGGTTCTTCCCGTTGAAGGACCACATCCGGCTGTTCCCCGCGTACCAGTCCCGCTCGGACCACATGATCTCGGTCCCGCCGTCCCGGTCCACGTCCGCCGCGGAGGGTCCCGGGAAGTTCCCGTTCGTGCCGTAGCCCATGTACTGCTGCTCATGGGTCGGCCAGCCCGGGAGGAACGTGCCGTCGCCGCGGAGGCCGAATGTATTGCCACCGGTCAGGAAGATCTCGTCCTTGCCGTCCCCGTCGGCGTCGTAGAGCGTCGGCGTGTAGGGGAAACCGGCGCCGTTCAGGCCCAGACTGACCGGCCAGCCGGTGCGGAGCGCGGCGTCACCGGAGGGCGATGCGGCCGCGCCTATCCCATCCGTTGCGTCGGAGCCGGCACGACGTACCGGGGCCGGGGAATCGGCCACGCCTCCGGACGGAGGGGTGTGGATGGCCGTTGTCGAAACGGCCGGGCCCGTCGCGGGCGCATTGCCGATCGGCGCTGCGGGTCCTCGACCCGCCATCATGACGGAAGTGATGAGAACGATGAGAGCGATGGGAACGATCCGTGAGCCATATCGCCTGAACATGGATGCACCTCCGTGGCCTGGAGCCGGACGGGCACATAAAACCGCGGCTGTCGTCCTGGGTTGGACGATCGGCCGCGGAATTATACCGCCGCGGGGGTGGGTTTTTCAAGGGAAGGAAGCGGCGCCTACCGAG
>Ga0209777_10001927_pt1 | contig 28505 bp, 34 predicted proteins | sample FrelakmetHBP12HB_FD_187147 | JGI IMG/M metagenome (GOLD analysis project Ga0209777, IMG submission 187147) | Freshwater lake sediment microbial communities from the University of Notre Dame, USA, for methane emissions studies -HBP12 HB (SPAdes)... | ecosystem: Environmental > Aquatic >...
GTCATTTCTTGATGTACACCAACTGCCACCTCGGCCTAATTCGATTGCTGCTGATCGAGTTGTTGGAATAGATAAAGTGCCTAGTGGGCCTTGGTAAAGTACTTTTACCCCAGGTATGGCATTTTGCTCAGTGGTTGGAGCTTGATCCAAGTCAACTTCACGCGAATTGCAGATTACTTGTGTCAGCTGAGGGAACGTATAGCTGTTTATGTCTTTATTTGCTAGGCCGCGCTTTAGGTCTTCAAATGCTGTAAGTGTTTCAACCACACGTGGGGCATCTTCCAGTTTAAAGAATTTTTTCATGTATTGACGAATAATCCAGTCAACATATTTTTTATTTCTAGTTGGATCCATTGATTCGATACTATCAAGAATAGTGTCTATGTCTTGTTTTCTGTCATGCGCTGCTGCTGCTTGCACTAATTTATCACCTAATTTTTGTTGGGTGATATCTCTTTGATATTCGTTCAGCTGTATTACTTCATATAGTCGCATTATATCCTTCTTGTAATTAGTTTATGCTTATATTTATCTAAATTTTACAAGCGGATACCGCGGCTGTTAAGTTCCTGATGAAGTACAGCTAATTTGTTATCGCTTCTTGCTAGAATATGGCTTATTTCGCCTGCATTTGTTCTATCAATTCGACTTAATACATTACTAATAATACTATCAACTGATGCATTTTGTTGAGAAATAGTACTGGGCGGGTTTGGTAATTTAGTAACCGGTTTAATATCTTCTTCTGTTTCTAACTTGTTAAGAAATTTATAATAATTACCGATAGTATGATTAGCTGATAAATTAGCTGAAATAAGTTTTTGGTTTTTAATAGTCTTGCCAATAAGCCCTAGTAATGGAACTAGTTCATCTTCTATTCTTTTAAACGATCCATTATCAGTCATACTACTAAGAAATCTATCTAGATCGGCTAGTAATTTAGGTGGAAGTGTTTTTGACAGAGTATATAGTGCAGGTTTAGTTGATTGAAAAATATATCATTATACCACTTACTTTTTACACCTCCCAAAATAAATTGAACCCTTTTACCAAGTTCGCCATTATTATTAAAGTAATTTTCGGCTATTCGACTTAATGTGCGATATATATTAGGCAATTCTGTAGTTAATATATCGACAATAATTTTTGTCGACGATTCAGACGAAACATTTTCGGTAATAAATTCATATGCTCGCATACTATTACTTATATAATAAGTGGCATCGGGGAATCAAAAGAATTATCATCTGTTGACCCTATACTACTGTTGATTGCTGCCTGCGATTTGTCGTCCCAGGTAGAGATATAATCAGTCATTCTAACTGCTAACACCATAGCCATGATTAAGTCATCAGTCTGACCTGTGCGAGCTTCGTACGTATTACCTCTTGATACAAATACTTTAAGTTCAGATAAGAGCCCTCTAGAATTTATTGTCATTTTACCTGATTCTATTAGGAATTTTAACTTTGCACATGCTTCTAATTTCGACTTATTAGTTGTATTGAATCCGGCACGACGAGTTCGACCGCCACCTGATATCTTATTTTTTGGATCATGTAGCATTGTTCCTGGAAAGTTTTCTTCTCCTGTATCTCTAATAACAACTAATGCTGCTTCTCCAAGTGTATTATTCTCAACCGACCAGTATATTTCTGGTCTACCTGATTCAGCAATTTCAAAAAGTATTTTCTTCATTATCTTAACTTGCTCTTCAATTGCAGTTTTATTACTACACCATTCTGCCACTTGAATCAATGTGGGCAGCTCAATAACTTGAATTGCTGAATTGTCGCCGCCTGTGCCCATTGAAGGATCAAGTGATACTACATAAGTCATTTGTGAGTTAATATCTGCATACCAGCGTACTTGACCTGTTTTACGGATAGGTATCTTTGGTTCTAACTGAGATAATTTAACTGGATTAATAAGTGTTTCTTCAAAAGTAATAAACTGACAGTTTGAGGATAAAATTCCATTTGTATAATACTTATGACCTCCGTCTACTTGAATAAGATCATACACTGGTTCGACTTTACCTGTCGAAATGATAGATGTAATTTTCTTAAATCCACCTAATGTGAAAATTTTATCCCCGACTACCAGATCGTTAACAGGTTTTTTATCTTCGCCATTTACAAAAATTTTATGGTCAGCAGTGCAATCTAAATATCTACCATCTTCTATCGAAACACGAAAAGTTTCTGTTACAGACATTAGTGCTATACCGGCAAAATCCTTAAATCCGGACGGTGTTAACACTTTGTAACCCAATATATTCTTATAAGATTCTAGGCTCATATTTTATTATTCTGTATTCTACCTTACTGTTAAAAATCCATACTTCGTATTTATATACTTTAGCAATTACTGCCTCTGCTTTTCGTTGGTTATTTACCAATCTTCCTTTATATTTATCCTTACCGTATCCATCTATTTTCGATTCGACGTAAATTGTTGGCTATGTATTATTCACTATGGGTCCTTTATAAAAACTTGTCTCCTAAATATTCATCATATGAAGCCATTGTATCTTTAATATTTTGAATTTTGCACATATTAAAGAATTTTTCCATAGTAATATCACATATTTTACCTACAGAATCTTGCACTGTGATTAAAGACTCACCGTTGCAGCACTTATGCTCGCGCAAGAAACGATCCTCGCCCAGACTAGCTAACTGTTCATCTGCCCATTTTTCATTTCTATCTGGATGGGCCTCCCATGTGGCCATGTATGGTTTAAATCCGTTAGTGCCAGTAACTGTTTCATTGCCGCTATTATCGACTAATTTATTAGCACTAAACCAAATATCAGCAAACTGATCTTCATCTGTATTAGGCGTACTAGTAATAATACATTTACCGCCGGTTGATAATGTAGGTGCAAGAGATGTCCAAAACTCTTTAGCAATACCTGCATCCACAAAAGCGAACTCATCTAAATATACCAAAGATAGCGACATACCACGGCCAGTATTTTCTGTGGTAGTAGTTGCGGTAATTTTCGATCCGTTATCGAATGCAATTGATCTTTTATTATACGTTGTTACACCGGCACGAATATGATCGGGGATTGATTCATAAGCATACCGTACTCGGTCCATAATATCCTGTGCCGAATCATACTTATATGAAGTAACTAGAATTTGAGCATCATCATTAAACATTGCATACCAAAGTAAGTATCCTGCAGCAACAGCAGTTTTACCCATTTGTCGCGATACCATATTGATAGATTTTTTATAATGTGTATATGATTCAATTAAATCTAATTGAAAGTCGTAGGGAATAAACTTTTGTTTACCTTTTGTAGAATGTTGAACATACATAAAAGTTTTCATGAAATATAATGGACCCGAAACCGGGTCCATACATTCTTTTAATTCGTCTATTTGTTCTTTTGTATATCTTACTTTAGTATAAGCTCTTTTAACAAGCTTATCATCTTGATAAATTGCCATAGTATTACTTACGTTTCTTAGATTCTTTTAAATAGCTTCTATATCCGTAAACTAGCTCTTTATGTACTTCGCTAACTTGCATTTTTTTCTGTTGTGGGTTATCGCCTTGACGAGCACCGGACGGACCTGTATTACTTACAACAGGGCTATCTGCTCCGTTAGGAAAGTAATCACCACCGTTGGCATGGTTGATGTCATTGTATCCATTGTTAAAATCAAACGATTCTTCCATACCATCATAGTATGGGCTTACTTCGTCATCATCATCGGGTATGGTAAAATTTTCTTCGTCGGAGTCACCATCTGCGTAACCGGATCCGTGGCATGTATCGCACTGATGCGTAAGTAATCCGCGACCCTGTTCGCCGGCACCGTTGCAACTAGGGCATACTTCCCTGTCGTCATATGGCTCATCCCATTCATTATAATCTTCCATACTTTCATCTACTTCGCCATCTCCAGGATGCGGGATCGGTTCATAACGGTTACCATAACTTCCATCTGCATTTGGTTCACCAAAATTATCATCTTCATCGCTATTAAATAAATCGTCAATACCAGTATCTTCATCGGTCTTACCGTGTTTCTTATTGTAAATCGACCATGCTGTTGCAAAAGCCTTACTTTCGTCACCCGGATATTCTTTTTTCAACTTCATTACGGTGTCTTCCATTCCCGGAGGAGCTTTTTCGTCCATTTCAATGGAACTTTCGTCAAATTCTTCTTGATCGCTAAATTCCTGATCGTCTTCTGGCCAGTCATGTTGTTCTTTACCCCATGCTAGATGTTCTTGTCTATCTGGATTACCCATTTCACCCTGGCGCATGGAATAATCAGTATGCTCTAAACTATCTAACTGATCTTTAAATTCATCATATGTAATTTCACCAGCTGATAATTTATTTGCCAAGTCTCTTACTTCGCTAGAATCGACTTCTTCTGATAATTTTCGGCCAATGCCGGGAATAGCACTAACACTTTCATTAAGTTTAATACCGGCCAACTGCTTCATTCTTTGTAAATTCATTACAGTACTCCTGCTTTTATAAGGTTGGGCTTTTTAATTCGACCAAATAGCCCTAAATCATCTTTTTTCAAATTTTTCGGATCATTAAAACTATCGTAGTCTTTAGTTAATGCAGAGTGATCAGTTTGTTCTTCTTGACTTAAAGTATTGATAACTGTTGTAATAGATCTTTCTTTGGCCACTTTTTCTAATTCTTTTAAGAAACTAGTATTATATTTTTCGCCGTATGCTGGTGCTTCTTCATTTTCGTAATCGCTACCTAATGTAGTTTTATATTTGGTCTTAAATTCTTTAGAATTTCTATCAACATATAAATCTGTTTCGATTTGACGTGGATCATTTTCGGAATATACTGCAAGCTGTTGTGGTGATATTCCCATACAACTGCACAAGTATGTTCGTAGAAAATCTAACGACCCTGGATATCCCAGTGTTAAATCACAAATAAATACTTCTGTATTTTTGATATTAGGAAAATCTAGTGGGCTTTCTTGTATAGGCATTTTTCTGAATGCAGAAGCACTCTTTAAATCATATTTCTTTAAACAAGATTCGAGCATATCAATCATTTGATCAGTCATATCATGTACTGCAAATTTTAAGACATAATTATATTCTGCCTTTGATTCTGCTACATAAGAAACAAACGATCCTTTTTCTAATTTCTTTTCTGCCATTTAAAAACTCCCGTGTTATGATTATTTATCGTCTTTCGATGGATTCACTAAATATTTTAAAAGTTCGTTTCTATCAAATTCGCCGCCGCCTTCTCGACGTGTGCCGTTACCTTGTTCTAAATCTATTTGCTCTGACCGGACTTTCTTAAGCTGTAGTTCAATCATTTTTAATTTCTTGTCTGCTTTGGCATTTTTAGCATCTAGCGCAGTCTTTAACATCTGGCCTGCAACTTCGTAAATTTTTCCGGCATGCATATCAGGCACATTCCCGCCTAATGAAATTAAATCATTAAATGTCATTATTGCTTTTCTTGCAATATCGTCCATGTCATTATCATGTACTTCCAGACCGACTACAGTCGGTAAAGCAAAGTCTATTTTTTCTGCCGTAGTTAGTGACGATGAAATTACACTTGCTTCTATTAATAGCTGGTCTCTAGATTTTATAGTAAATTCTTCTTCTATTTCTGCCGGCACTAAAGGAGGAAGGCCGAAGAAGTTTTCCATTTTTTTTGTCATTAATTAACCTTTTCCTTTAGGATTATTAAAAATGTGATTCTCATTCATAATTCTGAAGTGCATCCCGTGTGATTTAGCAAATGCTTGTGCTGCTGCCCACTTGAAACTATTTAGTATGACTGCTGCTTTAGCTTGCTTTGATTTTGCCTGTTCCATAAATGTTTCTTTGGCAGGCTTTACTTCAATGATTTCTGCCTTCTGAATACCTTTGGCATCTGTATAGGTAACTAAAAAGTCCGGTATATATACGGTGTATTTACCAGTAAATGGATTCTGATAGGGAATTTTTATGGATTCACTGGCCCAACTTGCTATATTAGGATTTGTATCAAACATAATCATTACTTTCATTTCCCACGAACTTCGAAAAAAAATAGGATATGTTCCTACATATTTTTCAGGATTTATCGGCTTATACTCGCCTTGCATATATGATCGCGACATATGTTATACCCTTATTTGTCTTGATATTAAGCTATCTTTGTTACTAACACTAGTAGCCGTGCCAATTTGATTGCCGGGATCACGAAGTTGATTAATACTTATATATCCTTCTGATTTTAGTAACATTTGCCCATTTACTTCAGATTGTGCCAGAAATGCCATGGGAGTAATTCCTAACATTGCTGCCGTATCTATCGTTAATGCTGTCATTGTATCAGCATATACCTGAGAGGCGCCGCGTGATAGATAAAAGCTTGTTATTGAATTATATATTTCCGGGGAGTAACTACCGGGTACCCCGGCACCAGATGTAGATTGTAGTATAGACCCTGGCCCCGGATATACTGTAGTACCATTTGCATATTGGTATGTATTTCCAGCTATACCCCCCGGTACTATTGCTACTGTCCGTTGAGTACCTAAATAGGTAAGCATTTGTGAGCTAAACCGCCCTAGGGTTGATATAGACGAATCTGCCATGTTATCCTTGAAGAATTATATTAATCATCTACGGGGTTAATAGTATCGTTATTAATAAAATATGAATTTTGAGTAGTTGTATTACCACCGGTTCTATTTACGTCCTGATACATAATTGATGACGACATGGTGGAAGAATTAAAAGTCGAAGCTGTAGATGTAAAAGATCTACTTTCAACTATAGTAGATAACGGTTGTATACTAGGTGCAGGCGATATGTTAACTAGCCCACTTATCGAGCTTGTACTAGCTATAGAAGAACTACCGTATGTATATTGAGAAGAAACGTTAGGTAATGATGCCTGTACATTATTAACAGAATTATATAAATTACCTTGGTATTCGGATACCGACGGATTAGTTGATTGATATAAATTATTTCTAGCCGTAGTTCCTTGAGTAAATGTTAAAGAGGTTATATCTTTAAAATCTCCTTTAGAAAAGAAATCAAGTGATGAATCATTATTAGGCGCTACATCTCCTAATTTCATGTTCTGAATCGTATAATATGCGTACTCGTAATCAAACGAAAAAGTAATCTCTAATGTTTTATCACTGGTCGCATAATTTAATGAATCATGAGTAAATGCAGAAATTCTAGGATTTACCAAAGTAACCTGGTTAAATAATCCACCATGTACTTGATAAATTTCAATAGATTGTATTAAATTTCGTGTATTTTGTACTGTATCTAAATTGAATCCGAAATTATGATTATCAAGTGTGTCTGCTACTATATTTTGTATCGTCGACTTATTACCGTTGGTATTAGTTGCGGATGGCATACTAGCTGCTAAATTTGCATTACTAATGCCCGATGGTAATGGAGATTTTTTTTGATTTTTGCCAGGCTCATTACCATCTGAAAAATAGTATCTATAATACATTTCCCAAAACTTTAAAGTCTTCCCATCACATACATCGTGGAATACCATTTTTATAGGTTCGTATGCAATTTTAGTTTGGCTTAATCTTTTTCTATTATACTGATTTAGTGGGGTAGTTTCTATTTTCATAGAGGGCATATCTACTGATTTCACTAAAGGAGATACAACATTTATTCCATTATTAAAAAAGCTCTTTATGTAATTTGCAGAAGTATCCGACGTATTTAGATTAATATTAATATAATATTCAAAAGGTAATCTAGGTTGATTTATAGATAATGCTTCGGCTGTCTGATTAAAGACAGACGAAGCAGTATGAGAATCTCTTAGAAATCGGTTTATTGTCATATTATATCGGTATTATCTATTAAGGAGTCTTAATTACTTAAGATATCTTATATAGAAAAATTATCCTATCGTAGTTCCGCCGGTAGGGCTCGGAATATTTGGATATGGATCGCCGCCAACAGTCGTACCATTGTTAGTATTAATACCTGCAAGATTAGTTGCATTATCAAACCGAACTGTTAATGTAACTTCTTGTGCATCACCACTGGCATAATCGCCGTCACCATATGCAGCTGATTGTATAAAACATCCTTCTAAGAACCATGATTCAAGTTCTTCATTGGTAGTACCATCCAATGAATGAATTTCCATTTGAAACTTGTAGTTGATACCGGCAACGGCACTAGTTTGTTCAAAGTGATTCATTTGTTTCTGCACCTGGGCACCGATAGTCGAGACTATCGAGTTAGTAATATCATCACGAAGTTTAATTTCAACTGTATCAAATGAATGTTTACCTATAATATAAGCAACAGAATTATAAGAATCTAGTTTAATTTCTTCAGATGTAACTTTAGGTCTAGTACAAGTCATTACACTTGCAGTCATTGTGTTTAAGCCAATTCCGAGTCCAAAGTTATACCACATAACTCTGAAACGATACTTTTGTTTAGGGTGTAAGATACCTTGGTTGACACCATCGATCGGTACACCAAATCTTGATAATGTTGGAACATTTGCCATTTTTTTCTCCTGCTATAAAAGCTAATACTATTTATCAATTTTATACTTTTCTTTTAAGGGTATATTAAAATAATATTTATAAAAATTTCTCGTACTTTAAGTTTTAAATGGGAATATAGAAAGTATTGCTCAAATATGCTAACTATAATATTCTAAAAAAGATAAGGGCATAATTTGCCCTATTATTTTATCACCCAAGCGTAGCACTACGGTGCCTTAGGGCCTAGTAGTTTACACTATTAAAGTGTTGTTCCACCGCCACTTACTGTTTCCACAGTCCCATATACGATCCCATCCTTGATCTTGTCGGTTTTGCCATTCGGTGAGTTCTGGGTTATCGTTTTTATTCTTTCTAAGAGAAAATCGGTGGTGTCGTATAATTTCATTAGGGTATACGTACCAATATCCTGGCGAAGAAATACTATCAAGTTTAAAATTTAATGCACTATACAAATTACCATTACTCCATCTTTGATCTGCATATGTTATAACCGTTGGTGGATTATAAAGTCTAGTAAATGCATTAAATAACTTAGATGCACCTCCAACTATTGATGTATTACTTGTTGTGCAAAATCTATTTAATTCCCACTCATTAACTTTTCTTGACAGATTGTTTTTAGAAAATGTCATAACTGCAACTAACTCATTTTGATAAAATAATCCAAATCGAGCATTAGTTCTGCCATGACCCTGAATATGATATTCTTTACAGAAACTCGATGCAGTAGCGGTATCAATTTCCATGACTTGACATTTTCTTGCATATATATTATTAGTCGACTTACGTAAGATATAGTATAATCTAGACTTAACAATTTCTTTTTTGTTTTCCCATTCATCCTCGAATATCGATATTAATCTAATTCCTAAATCGGTTACTTTTTTATATTTTTCAAAATCTGCTAGTTTACTACGGCCATTATATTCTAGTACTTTTTCAGAATGCCAATATAATCCATTAAACTCGATGCCAATATTAAGGCTAGGGATAAAGATATCTAATTCATTTCTTTTAAGAAATTTGTAGTTTGGGATAGCATCGGGACATAATGTCTTGATATATTCATATATTTCTATTTCTTTATAACTTCGATTAGCAATAACCGGATAACATATATTACATCTATCAGTAGTAAATTTCGAAGGTTGAAACATCTGATGCGTATGTTCAAATTCGTTATCACATATGTTACATCTTAATTGTAAAAAACTATCATCAAAGCCACTTAATAAAGTTAAATTTGCAAGATGTATTCTTTCTAGCATTTCTAATTGTGCATTTTTACTTTTTATCTGATTTGCTTCCTTGCTCCTGACCGAAATTAGATCTTTAGAATATTGTGTATGCTTTCTTCCTCTAAAATGTGCCAAGTCATTTCCAGCTTTTCGTTGAGTCTCAATTGCTTTGTGACCTCTGATACTTAATTCATCACCGTGAGTTTCGGCATATCTTGATACACCTAGCGATATTCGTAATTTTGTTTCTTCTGAATGCACTTGTGTATATCTAGTTAATTCTCCTGAAAGATATCGTTCTTCTCGTTTTTTAGCAGCGTTAATATATATACTTGTATCTTCTAAAGTTGTATCTTTATTCCATGGTATTTTACCACTATTTTTAGATGAAATAGTAAGTTTTGATTCATCTGACATTTTATTACCGTAATTGGGATTATTTTTACCTTTATTATTATCGGATCTTAGCTGCCTATATTCATCGGATGCAAGTGATTTATCTCCATAAATAGTTTTATATTCTGACGAAGTTATAGAATGCTGTTTAAGATGGGTACTTGAAATTATTTTATCAAATTGTTTATTGCAGATGTTGCATTTTATAGGCATGGGTAGATATTCCATTATAATCGTGTAATACTATTTATGCAACATAATATATGACCTAAAATAATAGAGCAAATTATGCTCTATTATTTTATACTATAAGATACTATATTATTATGGTGCTGTCAAACTGGCGCCAGTATTCTGAATACGAATCGGAATATAAATAAATTCAACAGCAATTGTTGGTTGAATTGCAACATCTATCCAAAGTTGATTAGCATCAATACGAGCCGGTGTGTTATTACTTGTATCACATACTACTAAGAAATCATACAACCCACGTAATGTTACTAGTTCTGAAAAGAAACTATTACATGCAGTTAATGCTGCCTTTCTTGTAGCTGTATCATTTGGCTCAAATAAGAAAGCTTGTACGAGATTATTCAATTGATATCGTACATAGTTTTCTAAACGAACTACATTAATACGATCTGTTGCACTTGCATAATTTTGTCTTGTCTTTTGGCCGTACATGACAATACCACCTTGTGGCATAACACGTACAGGATTAACACCGTTTTGATATAATATATCACGTTGTCCTTGATTTAATTTAACAGAAACAAAGTTACCATTACTACCGACATATCCAACTGCTGATGCATTATTAACAACACCACGTTGTAAACCTGCCGGAGCGAACCACGGATATGATACTTGATCACTATATGCAATAGTTCTTAATGCCATATGTGATGCAGGAGCAACTACAGTTGTACCATCTGTATTTGTTGTCAATGCACTAGGATACCATGTACCAAAATACTTACTTGCAGAAACTAATCCTTGTGTGCCATCGTCAAGAGCTGTTGCCGAGTTAGTTGACCAGTTCTGCAACGATGTGCCTGATGCATTTAAAGTAAATGGAGTATCTCCTACAATAAATGCTGTGTCACCACGATCGTCATTTAATGCAAGCATATCAGCAATTACTTCAACATACCCAGGTGCTGAGATAATATTAAAATATACATCCTCTGCACGAATATCTGTATCTGAATCAATAACTGCTTTCATAGCTTTAACAATAACTGCTTGTTGGGCGTTGGCACCCATATAAGGAACTCCAGCAGCGTTATTACCTGATTGATTTACCCATCTACCGGTTGAACTACTATTAGTATTATCTGGAGATGCTGTTATACTATCAAATACAAACGGTGATTGCCATTCTTTAACAATATTCGATGAGAAGCGTGTATTCCACAACATAAATCCTTTTGGATATAACGCTGCTTGCGGAGCGTCTGGATCTAAGTCTGGATAATTACCACCACCATTGTTATCACCAGTACCAACTATTCCGCCTAAACTATATAACGGATTTGGTCGAGCATCCCGAAATATAATACCACTCGGGGTTGTTTGGTCAGTGTTACTTACTAATACCCATGCGGTGCCAGCCCAAGTTTTTATTACTGGATAAGGTGTAACATCAGTCTGGACCCAAATATCATTAGTATTCAACATAGGTACTGGAATATTTCCACGTGGATCGGCAGGTTGTTCATACAATGTCGGGCTACTTGTTGCACCTGGCATAGTAAATCCAGGTAAGTTACAATTTTCCCAATGATCCATACCATCAGACACTAAAATATCAATAGTAGACTTTCCAGTACTATCTAATCCTAATAATCCATTAAACCAGTATGCACCATTTGATGGGCCATTTGATGGAATAGTCTGTGACCCGACAACAACTTCTAGTGGCATCCAAGAATTATATACACTACTTGAATATTTAACTAATAATTCGTTTGACATCGTTGCGCCAACACCCATGACTGGTTCAAAATAAATTCGACCAGTCGAACCTAGTGAGTCTGTACTGTAGTATGCATCTGCAGACTGATCATCAGTAAGAATAGGAGCTTCGACTTGTGTAAAAGCCATTAAAGTTGGGTCCATTTTTCTAATAACAATATTTGCACCTTGTGCAGCAGATGTAGTCTTAATCCAATAGTTTGATGGAGAAGATGTTGTACTTGGCCATACAGATTGAATTACAACTGTTGGATTATTCGGTGTACCTAATTCTACCCATCCGCTACCGCTATACCCACTGGTAAATTCCCAATATGATATTGATGCAGAAGCTGTTTGAAATACTACTGCTATATTTCCAACTACCCCTACATTACTTGGTGGAGTATTTGTAGTACCTGTGGCAAAATTATAGATAAAATTCGGTGTTATAGGTGCCCATATTGATCCAGATAATACAAATAAACCATATGTTGATCCTGTCTGCGATTCATCAAGCCAATATGTCCCTACTGCTGCATTGCTGGTTGGCGGAATAGGGTTAGCTTCTAATGCTGCTAAGTCAATATTAGCACGAACTACTAACGCAAGATTTGAAATACCTAGGTAAGAATTTGCTGCAAGTAATCCATACTCATTTAGTGGGTATCCATTGACCGATGTACCGCTAACAGAATAAAATACTGGATTACCAAATGTAGCAATTAAGTCTCGCTGAGATGTTATTGACCAAATCTGTCCTGATGTGGAAGGTACTGTTCCCGGTGCAATTGCACCGTTAGTTTGTGTTGGGTCTAATTTGTTTGATTGTGTTGCGATAAAGATTAGTGGTACTGTTCCTGGTCCGGCGCCAACGGTCATACTCTGATCGGTAACGCTAATCGAAACTCCTGGGCTAACTAAAACCATTTTATGCTCCTGATATGATAAATAATTATGTAGATAATTATATCTACATTTCTAATTATATTTATCGATAGTATAAGTAATATGGGGTCAAATAACATACAGATGTTTGGAGTTATTTATCTTTGAGCGTAAAACCATACGATCTTTAGTCCACAGGTAGTTCACTTAGCCCGCACCATGTTAGTATTTCAGAATCCTGTTTTACCCACCCCTTCATTTCATTAGACATGAGAGATAAGTTTTTCTTAAATTTTTTCTGAATTTCTGGAGTTCGGTGAGTCTGTAATGTATGTTGTATCCAATAATATCCATCGTGTGGAATAAAAATTGCTCCAGCAGTTAATGCTGCATCTACTTTGGTAGTCCATTCTATTCCACATTCGTACTTTAGTGCAAGTTCTAAAGATCTTTTATTGATATATTTTGTTCTATATGCAACCATATGATGTATTGTTTCTGGATGGTTACATATATCGCTATGCATTATAGGGCATACACTCCTTCTGTGTATACCATTTTCCATTACCTTAATTTCATTTGTAAATGCTATACCTACATCGTTATTCGATAAAGCATCTTTGCATAATCTTAAAGATTCCGGCGATATGTAATCATCATCATCTACAAATATTACTATATCGTCTAATTTTAAAGCATCGTATCGAGCAATTAAAAATGTATCAAAACATCCATCATGCTCTATAATTATATGACGGGAATTGTCGGGTAACGCTAGACTAATCGATTCTAAAGATCTACTAATGTCTCTGTTAATAGTTGGTACGGTATGAGTTACAACCGTTAGTCCTAAATTCATTTTATCTTTCTAATAATATCGCCAACTTGACTATGTAAATTTTCTACTGAGTCATCGTTATTTACTTCATAGTCGATTGTAGATCCGACCCATGCCCATTCACTATAGTGTGCGGCGGAATATGTTTTTTCCATTATATTTCTTGCGATAGTATTACCTTTATTAGCAAGTTTTGCAGTTTCATACCAAACTGGATCTGCACCACGATTGACTTTTATTAAAATTCCACCTTGTTCTTGAATAAACTTTATTTCATTTGGAAATCTTACATCACTAATAACTACATGCTGAGTCGGGCTTTTACGAATTCTATTACGTAATGTTAAAAACCATATATCCTGATTAAAATTGTCTCTAAGTACATCTGTACCCATTACTTGTAAGGCATATCTTGGAGTAAAATTAGCTATATTCAGTTGTTGTGACCACCATTCGTCTGGTAGTTCACGATATTCTCTTGATTCCTTTGTATCGCCTTCTAGTAAGTGCCTTGGCCAATCAAATATTACCGCACAGGCATCTTTTAAACTTGTGGCAAAACTATCTTGTCTAAAATTGTGTTCTTCAACAAGGTGTGTTGCAACTGTGCCTTTTCCGCTGCCAATCAGTCCTAAAATTCCAATAATTTGAGTCATAACATTCCTGTGTAAAGTCAATTGTAGTTATACAAAAACTTCTTAGGGGTTAGTGAATCTTGTTACGGAATTTGATTATATATTTGTTTTAAATGAGATAACATAGATCTTGCGTCTGATTGCATCTTTTCTATGTCGGTATCGGGATCAAAGTCATATTGAATGAAGGGTAGTATATCGTGTTCAAAATCTTCTATGTTACTTAACAGTGTACGCAGTCTGCTACAGCTCTTCGATCTTGACAAAACATTGTAAGTTTCGGTAATGAATTTATATTCTTCTTCGAAATGAATTCTCGTTTCCTTAAGTTTTATAACCAACAGATTAGCAGATACTATCTCGTCTAATCTCATACACCCGGTCTTCCTTGTTTTATCTATTCTACAACATCAGGATTTTCTTCCTTCATCCGTTCTAATCGATCTTTAGATCTTCTGCCAAGTTCTTCAATAAATGCAATTTGTTCTTCTAGGCTCGGTCTAATTTTGGATTGCTGATTTAATTCATCTAATTTTTTATTTTTCATAATATATGATTATGCTCCAATCACAAATGAGTACCCATCGCCACTTGTTACTAAGTTTAGTAACTGTACTTCTAATTTATCCATTTCCACTTGAGCTTCTGCTTTAAGTGTATCGCCGTTAAGCATAATTGCACCATTTGGTCCCGGAAATCCACTAGGAAATTTACCCCTGGCTTCTCCTAACATATATTTCGAATATGCAGTAGCATAAGATCTTAACCATGGGCCTGTATATACATTAGTAATTATATCGTCATCTGGTTTTTTAACATAGCATCGTACCGATACTACTTCTTCTGCTGTTGGACGACGTAAAATTGTTAGTTTATGATTGTTTGCATCCCATGTAAAATTTATTTGACTTGCAAATAATGTTTCTGCGGTTTTAAGAAATTCATTATACATATCCCATGTAGCAAGGCCACCAGATCTATTCGGTTGTAGTAAATATATATTATAGAATGCTGCATCGACTGGATCAAAGTTTACGCCGCCATTTGTAAAACCACCGATACCTGCGCGATATAATCGTCTTACTTCTTGTACTTCCTCGGGTAGTGTGTATTCAGTTACATCTCTTGTTATATGTAAAAATATGTCTTTTTCTAAATTTGCGCCATCAGATTGTTGACGTAGTTTTTCTATACCTATAGTAATGGCCAGGTCAATGTGATCGAGATCCAACTCAACATCCACCATTTGTGATCCCAACAATAACGATATTTGATTGGCTAAAACTGTTTTTGCAGATTTTTGTGCAGACATACATATACTCCATTTGATATATTATTTATCAAATTGTCTTAGTCCATGCCCATACATCGTTGCCACAGTCCCATATTCTATCAAACCCATTTGCTTTCATATTTTCCCATTCTGACAACTTGGCATCAAATACGGGTAATAAATCCTTTATTTTACTTTTTTGATATTTTAATCTATTTTCTAATATATGATAATTTTTTGTATATCTATATGAAGGCAAAGAACTGTGCGAAAATTCAAAATCTAATTTTTTATATAAGGAACTTGTACCAAAAGTGCGATGCGAATATGATACTATATTTTCTGGGTCGAAATCTTTTACAAATTTTAACAGTAATTTGGATGGGCCACCTACAATATTTTGGTATAAATCTGTAGAATACCTTAGTAATTCATAAGAAAAATTTTTATTAAATCTTGATTTACCAAATGACATTGCTGCAACTATATTGTTGTCCAATGTTAGTCCATAACATATTGCGGACTTGGTATATCCTTGTAAATGTGTTTTATTAAAAAATTCTTTTTCCTCAACTGTTGATAATTTTCTTATAAGGGTATTTCGGCCATAGATTCTGTTATTGAGTTTCAATTCATTTGAAATCCTAGACTTGATAATTTCACTTTTTGTATGCCATTCGTTGTCATGCAAGTGTATAAGTTTATATCCTGCATTTTCCGCCAATTTGGTTTTATTTAAATGATATTTGCTGTCTTTTCCTCCCATTACTTCACTATGCCATAGTATTCCATTACACTCGAATGCCAAATTCAGTTCAGGAATAACTATATCTAACTCTTGGCCATTTAATATAGTTCGATCATTTTTTAAAATTTCACAAGTTGTTATTGATGAAATATAAGTTTCAATTTCATTTTGCCAAACACTGGTATTATAGTGATGTCGGTATTCTATATTATGCTTATTAAAAATTTTATATATTACACTGGAGGACGTACCTAATTCTTTAGAAATTGCGAGAGGTGTCTTAGTTTCATTTTGAGATTTTAGCCATTCAATGTTATCTAATTTTTCTATAACACTTTGGGACAAGTGCGACCTGGTATGAAAATTTATATTATTCTCTATATTTGATAATTTATTTCTTTCTTTGACTTCATTATTTTTCATAATGTTTGTAACTCCGTATTTTTCTAAGAGAGAATTTTCTAAATTCTCTCTTATTTTACTAGAGTACATAGGGTTTGATACCCCGTAATTTTTATTCAACGTGTTTTTATATAACTCTCTGTTGTTATAAGTGGCATCGCCATATTTGATAGTTTTAGTATTTTTAATTTTTTCAATTCTTTGTTTATTTTTGTCGGTATCTTTAGATTTGCTCATTAGGCATTGACAGGAACTTGCTGGACCGCAGTATTTGTATCCTTTTTTAAAACTGTTAAATGTAAAATTATTGCCATTGCTACAAATAGGCCGTGGGTTTAGTAACAAATAGATTTTTTCGTTGATATCTAATACCTCGGGTAACTGACTATCGATCCAAGCTAAAAGCTCTGAATCTTGTGATTTAATAATCTTGGAATAGTTATGCTCTTCGGGATAATTTAATATAAAATTCTTTAATTTATCAATCATTGGAATTTTATCTTTCAACTCTTAGGATAATGTGATTCTCATTAAGTTTTCCGTTGCAAGGAATATCAATAGTGCTTAAATCCTTCATAAATGTTCGAAGTTTTACCTTACTAGCCTTTTTAAACTCTGCTAGTGCCTCGGCTGGCTTACGTATTGTTTTTTCTACAGAATCTGGCGAATAATTTACCAAGCTAGCCCCTTTAACAGTAATCCCGGACTCGTCTAATGTCTTGTACTGCGATATCTTACGTGTTTTGACATTATAGAGCCATACCTCCTTACATCCGATAATTTGTACCGGATTTGCACTAACAATACCTAATGTACTATCATCTTTCTTATATTTAAGTTTAGATACAATCTTCTCTTGCGATACAGGCTTTGCCTTGCGTGGCATACGTTCTACTTTTGCAACTTCTTGCATCATATTACATGCTTTGAATAAATTCTTATTAAATTGATCGTACTTCTTTAAATCAGCTTTAGTATAATTAGAATATCCTTCTAATAAATCTTTATCTTTGCCTTCTGCTGCTAATGTAATTTCTTTACTACGTTTATCAAATATTTCCGATATAATTCTTGCATGTGGAGATTTTATATCATATGTCTTAAATAATGTAATAAAGTCGTCAACTGTTTTAACTGGTATTTTCCTATCCATATAAAAATCGTCGATCCATCCTTCGATTTCACCAGCCACATCGTGTGACTTTTCTTTTAGTCGATCTTGTATTGAAATAACTAATTTAGGAATAGTATTTTTAGAAGTTGGCAGATTTTTAATTTCTTCATCGGCTACTATTTTTTCCAAGTGAAACATTATTGTAGGAATAATATTTTCAGGAATATCTCCACCATGATTTAATATATATAGATATTTTCCGATAACTGTAAATCTATTTTCTTCTATTTTATCAACTTTAGATATTAGTGTGTGCTTAGGGTCTAATTTTTTTAGATAAGCTAATGTTTCTTTTTTTAGTTGTAATGAAGATAGTTCGTAATGAGCATAAATCATTGCTGCGTGAAAATTTGATTTAAAGTCTTTGTGTGTTATGACGATCAAATTAAATATGGGTTTTGACCATATAAGACAGTTATCGTTATTTTTATTGCTTGCCATGTTAGTATCCTCTGATATGTATCTATTTTAGCACTAGCTATTAAAGATTGCAACTAATCTTGGTTAGTTACTCAGATGATATTTAGCTGAGGTTGTGAATTATTCGTCTTTTGCCACTATTTTATGTTTTTCTTTACGATTGTACTTCTTTTCTTCATGTGGGCCTGCACCCGAGATCTTAGCATTTTTGGCAACAGGATTCTTAATAGGTTGTACTTTCTTTTTAGGTGTCGAGGTCTCGAGTAGCTCAGATAATTTCATTTTATTCTATATCCTTTGCATCAGATGGTCGGTTTGTTATTTTTGTATTCCATAATACAGCATCATCTGCTACAGTAAGGTTTACACTTTTAAAGTTACCTAAGTGCCCGACCAATAAATGGCAATTAATACCATTTGTACCTGCTTCGCACAGTGTAATAAAATTAGATGGATCTAATTCTAATTCTGGATGAACGTGGAATGGTTGTTTATGATGAACTTCTAAGTTCTTGGTGCCATTACATACAGCACAAGTTCCGTGGGTTTTTAAATAGGTGGCGCGCACTGATGGCCATTGTGAAGATCTTGCAGGAAATGATAAGTCAGTTTTACCTCTTACCAAATCTCCTAATGTAGTTAATATGCTCATAATACATCCAGTATAAAAAAAGGGGGACAATTAGTAGCGAATTAATTGTCCCCTGACTCCTGCTTGACAGTAGCCACAACGTCCTAAGGGGTTGTTCGGTTATTATACTTATTTATCTAATTGAGAGAATTTAAGAATTCTTTTTATATCTTATATAATTATTGAGTAATTGTTGAATATTTGCTGCGCCAACAGGATTCATCGAATGGACGGTAAATTTAAAGTCTTGCGGCATAGAATTAGTATCCATATCATATTCAATTAAAAATTTTGCAAAATCATGCCCGCTCTTTGCTTCGGTGGCGTTCTTTACTACAACTAACCCTGATTCAGTCTTATCGTACTCTTCGTATCCTAGGTCGTGATCTAGTGAGGCTACGTCCGGAAATCCGTTATCGACAACCCATTGCGTTGCTTCTTTAAAAGAACGAACAATATTCCACGGTGCTCCATAACTTTCATGATAAGCTTTACTAATTCCAATCGTAATCCATGTTACATCGCCCGGGTCTCGTTCGTCATCTAAAAATAGATATTTCATGTAATATACCTGGTTAATTTTGTAATATATACTTTATTTTAATATTTTCATACTATAGTAAGCCTTACACTGTAATTCTGCGAGAGAATTAAGTTTATGTTCGAAAGATATGCCTTTTGATTTTTGCGGTGCTCTTTTAATTTTTAATTCTGTACTAGCCGGATTATTTATTAAATCATATAAATCATTTTGTACATTTTTCGAATACGAGTTAGACTGTTTTTTTATATAATCTTTTATACAAGCATTAATTTTTTCTTCTTTATCTAAGCGGTCGAGTAATTGACTAATATCATATGTAGTATTAGAAGAATCTTCTGCCAATAATTCATTCGCGACTATATGTACAGACTGTGCTAACAGATCTGTACAATACAGTAGTAAAAAGTAAAAAAGTATATGTCTCATTCTTAAATAAAAGGGAGTTATCCCTTTTATTTTAAATAGAAATATTTGTACCGGACTTGACAATACGCAAAGATACTTTCTTTTGCGAAATGTTTTTATGGCATTGGTGCTGTGCTTCGGCCAATGTCAAGCTACTGTACTCAACACCGCCGGAACGTGCGCGGACGCAATCATACAATTGGATACCTTTCGCTGCTTTAGCTTTTGTTGGCTGTCCCCAGGCTGCTGTCGGTGTAGTATCCTTAACTGCTACATCGCTGGACACAGGAAAAGGCCATGCTGCTGTCTTAAACTCTGGTGATGCTTTTACCGGTGCATTATACTCACCGTTCACTGCTGCGGCAAATGCATCTTTTGGGTCACCATTTACTTGGGCAACAACTTCATAACGCATACAACGACCTTTAGCACCATTGTAATCAGTTGGAATACTAACTACGTCTGCTGGATTGATCTTTAGGATCATTACTGGTTCGTCGTAACGACCAAAATGACCTAAATAGCTTTCACTGCAAAAGTGCAAACCTGTAGAACAATGTGAATCTGGATTATCGTCAACTAAGTTACGATCCATTTCCACAACCTGACCCACACTGTTATCGATAGTACCGGAATGGCAATCCATATAGTTTGTTTTTACACGTTTATATGCCAAGAAATGGCCATCTTCGGTGATTGGCAAACTGTTCTTTTCCAAGAAGCCATAGACTTGATCTACGGAACGCTTAGATGGGTTATTTAACAGATTTTCCATGAAACGTACCATCGGGTCAATCGGGAAACCATCTAGGTACATTGCAATCATACGAGTTGCAAGTGCATTGTGGAAAGGCATACCTTTCCAAAATACTGCGTTGCCTTCAATCGAAACATTGCCAGCACCGAAATTAACGATTGCTTTCTTTGGTTCGACGTAATTATGCAGTGCATCCCAGTCTTGTGATTTTAATGCATCGATAATTTTGCCATAAGAAATATGTGTATCTCGGGAAATGGTGTGCGACTTTCCGTCGATCACCAAAATAATGTTGGAACCTTGAATTAAGTAGGCTGGCGCTTTTTGTGTCATTGTGTTTTCCTTTATTGTTTAAGTGGTTCTATCTATATATTTCTGTCTATCTAGTGATCTGCTATTTTGAATTAAAAATAGTACAGCTTTAAATATTTGAAGCTACCTGATTGTCTATCAATTTAATGTAATTTTTTGCTTCCTCACAGACACTTGATTCATCTTTAAAAAATCTTAGTAAAGGATAGGTTGTATTTACCTTATCCTTGGCATCTTGAATCTTTTTCTTTGTATCATCAATACGAAGTTTATTATCAAATTTCTCACATAATTCTACAAGTTGTTTAACATTACCTGTAGTACGTTTAATACTTGTTACAAAATCTACGTACTTAGCATATTCGGAATTGGTCCCTACATCTTTTGCTACAGATTTGTTAGTATAAACTCTACTAGAGTATCCGTCAAGCATATCCGATGCAACTAGTGATGCAATATGTATATCTGTAATTTTACCTATCTCTTGTTTAAGAGTATCTTCATAGTAAACCCAGTTAGATAGCCCTTGAATTTCTTTAATTCGACTCTTACGTACACCATATACTTCAATATCCTTAATTTCTTTTATACCACATGAATCTATCAAAGATTTAATGTGGAAAAAATCAATATAATTACCTGCTTTATCAATAGGTGTAAAATTCTCTAGACCAATATAATAATATGTCTCGGTCGTATCAAATATACCTGTAGCAGGCTCCCAAGTATAAGACTCTGCATACCCTTCGTGTGCTTGTCGTTTCAGGCGAATACTTGCAATACCTGTAGATGGTGTTGCTTTACTACGCTCTCGCATCTCTAATGTACTTGCTTTTACTACAGTTGGAGGATTATGTAATTCTTTAAGAAATTTATCATATTCTAATTGTCGAACTTCCAAATCCGAATCTTCGTGAGTTAAACAAATAACAGTTACTTGTTTTCTATCAATATGATTACTATAGTGATACTGCGCTCGTGCTATACACCCAGTTTTCAAATCATTTAGTACAATTACCAGATCTTTTTTTACCGGCACCAAACATACTTCTGTATATGTATTATTAATATGCTTTGAGCTAGGCTTAATCTGACAACATTGCCCTCCTTTATATGAGCTAACATCATACCGGAATGCTTTAATACTAAGTTTTCTCTTTAGCAGAGCTGCTGTTTCATGTGTAAATTCCATATGGCCGTAACTATGGCTAGTATTATATAATGGAAATTTTGTATCGGCCACAAACTTTAATACAGCTGATCGATATAAGTCAGAATTTGCTTGGTCATACAAATATACCGCCTTATCCCAATCACTACTAATCTCATCAACCTTAGTAACAAGATGTGCAGCTAAATTATCATTTAATTCTGTTAGCTTGGCGCGAATACTGCTGATTGTTAGTGGAATATAACTAAGATGTTCTCGTGATGCCACAAAGTCAAGTTCACCTATATTAAACGAAAATACTAATCCACAATCTAATAAACGTGCAAGGTCGCCAAAATGTTTACGTGGTTCTGGAATATCGCTTAAAGGATATGCAATACTACCCATAACGGCAATAGACTCATTCGTGCGATACCTAGTAGTATTTTGCATAAGATGTACACCAGGAATAATATTTTCCTCGGAGTACTGCATAATAGTATGTTCTAATACGTTTCCTGTAATTACAGGCTTATTTGTAAACCATTTAAATACTTCACGTGCTTCGTTTTGGAATGAACGATAATCGTATTGATCAGTAACACTAAATTTTACTTCAACGCCGTTACCTTCGTCTGTAAGTTCTTCGTTCATTTCTACAATAGATGGAACTCCCATCTCATTAATAAATGCGCTGTAAATACGCTGCGTACCGTCTTTAATTGCTGTTACTGTAAAATTTTCTGTATAAGAAAAGGGAGATTTTGACCCTAATCCAAGAGCTCCGACAAAATCATTAGAATGTGTCTTAGTTGATTCGAAATATGTCGAATAAATATCAATTACTTGTGTACCATTTAACCCCATACCAAAGTCGCGAACTGCAAACCACGGCTCTAGCATAGTCGGTAAATGTACCTCAAATGGCACATCTGCTTTGCCGGCACCTACGTGACTGTCTAACGCATTTGTTGATAATTCCCTTACAATCGCTTTAATTTTGTTACTATATAATCCACTTGACAATATCGAAAAGGCGCGTGCCGAGTGTCTAATCTTAAATTCACCTGTAGTACCTACATTCGAGAGGGTAACTTCATTAACCGCTGTATCTAATTTCATAGTGTTTTCTTTCTGTAAGTTGTTTAGTACATGCTGTTATTATGCTAGAGATCTACCGTTGTGTCAATCGGTGATAAAACAGATAAATAACTGACAATAAGGAAATAGTTCCTCATTGAATGATGGAGATACCACTTAGTGGAGTACCCATTCAAGGAGATTTATCGTGGGAAAAGCAATTCAAAAAAAGCATTTCGGGTTAGGAACATCGGGTAGTAAACAAATTGTGGTTAATGGTGTTAAGTTTGCCGATGGGTCTGTTGCAACAAATGCATTTATTATCAAACAAACTGGTTCAGCAGCATATGTTGTTCAAGATTCGGGTATGACACACGCTGCAGAAATCGTGTTTATGGTTAATGCAGCTTCTACTTCAGCATTGTTACCTAGTCAATGTTATATTCTTGCAACACCATTTGGCGGCACAGCATTACCTTGCTCTAAAATTGCACAATTTCGTGTAGATATTTTTAGTACTGCAAATACAGTACCCACAGTTGTTGGTGGCGATATTGCAATTGATGCAAAAGGAATAGTTAGCTATAGCTGGGCATCAACCCCTGCAACTACACTAGGTCAAGCTGACTTACATTTATCATAATATAGTATTTGCACAATAAAAAGCCCTTTACGGGGCTTTTTATTTTATGGTGTCAATTTTAGTATTACTAAATGTGCTGTAACTGCACTTGCGCCACCTGCCGAAGGCGTAATTGTTAAAGATCCGATATTACCTATTGGATTTCGCAAAGTAAGAACAGAGTTAGGCGTTGTTGTTGTAACAAGTGCCATTCCTGTAATTTGGTCGATCCCGTTTGCCCTACCGGCCACTGTATAAGCAAGTTCGGTGCCATTAAGCGTTAATACAAGTTGCCCGGCTTGGGTTACACTAACCTGAAACTGAACCATATAAGTACCAATCGTAGCTAGATTAAAGGTCGAAGTAGTAAGTCGTGTTATTGCTGTGCCGCCATTTGCCCCGGTCGACGGAAAGAGTACATTCGAACCTGGTGCCACTGCTACTGCATTGTCGGGTGGCATCGTAGCAAAAAAGTCTGCAAAGTTAATAATACCGGGTGTAACAGGCGGTATCTGAAAAGTAAATCTGGTACCCCGGCAACAATAATCATCATTATAATATCCCATATATTTCTCCTAATTATTATTTATATTTACAACAGTTGTAATATATTTCTATACAACACTATCACTATCCTAACTTTAGTATAATCATTAAAATACCCACAAGCTTTTTATTTTTATATTAGGCTAGACTAGGCGCCACGCACCGGATCGGAATACTACAGTTAAACTAGCATTAGTACCCAGACTTTTAGTAGCCGAAGCATCTAATAATTGTCCACCTGTGCCAGTTACAGTGGTATTACCATTGGTTTCATTTTTAATAATATATGTTTTGCCAACAACACCGGTGGGTAATGTAATCGTCGTTGGGTTAGCCGTAACACCGATATACTCGTCAGTAGCAAGTGCAGTATAATTAATTGCTGTTCCTACTGTAGATATTAAGGATGCACTGCTTGCACTAATAGTAACTGCACCACTGGAACCACTAACGCTAATATTTGTACCGGCAATAATGCTTGTAACACCTGTGTTATTAACTGTAAATGCAGCTGCCGGGCCATTAGTTGTTACACCAGTTAAGCTAATACCGGGCCCGGCAGTCGGTGTTACGCTAGTAACAACACTGTTACCATTTAAATTTAATGTACCGCTTGCACTTACATTAACAGCAGTCAATGTATTTGTAATTGGATTGTAAGTTAAGTCGCCATCGTCTGTTAATAGTCCGGCTGTGCCGGCAAATGTAATTCTACCGGCAGTTAATGCACTGTCAGTTACATTAGCAAAGGTAACGCTAGCCGAAGTTGCCACGCTTTGTGGGATTGATATGATGCTATTAGCATCAACATTAATATTTGATCCAACTTGGACTATCCCGAGGTCAGTTGTGGTTGCATCTGGAAATAAGTATGACATTGTTTTCTCCTTGTGTAAATGTCGAATTAGCTTGCGCTAAGATAAGTTATAGTTCCTACTAATCTCGTAGGGCTAGAGCCTGCTTGAATGTCATCATATGTTAGTCTAACATTTGATGAGGCATTATTTATAGTGTATAATAAAACTGAAGTCGAAGATCCTAGTACAGTACCTGATAGGTATGATCGATTAGCGTCTAAGTTCATAAAAATGGTAACAACTAAACTACCTACTACACCTGTACCCGAAGTACTTGTAAATGGTAATCCATTTAGTGTTAGTGTATTAGAGTCAGCCCCGCCGGTTTTTGTTGCTACAGTAAAATCAAAATAACAAATAACTTGTTGTCCCATTTTGGCATATGTAGCTGTAGATGGTGTTATAGTAACAGTACCGGCTGTGCTGACTGCAATAGCAGGTGTCCAGCTACCAATAGTAGAGTCAACGCCGGTGCTGGATATAACACCATTATTAATAGTGATATTAGTGCCGGCGCTGACTACACCAAGTGTTGTACCATTTGCTGGTGGAAATAAGTATGACATATAGATTCCTTTATAATATTTTCCAAGTAGTACCATCAAATACTACTGTAAATCCGGCGTTAGTTTTTAGTATTTTAAAGACGCTTCCTTCGATAGTTTCACCCCCAGTACCTTGAACTTGTATATCTCCTGGTGATTGATTTTTTATCTGATAAAATCTACCAAAAATACCTGTAGGTAAAGTAATGGTTATATTACTACCAGTAGCGCCGATATACTGATCAATATCGGTAATAATATAATCAACTGAAGTAAATATTATATTTAAAAAATTATTCATAATATTATAAAATTAACCACTGTACGCCATCATAAACTAATGTTAACGATCCATATGGTGTGTTAATAACTGCTGTGGCTGCTCCATCAATCGTACCAGCTGCAGGTGTAATAGTTATAGGAGTTAATGGCGATGCTAGACCTAACCCATCTTTAATATTAATGACTTTACCTAGTACACCTATCGGTAAAGTAACTGCTACAGCAACTGGTCCTGGCACCTGAACTGCAATTACGTCGTCTGTGGTTGAACTTACTACTACTGGAGTAACAATTGCAATTCGAACTGCAACAATTGGTACGCCGCTTGTTGCAATTGTAATTTCATTTGCACCAACACCTACGGTAGGTGAAATTATAATACCCGAGCCTGCAATAATCGAAGTTGGATTATTAGTATATGACATTTTAAGATTCCTTTTTAATTGGTTAGTGTTTGCCAGTTTGCACCATCCCACATTATTTGGATATGGCTATAGTTAACATTAAGGATGGCAAAACTCACTCCGTTAATGGTTGCACTACCTGTTGCGGTAATAACAATAGGATTACTTTGAGCATTACCAGAGTAATCTTTAATATAGAAACTAGTATTCTTGCCAACTTCAATCGTTGGTAGTATAATTGAAGCACTGGCTGGCACATTTACAAATACTGTTTCATCAGAAGTTTTAACTGTATATGGAGTTGTTGTAACTACTGTTAGATTATAATTAATTGTCATAATATTTCCTTAACTGATTCTAGTCAGGGTAGCTTTAATACTGTCACCTGTTGGGCGAATTGGCAAAACACCTGCTGGTATTGCTGTTAATGCCACAGTAGTATCTGCACTACTCCAACACATTTGTATATTGCCACCGGCTGGTATATTTAATGTAAAATTACCAGATGTAAAGATTTGTGCTAAGGTATTAATAAGTTCTAAGTCTTGTCTCGAACCTGGGACATCAACTCCATTTAATCGTAACCAAAAACTTACACTACTTGTACCGCCTGCTGTCTTGTTTATATTTAAGGTAAATAATTTGGTGTAAGTACCGGCATTTGCTACAGTAAGTGCATTACCACCTGTTATACTAATACCATTGGTCGGACCCGAAACCGAAAAGGTAACAATATTAATGGCATTTGCAACTGGGTTAGTTTGAGTTCCGTCAGAAAAGAACCCGTAATTCAACAGACCTAGCGTAGCTGATACTAATCCGTTAGTCACGCTTAACCCGGTGCCAGCTTGCATAACTCCAAAGTCAGTAGTTGATGCTAATGGTGCTTTGTAACTCATATTATATCATCCTTATTAGTGTGAGAATTCTGTTGCTAGTCGTAATAGTGCCGATCGCAACAGATATTCTTATATCCAGTGATTGGCCAGTTGCTATAGTGGCAGGTGATTGTAATACAATTGCCTGGTCGTATATTTCGTCGGCGCCGCGGCGTTTAACTTGTACAGAGGCAGGTATTACTACACCATTGACATATATTCCATACTCTGCAACAGCAGATCCGGTAGCGGGTGTGTATATTGCGCCATTGACTACCGACGGAGGGCCGAATCCTGCTACTGCGCCAAAATTAGTGCCTATATCGCCGTTTACAGTCGAAGTCCCTGTATTGGCTATTTCGCCGTTTGAAGTAAATATACCGAATGTTGATAGTATACCTAATGTTATAACTGAAACAGTGACTGGTGTATTAATTAATACGGTATTAGTAGGTATTGCTCCTAGTGTTGAAAGTAATCTGCCGTTAAGAGTAGTATTAAGACCTGTCGATGCTGCACCAGGCGAGCCAATCATAGATCCTGCAAACGTACTATTTGCGCCGGTAGATACTGCGCCGCCTGCCAGCCAAAATACGTTTGCAGGATCTGCACCGTTAATTGTTACTATATCGGAACTGGCACCGGTACTCCAAGCTGCACCAATTCTAAATACAAATAGTGCGTTGGGATTACCTCCGCCATCTAGTGTTAAAATATTTGCGGCACCTAGTGTAGCGGCACCTGCTACGTCGTATACTCCGGGAGTTATTGTTTCAGTAACAAAGGAAGGAGTATGTATACCAGTAGCAGGTAATGATAATAAATTTGCAACTAGTGTAGTTAATGCCGCTGCTGCTAAGGCGGTTACGCTTGTACCTATGCTAGAGAATTGGCTGTTAAATAACACAAGATAATTCCCTGCAATCGGTGTTAATGTCATACCACTCAATACTGCAGGCGGGGCTGGACCAGGTACCATAGTATCTCCCA
>Ga0209777_10001929_pt1 | contig 28479 bp, 18 predicted proteins | sample FrelakmetHBP12HB_FD_187147 | JGI IMG/M metagenome (GOLD analysis project Ga0209777, IMG submission 187147) | Freshwater lake sediment microbial communities from the University of Notre Dame, USA, for methane emissions studies -HBP12 HB (SPAdes)... | ecosystem: Environmental > Aquatic >...
GGTGCAGTTGGAAACCGGTGAACAAGTTATCAGTTGCGAGGACACAACCGACCGCAAGCGGATTGAAGAGGCCCTGCGGGAAAGCGAGGACCGTTACCGGGACATAGTGGAGTCCAGCCGGGACATTATGTGCACCCATGATTTAAAGGGGCAAATCCTCTGGGTGAATGAAGAGCCGGTAAGAATTCTTGGGTATGCCAAAAACGATATTTTAAAAATGAATATCCGCGAATTTTTAGTTCCTGAAAGAAGGGGTGAATTTGATGAATTTCTGGCTACTATGCGGTCTCAAGGTAATGCCAGAGGCTTAATGATTCTTCAGACGGCCAAGGGAGAAAGACGAATCTGGGAATACCATACTACCCTCCGCACAGAGGGGGTGGCTGAGCCGATCGTGCGAAGTATAAGCCGAGACGTCACTGAGCAGATGCAGGTCCAGAGAAAGCTAAAGGAATCTGAAGAGCGTTATCGGGTGGCTATTGAAAAATCCAATGACGGGGTAGCCATTGTTCAGGGAGACAATCATATCTATGTAAATCAAAGGTTTGTTGAAATGTTTGGATATGATCACCCCAACGATATTATAGGTAAGCCGATATTCACTTGGATACACCCTGATGACCAAGAAATGGTGAAGGAGTATAACCGGAGAAGGCAACGAGGTGAACCGGCTCCATCACAGTATGAATTCAAAGGGGTCAAAAAAGATGAGGAAATAATCTTTATTGAAGTCTCTTCGGCCCAAACAACCTATCTTGGTGAGTCAGCCACCCTGGCCTATCTGAGGGACATCACCGAGCGCAAGTGGGTGGAGGAGGCACTCAGGGAAAGTCAAGCACGGCTTCAAGAAGCGCATCGCCTGGCGCATATAGGGATTTGGAAATGGACCATCGATACCGACACGGTAGATTGGTCCGAAGAACTTTACCATATTGCCGGCATGGATCCACAACTGCCGGCCCCCTCTTATGCGGAGCATCCGAACGTATATACCCCTGAAAGCATGGACCGGCTAAAAAACGCTGTCGAAAGGACGCTGGAAACCGGCGAGCCCTATCAACTTGAACTGGAATTCATCCGTCCGGACGGCAGCACTCGCTGGGTGAATGCCTTCGGCGGGAGGAGATATGACGACAGCGGACGGCTCATTGGGCTTCACGGCACGGTTCAGGACATCACCGAGCGCAAGTGGGTGGAGGAGGCCTTACGACTCAGTGAGACGAAGTATCGCCTGATAGCGGAAAACGTATCGGATATTATCTGGACAGCGGATCTGAACTATATCCCTACTTACATAAGCCCCTTGGTCGAAAAGATTCGTGGATTCACTGTAGAGGAGGCCTTGTCGCAAAAGTTTTCCGACATTATGACCCCTCAATCCTTGCAAGATCTCCTCAAAGCCATACGGAAGGTGAAAGAAAAAATAAAACAAGGCCTGAGGGATGAAGATATAAAAATAACCATTGAACTGGAGGAATACCATAAGAATGGCTCGACTATCTGGATGGAAAATGAAATCAAATATTTATTTGATAAAAATCAACAACCCGTCGGGATAATCGGTGTAACCCGAGATATCACTAAGCGTAAGCTGGCAGAAGAAGAGCGGCAGAGGCTAATGGAGCGGTTAAATCGGGCGGAGAAGATGGAAGCCTTGGGGACCCTGGCCGGCGGTGTGGCCCATGATCTGAATAATGTTCTTGGGGTACTGGTGGGCTATTCGGAGCTTCTTTTGGAAAAGATTTCCGAAGACAGCCCGCTGAAAAAATATGTGGACAACATTCTGCAATCCGGTCTGAGGGGAGCGGCGATCATTCAGGACTTGCTGACCCTGGCCAGAAGGGGGGTAGCTCTTTCCAAGGTAGTCAATCTGAATGAGGTTATCCGGGACCATTTCAAGACGCCGGAATTTGAGAATTTAAAGGCTTATCATCCCCAGGTGACCTTCAAGACGGATTTGGATAAGGATCTGCTCAATATCAAGGGGTCACCCGTGCATCTGGGCAAGACGATCATGAACCTGTTGTCCAATGCGGCGGAGGCCATATCTCAGGGAGGGGAGGTGATGATTCGTACGGAGAATCGTTATCTCGACCGGCCCATCCGGGGATACGATGAGATGCAGGAAGGGGACTATGTGGTTTTAACGGTATCCGATAATGGGAGGGGGATATCCGGCAGGGACCTTGGGAAGATATTTGAGCCTTTTTATACCAAGAAGGTGATGGGGAGGAGCGGGACGGGGCTGGGTTTGGCCGTTGTCTGGGGGACGGTGAAGGATCATAACGGCTACATTGACGTCCAGAGCGAGGAAGAGAAAGGGAGCAGATTTACCCTTTATTTTCCCATTACCAGGGAGGAACCTGAAAAGGCAGAAGAGGATCTATCTCCAGCCGCCTATCTTGGCAAGGGGGAGTCGATTCTGGTGGTGGACGATATCAAGGAGCAGCGGGAGCTGGCCATAAACATGCTCAGCCGTCTGAATTATGAGGTAATGGCTGTTTCCAGCGGTGAGGAGGCGGTTGGCTACCTGAGAGATAACCAGGCCGATCTGGTGGTCCTGGACATGATCATGGACCCGGGGATAGACGGCTTGAGGACCTACGAGAGAATACTTGGAATCAAGCCTAAGCAGAAGGCTATCATTGTCAGCGGATTTTCCGAAACAGATCGGGTGAGGAAGGCCCTGAAGCTTGGGGCCGGGACTTATATCCGGAAGCCCTATGTCCTGGAGAAGATTGGTTTGGCCATCAGAAAAGAGTTGGATAAATAACGATTCAAGGCTATATCCTTTGGGATTGACTTTAAGTACTTAGTAGGTTTAAATAAGTCGTATTTAAGATTTATATATCAGCCACAGACCCACACAGACTTTCGTCTGTTTTTGTCTGCCTTGTCCGTGGCAAAAAACAATTAAAGATTTGGCTTCATAAAAGATGGAAATCCCAAACCTTAAGAGGATGATCCATGAAGCAGTCCTACAAGACCCCATTTTTTTGAAAAAGAGATGGGGGTTTTTAAATTGAGGCGGATTACTGGACCTTTTAATTGAGGGTTTCTTTTTATGACAACTTAGTCAGCAGCGTCGGAGTCAGCAAGGAATCAGGAATTTTGTGTGCATTTAAGATGCGACCCCAGGATCTGCCAATAAATTAATTTCTAATCCAGTGGCAAATCTTTTATCATTACCTAAATAATATTTTTTCATGGGTGAAAACATTGACATAATATCAATTAAAGATTTTTTAAAGGAATATAGCTTCGATGATCTTGCCAAAAGCTTCTTTATTTTAAATCTGTGGTTACCAAATATTTCAAGCCCAATTAAAATTCAATTCCTATACGTTATCTTGGAGCATATTCAGGAGAACCTTTCAAATAAAAACAAAATTAAATCTTACATTACTTTTACCGCCTTTTGCAAAAAACTTTTCCTATTAATTCTATCATTCCCAATCTTAGAAGATTATATTCCTGAGCAAGATTGGGGAGACATAAAATATTACTTCGATAGAAAATTTTACAGAATTTTTTATGGAGGAGATTTATCTAATCCTTATGATTTTTATTATTCTTTTGAAATAATTCACAGTACATTTGAGAAGGAATATTTATATCTATTAAATAGATCCCCGATGTCAGAAATGAAATTTTGTTTGGAGGAACAAGACGTTCTATTAAAAACCTTAAAACAAGAAACGACAAAATCAGAGAACAATATAGAACCAGGATATATAGAAATACCTTCGGAAAAATTTTGGAAATCCACTTGTAAATTTATCGATGAATACAATCATGAAAGACGTATCCTGCCAGATGTTTTTGAAGAATACACTAAGGAATTTACAGGATCCGTTCTCTTTCCAGGTATAGATGTATTTATTGAGAATGCCTACCACGGTTTAAACTGCAAGTATTTCTTTATAAAAAAAGGGACTAGATATTATCCATGTATGCCCCGAAAATGGCTTTCTGTTATTTATGATAAATGGGGAGCTTTACTTAAAGATGGTTATGAAAATATCCTAAATAGATTAAACGGTCAGAAACCCGGGGCCTTGATTGGATTAAAATTGGCCATATTCATCCGTGAACGAACGAACGAAAATGTTGTTTTTCCTCTTGCAAGATCCATTAATGCAGATTTAAATCCGGTGCATGATTTAATATTTACCGCAATACATGCAGGGGACAAACTATTATTGATATATGTTACTCCACCGGTTTTCAATCAAGACGAGCTTGCTCAAAATCTAGCAAATATATTTCCGAAGTTAAAACAAAGTGTCGACCTTATTACCAATCCTCCCGCAAGACTTGGATTAATGGCCGAAAAAAAGATTGTTGAGTTCAGATCTCCCAAAGAAGGAAAAGTATTAGAGCCAATATTCATAATCGCCTTGCCATCTCCTTTTTCAGGGACGGAGCTCAGCATTGCATTACCGGATGATTTAAGAGCCGAATTAATGACTCTAGACCAGATTGCTGGAATTTTTGATGAAATAGAACAAACAATCGAATTGGCCGATTTTTTAGACTACTTAGAAGCAGAAAGCGAATTAGCTCGAATTGCCCCCATGAACTCCAACCTCGATAGGTTTGGTTCTTTTAAGGACACTTATGGAGTTTTGGTACCAGGTGCGATCGAACCTAACCGAATAATGCTTGACTTTAGCTGGGGTTCAAATTTTCGGTTCAAATCTCTCAAAAACTTCTGGAAATTATTTCCTGAAGACCTTTTTTATGGTCACCCGAGAGGTTGGGTTATACCCGAAGACCGAAGAACAAAGACAGGTTTTATCCTCAGTTCTAAGACTTTTTTCGGGTATGCCTACTATCAAAGAATCGGTAAAATGTCCATTTTTATTAACGCTCCAGTTGAAAAAATGACCCTAGAAGATGGCAGAATTAATGATTTGATTATGCATAGCTTATTCGATTCAATTGATATCTACCCTAATATTATCCAAAATTTTAAGTCATCCAAATCACCGAATAAAGTTCAGGTTTTTTTCTGCCCATCTTTTTTAATAAATGGAGATGATTTTTCTCACCTCAGGCATCTCGTACCGGATAATGATCTTTGGGAGATGGACTGTACTCGTATTCGTCCTAGAGATTATGGGATTAGAGTTGTATATGATAAAGAAAAAATTATGGAGGCACTTAAAAAAGTCACTGACAGATCTATTCAAATCAGATTACTGGTCGATGTTCTTGAACAGCTCAATATCCTGGTTTTAGATCCTAATTTCCCAAAGATAAAAAAAGAATTAGAAAAAAATGAAGACAAGAAAGCTCGATTTAAAACCTTTGTTGTAAGAAAAACCATTTCCTTTCCAGAAGGAATTAGAACAATATTACCTGCCGAAAGAGAGTTTAAATTGGCAGATAAACTAATAGCCAAAACTGCCTTGGAATTAGACATCCATCCCGGAATTTACTCGGCCGAGGAAGCAAAAATTAAATTAAATCTACTAAGAGCCAGAATAGTTCAAATTTTAAACGATAAACTATTTGATTTTACGCTGGGCGATGCAATTCCGGTTTTGCTCGGAAAAGCTAATTCTTTAGCGCATGACTCTTGGCAAACTGAAAATGAAATTAAAGCGACACTTGATCATGAAGTCGACTATGAAAGAGAAAAATTATCATCTGAAAAGGAAACTGATTTTATCCATTGGTATAGAGTTTATAGATACTTAATTGAGAAATTTGTCCATTTGCAACCGAAAGGCAATAAAGAGCTTAACGACAATGAATTAAAAAAGCTCCTTGCTTTTACCAATCGACTTCTTGACTTGTATACGGCCAGCGATTTTATAAAATACGAAATTTATCCAGTAAATGTGAATATCGATGACTATTACATAGTTTCAACTATGGGCGAAATAAATGATATTACTGCCTTGAATAAAGAATATGGAGAAGAGCAAGCCAAATTGAATCTTGGGATTATCGGAAATAAAAGCGACAGGGTTGGCTCACGACTTTCGAAAAATGAATATTGGGATGAACTAGATCACGCGTTTAAAAAGGACTTTAATTTCGGTTTTAAAAATCTTGTGAATGTCCAACAGGTTTTGGCTTTGTGGGCAGAATTTGCCCAAAAGCCAGAAAGCACGCATTATTTTGCGACTTCGGAAGAAATATCTTCTGCTTGTTCCAAAAAAATTATTGACTATGATGAATCGGAGACAGACGCAATATTAGATTTTCTAACGCTTAAGCCTGAAGGAATTTTGATTATAAAGAATGACCCTCGGCCCGCAGAAGATGTTCCGGTGTGGGAGCATAACAAGCGCCTCATGCGTTTTGATATTAGGCCAATAATAAAAATCGGTGATCTTTATTATTGGGGACCCCACTCCATTGATCGTTCCGCCCGTATTTGGATAGATATAATGGGTAAGAACAGATTGCCTTCAGACATAGATGCTCCTAAAGTCAATGCAATTTTGGGAAAGGGTCATAAAGATTTGGAAGAGAGTCTGGTTGATAAAATAAAAGAGATTACATTGAGACATACTAAATGTGTTAAGCAAGGTGTATATCCCCATAAATTTGACCATAAGATAAAAGATATAGGAGATTGCGATATCCTGGCCTATTTAAAAGATAAGAATATATTGTTAAACATTGAATCTAAGGTTATTGATATACCTCATAGCAATAAAGATTCTGGTAGAATACAACGGAAAATATTCGGTGATATCAAGAAGGATTTAAAAAATAAAAAAGGCGATGTCATAATGGTTATGGGAAGATCCAAATATCTTGAGGAAAACGGAAGAGAATTCTTGGCAAAATTAGGTTGGGGAACTCCGGCCCTGGGTCTCCAAGTGGTTTCTGTCTTTGTTACTCAAATTGGGTTTTGGTGGACAAAATTCCCACCAATTGACATCGCTATTAAGTTTGTCGAAATTAGGTTATTAGATGATTTTATATCTCGATTGTGATTAAACACTTTAAATTGGGGAATTTATGAAAGCGTTCGGAAATCGGGGGACATCCATGATAAGTAAACTTAAGGGGGAAAACGGATCGGTGGTCCGGCCTATAATCTTGCACAATATCGGAAAACAATTAAGATTTGCCCCAGACGGGTCGGGACATGGGAAGTATTTGAAATCGGACAGAGGAGCAGATAACCAATTGCTTCACCACAAAGAAAAATGTTTCGTCATAACATTTTAAATTTGACCCGGCGACTTCAAATCGTCTGCATTGGTCTTAGAAGTTCTGTAATTCTCAGCCTTTCATTTTGGATAAAACGCAAGAGTTCAATCAATAATCGTTTTCAAGTAGGCAGGAAATTTAAACCATTGGCAAGCTAAACAGAGCACTACTTCATTTCCTACAGAGATATCCTCCTTCCTCATGCCTTCTGCCTCATTTTTCTTCTTGATCCTGTTTTTTTCTTGTTTTATACTTTTCCCATTAAAAAGGAAATTTTTAACAAAAGGGGTTTGTGTTCTTCGATCAACTTTTGCTGTTTTATATGAAAGTCCTAATTCTTTAGCAAGGGCGGGCACAATGAGAAAAAAGATGGCTATTACTTCGGAAAAGTTCCATTTTCGAGAGTGTTGTTTTAGATCTTTGCCGGAAAACGGTCGGAAACTCGTTTGGGAAATAACGCACAAATGTTTATTCGGGTGTACATATTGTTTCCAATCGCGAAAACGACTTCAAAATCCAGTAAGAATTCTTCATCCGAGTGATCTGGAGAAGGTCATTGGAAAACTTTCTGAGTTGGATGTAAAGGATGTACTTCTTACTGGCGGAGAGATTTATTGGACAAGGGATTCGTTGGAGGCAATATGTTCAAGCCTAAGAACGGCGGGGATCACGTATTCAGTTTCTACAGCATTTGTGCATGTCGGCGAATTCATAGATTTTTTGCTGTCGTTGAAGCCGAGAGCTCTGAATATCAGTCTGGACCCCAAAGCTAAAGAGTCCCAGGAGATATATTTAAAACAAGTTCAGCACGTCGAAACAGTGTTGGAGAAATGCCAACGTGCCGAGATAGGGGTTAAAGCAACAGGCGTTATTACGCGCGATGCTCTAAAGAATTGTGACGCCTATATCGAAAGATTAGGCAAACTTTCCGAGGCTTTCCCTATACTTTCTTCCATATACATCACAAATCCATATGACATTGGCTACATCAAGACAAATGTTCGGCCCAGTGAAAAAGCTCTTCGGGAATGGTTGAAGAGGGCTATTCTGCCTAGTTCTCTGACTGAGAAAGCAAAGTTCGTTAATTTCTATATGTTTAATGCTCCTCTACAGGCTTGTCCAGCAGGCACAAAGCTAGTGCACATTGAGCCAGATGGCAACGTTTATCCTTGTCATCTCTTCGCTAACTTGCCACGTGAAACTTTCCTTCTCGGTAATCTCGTTAACGACGAGGTTTCTGAAATAAAAAAGAGATTGGAGGACTTTGGACGACACACTGCTGAAGCGATAGACGAGTACAAGCAAAACGAGAAATGCTTGAGGTGTATTAATAGGAAAGAATGTGGTGGTGGCTGTGTTGCTGAGCTTGTGTCTGTTGGACAACTTGTAGAGCCTCAGTTAGTCTGCAGGTACATAAAACCACCGGCAAAGATACCCATCTTTAAGCCTAATCCCCAAACATCCTTACCTTTCGATAAGCTGGGGAGGGAAGACCTAACAAGTGAAGAGGAACGAAAGATTGTCGAGTACATAACGCAAAACATGAGATCTGGACACGATTTAGCCCATGGACGGGACCATGTTGATTGTGTCGTGAGATATGCGCGTTACATAGCTCGCCAAGAGGGAGGCAATCTGCGCATCGTTACTGCCGCTGCCTACTTCCATGACTTTGAACCAAGACGCAAGCTAATATACGAAAGTCATGCTGAGTATTCCGCCCAACGGGCAGTAGAATTTCTTCGGTCTTTAGGGTTTAGCGCTGAGGACTTGGAACAAATCTATCACTGTATCGTAACATCATCTTACGGCGCATTTGAACTTGGACATATACCAATGTCTATCGAGGCAAAATGTGTCCGAGATGCAGACTGGATAGATGCGATAGGGGCAAGAGGCATAGCACGTGTGTTTGCTTTTGGCTCTGCCCATGGATGCGAGGCACTAGGCGCCGTCGAATGGAGCCTCAATCCACCGCCTAAAAAAACGATGAGCAGAATAGGCCCCGACCCTTCTCCGATTTATCATTTCTTTTCAAAGCTACTGTGGGTAAAAGACAGTATGGCAACTGAAACAGGGAGTAGACTGGCTGAGAAAAGGCACAAAAGAATGCTAAGGTTTCTGGAAGATTACAAAGAGGAGATGAATTTCAATGATGAAGGATCTTGACGTGTGACATACCCCGAGATTATGGATGTAAAGGGGTCAGGTCTCCGTTTAAAACTAGGGACAGCGCCCGTTTTCCCATCACCCTATTTTTAATTAATAATTATGTGATTTGGGGTCGAGCCGCGCGCAGTATTTGATCTGACATAATATACTGCCAATTCTACCCTTCTAAATGGCCCTATAATGCGTTTTTTGAGGGGCAAAAAGGTCGTTTTTCACATTCTTGGGCTTCTTGGCATCCCCGTCATCCCTTTCCATGGCGAAAAAGTCTTCAAGTGAGGCAAACAGCGATCATTTTGGCACAGGCTTTTTTTCTTCAACCCGTTTAAAAATACCCAGATCATCATCCTGATTTAAAGCTTCGAGGATAACGCCGTTAACCCTGCCTTGCGGATCAACCTGAAAACTGGCAAACCCGTATTCCTGATCAAAGCCGTAAATCGGCCAATGCACCACAAAGATATCCTTATCCCAATGCCTGAGTGACATTTTCACTTTTTTCGGGCCTATGTCCAGAATCAACTTGCCGTCAACCACCGCAATATTTAAGGCCCAACAGCGAAGCAATCACGATCGGCCTGGAATTCTGATTCGCCAGGCCGCAGAAAAATTGCAGACGGCAATAATCGACCCCAGGAGAAAGACGTACTGGTATCCAAAGGCGTTCCAGATAACTCCTCCCAGAAGAGCGACCGTAATTGAAAAGATATGATCAATGGTAACGGCGCTGGTCAGGGCGGGTTGAATATGGTTGGGATCGAGGGCAATCTTTTTCATATAGGTGGAACGGGCCATATTGACGGACATGAGCATCTGATCCACCAGGAAACAGCCGCAGGCAATGAGGAAGGCGATTTTTCCCGCAACCAAGAACCGGGAAAAACCGTATCCGAAGCAAACTAAAATGAGGAGTAAAGCCTCGGACAGGAGGACAAATCGTTCACCCAGCTTATCTATGGCCCTGCCGAGAAAAGGCTGGAATACAACCCCAATAACCCCGCCGATCATAAACAGGGTGGCAATCGTCTGAGTCGGTTGGTGGAACACGGTAACCAGGACCCATGGGGCAAAAGTAATAAAAATTTGTTTTCTCGAACCGAAGAGCACAGCCAGCAGATAATAGAGACGATATTCACGACGAAGATTCAGGTACATGGCCGGCATATGGGTCTTATCTCGCTTCATTGCAAACATAAAGCTGGCCGCCAAACCAAAGGCGATAGCGGCAAAGAGGAAGGTATAAGGAAAGGTAAAGCCGAGGAACTTAAACCCCAAGAAGACGAAGAGGCTCCCGAGGATGGCCGAAAAGTTTCTCACTGCATTGAGCTGTCCCAGCCGTTCGCCGGTCTTGCCTTCTTTGGCCAGTTCCATACCGATGGTGGAAGAAAGCGGCATAAAGAGATGTTGCCCAAGACTGTAGATAAAAAGCCAGGTCACCATCAGGCCATAGGAAAAGGATAAGAATCCGATAAGCACGGAGCTGACCGCGCCCATCAACATGGTTACTGCGCCCAGACGGCGGCTGCAGAGAAACCAGAGGGAAGCCGCAACGAAAACGGTCAGGAATCCGGGGAATTCGCGGGGGAATTCGAGAAAAGAGCGGCCAAAACCATCGAGGACAAAACGTTCACTGAGAAAATTATTGAATATGGAGTCGAAGATGCTATAAGCGATACCCATCGCAAAAGCTGCGCCGAAAAAGAACTTGAGTTCCCGTGACGTGCCGGCTATATGAGAAAAAAAGGCGATAAAAGTCTTCCGGTTTAGGCAAACGGCGATCACTTTGGCTCAGGCTTTTTTTCTTCAGCCCGTTTAAAAATACCCAGATCATCATCCTGATTTAAAGCTTCGAGGATAACGCCGTTAACCCTACCTTGCGGATCAACCTGAAAACTGGCAAACCCGTATTCCTGATCAAAGCCGTAAATCGGCCAATGCACCGCAAAGATATCTTTATCCCAATGCCTGAGCGACATTTTTACTTTTTTCGGGCCTATGTCCAGAATCAACTTGCCGTCAACAGCCGCAATATTTACTGTGCTGTACACCTCATTGAAATATTTTCCCACATAACGGTCCACGGGCATGGCCGCCAGGGGATTTTTGGGTGCAACCGGGTTCTTGGTCTCCATTTCTTTCTTCTTTTTTTCCTGCTCGGCCAAGGCCTTGGCGCTCAAATCCTCGGCGGGCTTATTGGCATACTGTTCAAAAAACCTTGAAGCCAGCAGCTCGGGCAATTCGGTAATTAAATTTGAAAGTACCACCACCCCTATTTTTTGTTCGGGAATAAAGGCGACCATGGTTTTCATCAGGGTACCGCCGTTATGCCAGATGATCGGATAGGGCGAATGCTCCTGATACAGCCAGCCTAAACAATAAAACATATTTTTATGCACCGGGCTGCCTAATCCAAGTATGGTCTTCGGGGAATGGAGGACTTGCATACTTGTTTCTGAGACCAGCTGCTTGTCGCCCGCTTTTCCATTATTCATCTGGAAGGTCAGCCATTTTGCCATGTCTGCAATATTTGAATTAATCGCACCGGCCGGGCCGGCCACATAACTCCAATCAAGAAATTCCCAATGCTTCGATAAAGCCATTATCTGGCCTTGTTTATCCGTATGCAGTCCAGAAACGTCTTTGGCGATAAGGAAAGATGCAATATCCGCTGAGGAATCGGACATGCCTAAGGGGTCAAAAATACGTTCCTTAAGGGCCTGTTCATAGGTCTTGCCGCTATATTTTTCGATAAGCTGAGAGGCCACAAGCCATAGGCCGTTTTGATAAGCATATTTCGTTCGAAAGCTGGTGACCGGTTTAATACTTCGGAGGGCCTGTCTTATATACGGGCGGTCAAAACCTAAGAGAAAAAGGCCATCCGCTGCATAACCCGGCAGGCCGCTGTGCTGAGACATTAAATCCCAAATCTGAAACTCTCTGGTTACCCAGGGATCAAACAGCATAAAATCCGGCGCATGATGGACGACTTTATCGTCCCACTTGAATTGTCCTTCATCCACAAGCATAGCGGCCAGCGTGGCGGTAAAGGCCTTGGAGGTTGAACCGATCTGAAAAATCGTCTTTTCTGTAACGGGATCATTGTCACCCAGGACCTTTACACCATAACCCCTGGCAAAAATAGTTTTTCCATCCTGGACAATACCGACGGCCATCCCGGGAATTTTCCAATCCACCATTGCTTTGGCAGCATACTGATCAAAAACGGTCAATATTTTTTTGAGCTGCTCATCCGTTGGTTTGGCGACCTTGTCCTGCGCAAAACCTATCCCTGCCTGCAGCATAAAAGCGGCCCAAAGAACCGCAACTATCTTTTTCATTCCAATCCTCCTTTGTCGTCAATATAGGTACCGGAACCAGCGCCTGTTAATCCTGGGTTTTTCTCCCCATGAGTGGGTAGATGCTTCTAATAAATTAACGGTTTAAAATAAATTGTCAAATTGATATCTGTTATTTATAATAGATTACCTGAAATATGGGCAGAGTGTCAAATTTTCAATAAGGATTCAGGGGCGGGACGCCAAGAAGAGTGAAAGGCATGGAAATTAAAACTCTCGAATTCGGGAACCCTATTTTCGAACTAAATGGCCCCGAATAGACTTCGAAGGCGTCTAAGCGTCAAACCAAACCATCATAGGCCATTTGATTCTATCCACTTTTTTTAAGGAGCTTTTATGAGACGATTTATCTTCTTCCTTATAGCCGTATTGACCTTGTCCGGATGCGCTGGCCACCGCGCAGTCGAACAGAAAATCTCAAATGATTTGATTCTTAAGGCCCAGTACGAAGGGGCCAACCTCTACCAAGCCGGACCTGTTTCCGTTCTTCAGCTCCGTGGCTCGTACCTTCAGATGGGCCGGCAATACGGCATGCTGCTGAAAGACGAGCTCAACAGCATGCATGATGTTCTCGTCTCCCATTTCGTTCCGCATTTTACCTATGATCGCCTGAAGCAGATAGCCGAGGCGATTTATGCGGTTTATCCTCAAAACTACAAGGATATTATCATTGGGATGGCGGAAACATCCCAGCTGGGCCTGGAAAAGCAGATCTTAGTTAATGCGCTTGAATTCTTTCCCAAGGTCGACTCCTTTGTCTCGCATTGTTCGGGTATTGCCGTCTGGGGAGAATATACCGGAGGCGGGCCGTTGTTGTTCGGCCGCAACAACGACGATTTGGAGCTCTATAAAGCCTTCGGTAAGCATATGGTCGTGGCGGTGTTCAATCCTCCCGAACCCGCTATTCCCACGGCGATAATCAATTATGCCGGAGCGGTCTATGCGCCTAACGGCATAAATAAACACGGTCTCTTTCTTATAATGAACGCCGGAAACTGGCAGGGCTATTTCATAGACAGGCCTTCCATATTCCTGAGCATTTTTTCGATGCTCCAAACTTGTTCGACCCAGGCGAAATTGAATGAAGCCTTCAAGCCCGTTGTGGCCAATATTTCTTCCATTATTAACGCCGCAGACGGAAATATGGCCTATAGTTTTGAGTGCTCGACAAAAGGCGGCGTTGTGCGAAGGGCACCGGAGGCAAACGGACTCCTTGTCGCCACTAATCATTTTATCGATCCTTCCTGGGGCTTGCTGCCTATCGACCCCAATGAAGTCTCGTCCGTTCGCAGGCGAAACAATCTTTTGTCCCTGGCGAAGGCCAATAAAGGCGCTATCGATGCCGAAAAGATGAAGAAAATTATGGATACTTCAATAAACGAGGGCGGCGCCACTCACGCCGGGACGATATACCAGATCATCGCCGTCCCGCGGGATCTGACCCTCTGGATCAAGGCGCCCAATAATTTCGAATGGCAAAAGGTTGATCTCAGAGGATTACTCTAAAAAAGTTTTCAGTTTTAAGAAGGGAAAACCTTATAAAATATAATGGGATGATAACCAGGGAGGAATAAAGACATGCAAATCTCAATTACCTATTGTGTACCTTGAAATTTCCTGCCACAGGCTACCAGTCTGGCAGCCACAGTCTCCAAAAAGTTGGGTATCGAGGCGGGGTTGATCAAGGGCAGCAACGGAGTCTTTGATGTGGTAGTGGATGGGAAGCTTATCTTCTCCAAGCAGAAAACCGGCCGATTTCCCAAAGACGACGAGATCCTCGGATATCTTAGCAAGGAAGAAGTGATTCAGGAAGGGTAGGGACTGACTTGATTTATAAAAGCGGCAGGATTCTTATTAAAAAAATGGGGCGGGAATTTTAATCAAAACCAATTCCAATCCCATACCTTTACCAAACAACATCCCAGAATCCCTAAGGGCACATGGTAAATTTGGAGGCAAGATGACTTCAAAAATTTCAAATAGCTACGATGTTATTGTCATCGGTTGCGGAATAGCCGGTTCAGCTGTTGGGGCCCTGTTATCAAACATGGAACATAAGAAGGTTCTCATCCTCGAGGCTTCGTCGCAGATTGGGGGGCGGGCTACATCATTTCGCGGGGAAGGTATTGGGGATGTGGATCAGTTTCACAGGACGCTGGCCCTGTCGGCCCATTCCTGGATCAGCGATCGGACGGAGCCCGATCTTCCTACGCTGATAAAGAAGAAGATGCTTGACGGCTATGTCCTTGAAGCCGGCGGCCGGGGCGCCTGGTATACCAACCGGGGACGTGTCAGCCATGCCCTGGCCCTGTTTAACAAGGCTTCGATTTTCTATCCCAATGCAGGATTTGTCTGGTATGACCATGACTGGAAGCCTCATATCGTCGGCCGGAGGGCCAAATACGGTTGGATGAGCGATAAGGATTACAATGAGATGGTCAAGGTCCATAAGCACAAGCTCCAGATACGGTCGATAGCTGACGCTGAAAAATTCGACCATGTGACCCTAAAAGATTGGGTGGAAGAGATCACTCCAAGTGAATCGGCCCAAGAGTTCCACTATGCCATGGGGACTTTCCAGACGATCATTAATGATCCGGCACTGAACGCTGCCGGAGAAAACCTGAAGGTATTTCTACAAGTCCAGGAGACCGGGGTGCATATAACCAATGGGTCCTGGGCGTTCGCCGGGGCACCTGGTCATCGCTTTATTACCGAGGGTTTTGCCGCTGCAGTCCGAGACGCTGAAGGAGACATCGTTACCAATGCCGCGGTGAAAGAGGTGATCATCCGGAATGGGAAGGCGATTGGTGTGGTAGCTGAAATGGACAGCAAAACCATAGAGATAAAATCTCCGCTGGTCGTCTGCACCGCCCCGCCAAAGGCCTTGTTGAAACTCATCCCTGAGAATTTGCTGCCGGCGGATTTTGTGGGATTAACTAAAAAGATAATTCATACTTCCATGGTCGCCGGCCAGTTCGGCATGACTAAACCGCTCAATGGATTCTGCGAGCTCGAGGTAGACCCCAGGTCTTTCTACCATACCTCCCTATTGATTCCCGAGAGCGAAGGTCTGTTCAGGGGCAATGTGCCGCTGGACATCGTGGCCATGTCGGCTATCGCGCCTACCACCGTGCCTGAAGGCAAGCACCTGATGGGTATGGCCAGCAGTATCCTGGCCAGCGAAGCCCATGATAAGAAAAAGGTGAATATCGTGATTGACCGGATGTTGAAGTTACCGGATACGGCCTTTCCGGGCTGGCGAAAATCGCTTGAATGGATGCTGTTTACTGTTGGAGATACCTGCATACTGTGGAGACACCCGGAAGATGAGTGGGTGGATGTCAAATGTCCTACTATCGAGGGATTGTATTTTGCAGGTGATACCTACGGGAAGCGCCTCAACGAAGGCGGCATCGAGGGGGCTGCCCATTCTGCATTTATTTGTGCCGGGGCCATAACCGGCAAGGATTATCTCCGGCTCCTGCCGCCGGTTTTCCGCTAATCATCGTGGGAATAAAAAAACCGAGTCGAAAAAATAGTCTTGAAAATAAGATGAAAGGTTGGCAATAAATGGGATCTGGGGGTCTTCTTTTCAGGGTTGTCCACCATTAAGCCAGGAGCTTCTTTGCCGGGCCAAAAGTTGAAAATTATTTTAGGTGCAGGCCAGCATCAAAGCCTCTAATTAGGTTAAGTGAATGCCCTGCTTCCAATCAACTTAATCATTTGGGCCGGTAATAGGGCAATGAGTTACCTTTTGGACAACTCCTGAAAAGAAGACCCCCAGATCCCCGGTAACAAAATTTTGTGGATATTATTGTGAAATCCTTAATGAGGGTCTGGTTACGAACTAAACCCGCAAGAAAAAAGAAAGGAGATTTTTCATGATGAAGGTTTTGGCTTTGAACGGGAGTTTTCGGAAGAACGGGAATACGGAAATTCTCTTGAAACAAGCCTTGATGGGGGCGGAAGCAGAGGGCTCCCAAGTAGAGATTCTCCGGCTGACGGATTATAAAATCGGCCCTTGTCGAGGCTGTGGGCTCTGCCTGTTTCGAGAAAATGTCTGTCAAGTAAAAGATGATGATGTGAGCCTGATTTTTTCCAAAGTGACTGAATGTGACGGGGTCATTCTGGGGTCGCCGTGTTATTTTCTTGAATTGACCGCCGTGGTCAAACAACTGATCGATCGGTGTTGGATTCTGGGCCATCAGACCGGCAAAATCCAAAAGCCGGCGGCCGTCATTGTTCCCTATGCCACGCGCGGGTGGATTCCCTATATTTCCATTCAGTCCAACCTCCTCCTGAATTTAATGGGCTTGAAAAGAATCAACCAGATCGCCATTTGTACTCAAGGGATATCCGAAGTCGTGCTGGATCAGGAAGCCATGGATTCGGCCTATAACCTGGGGAAAGAAATTGCCTTGGCCATCCGGGATAAGGATTTTACCTATAAGGGGGAAGAGGGAGTTTGCCCCTCCTGCCATGACTGGCTGCTGCGGATACTGAAAGATCAAGAAACCGTTGAATGTCCCACCTGCGGGGTTCGGGGAAAGCTGAGCATCGTCGACGGAAAGATCAGCGTGAAATTCGAAGAGAAAGCCTGGGCGGACAATCGGTTTCAGCCGGAGGTGGCCTACAATCATTTTACCTATCATATTGCCCCGTCCAAAGACTATTTTCTGCGGACGAAAGAGGAGAGAAAAACCAAATCCAAAAAATATCGGGAATATTTGCCAGGGTAAGGAGAGGAAGCCATGACGGAATATATTGTAAAGCTTCGGTACTATCCGGGAGATCCTTTAGAGGAAATTAAAGAAGGGGATTTAAAGGGCCTCGCTCAGGAGTATGGGGTAATGATTTCTTACCAGAAGATAGAGAATCGGCAGATGAAAGGGAGCCTGCTGATGGAGAATACCTTGGATAAGCAGATCGAAGATATCACCCAGGAAGTGATAACGATATCTGCGGATGGGGAGAAAAATCTTTCAAACAGTATCCGGGCGCTTTATAAAAAATACAGGTGTCCCCGGACGGCCTATAGTCTATTGGGGAGCAATGAGGCCGGTGAGAAGATTGCCAAGGGATTAATAAATATCTATGGCGGATGGTAACGGTTAACGATGACTTGACTAAGCGCAATTTCTTGACAATCAGGTCTCTGGTGAGTATCTTTAATCTAATGAGTCCAAAGAAAGGAGAAAATTGTGAAGATAAGTGCTCGAAATGTGCTTAAAGGCAAAGTAAAAGGGATAAAACATGGTGTGGTCAATTCGGAAATTACCCTCGAACTTCCCGGAGGTTTTAAGATCGTCTCCATCATCACTAAAAAATCTGCTCAGGATCTCCATATTTCAAAAGGCAAAGAGGTGTATGCGGTTATCAAGGCCTCCAATGTAATGCTGGCCACAGACTGATTTTAAGCATTCAGTAGTTTTTGAATCCCAAGAGCGACAAGAAGGTGAGGAATAATCTTTTTCACGGCCATGGAACAGGAAATTTTAAGGAAGGAGGAAAGGGTAAATCTAAGCCAAATTCAATGCCGGATTCCTTGCCTTTAGATAAGATAAAAGATTTTTTAAAAACGGTTCCTCCTTTTCACCTTCTTCCCAGGGATGATTTGGAGGATCTGGTTCATACCCTGATTATTGAATTTTTCCCCAAGGGTGAGATCATCTTAAGCCCTGAAAGTCCGCCCACCCGGTTCCTTTATATTATCCGCACAGGCGGGGTCAAATTCATGTTAAAAGAAAAAGGGATGGATGGGCCGGGAAAAGACTATGATTACCGGGAGGAAGGAGATTTTTTTGGTCTCATATCCCTTTTGAGCGATACGCCTTCCCCTTTTACGGTCATCGTTGAAGAAGATACCCTCTGTTATCTCATTAAAAAGGAAGTTTTTAAGAAGCTCCTCTATCTCCATCCTGATGTCCTCCTTTATTTTACAACCGGGGCCAGTAAGGAATACAAAAAATTTTCATCAGGGACCATGGCCCCTGAAACCATTTATAAAATTGAGGGGGAGGAGAATCAGGTCCTTTTTACCGGCCGGGTCAAGGATGTGATGCATAGGGATGTTCTGACCTGTCCACCTGAAGATACGATCGTGGGTGTGGCCCGGAGGATGACCAATCGTGGAGTAGGGTCGGTTATCGTGGTGGATGAGATTGGGGTGCCTATTGGCATCATGACCGACGGTGACATCCGGAGCAAGGTCCTGGCTTCTGGAAAACTGACCAATGTGTCGGTAATCGATGTGATGAGCCGTCCGGTTCAGTGCATATCTCCAGAAGCCTTTTGTTTTGAGGCCATTATTTCCATGATCATCAGCGGGATTAAATATCTTCCGGTCATGGAGAGTATGAAGCTGCTGGGGATTGTCTCGGAACACGACCTGATGGTTTCCCAGGGGAACAATCCGGTGGCGGTCATCAAAGGAATTCAACAGGCAGCCAATATCGAGCAAGTCGTGTTGATACGAAGGAACATCGATCGGGCCATGAACGTCATTCTGGAACATGGCGGGATGGCCAAGGATATATGTGAACTGATCACCACCTTAAACGACCACCTGACCCAAAGGATTATCCGTCTGGCTGAGGAGTCCATGATCAGGGAAGGGCAAGGCCCTCCGCCAGTGCCTTATTCCTGGATCGCCTTAGGCAGCGAGGGGCGCCGAGAACAAACCCTGAGGACCGATCAGGATAATGCCATCATTTTTGCCGATGGTCCTGTGGAGAAAGAAGAAGAAGTCCGAAGCTATTTCCTTGCTCTGGCTGAAAGGGTAATCTCGGGACTCGAAAAAAGCGGATTCCCCCGCTGCCAGGGAGGGCTTATGGCCATCAATCCAAGGTGGTGTCAACCTTACCGGGTTTGGAAAAATTATTTCAGCCACTGGATCCTGGATATTGATCTTCCGGCCCAGGAAATCTTGGAGACCTTTATCTTTTTTGATTTCAGGCCTATCTATGGGCGTTATGAAGTTATAACCGATCTTAGCGAATGGATTTTACAAAATCTGGAACAAAGTCAATCATTCATCAGAGAGATGGCCAAAACCGCTGTTTTCCACCAACCGCCTCTCGGTTTCTTCAAAAGACTGGTGGTGGAGAAATCAGGGCAACATAAAAACCAGTTAAATCTGAAAATAAACGGTTCAACCCCTTTAGTCGATGCCGTCAGGCTACTTTCCCTTGACCAGAAGATTTTCGAAACCAACACCTTGGAGCGAATTTCGGCTTTAGCTGAAAAAGGGATTTTATCTCAGACGGAGGCCGATAATCTAAAAGATGCCTTTAATGTGATTATGCTGGTGCGAGTACGTCATCATGTAGGCCTGATTAATCAGGGGGTAAATCCGGATAATTATATCAATCCCGCTGAGCTGAGCATCATTCAACGGACCATGCTCCGAGAAGCCTTTAAGACAATAGACCAGCTTCAGGATTTAGTGAAACTGCGTTATAACATTGAGTGATTTTTAACAGCACCGCTCCATTCCTGGGTTACGGCCCGGACAGGCCCAAGACCAAGAAGCGGATTCGTATTCGTAATGAAAATAATCTGGCCCCGCTTAAAAAATCTATATTATTTGTTCCTGGTAAGGCGGAAAAATCTGCCGGAGATTATCCAGAACAATCTCCGGATATTGAACAGCCTTAATCTCAAAGCCCCGCTCATGGAAACCGACTTTATTGTTTTTGACACAGAGGCTACCGGTTTCAACGTAAAAAAGGGAGACCGCCTTGTTTCCCTTAGCGCCTTACGTTTGAGGGAAGGGCGCATCGATCTTGCTGATGCCTTCCATGCCCTGATCGATCCCAATCGCAGCATTCCCAATCAGGCAGCAATTATTCACGGAATTTTGCCCCGAATGGTAATCGGAAAACCAACTCTTGGTGAGATCTTGCCCAGTTTCCTGGACTATATCGGTGGTTCCATACTGGTTGCCCATCATGCCTGGCTGGATATGAATTTCTTAAACCGGGAAATGAATCGCTTGTATGGCTTTCCTATTCAAAACCTGGTCCTGGACACGGTTATCTTGGAGCAAGCCTTAAGCTTAAAGAAAACCCCATCAGATAGGAAGCCGACGAAAAAAATGGACGACAGTCTGATTGCCTTGGCTAACCGCTATGATGTGCCTATGGATGAACGGCACTCTTCTTTTGGAGATGCTCTGGTTACGGCCCAGATTTTTCAGCACATGATCAAGCAGGCTCAACGGATGGGGATCGTCTGCTTGAAAGACCTTCTGCGTTTGGCTGTCAGGTCTCTGGTTTTGATCGAAAAAGAGGTCGCTGGTTCTTAATTGACTTGGCAATAAATGTGTGGTTGTACCACCTTTTTATGAGGTTGAGCATCTGGCTGATAAACAATAAGGATTAAGAAAAATTGCGCGATCAAGGTTCCCAACCGCCGCCTAGGGCTTTATAGAGGGCGATAAGATTGGTGGCGATGCTCCGCTCGCTCTGGACCATGGCGTCTTCAGAGGAATAAAGAGAACGCTGGGCAACGAGTACGTTAAGAAAATCGATCATACCCCCGTTATAAAGCAATAAGGACAAATCCACTGCCTTTTGGTTGGCGATGACGGCCTCTTTTAATTTTTTATAGTGTTGTTGTTCCTTGTTAAAAGCGATCAAGGCATTCTCTACATCCTGAAACGCTCCCAAGACCGTTTTTTGGTAGGTAATGAATGCCTGATCCCGCAGCGCCTCCTGCAAACGGACATTTGAGGCAATCGCTCCACCCTGAAAGATTGTCCAGGTTCCGGCCGGTCCGAAGGAGAATGGATGGCTGGGTGTGGTCAACCAAGTGCTTAGAAGGTTGCTCTGCCAATTGACTACGCCAGTGAGGGAAAACGTTGGAAAAAAGTTGGCGATAGCCACACCGATTTGAGCGGTGGCGGCATGCAACTGCGCTTCAGAGGCACGGATGTCAGGCCGTCGTCGTAGCAGATCCGAAGGCAAACCAGCTGGAATCTCTGACGGCACCTTGGGCAAACTGCCTGTAGCTGACAATTGATTAATTAAATCCCCTGGGGGCCGGGCCAATAACACACTCAAGGCATAGATGGATTGTCGCGCTGAGGTTTCAAAGACCGGGATTTGGGACTCTGTCGTGGCCACATTAGCCTCGGCATTGGCCGCGTCAAGGGCACTGGCGAAGCCTACCTTCAATCGTTTACGGGTGATCTCCGCTGTTTGCTGCTGAGCTTTTAGATTTTTACGGGCGATGGCTATTTCCTGCTGAAAGCCGCGGAGTTGGATATAATTAAGGGCTACCTCAGCAATCAGACTGACCTGGGCGTCGCGGATATTTGCGATAGAGGCCTGGATAGTGGCGTCGGCCGATTCTACACCACGCCGTAAGCCCCCGAAGAAGTCAAGTTCCCACTGGGCATCCAACCCGGCCTGATAAAGATCCTGGTCGCCCACCGTAAAGCCTGCTCTATTCCAACGCTGGTAACTAGCGGTAGCGGTAACCGAGGGCCACAAGCCCCCGACGACTACGCCCCAGGCAGCCCGGGCCTGGCGCAAACGGGTCTCGGCGATTTGCAAATCGAGATTTGTCTTAACAGCTTCCTCGACCAAGGTTGTCAAGTTCGGATCATTAAATTGCCCCCACCATTGGGCAAGTTCGACCGCTTGGGCAGTGGCCACGGACGGTTGGTCGGTCGATACTTCCGATACACCGACCCAGCCAGGGGGGGCTGTCGGCTCCGGCGGAAGATAATTCGGGCCCACCAGGCACCCATTTAATAGGAACAAGGCTAAACCGCAGAGCGCCGTCCGAACGGGAACCGAGTGCCTTTTTTGCTTGGCTTTCCTTAATGTTTCTTCATTCATAGCGAAGGGCCTCGATAGGGTCGAGCCGTGAGGCCTTCCACGCCGGATAGAAACCGAAAATGACACCCACACTGGCCGATACAGCCACCGCGGCTACGATGGCTCCTACCGATGTGGCCGTAGGCCAATGGAGTACCGTATTTACAAGATAGGAACTTCCTCGGCCCACAAGGATGCCCATGATGCCGCCGAGCAGGCAGAGCACCACGGCTTCCGATAAAAATTGCCGCAAGATATCGTTCGGTTCTGCGCCCACTGCCATGCGAAGTCCAATCTCGTGAGTCCTTTCAGTAACCGAGACGAGCATGATGTTCATGATTCCGACACCGCCAACCACCAACGAGATCATGGCCACGCACAATAACAGTTTGGTCATCAATTCTGCTGTGGATCTCATTGCCGCGGTGATCTCAGTCATGTCACGAATATTGAAATCATTCAGATCGCTGCCGCGAAGATGGTGCCGTTCACGCAGCAAGAAAGTGATCTGTTGGATGGCAGATAGAATCTGGTCAGCCGATCGCGCAGAGATCAGGATTTGGTCTACGGTGGTGAACCGGATCGGTTTCGGCGAGTCGGCCACCTCGGTGGCCGAGGGAACCGGGTAAAGATTCTGCTGGGTATTGGGATAGATTTGGCTGAGCGTATTGACATCCGTGCTGCTTGCGGTGGTCGAGCTGCTTTGATTGGCACTGGCGAGTGAGGAAGCCACCACGCGATATTTGATCGTTGTCCAAGGTGCCAAGAGAATATCATCCTGGTCCATACCCATCACATTCGCCCCCTTTTTCTGCAATACGCCTATGATCCTGAAGGCTACGTTGCGGATGCGGACCTCTTTGCCGACAGGGGATTGACCCCCAAAAAGCTCATTCACAATGGTCTGGCCGATTAAGCAAACTTTGCTGGAGTTTCGAACCTCGTGCTCGGTGAACATTTCCCCTTCGTCCATATCGGTCCATTCGCGCACCTGCAGAAACGATGAGGTGGTGCCGTAGATATAGGTCGGGACCCAATTGCGATTACCGTAAACCACCTGGGTACGGGCCCGGACGATCGGTGCTACAAAGCTGACTGCGGGACATTCCTTAGTGATCGCATCGGCATCCTGCGGCGTCAGAGTCATCATGGTGCCGGCCCCTTGGGTGACCCCTGCAATGGCCGCTGATGCGGGGACGATCACCAGGGTATTGGCGCCCATGGTGGCCATGGTGCGCTGGATGGCGATGGAGGCGCCATTACCGATCTCCATCATCGTGATCACTGCTGCAACACCAATGACAATGCCCAGGGTAGTGAGTACGGAGCGCATAATATTGAGCCGGAGGGCACTTAAGGCTGTTTTCAAGGTGCGGTATGATTTCATGTTCCAATAAGGCCATCTTTAATGTAAATAATTCGCTGGGCATGTTGGGCCACTTCAGAATCGTGTGTGACGAGGACGATGGTGAGGCTTTCGGCCCAGTTGAGTTGCTGGAACATCTGAAGGATTTCCTCGCTGGTTCGCGAATCGAGGTTACCGGTAGGCTCGTCGGCCAAGAGCACCTGTGGATGGTTAACCAGTGCCCGGGCGATGGCTACACGCTGTTGTTCTCCGCCCGAAAGTTGAGACGACTGGTGATGGATGCGATCCGACAAACCGACTTTTTGGAGCAACTCAACGGCACGCTGTCTCATTTGATGTTTGGTCAGATCCTCTTTGGCGTAAGTCAGCGGCATCAAAACATTCTCCAATGCAGTGGTCCGAGCCAACAGGTTAAAATTTTGGAAAACGAAGCCGATCATCCTATGCCGCAGCCTGGCCAGTTCTCTGGCAGTTGTCCAGGAAACTTGGCGGGCGTCGAGCCAATACTCTCCAGAAGTCGGACGATCCAAGCAGCCGAGGATGTGCATTAATGTGCTTTTGCCAGAGCCGCTGGCTCCCATCAAGGCAACGAGTTCGCCACGGGCGACGTTCAGTGATATTCCCTTGAGAACCGGCAGGTCCACTTGCCCAAGATGGTAAGTCTTGTGAATGTCTCGCAGTTCTATCAAGTCCATGGCAGGGGGCCTTTATCCAGCCTTAGCGCCTCCCGCCGGGACCACCAGAGCCTCCCGAGCCTTGACGCAGACCACGGCCTATCTGGGGTGTGAATGGACTTGGGGCGTTGATCGGGCTACTTACGTTTTCCGGCGTTTGTTCGCCGACGACCACAGGCAGACCCTCAATCAAATCGCGGCCTTCAACTTCTGTCACAAGGCCGTCTGTCAAGCCTGCGTTCACCCGGACCGGCCGGACAAACTCCCCTTGAGCGACCCAAATGATTCCCTTTTCTTGTGGCCTATTCGTTTGACCGAAACCGACGCCTCCACTTTGTCTCGAGGACCCGGAACGGGATCTTTGGCGGAGATTCGGCTCGATCTGGTTGGGCCGTGGCGTCCAGCGCAGGGCCGCATTGGGGACCAGCAACACGCTATGACGATGACCGATCTTAAACTTGGTGTTAGCCGTCAGGTAGGGCAAGAGCTTACTGTCATCGTTGTTGGTATTGACCTCGACGGTATAGGTGACGACGTTCTGTGACATAGTAGCGTTAAGCCGAATTTTACCGACCCGGCCTTGAAATACCTGATCTGGATAGGCGTCCACCGTGAACGTCACTGGCTGGCCTTTAGAAATGCTGCCGATATCAGCTTCATTAACCGATACCCAAACCTGAATACGTTTGAGATCTTTGGCAATGAGGAACAGGCTGGGTGCACTTAGGCTCGCTACTACGGTTTGGCCGATGTTAACGCGACGATCTATAATCACACCCTTGACAGGGGTTTTGATGGTACAGTAACCGAAATTGATCTGCGCTGTGTTGAGCACGGCCTTGGCTTGGGCCACAGCCGCCTTGGCTTGCTCCACAGCGGCCTCAGCCGAGGCAACATTGGCTTTAGCGACTTCATAACCGGCCAGGTATTGGTCGTAGGCGCTCTGTGACAACGCGTCTGAGGGACCAAGTTTCTGAGCTCGATCCCAGTCCTGCTGGGCCTGCAGCAACTTCGCCTTCATCTGGAGGACATTGGCTCTGGCGTTAATCTCATTGGCTTCGGCCTGCTGCAACTGGGCCTTAGTGTTATTTACGGTAGCGGCATAAAGTGAATCATCAATCTTTGCCAAAACCGTGCCTGCTTGTACGGCTGAACCGTAGTTAATGAGCCTTCCATTTTCATCTTTACCGAAGGTGCGGATCATTCCTCCAACCTGAGCGCCCACGTCTACTACTTCTTCCGGTTCAACCGTGCCCGTGGCGCTGATCGTGGCCACTATATCGCCTCGTTTCACCGCCATCGTGCGGAACAACGTTCCTTTGTTCCCTTTAGACCGTGACCACCACAGGCCAAGGCCACTGATCACGGCCAGCCCGAAAACTATCAAGATCGTTATTCCAACTGTTCGTCGCATAATTAATTCTTCGGTTCGAAAATAAGTCTTAGTCGTCTGGGGAAACACGAAATAATTAATTCTATCAGCAGGACAAGAAAGTCGAATATCCAACACTTCCTTTTCGTTGTAAAACAAAAAATAGTCATAACGGCTATTTCATAGTATACCCGCGGGCATCAAGGCAGGCACCCATCGCCCGTTGATAGTCCGCGCGCATCTGGATTATCTGGGCTTCGGGCATACCGGTGGGCGGTTTGGTCGGGTCGTAGCCCATCTGGCTTACAGCCCAGCGATGGCACTCATTACGATCATTCGCCTGTTTCTCTTGGCTCTGCCCTTGGCGGGGATAGATGAAAATCTGGTTTGACGGCATCTGGGCAGAAGGCATTTGAGCAGAAGGCGCCTGGCTGGAAGGGGGTGGGCCAGGAGGGAGCGGGCCGGAAGGCATCTGGGCAGAAGGCATCGGGCCTGTCGGGGGTAGTGACTGATTGACTTCTCCCTTCGGAGGTTCAACGACGACATAACCTCCCGGGTTCTGGGTATAATAGACCTCATTGGCATAGTAATAGGGTACGCCCCCTACCATGATCGTCGAGTAATAGGGAGGTAAAAAGGGAACCACCAGACCGATGGGAGGGGCGACAATGAGGAAGCGCCGTCCTGACGGACGATACCAGACACCATCAAAGAAGTAATATCTTGCCCGGCCAAAACCTACCATACGGTAGCCTGGGGGGAGCACTTCAACAAACTGACCACGGGCGGGGTATGAACGGTCATGGTGATAACGGGAATCGCGGAATTCGCGGTGGCTGAACCCACGTTCCTCGGCCCGCACCATCTGTGTAAACCCGAACAACAAAAGGCCTGACAAAAATGCCCAGACAAAAAAACACCCTTTCCATCTTCGAAGGTCAGTCATAACTATACCCTCCATAAAACCAAATTTAGATTCTTTATATCCCTTACTTCACGCTGAAGCCGTGGCCTTTGAGGCAAACCTACCTGGCCCGGCGGCAGTTGAAGGCCACGGTAACTATTTTCGTTAAATGGACAATCAAGTTTCTCATCTAAAAGTTGATCTTGGCCATCAAATGAAAAGCCAGAGATAAAAAAAGGAACCAGGCCGCTATCGAACCTATTATAATCGAGATTAATTTTACCACTTCGTCTCTTTTAAAAGATTGGATGGTTGTCCGGAAAGCCATTATCCCTTCCTCGGCCGGGACCGGCTGATTTCTTCTCCTTGCCCCTTCTTTAAGGCTATAGACAAAGGCAAACGATAAAAGGTTAAAAATCGGGGAAGCAAATAAGGCTTCATTGTTTTATCAAATTGAAAAATATGGGAACTCCTTAAAAGATTGCTTTCTTCCTTCGGATTTCTTCCCGACGCCTATTAGAGAACCCCTTGGTTTTTGATACGGATAATAGAAAGCCCAAAGATTTTACCATTATTGATCGGGAGAGGAAAATGATATCCATTTATTCCAGGAGACAACGGATATTGACCACCTTTACTCTTCCCGAAAAATATTTTGACTTGCCGGAATATACCTGGAAAGCGAGAGATGATGTTTGGGTTTATTATAAGGAAGAAGGGAAAGCCTTACGCCTTCTAAATATTACCAAGATGGGTTTTATTAAGGAGTAGTTCGACGAGTTATTGCGGTGTGACCAATGCCTCTTGCCTCACCTTTTGAAATCAAGATCTCACTCTAACTGGAAAGTCATATAGGATAGGCTGGCCCCCCGTTCCACTTGCAGAACTACGTAGCTACCGGATTTCAAATGATGCAATGCAGAATAAAGCGACTCGATGTTGTTGATGGCTACTCCATTCAGGGCATGAATGATGTCCCCCGTCACCAGGAAGTTTTTAGTCCCCCCAGCCGTGGCCATTTTGGCCACCACGACGACTCCGGAGTCCTGTCGAATTCCAGGAAGAAGCGAAAGGACCTTTTCATCGACATTGAGACCCACAATTCCCAATTTCCGTATCAAGTTTTTCTCAGGGTTCGCCATATCAAACAGACGATCTATATTTTCATGGTGTTCGATGACCTCGACATCGAAGAACAACTTCTCAGTTCCACGAAGGACCTCCATTTTAACGTTCTCCCCAGGGTTGACCAGAAAAAAACTGATCCCGAAAAGTGGAAGATTGTCAACCTGTCTCCCATTGACCGTCAGTATGATGTCTTGAACCTTGAGGCCCGCCTTATCGGAGGGAGATCCAGGGGAAACATCACCGATAATGACGCCCCAGTCTCTGGGAAGGCCGAGGCCGGCGGCCATCCCCGGCGAGATGGACTGAACATGGATGCCGATTACTCCACGGTGCAGGTGCCCATATTGACGAAGTTGGGGATAGGCAAAGCTGACGATGGCGCTGGGAATGGCGAATCCCAAGGCTTCATTTCCTCCGGACTGGGTAAGCATGAAAGTGTTAATCCCCACCAGTTCTCCATTCACGTTTACCAGCGGACCACCGCTATTGCCGGGATTAATGGCG
>Ga0209777_10001930_pt1 | contig 28458 bp, 25 predicted proteins | sample FrelakmetHBP12HB_FD_187147 | JGI IMG/M metagenome (GOLD analysis project Ga0209777, IMG submission 187147) | Freshwater lake sediment microbial communities from the University of Notre Dame, USA, for methane emissions studies -HBP12 HB (SPAdes)... | ecosystem: Environmental > Aquatic >...
CCCCGCTGTATCCGTCGGACAGCTAAAAAGCTCTCTTTGTCCTCCGAGGCTTCCATGCGCTTTGAACGTGGGGTGGATATTGAAGGGGTCCTTAAGGCCAATGACCGGGCGGCCCTGTTGATCCAGGAATTGGCCGGAGGAGAGATTATCCCTGGATGGATCGACCAGTATCCTCAGCCCCTAACCATTGAACCTATCGCTCTTAGTGCCATTAAAACAAGCCGATTTTTAGGGATTAAGGTTTCACCAGAAAATGTGGTGGATATTAGTCGACGTCTGGGCTTGACTGCGGCCATCAAAGAAAGGGATCTGGTTGAAATCACACCTCCCTCCTTCCGCCGCGACTTGACCCGCACGGTCGATCTAATGGAGGAAGTTGCCCGACTGGTTGGCTATGATCGGATTCCTGTGACCATTCCCAACATTTCTTCTACAAGCCGAAAGGAATTAAAGGCCATTCCTATCCGCAGACGGATCAAAGAGATATTGACCGGTCTCGGCTTTGATGAGATTATCACTTATAGCTTTATTTCCGAAGAACTCTGTTCAGCCTTTCTGGATCCGAGACCTTCTACCAACATTTCTTTTGTACGGATAAATAACCCCATTTCCGAGGACCAGTCGGTCATGCGAATCAGTCTGATTCCGGGAATATTGATGACCATGAGCAAGAATTTGGCTCAGAGAAATTTGAATCTCCGTCTTTTTGAATTAGGGAAGGTTTTTTTCCCTTCTGCCGATCCGAACACCTTGCCCAGAGAGACCAACCGTTTATGTGTCTTGTGGACAGGGCGGCGTTATCCTGAATCCCATTATTTCAAATCCGAATCGGTTGATTTTTATGATTTAAAAGGAGTCTTAGAAGACCTTTATCAAGAATTGAAAATCGAGGATTACTCCCTCCTAGCTGCTGTCCCGCCGGTCTATTTTGCTCCAGGCAAATATATTCAGACCTATTGTCAAGATGAATACCTTGGGGAGATGGGAGAAATCTCGCCCCAGGTCTGGTCTCTTTTTGACTTGAAGCAAACAGCCTACCTTTTTGATTTGGATCTGGACCTACTTATCCCGAGAGTTCCTGAGGTTCCTATTTTTAAACCCTGGCCCAGGTTTCCGGAGATCACTCGGGATATAGCCCTGATTATAAATGAAAACATTTCCTGGAAAGAAATACAAAACGAAATCCTTTCTCTGAAAGACCCCCTCATTAAAGAAATCGAACTCTTCGATCTCTATTACGGAAAGCCGATCCCAGAAGGAAAAAAGAATATGGGAGTTCGAATCCATTATCGTTCTCCAGAAAAAACGCTTTCGGATGAGCTGGTCAATTTGATCCATGAAAAACTGATGAAACACGTGCTCGAAAAATTCGGGGCCACCTTGCGGGAAAGATAAAAGGAATTCTATTGAATTCTTCGGACATTTCATTCATAATTTGAAATAACATCTTTTATTCAAACAGGGGGGATCCATGGGAGCAGAGGGAATTCCCAACAAACAGTACTTCAAAATCGGTGAAGTCAGTACCCTGACCCAGTTGGAACCCTATGTCCTTCGCTATTGGGAGACCGAATTCAAAATGATCCGCCCGGTCCGTTTCGGCTCTAATCAGCGAATGTATCGCCGGAAGGATGTCGAAATCATCCTGGAGATCAAAAAGTTATTATACGAGGAAGGCTTTACCATAGCCGGAGCCAGGAAGAAATTGCCCCAGTTATTTAAAGAAGAAAAAGAAAAGAAACCCCTCCAGAAAATTGATGGCTTGGAACCTTTGCTTCGAGAAATTCAAAAGGACCTAACCGATCTAGTTCAATTCCTTAAAAAATAAGCCTCAACCCTTCTTGAATCTTCCAATTACATGGATCTTAAAAAATTAAGATTGCTCATGAATCCACTCCCCCAGCGGGCAGGGGTATATTTGATGAAGGACCAAGAGGGACAGATTATCTATGTGGGAAAAGCTAAAAATCTGAAGAAAAGGGTAACCTCTTATTTAAAAATTGAAGGGGCAAAAGTCTCCTCTTTGCTCGAACGGGTAGAAGGACTGGAATATATTATAACCGACAATGAAAAGGAGGCCTTGATCTTAGAGAGCAATCTGATTAAAAAGTATCGACCCCGTTACAATGTTGTCCTTCGGGACGACAAGCAATACCCCTGTCTGAGACTCAGTCTGGAGGAGACCTATCCCCGGCTTCAGATAGTCCGCCGAATAAAGAAGGACAAGGCCATTTATTTTGGCCCTTTTTCATCAGCCGGAAAGATGAGGGCTACGGTTCAATATCTCCATAGAGTTTTCCCTCTTCGTCAGTGCCGACAAAAAGAACTTCCCCGACGGTCCCGTCCCTGCTTATATTTCCAGACCGGAAAATGTCCCGGCCCCTGCCAGGGGAAAATCGGGCCGAAGGAATATGGTCAACGGATCCAAGAGATAATCTGTTTTTTAGAAGGGAAAAACAGGGATTTATTGCAAGGCCTGAAAAAACAGATGCATCAGGCCTCCGAAGAACTCAGGTTTGAAAAAGCGGCTGTCCTGCGGGATCGGATCCGAGCCATCTCGGAAACCCTGAAAGAACAAAAGGTCGTTTCAACCCGATTTATTGATGTAGATACCATTGCCTTGGCTGAACAAGACGACTCCATAACGGCCATTATTCTCTTCGTTCGCCTCGGTTCCGTCACCGGTATGACCCGTTTCCGATTCAAAACGCCATCCCAATCGCTTGAGGAATGCCTTGCCGGGTTGATTCAACAGTATTATCGAGGCGGGAAATATATTCCCCAAAGGATCCTGATTCCTTTTCCTTTCGAAGACTCCTCTCTAATTGAAGAAGTCCTATCAGAATTGAAGGGTCAAAAGGTCGGGCTCATCGTTCCCAGGCGAGGGGAAGGACGGGACTGGATGACCTTAGCCGCGGAAAATCTTCAAAGTTCCCTAGGAAAAAAGGAATATGGACAGGAATATCAAGAAAAGATAGCCCAACCGCTTAAAGAAAGGTTGGGCTTGAGTGCCCTTCCACATTCCATTGGAGCCTTGGATATTTCGAATATTCAGGGAGAGCTGGCAGTAGGGTCCTGGGTTGTTTTTGATCAAGGACAGGAGGACAAAACAAGCTATCGTCGTTTTAGGATCAAGTCAATAGACCAGCCAAATGATTATGCCATGATGGAGGAAATGATTGGACGACTCATCCGTCATCGTTCTCGAATGCCCAATTTGGTTTTGGTTGATGGAGGCAAGGGTCAATTGAATGTCCTGAGGAACATTATGGAAGAAATTCCCATAGATCAAAGGCCGGATATCCTGGCCTTGGCCAAAAAGACCTTTCGTTCCCAGGGGGGAAAAGACGGCATCTATCTTCCTAACAGAAAAAATCCGGTTCGATTACCATCCGATTCAGTTCTGCTGCATTTTTTGGAAAAAGTCAGAGATGAGGCCCATCGATTTGCCTTGGCCTACCATCATAAGTTGAGGCAAAAAGAAATTCGCCCCCATATATTAAAAAAGCCTATCCTTATCTTAGGTACCCAACATTCCGTATTGACAGCCCCTTAGATAATAACTTAAGATCAGTTAATAATTGTCTTTATTCTCAAATCCCCGTCGTTGTGGGGATGATCCTCAAACCTAATCTGAGCTGGGGAGGTTTTCAATATGTTTAATATTGGGATGCCGGAATTATTATTGATTCTGGTTGTGGCTCTAATTGTCCTGGGCCCGAAAAAACTGCCCGAACTGGCTCGTTCTATAGGAAAAGGGCTGGCAGAATTAAAAAAATCAACCAGCGGTTTGAAAGAGAGTTTTAATCTCGATGAAGATTTAAAGGACGTCCAACAGGACCTTAAGAATATAGCGGATCCTTCTCATTATTTAGAAACATCGGAATCCTCTCCCCCTTCTCCGGATAATAAGGAGAAAAAAGCCGAGGACAACCCCGGCGCTGAAACCCCGGCTCAACCGACACCGAAAGCCCCCAATGCCTGACGTAAAAATGCCCTTTACCGCTCATCTGGCGGAACTCAGGAAGCGGCTGATCATCTGTTTCGTGGCCGTGGGAATCGGTTTCATGGTGTCCTATGCTTACTCGTCCGAAATTTTTGAATGGTTGGTTCAACCCTTAATCGGGGTCCTTCCTCCTGGAGATAAGCTGGTCTTTACGGCCTTGCCCGAGGCCTTTTTTATTTATCTTAAAGCCAGTCTAATCGCCGGAACTGTTTTGGCCTCCCCGGTTATTTTTTATGAGTTGTGGATGTTTGTCGCCCCAGGGCTGTACCAGAAAGAAAGAAAATTTGTCTTGCCTTTTGTGATCGTGTCCTCCCTGTTATTCGTCGGAGGGGCCTTGTTCGGCTATTACGTGGTTTTCCCCGTTGGTTTTCGATTTTTGGTTGGATTTTCCACAGAAAATATCCGCGCCCTGCCCTCCCTTCAATTGTATCTGTCCTTTTGTCTGAAATTACTGTTGGGTTTCGGGTTAGTTTTTGAGTTCCCTGTATTAGCCTTTTTTTTAGGCTGGGCCGGGATCATCAATTCCAGGATGATGGCCAAAAACAGACGCATAGCCATTCTCCTCATTTTCATTGTGGCCGCCGTGGTCACCCCCCCCGATGTGGTCTCCCAGATCATGCTGGCTATTCCTTTGTATCTTCTTTATGAAGGCAGTATACTCATCGTCAAAGTTGCCGGAAAGAAAAAAAAGGACCAGGAAGAAATTCCTGAATCTTGATTTAAATCAGTAGGTTTAGAATTACCCCTAAGAAGGGCGACGACGATGAAAAGAGGCGGCGGGTAAAAACAAGCAGAGGATGAAACCAATAAACGGCATGGTCGCCAGGGTCTGCAGGGCTGTCGGTACTCCCCAGATATCAGCCACTATTCCCAGTAAGGTCACCCCCAGACCGCCGGTCCCGATGGCAAATCCGACCATCAAACCCGAGGCCATCCCCAGCTTGCCCGGCAAAAGATCCTGGGCCATGACCACCGTGACCGAAAAACTGGCGATCAAAACGAAACCTGAAAAGGCTAGGACGACAAAGGTGCCCCATCCTTGGACTTGAAGAAAGAGTATAAGGAGGGGGATCATGAAAAGCATTGTCAGGGTGATAAAGATTTTATGCCCCCAACGGTCGGCCAATCGGGCACCTATTAAAGTACCCAGCGTCCCGGAGAGCAGAAAAGTGGTTACCATCTTTCCGGCCAGCAGCGGATCTCCTTTTAAGTAATTGATATAATAGAATGGAATAAAAGTAACCAATCCCATCTGTATCCAAGACCTCATGGTGACAATCAGGATCAGAATTACCAGTTTACCATAAGAAGCGTCTGGTCTTTGGCTGGGTGAAGGAGCTTCTTTTAGACCAGAATGACCTGGATAGCGCAAGGTGGGCAAGAGGAACAATAGAAAACCGGCCATGATGAGACCTGGGAGGAAATAAAGCAGAGTCCCGGTTAGGGAAAGATGAGTAACTACAAGGGTTAATGTAAACGGTCCCAAGGCAAATCCCAAGTTTCCTCCAACGGCAAAGATGGACATCCCCGAAGCCTTCTTTTGTCCGATAAAAAAATGGGCGGTTTTAAATCCTTCCGGATGAAAAGCAGCAACTCCTAAACCTCCCAGAACAACCAACAAAAGAAGGACCCCATAGCTCGGAGATAGGCCGGAGAGGCCGACCCCCAAACCGGCAACCAAGATCCCTAACGGAATCAGCCAGATCTTGGGTTGGCGGTCCGAAAAATAACCAAAGATGGGTTGAATAACCGAAGAGGTCAGATTGGAGGCCAGAAGAATTATCCCTGCTGCGGTGTAAGAAAGTCCTAAAGCGTCTTTCATAAAAGGCAAGAGCGCCGGGATAGCCCCTTGATTAATATCAGTAACTAAATGTCCCAAACTCAAGAAAAATAAGATTTTAAGATTCATGGGCGCTAATTCATTTCATCAAAAATCATCAAGGGTTTGTCCTTGACTAATTATAGAAAACAATTTAATATCTTAGGTTATATTTTTTTTGCCTTAAAGCGATTGTTAATAGTAACGGGTTTAAAGGCCTTCGTCAATGGAAGAAGAGAACCAATTAAGACAACAGCGGCTAAAAAATGTCGAAGATCTGAAAATTCTTGGGGTAGACCCTTATCCCAGTTTTAACCGAATCAGTCATAAAATTAAAGAGATTCATGCCCAGTTTAGTTCTTTGGAAGGATCCAATCTGGACGAACCGACTCCAATCGTCCAGACTGCAGGTAGATTAATGACCCAGAGGAACTTTGGGAAAAGTATCTTTTTCCATATTCAAGATGGTACTGGACGTCTTCAGGGGTACCTAAGAAAAGATCTGGTTGGGAATGAACAGTTTGCCTTGTTTAAAAAAATCGATCTGGGAGATTTCCTGGGTCTGGAGGGAAGCCTTTTTAGGACCAAAACCGGAGAGTTAACCCTTTTAATAAAGAAATTCCAATTATTGGCTAAATCCTTGCGCCCCCTGCCTGAAAAATTTCATGGTTTGATAGACATAGAACAACGGTATCGGCAGCGATATTTGGACTTATTGGTCAATGCCAAAGTTCGGGAAATTTTTCAGATACGCTCTCGGTTGATAACTTTAATCAGGGATTTTATGACCGAAAAAGGATTCTTAGAGGTCGAGACACCAATGATGCAACCGATACCGGGCGGGGCTACGGCAAAACCTTTTGAGACCTTCCATAATGCCCTGAATCTCTCTCTGTTTTTAAGGATTGCCCCGGAACTTTATTTGAAACGTCTGGTTATCGGAGGGCTGGACAAAGTTTTTGAAATTAACCGGAATTTTAGGAATGAAGGGATCTCCGTACAGCACAACCCGGAATTTACTATGATCGAATTCTACCAGGCTTATGCTACCTACCAGGACTTAATGCTTTTAACTGAAGAATTGTTTTCCGTCCTCGCCCTCAATCTTAAGGGGGGATTAATCTGGTCCTACCAAGGAGAGCCTATTGATTTAACTCCTCCCTGGAAACGGATCTCTTTTCTTACGGCTCTGGTGGAAATTGGGAATATAGATCCCCAGGTACTTAAAGATTCCACACGAGCTATTGAAATGGCCCGTTCCTTGGGAGCGGACTTAAAACCAACCGACGGCCATGGTAAGGCTTTAACCAAGATTTTTGAACAGTTGGTGGAACCTAAATTACGGCAACCGACTTTTATCACCGGCTATCCTATAGAAGTATCCCCTTTGGCCAAGAGGAGTAAAGATGACCCGGAATTGACCGATCGCTTTGAGTTATTTATCTGTGGTCGTGAGATTGCCAATGGTTTTACAGAGCTCAACGATCCTTTGGATCAAAAGGAGAGGTTCCTAAATCAGATGAAGGCCAGGGAAGCCGGAGATGAAGAAGCCCAGGACATTGATTGGGATTATTTAACGGCCTTGGAATACGGCTTGCCCCCGACAGCCGGGGAAGGGATCGGTATCGATCGCCTGGTCATGCTTTTCACCGATGCCCCTTCTATTCGGGAGGTGATTTTGTTTCCTCTGTTAAAGCCGGAAAAGATGCAAGATGTCTGATGCTGGATACTGAAAAAACCTGTTATTATACCATTCAGTATCGAGTATCCAGTAACGAGGGTTAAAGTTTATTTATGTCTTTTGAATTATTTGTCAGTTACCGTTATCTAAAGGCCAAAAGGAAACAAACTTTTATTTCCATCATAACCCTTATCTCCATGGGCGGAGTCGCCCTGGGGGTGATGGCCCTGATAGTTGTCCTGGCAGTAATGAGTGGATTTGAAAATGACTTGAAAAATAAAATCTTGGGTCTAAATTCCCATGCCTTGGTTTTAAGCTGGAACAATTTCATGGAAAATTATACTCAGGTGACCCATCAGGTGGAATCGGTTCCAGGTGTAACCGCGGCAACCCCTTTTATCCTGACCCAGGTTATGGTTAGTACCGGTGGGCAGGTGACCGGGGCAGTTCTCCGAGGTATTGATATCTTAAGCGCCCCCAAAGTGATTTCCTTAGATCGAATTTTAAAAAAAGGAAGTTGGAAGGCACTGGAAGACCCTTCGAAGGATGGGCCAATGGGGCAGAGACCTCCAGGGATTATTTTAGGCCAGGAACTGGCTAAGGCTTTAGGCCTTTCTTTAAACAATAACCTTTCCGTCATTTCACCTTTGGGTGAAGTGACTCCCTTGGGGAGAATCCCCAAGATGAGGCCTTTTAGACTGGTTGGAATCTTTGAGTCGGGGATGTTTGAATACGATTCCACCATCGCCTTTGTTTCTCTTGCTCAGGCCCAGTCTTTTTTAGGACTTGGGAGAAAAGTAACTGGCCTGGAAGTCAAAACCCTGGACATCTATCGGGCGGCTGATATTGCCCGGGCTATTCAGACTAAATTAGGATTTCCCTATTGGACCAAAGATTGGATGCGGATGAACAAAAACTTATTTTCGGCTTTAAAATTGGAGAAACTGGTGATGTTTATTATCCTGACGCTGATAATCTTGGTAGCGGCCTTTAATATCGTTGCCTCTTTGATAATGGTGGTCATGGAAAAAACCAAGGATGTCGCCATACTCAAATCCATGGGGGCTACGGCAGCCAGTATCATGAAGATTTTTATGCTGGAAGGGATTATTATTGGAACCGTTGGTACGGCCCTAGGACTGTTGGGCGGTGTGAGTTTGTGTCAAATTCTTGAGAGATATCAGTTTATCAAATTACCCAGCGACGTTTATTATATCTCTTCTTTGCCGGTATTGATGAAAGGGGGAGATATTTTAATAATTGTGGCTTCTGCCTTGGTGATTAGTTTAGTGGCCACCTTGTACCCGGCATGGCAGGCCTCTCGTCTTGACCCGGCCGAAGCTATCCGCTATGAGTAAGGAGAGCCTAAAAGGAGTTTATGATTCAACCTTTGGTTGCAGTCAGAAATTTAGAGAAATTTTTTATCAACAACCAGCATCGTGTGGAGGTGCTTAAAGGTCTCGACCTGGAGCTTTGGAGCCAGGATACCCTGGCTGTGGTGGGGGCTTCGGGAACCGGGAAATCAACTTTATTGCATATCTTGGGAACCCTCGATCGACCTTCCGGCGGTCAAGTTCTGTTTGAAGGACAGAACATTTTCGAGCAATCTGCTCAGGAGGTGGCTAGGTTTCGTAATCAAAGGATCGGCTTTGTATTTCAGTTTCATCATTTGCTGCCGGAATTTACAGCCCTGGAAAATACCATGATGCCCCTGATGATAGCCAGGTCAAGCAAACAGGAGTCCAGGGAAAGGGCCGAAGAAATTCTGACCCAACTGGGCTTGAAAGACCGTATATCCCACCGGATCGGAGAACTTTCAGGCGGGGAACAGCAACGGATAGCCATTGCCAGATCCTTGATTCGTTCTCCCCAACTGATCCTAGCCGATGAGCCGACGGGAAATCTAGATCGAAAAACAGGGGAACAGATTATCGAATTATTCAAGCAACTAAACCAAGAAAAAGGAGTGACCTTTTTAATGGTTACCCACAATCAGGATTTGTCCAGGCGGTTCAGAAGAAAAGTGGAGATAGTGGATGGCAAGGCCGTAGAGATCCTTAACGAATAAAGGGGAGTTCTTATGCGGAAGAAAATCATTTTCAGCTTGATTGTTTTTCTAATCATTCAGGTTCTAAATGTACTTGAAGTCCGGGCTGCGTCAGAAGGCAAGGTAGCCCTAATGCCCTTTACTATTTACAGCCAGGAAAATTTGGACTATTTGCAAAAAAATATTTTGGAGGCCCTTTCCGGCGGATTAAGCAAACAGCGTATCCCCCTTATCCCTCTTACCAAGACCCAGCCCTGGGTGGGCCAAAAGATCCCCAGGGAATGGATGGAACTTCGGGCCATCGGAAAAGAACTGGGAGCGGACTGGATCATCTATGGCAGTCTGACCAAGATCGGTCAAAGACTGAGCCTGACCGGAAACCTTTTAGAAACCAAGACCGACAAATTCCCTCTTTCATTTTCCATGACGGAAGAGGGATTGGAAAATATTCTCAAACTGATTGAGAGATTTTCAAAAGAAGTGGGATTAAGGATTTTAGGGCAGGAAAAGATTGCCGGGATTTCCATTAAGGGAAATCAAAGGATTGAAGCCCCAGCCATAGAAAGAGAACTCAAATCAAAAACCGGCGAGGCCTATAATCCCGAGCTCCTTAATCAGGACCTTCGGGCCATTTTCAAGATGGGATTTTTTTCCGATGTTCAGATGGAGGAGAAACAAACCCCCCAAGGAAAATCTATTACCTTTGTTGTTGTCGAACGCCCGTTTGTTAAACGGATCGATTTGAAAGGGAACAAAGAGCTCAAATATGACGACCTTAAAGATCAGTTGACCGTCAAGTCCTATACTATTTTAAATTTAAATACGGTAAACGAAAGTTTAGAGAAGCTGATGACCTTTTACCAGTCGAAAGGATTTTATAATGTCCAGATTACCTATTCGATTACTTACGAGGACAAAGGTCAGGCAGGTGTGGTCGTTTATAACATCGTGGAAGGCAAAAAAGTTTATATCAAAACCATTAACTTCCAAGGGAATAAAGGTTTTTCCGAAAAACAACTCAAAGCCCTGATGGAAACTAATGAGAAGGACTATCTTTACTGGATCACTTCCTCCGGTGTCTATAAGAAGGAATTGTTGGAACAGGATCTGGAAAAATTATCTTCCTTTTATTACAACCATGGATATTTAAAGGCCAAAGTAGGGGAACCGACCGTACGGCATGAAGGAGAATGGTTGTATATTGCCATCCCGATAGAGGAAGGGCAGCAATATAAAATGGGCCAGGTCGGGATCAGCGGGGATTTGATTCAACCCAAGGAAAAATTGATGGGCTCCTTGGCCATTGCCAAAGAAAAATTTTACAACCGAGAGGTGATCCGCAAGGATGTCATGATGCTTAGTGATCTTTATTCCTTTGATGGATATGCCTTTGTCGAAATTTCCCCTCAAACCAAAGAGGATCCCTCTGTTCCCAAGGTCGATATCGTCTATGAGATCAAAAAAGGGTCTAAGGTCTATTTTGAACGTATTGATATTGTTGGCAACACCAAGACGAGAGACCGGGTGATTCGAAGGGAATTCAAGGTAGCTGAAAAGGGCCTCTTTGATGCCAAGGCCTTAAGAAGAAGCAATGAACTCCTTCACCGTCTTGATTTTTTCGATGAGATCAATATCTCGACTTCTCCGGGCAGCCAGGAAGATCGAATGAATTTGAAGTTGGAAGTCAAGGAAAAGCCGACCGGCTCCTTTTCGCTCGGGTTCGGATATAGTCAAATCGATCAGTTTATGATTATGGGGCAGGTTGCTCAAAGAAATCTATTTGGGCTGGGTGAGCGGCTGAGCTTCAGTGGTATGCTTGGGTTCATCTCCAGCCGCTATCAATTAAGTTTTCTCGAGCCCCGCGTTTTTGATTCCCAGCTCTCATTCGAGTCCACAGTTTATAGCATGGGTTTTATCTATAACCAGTATACAAAAGACAGTTACGGAACAACACAGACTTTCGGTTATCCCTTCCTGGGAGACTATACCCGAGCGTATATCACCTATACCTATGACAGTGCCCACGTGTACAATGTCCAGGACGGCTCTGCATTGGTCATCCAAAGCATGGCGGGCCAACATTCAACCAGTAGTGTTCGCTTCACCCTGAGAAGGGATTCAAGAGACCAGATCTTTAATCCCACCAAGGGGTCCATTAATAGTGCTTCGGTCGAATATGCCGGCGGCCCTCTTATGGGGACCAATTCTTTTACCAGGTATATTGTCAGTTCAGGTTGGTATTTCCCCTTTATTGGGGAAACCACCCTTTTTGTCAACGGCAAATGGGGATTGGTCAGCCAGAATGCCGGGGGGGACTTGCCCTTATATGAAAAATTTTATTTGGGCGGCATCAATTCGATTCGAGGGTTTAAATTATGGTCCATCGGCCCTACGGACCCGGCGACCGGTCAGGTGATCGGCGGCGAGCAGATGGTCCAATTTAATTTCGAATATATATTTCCAATGCCGGTGTATGCAAAGGCCGGGCTAAAGGGACTCGTGTTTTTTGATGCTGGTAATTCCTTTAATGGAACGCTTGATACGGGCGATTTACGAAAAAGTGTGGGCCTGGGAGTCCGTTGGTATTCCCCTATGGGGCCTTTGCGACTGGAATGGGGCTGGAATCTCGCACCCAGGCCCGGGGAAAATAATAGCAACTGGGATTTTACCATGGGGACCATTTTCTAATTATCCCTTTGTTACGGGTTACGGGTACGAACTTGTGAATCATTTGAACCCGCACCCCGCAATGCGAAACCTGTTAACAATCTTAAGGAGGAAATGAATGAGCAGCAATTTATTTAAACCCTTTTTATTTGTTGTCGGAATAATTCTTTTTTTGACGGCTATTCCATCCTGGGCCGAGGAGCTTAAAGTGGGGGTCTTGGACCTTCAGCGATGCCTCCAACAGTCTGAGGCCGGCAAGAAGGCCACCAAAAGCCTGCAAGAGAAAACCGATCGAATCAAAAAAGATTTGACCACTAGGCAAGGAGACCTGAAAAAACTGGGCGAGGAGTTCACCAAAAAAAGCAATGTCCTCAGCCTGGAGGCAAAACGAGAGAGAGAAAAGGAACTGATCCGGAAAGAGGAGGATTTCAGGGAACTGGTTCGCCAGAAAGAAGAAGAAATGCGAAAGGATGAATACAACTCCATGCAGCCCATTTTAAACGATTTGTTTGAGGTTACCAGCAAACTGGCCAAAGAGGAGGGCTATACCCTGATCCTTGAAGCCAAGAGCGGTGTGGTCTATTTCAACAAGCCCATAGATATAACCGACAAAGTAATTAAGATTTTCAACGAAACGAAAAAGGAAAAAAAGAAATAGGCATGAAGGCGTCGTTCATACCCCCCTCAGGGGTTTCTTTAGAAGAATTGGCCCGGTTGGTTGATGGAGAGGTCCGGGGGGTCTGTGAGGGGCTACTCGTGGGCATCACCGGCATCCGAGAGGCCCAAAAGGGACAGATCACTTTTCTGGTCAATCCCAAATACGGTAAAGATATAGAAACTACCCAAGCTTCGGCTGTTATTGTTGGCCCCCAATTCCCCGAAACCAGTAAGCCTTTACTAATAACCCCCAATCCTTATTTAGCCTATGCCCATATCGCCCAGTTTTTTGCCCCCAAACCCAAGCATTCAGTGGGCATCAGTCCCTTGGCCCATACCGGTGAGAATTGCCGAATTGGGGAAAACGTTTCCATCTACCCTTTTGTCTATCTTGGAAACGGGGTGGAAATAGAAAACGGCGTTACTCTTTATCCAGGAGTCTATGTGGGTGATTCTGTCCGAATTGGGAAAGATTCCATAATATACCCCAATGTTTCTATCCTCCAGGGAACAATCATCGGGCAACGGGTTATCATTCACAGCGGGACAGTGATCGGTAGCGATGGCTTTGGTTTTGCACAAGACGGGATGACTCATGTCAAGATTCCTCAACTGGGCATTGTTCAAATTGATGATGACTGCGAGATCGGAGCCAATAATACCATCGACCGGGCGGCCTTGGGCAAAACCTGGATCAAGGCAGGAGTCAAAACCGACGACTTGGTCCATGTAGCGCACAATGTGGTGGTCGGCGAACACTCCCTCCTGATTGCCCAGGTGGGCATATCTGGAAGTGCCACCCTCGGAAAAGGAGTCATCTTGGCCGGACAGGTTGGTGTGGCCGGGCATATCACCATTGGGGATAGGGTTATGGTGGGGGGTAAATCGGGAGTGGCTAAATCCATTCCAGCCGGCGAGGTCGTTTCGGGAAACCCAACTATGCCTCATCAGACGTATTTGCGCACCCGCTTCCTTATCCAACAATTGCCGGAGATGGTAAAACATATACGGTCTTTGGAAGGTCGCATTCGTCTCTTGGAAGCCGAAATTCAAAAGGGGAGGAAGGAAGACCATGGAGATAAGTAATGAGGAAATTCACCAGATTTTGCCTCATCGATATCCTTTTTTAATGCTGGATCGGATCCTGGAATTTACTCTTAATGAAAAAGTGGTTGGTTTGAAAAATGTGACGGTCAATGAGCCTTTTTTTCAGGGACATTTCCCGGGAAAACCGATCATGCCCGGGGTTTTGATCATTGAAGCCATGGCCCAGGCCGGCGGGATCTTGGCCTACAAGTCCAACCCTCAAATGGAGGGGAAACTGATCTATTTTCTGGCCATCGACAAGGTAAAGTTCAGGAAACCGGTGGTTCCAGGGGATCAACTGATTTTGGAATTAGTCGCCTTGCGTCGGGGACAACGGATCTGGAAGATGCAGGGCAAGGCCTTTGTCCGAGAGAGCTTGGTGGCCGAGGCGGAACTGACCGCAGCTATTGCTAATGAAAAAGAGCTCCCGAGTGGCGAGGAGGCCTAAATCCATGTCCTTAATTCATCCAACAGCCAGTGTGGATCCCCGAGCCGAGTTGGGAGAAAATGTCTCCATTGGACCTTATACGGTTATTGAAGGAGAAGTGGTTATTGGCTCAGGCACTGAAATAGGGGCTCATGTCTATATAGACCGTTATACAAAGATAGGCAAGGACTGTCGAATTTATCCCTTTGTTTCCATCGGAACTCCGCCTCAAGACAAAAAATTTAAAGGGGAAAAAACCGAGTTGGTTATTGGAGATGAAAATGTCATTCGAGAATATGTTACGGTCAACCGAGGGACCGTGGGGGGCGGGGGTATAACCACGATAGGCAATCAAAATCTTTTAATGGCTTACGTCCATGTGGCCCATGATTGCCATCTGGGCCATGGGATTATTATGGCCAATTTGGCTACTTTGGCTGGTCATGTGGTCCTCGAAGATTATTGCATTCTTAATGGATTAGTGGCCATCCAACAATTCGCTCGGGTGGGTGCCTATGCCTATATTGGAGGGAAAACAGGAGTAGTAAAGGATATTCCTCCTTATGTAATCGCCTCTGGGGAAAGGGCAAAATTATTTGGACTGAATATCGTAGGTTTGAAACGTCATGATTTCTCCGAGGAGATAATCACGGCCTTAAAAAGAACTTATCAAATTGTTATTCGTTCCCACCTGACCTTACAGGAGGCCATTGTTCAGGTTGAAAAAGAGATCCCTCTCTTCCCGGAAGTCAAACGGTTTCTGGAATTTATTCGTAATTCTCAACAGGGCATAACTCGCAAATGACCCAACCTGTTCTTATTGGATTAATAGCTGGTGGCGGAAACTTCCCCATTCTATTTGCCCAGGCAGCCCAACAAGAGGGGAAGAAAGTGATAGCTGTAGCCCATCAAGGAGAAACCAGACCCGAGTTAGGTTCATGGGTGGATAAGATTTTTTGGATCCGTCTGGGAGAATTTGGAAAGCTAATCCAGATCCTAAAAAAAGAAGAGGTTAAAGAAGTAATCATGGCCGGAGGGATTGATAAAAAAAAGATGTTTTCCAAAATCCACCCGGATCTTAAAGGGTTGTTACTTCTGGCCAAGATGGGGCATCGGAAAGACGACTATATATTGAGAACGGTAGCGTCTGAATTAGAGCGGGAAGGGTTTCGGGTTTATCCCTCTACCGCCTTGCTTCCATCTCTTTTAGCCCCGTCGGGAGTTTTAACCAAGCGCCATCCTACCGCGGAGGAAGAACGGGACATCGAGTTTGGTTGGACGCTGGCTAAGGAACTTGGAAAGTTGGATATCGGGCAGTGTTTGGTGGTTAGAAATGGGGCAGTAGTGGCTGTGGAAGCCATTGAGGGAACCGATGAGACCATTCGCCGGGGAGGACAACTGGCCCGAGAAAATGCGGTGGTCATAAAGGTCAGCAAACCTTTTCAGGATCTTCGCTTTGATCTGCCAGCGGTTGGAGAGCAGACTATTCAGAACATGCACGAGGTAAAAGCCAGCGTTTTGGCTATAGAGGCCCATAAAACTCTGATATTTGACCGGGAGGCTACGGTTCGATTGGCCGATCGGCACCGAATAACGATTGTTTCGAGGTAAGCTATAAAGGAGCAAGACGAAATCCAATCAGCGCTGAAAACAACTGCTTTTGCCTTGAGCGTTGAGCAATAAAAAGTGGCAACTGGGTAAACAATAAAAAATGAAAAAAATAAAAGTGGGTGTAGTCGGGGTTGGGCACTTAGGAAAGTACCATATGGAGAAGTATGCCCGGATGCCGGATGTTGAATTAATGGGCATTGCCGATATTCATCGAGAACGGCGCGAGGGCCTCTCAAGACAGTATGATATCCCCGGCTATGAAGATTATCGCCAACTGATTCCCCAAATCGAAGCTGTCAGTATTGTAGTGCCTACAACCCTTCATGCTCCGGTGGCCAAGGATTTTTTAAATGAAAAGATCGATGTCCTGATTGAAAAACCCATCAGCCAATCCTTGTCTGAAGCGGATGAGTTGATTGCCCTGGCTAGGGCCAAGGATTGTCTTTTGCAGATCGGGCACTTGGAACGATTCAATCCGGCCTTTCTCAAGATAAAACCCTATATAAAAACACCTCTGTTTATTGAAAGTCATCGGTTAAGCCCTTTTAAGGCCAGAGGTATCGATGTGGATGTGATTCTGGATTTAATGATTCATGACCTCGATCTAATATTGCATCTGGTACAATCCTCAGCTCTACAGATTCAGGCCGTAGGGGTGCCGGTGATTTCCCCAAGGGTGGATATTGCTAATGCTCGGATTCAGTTTCAAAATGGATGTGTAGCCAATATTACCGCCAGCCGGATCTCGATCCAGGAAATGCGCAAGATGAGGATTTTTCAGCCGGCAGCCTATATCTCACTGGACTTGGCGATAAAATCGTATACGGTGGTCCGATTGGAACAAGATAGCGGAAGTTCCGCTCAAGGGCCACAATTTGTCTCTGAAAATGGGACCTTAAATTCCGGTGATGCCTTGGAGATGGAACTGCGGTCTTTTATTGAGGCCGTCAGGACCAGATCTGTCCCGGTGGTTTGTGGTGAAGAGGGCAGGAATGCCTTGGCTATGGCTCTCTGGATCAATCAGGAAATTGAGGAGAATTTCAAATTGGCCAATCAATCCCCAGAGGTCTTGGGTTTCATAAAAGAATTAGAATGTATTCCATCTCTCAGAGAATCTTGATGAACCCTGTAGTTTGGATCTTAGTTCATAGGAAAGCAGCAATCTTGTTAAGGAGTTAAACGATTAAAAAAATATGTATCATCGCCGGAGAAGCCTCGGGAGACCTCCACGGGGCTTCTCTCGTTAAAGCCCTAAGACAATCGGGTGAGTCAATCTCTCTGTTCGGATTAGGGGGACCACTTCTGAGGGAATTGGGCGTGGAAATGGTCTATCCCCCGCCATTGAATGTGGTGGGTTTTACCGACGTGGTGTTTAAGATTTCTCATTTATTCAAAGCCTATCAGAAGGTCAAGGAGGCTTTACACAACAAGAAACCGGATTTGATCGTCTTAATCGATTATCCAGACATGAATCTTCGCTTGGCCAGAATGGCGCATAAGGAAAAAATCCCGGTCCTATATTATATAAGTCCCCAGGTCTGGGCCTGGCGCTCAAGCCGGGTAAAAAGCATTGCCCGCTACGTGGATCGTTTAGCGGTTATCCTTCCCTTTGAAATGGAGTTTTATAAATCTTATGGTGTCCAGGTTGAATTTGTCGGTCACCCGCTTTTGGACAGGATTAACAATGGATTTCCTGAAAGGGCGACACGTTGTCCTGATCAACCTCAGGAGCAAACACTCATCGGCCTTTTTCCTGGAAGCCGGCCTGCCGAAATAAAGATGATCCTTCCCATCCTGTTAGAGACTTCCGCTCAATTGACTCAGCACTATGGAACAAAGATTCGGTTTGTCCTCCCGGTAGCAGGCACTCTGGATTCCAAACCCATCCGGGAAAAAATTCAACCCTATCAAGACAGAGGGGTTTCCCTGGAACTGGCCTCTGAGGATTCGCAGAAGACCTTGGCCCGGTGCCATCATGCCATTGTAGCTTCAGGGACAGTCACTCTGGAAGCGGCTATCTTGGGAATACCAATTCTAATTGTTTATAAAGTTTCTCCGATTAATTATTGGATTGCCCGGCACCTGATTAATGTTCCCTATGTAGGGCTGGTCAATTGGGTGGCCGGGGAAAAAATCATCCCAGAATATATTCAAGAAGAGGCCGTTCCAAAAGCAATCAAAGAGGGTTCTAAACGATATCTTGAAGACCCTCAGCATTATCATAATATCCGAGAAGAGCTCTTGACAGTTCGAAAGAGATTGGGCAGTCCCGGGGCCTCACTTCGAGTAGCCCAAATGGCCTTGAATATGATTAGCCAAGAGCATCATTAACATCTATGATTACTAAAAGACTTGTAAATCTGGTTAAACCATACGGGGTCCGCTTATTAGGTGCCATGTTCTGTATGCTTATGGTGGCTGGGGTGACCTCCTTGATGGCCTATATGGTCAAACCGGTCCTGGATGACATATTTTTCCAGAAAAAACTCTCAACTCTCTATTTATTGCCTCCCTTCATCATCCTCTTATATATTATTAAGGGTGTTTTCGCCTATGGGCAATCCTATTTGATGAGTTTTGTGGGAGAGAAGGTAGTCGCCAATGTGAGGGAGCAACTCTATGCCCATTTACAAAAGCTTTCCCTTTCTTATTTTGATCGAACTCCCACCGGCTTACTCATGTCCCGTATTATCAATGACATCAACCTGATTCAGGGGGCTGTTTCCAATGCAGTGACCGGCATTCTCAAAGATTCATTTACCATTCTAGGTTTATTAGGGGTTATTTTTTATCGCGATTGGCAGTTGGCCATTCTGGCCATGTTGGTGCTCCCGATCGCGGTGTTCCCCATTGTAAAATTCGGCAGGAAGCTCAGAAAGATCAGCACCCAAAGTCAGAAGACCATGGCCGACATTTCCGTTCACCTTCATGAAACCTTGTCCGGAAATCGGATCATCAAGGCCTTCAACACCGAAGATTATGAGATTGAGCGGTTTAGCCAGCAGGTCCGGAAATTTTTTCAATTAACGATGAAGGATGTTTCGATCAAATCCATGTCCTCTCCCATCATGGAATTTCTGGGAGGTATTGGCATTGCTTCCATCATCTGGTATGGGGGGTACAATGTCATTAAAGGCTATTCCACCCCCGGAACCTTCTTTTCATTTTTAACGGCCCTGTTGTTGCTCTATGAACCGATTAAACATTTGAGCGGGGTAAACAACACGATTCAACAGGGTCTGGCGGCTTCGGTTCGGGTTTTTGAAATCATGGACTTACCGGCAGAGATTTGTGATCAAAAAGGGGCCAAAGCTATTAACGGTATCCGACAGGGGATAGTTTTTAAAAAGGTATCTTTTGGCTATGGAAACGATTGGGTGCTCCGGGACATCAATCTTGAGGTTAAGGCAGGAGAGATTGTGGCTCTTGTCGGCACCAGCGGCGGGGGGAAAACTACTCTGGTTAACCTGATTCCCAGGTTTTATGAAGCCAGCGAGGGTGAAATTTTAATTGACGGTCTGTCCATCAAAGAAATCACCCAGTCCTCCTTGCGCCAGCAGATCGGAATGGTTACCCAGCAGACCATCCTATTTAATGATACAGTCAGGAACAACATTGCCTATGGTTCTCCGGATAGGACGGAAGAGGATATCCTCCGAGCAGCTCAGGCTGCTTATGCTATTGATTTTATCCAACGCCTTCCGGAAAAAATGGACACCTTAATCGGCGAACAGGGAGTGCTCCTTTCCGGAGGAGAACGGCAACGAATTTCCATAGCTCGTGCTTTGCTTAAAGATGCCCCTATTTTGATCTTGGATGAGGCAACCTCTTCTTTAGATTCGGATTCGGAGGCAGAGGTCCAGCGGGCCTTGGAAAACTTGATGAAGGGCAGGACTACTTTTATCATTGCTCATCGATTTTCAACCATCCGGAATGTGGATCGGATCCTTGTCTTAGCCAAAGGAAGGATTGTGGAGGAGGGTAACCACGACAAGCTTTTGGAATTGAATGGGGAATATAAAAGGCTTTACGAAATTCAGTTCCGGGATAATGGGGTAATCAATTAAAGATTATGGCATTTCGCTGGCTAAGCGTTGATGAAGGGGAAGGTCTTTGGGATCAAGCCCTAAATCGGTTCTCTGATATTCCTTTCTCTTTGCTCTATGGCTGGCGGAAAGTTTATGAAAAGGCCTTGCGGCTGAAGACCTATTATTTGGTGGTGGAAGAGGAGGGTCAAATTAATGGTCTTTGCCCATTGGTCCATATGAAAAGCCCTTGGGTTGGTCGAGGCATCTTTCTCATTTCTTTGCCCTATATGACCAGGGCGGGAATATGCGCTCTTGATCAGGAAACCCGAAAAATCATCATAGGCCAGGTAATTGAAAAGGCCCGAGAGTTAAAGGCTGGTTTTGTCGAATTGCGGGAATTGGCGACTGATAGTATCCCGAATCCTTTCCCTTCGAATAATGAACATATCCAGATGATCCTTGATCTGCCGGAGGATTGGACCCGCTATGAAAAAGAGATTGCCCCGCGAATAAGACAGGTGAAGAAGGCCAAAGAGGCAGGCCTGGAAATCAGAAGAGGGAAAGGGGAAGATTTGTTAACCGACTTTTATAAGGTTTTTTCCCAAAGGATGAAGGAGCTTCTCTTTCCAGTCTATCCTAAAAAATATTTTGGGACGATCCTCGAGGTATTTAAAGATCAGGCACAGTTGATATTGATCTATGATCGTGGAAAACCTTTAGGAGGAATGCTCCTGTTTAAATTTAAGGAGACCTGTAGTGCTCCTTATGTGGCCACCCTGGTTCAACACCATGCTTCTTTTCCCAATCAATTATTATACTATACAGCCATCCGCCAGGCATGGGAGGAAGGATATCGAACTTATGATTTTTGTCGGAGCCAGATCCATTCCGGGACCTTCACCTTTAAAAGTCAGTGGAAGGCCAAACCCAAAAGTCTGACTTATCAGTATCCTTTATGTAAGGGGGAAAGGCCCTTGCCTGCAGTTGGTCAGGCTCAGGGATCGTTGGCCTTTCGTCTGGCCGAGAAGGTCTGGCCCCATTTGCCCCTTCCAGTGACCCAATGGTTAGGAGGGAAATTGATCAGACAATTGGTTTTGGCCTAAGGTTTTTCTCATGAAAACTACATTGATCATAGTTCCGGCCTATCAGGAAGAGCTCAATATCCTTCGGGTCCTTGAAGATATCCGTACCCATATCCCCCAGGCTGATATTCTGGTGGTTAATGATGGCTCTACCGACCAAACCGCCCATTTGGCTCGAGGAGTGGGGGTAAGGGTGATCGACCATCCTTATAACATGGGGATAGGGGCATCGGTCCAAACGGGTTTTAAATATGCCTACGAGCACGATTATTCAGAAGCCTTACAAATCGACGGCGATTATCAACACCCGGCCCAAGAAGGGCCTCGGTTGCTTCAGGCCCTCTCAGAAGAAAAGGCTGACCTGGTGATCGGTTCCAGGTTCATAAAGCAAACCGGTTACCGTGGCTCCTGGTTGAGGCGGACAGGAAATCGCTTGTTTCAATGGGTAAATGCCTTGGTAGTCGGCCAAAAGATTGTCGATAATACTTCAGGATTCAGGGCCTATTCCCGTCGGGCCATTGAGCTTCTGTCTCAAACTTATCTGGGGGATTATCCGGAACCGGAATCGATCGGGTATCTCAAGAGCCAGGGATGTTCCATTATTGAAATTCCTGTCCAGATGCGTAGTCGACCAGAGGGAGCCTCATCTATTACGCCGTTACGGAGTGTTTATTACATGGTCCGGGTTTTAACCTCGATCATTTCCTTTAACCAGCATTCCCGGAGGTGATTCATGAACTTTTTATTGCTGAAAATCAGTACCTTCTTTTTATCGGTCTTTTTATTGGTTTGGATTTTCTCCCTGGTTCGTCGAAGGCTTCTGATAGAAGAATATTCCTTTTTATGGATCTGTATCGCCGCCATTTTCCTGGTTCTTTCCTTTTTCCATCCGATTATGGATAAGGTGGCCCATTGGCTGGGGATTGACTATGGCCCTTCAGCCCTCTTTCTGTTTTTTAATGTGGTGACCCTTTTTATTCTGATTCATGTTTCCATTCAACTTTCCGACTATAAATCCAAAAAAAGAATCCTGGCTCAGGAAATCGCTTTGTTGCGGGACAAAGTCGAAGAACTTTCCCTCAGATGAGTGTCCATGAATCTTCTAACCTTTGATATCGAAGACTGGTACCATATCAACTATCCCGTTATCGATTTTACTGTCTTCGATCGGCAAGAAGATCATCAAGCCCTGTTTGATCAAACCAAGAAGCTGACGGATTATTGTAAAACTAGGGGCATTCAAGGGACTTTTTTCGTTTTGGGCCGTCTCCTGGAAAAAAGACCTAAGATCGGTGAATGGATTATTGAGCAGGGGCAAGAACTGGCCCTACACGGTTATGAACACGATTTATTGACCAACAAAAGCCCTGATCAGTTCAAGCAAGAACTAGAACGATCTATACAGGCCTTTCGGCAGATCACCGGTGTTCATCCTTTGGGTTATCGAGCCCCTTCCTGGTCTATTAATTTGAACAATCTTTGGATCTTGGAAATCCTTGAATCTTTCGGATTTAGCTACGATGCCTCGATTTTTCCTATAAAGAATTTTCTCTACGGGCTTCCCAGCGCCCCTTCCGAGCCCTTTTTCCCAATCGTTCGAGGTAGTACGTTGGGCCTTTTGGAAGTCCCGGTTTCTATCATTAGGTTGGGATCCAGACGGATTGCCTATTCAGGAGGGGTTTACTTTAACCTTTGGCCTTTTCCTGTTATTCAGAATTTAGCGCAGAGACAGACCCGTCAGGGCAGAATCAATCTTTTTTATTTTCATCCTTGGGATCTCTGGAAACGCTCTCCGAATCATAGTCGGCAGTTGAAGACCTTCTGGGTAAGCCTCCATCTAGGAAATACTCTGCGTAAATTTGAAAGACTCCTGGATGCCTTTCCCATGGAATCTATCTCTGCCAATCTCGATTCTATTAAGGACCGAGCAAAGCCAGCCCCGTTAGGAACAAGCCATGAATTCTGAACATGATCTTCCCTATCTCAGGGGCTTTTATGGGATTTTGCTTTTTCATTTCTTGATCTGGTTTTCTTTGGGTATGGCTTTAGATCTCCATCCTGATGAAGCCGACCACTGGGTGTGGTCCCAGTATCTATCCTGGGGATACTATGAGCACCCCCCTATGATAGCCTGGGTCATACGCTTCTTTACCATGCTTCTGGGCAATAACCAGTGGGCCATGGAGCTGGGTTCCCAGTTCATTACCCTTCTTTCTTTCATTACCATTTTTATTTTAGCCAGGAAGTCCTTTGGAACACGGACGGCCTTCTGGAGTGTCTTGACCTTGGAAGCCACCCCATTATTTTCTGTGGGAAGCATAATCTTTATTATTGATACTGTACTCATCTTATTTTTTCTTTGGGCCGCCTTAGGTTTCCGGATGGGGTATTATGAAAGGAATAATAAATCCTTTTACTGGGCCGGTCTGGCTTTGGGGCTGGCTTTGCTGTCAAAGATAACGGCCATACTTTTTCCCCTTTCTTGTCTACTCTTTTTGGTGTTGTCCAGAGAGAGAAGGAAGTTACTGCGGGGGCCTCACCTGTATTTGGCCTTATTACTGGGCCTGGTAGTTTTTTCCCCTTTTATCTACTGGAATATGACCCATGGATGGATTTCTATCCAGGCCCAATTGGAAAAAGGATTGACTGGAGGAAGAAGTTGGAATCAGGTACTCGGCTTCTGGTTCGGGCAACCTTTGATCTTGGGGCCAGTGCTCTTTTTCTTTTTTCTAAAAGCCCTTTGGGCAAGCAGAACAGAGTTCAATAAAGATCATCGGGTGGCCTATCTGGTTATCTTGACCATCATCCCTTTACTGGTTTTTGGACTGGCTGCCTTTAAAGGAAAATATTCGGATCCAACCTGGACCGATATCGGCTGGCCATTTGGGGCAATTTTGGTGGGAAAATATTTTTCAGATTGGCTTTCTAAGGGATCGGTTAAGAAAGCGATTTTGGTTGGCGGACTTATTTTCGTCACTTCTTGGCTACCTATCGGTTTGATAGCTCTCCATACCCTTCGACCCTTTCTTCCCCTTGGAATTCAAAACGATCGCACCTTGGAGATGAGGGGTTGGGGCCAATTAGGGGAGGCCGTGGGGCAAGGATATAAGCACTACTTTCCCGGACAACATAAAGTGTATGTCATCACCGATGACTATCAACTGGCCGGGGCTGTTTCTTTTTACACCCCTCAGCATCCGATCCCCTATTCCTTTGCAAAATCGAAGAGGAACATCTGGGTCACCCTGGACGAATTAAAGCGAAATGGGGCTATACTGGTTTGCACACCTGAATCCTGTGAACAGGATCAAGAAAAGACCAAAATCCTTTTCAAAAGAGTGGAGCTCGTTTCAGAGATACCAATATATAGACAAGGGCAAGTAGCAAAAAAATTCAAGCTGTATTATTGTTCCAATTAAGCCGATGAAAATCATTTCCAAATATATTTTAAAAGAAATTCTTACTCCCTGTGGGGTTACCGTTCTGGTTTTTACCTTGATCTTCCTGACCGGTAATTTAATGCAGTTGATTGAAATGATTGTCCAGAAAGGGGTAGGCCTTTGGGACATTGCCCGATTGTTGGGTTATACCCTTCCCTTTCTATTTGTTTATATCATCCCCATGGCCTTTTTTATTTCCATCTTGTTGGGTTTTTTAAGGCTGTCCAGCGACAATGAAGTAACTGCCTTAAAGGCTTCTGGTGTAGGTTTTTTTCAACTTCTCCCGCCGGTATTTATTTTGAGTTTGGCTGCCTATCTCTTGACCAGTTTTATGGCTATGGTGGCCCAACCCTGGGGCGAGTACTCCCTTAAAAATTTGATCTTTAATATCGCCGTGGTTCAGGCCAAGGTGACCCTAAAAGAGCGGGTTTTTAACGACGAGTTTAAAGACCTGGTTTTTTATCTTCAAAAGGTAAGTTCCGAAGGAGAAATGGAGGATGTCTTTATCTTCGATCAGCGTCAGAAGGATGTCCCTCAGACCATTGTGGCCAAGAAGGGCTGGTTGATTCCCAATCCCAGGGAACGGTCTCTCAATCTCCGTCTTGAAAACGGAACTATTTATAACGTATCCCTGGCTTCCAAAAGCGCCCAGAATATCAATTTTAAGACCTACAGTCTGATATTGCCCTTGGAACAGATGATATCGGCCCAGGAAAAAAGGGAAAGGACGGAGACTGAATTGTACCCATCTGAATTAAAAGAAAAGATCCGTAAGACTCCGCCGGGAGAAAAAAAATATTATGTTTATCAAATAGAATATTATAAAAAATTTAGCCTTCCTTTCTCCTGCCTTGTCTTTGGTATGATCGCCTTTCCCCTGGGATTGCAATCCCGCTTAGCTGGAAGGTCCTGGGCTGTGATTCTGGGGGGGGCTGTTTTTTTTATTTATTACCTGGTTCTGTCGTTGGCCTTCAGCTTGGGGGAAAAAGGGAGCTTGAAACCCGTGATCGGTTTGTGGTTGCCGAACATCATTGTCGGCAGTATGGGAGGATATTTATTCTGGATCACCTGGAAGGAAAAAGAAATAAAATGGCTGACAGGGATCAAAAATATGGTCGGCTGGATTAAAGACCAATGGAAGAAAAGCCGCCCATAGATACCCTTCACGGGGAAAGATAATGTTTAATAGATATTGGATGGAAAGGACTTCCCTTGTAAAACGATTACTATTTCCTCTAAGCTGGTTTGGAGCCGGTTTATATGGCTTTATTATTCGTCTTCGTCTCTGGCTATATCGTATGCATTTCCTGCCTTCGCGCCGCTTGCCTCTTAAGGTGATTAGTGTAGGCAATCTGGTGGCTGGTGGGAGTGGGAAAACTCCCCATGCAGCTTTGTTGGCCCGCTATCTACAAAAAAAAGGGATTAAGGTGGCTGTCTTGAGCCGAGGCTATCGGGGAACGAAAATGAAGAAAGGAGCCATTATTTCCGATGGCCGGTCCTTGTTGGGCTCAGTTCAAGACGGAGGGGAAGAGCCTTATTGGCTGGCCCAAAAACTGTCGGGAGTCCCTGTGGTAGTAGGTAAAGATCGTTATCGCTCAGGAATGCTCTGTGTTGAGAAATGGCACCCTGACTGGGTTATTTTGGATGACGGCTTTCAGCATCTTCGCTTAAAGCGGGAGATTAATATTTTACTCTTGCCAGGCCATCGACCCTTGGGTTCAGAAAGACTTCTGCCTTTGGGCGCTCTCCGAGAACCGGTCAAAGAAATGCGAAGGGCCGATATTATTCTAATCACTCATGCGGAAAGATTGGACCCTAACGAGGGGAATGAATTGGTCGAGAACATTCGTTCCCATACACCCTCGACGCCGGTTTTTTTTTCTGAACATAACCCAACTATTCTCTGGGGTTATCAGGACAAGAAAGTCTTTTCTCCTTCATGGCTGGAGGGGAAGAGCCTCTTGGCTTTTTGCGGCCTGGCTGACCCTGAATCCCTGAACTTCAGTCTGAAACAGCTTAAAGCCGATCCGGTACAACTGGTCCAATTTCCGGATCACCACTATTATCAAGAGAAAGATAAAAGGTCCCTGGAAACCTTAAGTCGGTCCTTAAAGATCAATCTTTTGGTAACTACCGAAAAGGATGCCTTAAAGTTGGGGGAATGGAAACCAGACGATTTGCAGGTGTTGGTCTTAGGGGTTGAAGCACAAGTCCTGGATTCAGCCTTTTGGGAACTTATTGATCGGAAGATTGGAGTTGTATAAATTGAAGGGTTCAAAAAGTGTATTTGAACGGATCCTCTTGAGATCTCCCAACTGGGTGGGCGATGCCCTGTTGACCACGCCGGTTGTTCATAGTATAAGAAAAAACTTTCCCAATTCCCGGATTACGGTTTTAGCCAAGTCTTGGGTGGCCCCAATATTTGAGGCCAATCCAGATGTGAGCACGGTGATCGTTTACCACACACCGGGGATTCATCAAGGGATGAGAGGCAAGTGGAAATTGGCCCAAGAATTAAAAGCCCAGGGATTTGACGTCGTTGTCCATTTCCCTCATTCCTTTGAATCGGCCTGGATCTCCTTTTTGAGTCGTATTCCTATTCGTATTGGTTATGCCACGGAAGGACGGGGCTTTTTATTGTCTCACCGTCTTCAGTCAACCCAAGCCAGGCAAAGGGAGCATCAAGTTCTTTTTTTTTCCCACCTCCTGGAACCCTTGGGAATCCGGGAAGATCCTTCTGCAGAAAAAAACCCTTTGTGCCTTATGGTTTCTCTGCCGAGCAAACATCGGGCAGAGGCTCGGTTGCAATCCCTTGGAGTGAGACAATCTGATTTTTTAGTCGGATTGGCCCCTGGGGCTGCCTATGGCTCGGCCAAGTGCTGGCCTTTTGACCGGTTTGAACTATTAGCGGGCCGGCTGAAAAAGGAGTGGCAGGCCGAAGTGATCCTTCTGGGTACACATACCGACACCCTGTCTGGAACGATGATAGAAAGTGGGAATTACGCAAACTTGCTCGGGAAAACCGCCTTGGAAGAAGCCCTGGCTTTAATTGAAAGATGTCGATTGATGATCTGTAATGATTCGGGATTGATGCATGCGGCTACTGCTTTAAATATCCCCTTGGTGGCTCTTTTTGGCTCAACCAACCCTGATCGAACAGGCCCCTGGGGTGGAATCTGCCGGGTGATCCAAAAGGATTTCTCCTGCAGGCCTTGTCTAAAAAAAACCTGCCCCGAGCCCAAGACTTGTATGGAGGCCATAACCGTCGATGAGGTTTGGGAAGCTATATTGAGTTTGAAAACACAGGGTGTTTTTTGAGATGGTTTTAGCTGCCCTCATTAATAAGAACTTGCCCTTTCCCTTGGAACAAATCCGACGTATTGCCCTAATTCAACCCAGCAGAATCGGCGACATTGTCTTCAGCCTCCCTACACTTACCGGACTGCGACAGTTATATCCGACGGCCCAAATATCCTGGCTGGTGGATGAGCGATGCAAAGAATTAGTGGAGGGCCATCCCGATCTGGATGAGATTATTGTTATCCCTTTCAAAGCCATTGAAAAGGCCCTAAAGGAGAAAAAATGGCCCTGGATCTGGCAAACCCTGCGACATTTAAAAAAAGAACTCCGAAAACGGTCCTTTGATTTGTCGGTGGATCTACATGGTTTGGCTAAATCTGCTCTCCTGGTCCTTATGACCGGGGCCCGTTACAGAATAGGCTCAGCCAATACCAACGGCATGAAGGAATTCAGCGGTTTCTTTTCCAATGAGATCCCGCCCGGACCAAAAGATTTTCATACCGTGGAAAGGAATTTGGCGTTAGTCCGTCATCTCGGAGGGCAGGTGGATCACCCTGAATTTAAATTTGAGTTCTCTCCCTCTCATCAAGAAGAGGTTATGGCCCTT
>Ga0209777_10001931_pt1 | contig 28455 bp, 25 predicted proteins | sample FrelakmetHBP12HB_FD_187147 | JGI IMG/M metagenome (GOLD analysis project Ga0209777, IMG submission 187147) | Freshwater lake sediment microbial communities from the University of Notre Dame, USA, for methane emissions studies -HBP12 HB (SPAdes)... | ecosystem: Environmental > Aquatic >...
TGACGGGGCTTTAGCCACTGCGGCGCGTTGAAAACTGACGCCCCGGCCGGCCTTGGTAATTGCGTGGAACGAACCGCAGCATTCGGACGGTTGCGCTGGCTCTGGCGTGCCAATTCCGCAGGGGCTGAAGCCCGGACTCTTCCCGCAATTCTACGGCACGGCTGAAGCCATGCCCTGATACAAACCAAGAAAGTGAAGACAACGGCCTACCGCCAGCCGGAGAAGCCTTGCGTACCCCTACACTCAGATTCCTGCGAATTGCTCGAGAATCGCCGCGCAACTTCTATGCCGCGCACCCCGGCAAGGCGTTTGATGGGGCGTTTGACCGTGGTTAAGCCGTTGCGCTATGCTGACTTGAAGAGATACCAAAGCGGATTTGTGACTAGATGGCAAACCATTTTTCTGCGCTGAAGCGTGCACGACAGGAAGAGCGGCGGACGAACGTGAATCGCGCCCGGAAGTCCCGCCTGCGGAACCAGATTCGCGCGATGCGGCGCCTCCTCGAACAGAAGGATGCAGGCGGCGCGCAGGCGCTGCTGCCCAAGACATTCGCACTGATCGACAAGGCGGCCAAGTGGGGCATCGTTAAGAAGAACACGGCTGCCCGCTACAAGTCGCGGCTGCACGTCCGGCTGAAGGGCCTCTCGTCGGCGGCTGCGTAGTCAAGACCTTCCTTCTGCAATTCAGTTCCTCTCAAAACGCGGCGGACCGCCGTGTGCGGGGGAGAAGTACACCTGCCCTCAATCAGTCTCTCGAGATGTGCGAGTAGCCGCCGATACGGCAGGGTGAACTTCTTCGCGGGTGCCGAGGTTTCCGGATTTGGGATAGGATATGGCGATATGAAGCTACTTACACTGTTGCTTGCTGTCTGTGCCGTGCTCGCTGCCGACTGGGGAGCCATCGAGCGCCTGCGGGTTGCTCAAAGGATCGAAGTCACGACGCGGAACAGGGAGCGCATCCGCGCCTCTTTCGTATCGGCGAGTAGCTACGCGATGGTGGTGCGCGAGAAATCCGGTGAGCGTTCGATCGCGCGCGCAGAGATTCGCACAGTGCGTGTTGCCGATCCGGGCCGCCGAGTGCGCGATGGCGCGATTTGGACGGCGGTAGGTGCGGGCGCGGGCGCCGCAATTGGAGAGGCGGTCTGCCCCTATTGCCCGAACGAGGGACATGGCTACAAGTTCGTCGGGCCGGGTGCGGCGATCGGGGCGGGCCTCGGCGCGTTGGGTTTTCTGCCGACACCGTACCGAACGATTTATAAGAGCAAGTAGCTCGACCTGGTTCGCGTCTCTCACACGCTGTCTGCTACGACGCACGATCTGCCCATGTGGCGGTGTTCGTCATGCGAAGGCTCGCGAGGGTGACAGGCCGGCAGTGTCCACTTCAAAGCGGGACACAGCGGCCAGTCCCCCTCGCGGCCGTCCTCGACGCACTGTTCAAGTACGCCTCCGGTAGTCGACCTTCGCGCGCCTCGTGTCCACGGGCATCTCCTGCGTCTCACGACGAGACCCGGACCAACCGCGCCGTAAGCGGATCTCCGCAGCCCGCAATCTGACGTGGGCGCGTGCCCATTGTTCCGATCGCACGGCGAGGCGGGGCGGAGAGGCAGACCCATCGAGCCTCTGTTTGACAGCCCCTGTTGCGCCTTTCTATACTTAAGTTTCGCGGGGTTTCATCGCAAAGCTATTTTTGTGCTTGCGTGAGAGAGCAGTCGCGAAGCGCGGCCATTGCGCCCCGGGCGCCCTGCCGCGAGGTAAGGCGCTTCCCTGGTGAGAGCAGAATGCCAAAACGTACATTTCAGCCGAATAATCGCAAGCGGGCGAAAACACATGGCTTCCGTTCGCGTATGAAGACTCAGGACGGCCGTGCCGTCATTTCCCGCCGCAGGGCGAAGGGGCGCTGGAAGCTGACCGTTAGCGACGAGCGCGCGGTTCGCGAGAACAACGCCAACTAAACCGATCAACACCGCGAAGGGGCTGTTATCGTTTCCGAAGAGTGTCCGGATCCTCCGATCCGCCGACTTCCGGCGAGTCTATGCCGAAGGTACGCGGGTCACGGGCGCTTACTTCGCGGCCTTTTGCCTGAGGCGGGCGGAGCCGGGAGGATCCAGGCTCGGTTTCACCGTTCCGCGGGCGCTGGGAAAAGCAGTGGTGCGGAACCGGCTGAGGCGGCGGGTTCGAGAAGCGGCGCGGCGGAAACTGGCGCTGCTCGAGCCGCAGTGGGATATTGTGATCAACCCCCGCAGAGCGGGCCTGACGGCTCCGTTCGAAGAATTGACCAGGGAAATCGAGCGGCTCTTTTCACGATGCAAAGGCTGATCGTCGTCTTGCTTGAAGTCTACAAGCAATTCCTCTCGCCGATCCTGCCCTCAGCCTGCCGCTTTCACCCGACGTGTTCGGAGTACATGCGGGAGGCCGTGGAATCGCACGGCGCCGCTCGCGGCATCTGGCTGGGACTGAGGCGGCTGTTGCGGTGCCACCCGTTCCACGAAGGCGGGCTCGATCCTGTTCCCCTGAATCCGAGGACATCGAAGTAACACAATGGCGGACACCAACAGCCCGATGAATCTGAATCCGAACCCTGAGCCGCAGATGAACAAGCGGCTCATGCTGGCGTTCCTTCTCATGGGCGCCGTTCTTTTCCTCACTCCCTACTTCTATAAGGCTGTGATGCCGCCCGCCCCGGTGAAGCACCCCGCGGCAGCGAGCACGGCGGCGAAGCCCGCTCCCGCGCAGGAAGACAAAGCGCCGGAGGTGGCGGCTCCAGCACCCACCCCGGCCGAGAAGTCGCAGCCCGCCCCCGCCGCCACGGCCGCTGAGAAAGAGGATCTATTCACCGTCGACACCAAGCTCTACAAAGTGGTCATGTCGAACCAGGGCGCGGTGGTTCGGAGCTGGATCCTCAAGAAATACAAGGACGGCGCGGGCAGACCGCTGCAACTGGTGAGCCCGGCCGGCGCGGCGAAGGCCGGATATCCGCTCTCGCTCGAATTCCTGAAGGCAAAGCCCTCCGTGGATGTAAACCAGGTGCTGTACACGGCGCACCCGGACCAGGACGGCTTGGGGATTTCGTATCAGTACTCGGACGGCACGGTCGCCGTGGAGAAGAAGCTCCGGTTCGACCCGGACAGCTACCTCTCCCAGGTCTCGGCTCAGGTGAGCCAGGGTGGGGTCGGACTGCCGAACCTGGTTGTGTGGCGGGGCGGCTTCGGCGATGCATCCGTGCAGAACGCCAACACCCGGCAGAGGACGCTGTTCTACGACACCGCCTCCGGCAAGCTCGTTACCAAGGATGCGAAGGCGGCGAAAAACGGTCCGGTGTCGGACTACGGCTCCTACCAGTTCGCCGGGATTGAAGACACCTACTTCGCGGCGGTTTTCCTGCCGCGCGGAGAGACGAGCTTCGAGGTGGTCACCTTCAGCGACAACGTGCCGACGGGTGCGGACAAGGCTGAGCAGGCGTACGCCGGTGCGGCAGTCGGCGGCGCGGCGCACAACCAGTTCGCGCTCTTTGCGGGTCCCAAGGACCTGGACATTCTGCGGCGCGTGGACCCCAGGCTCGAGCAAATGGTGGATTTCGGACGCTGGTTCGGATTCATCGCCAAGCCGCTGTTCCTGGTCGTCAACTGGATCAACGACCACATGACCCGCAACTACGGATGGGCCATCGTGGTGGTGACGATTCTCATCAACTTCGCGCTGCTGCCGATGCGGCTGACCAGCATGAAGTCGATGAAGAAGATGCAGGCGCTGCAGCCGCAGATTGCCACCATCAACGCGAAGTACAAGAATGTCGGGCTGCGCGATCCGCGCAAAGCCGATCAGAACGCCGAGGTGATGGAGCTATACAAGAAGCACGGTGTGAACCCGATGGGTGGCTGCCTGCCGATGGTTCTGCAGCTTCCGGTCTTCATCGCGTTCTACAGCGTGCTGCAGGTGGCCATCGAGATGCGCGCTGCACAGTGGCTCTGGGTGACGGACCTTTCTCAGCCCGAGCACCTGCCGATCCGTATCCTGCCGCTCGCGATGGTGGTGGCGCAGTTCCTGATGCAGAAGATGACACCGAACCCGTCGGCGGATCCCAACCAGCAGAAGATGATGATGATGATGCCGCTGATCTTCGGGTTCATGTTCTACAGCGCATCGAGCGGCCTGGTGTTATACTGGCTGACCAGCAATCTGGTCGGAATCGCGCAGCAGTGGTTCATCAACAAGTCCATGCCGGCAGCGCCGTCACAGCAGCCGCTGGCGGTGGCGAAGAAAGGCAGCGGGAGCAAACGGTGAGTGACAAGAGGTACACGCTCGAAACTCTGGGGCCGCGGATCGATGCCTTTCTGCGCCCCCTCCTGAAGAGCGCGCGCTTCAAGGCGGATTACGAACTGGCGTCGGGTGAAGCGCGGCACCCGGACTTCGAGAACCCCGAACTCGTGGTGAAGTTCTCCGGACCGGATGTGGACCTGCTGCTCGAAAACCGGGCCGAGCTTCTGCTGGCGCTCGAGCACATCACGATGGAGGCCCTGCGGATCCCGGCGGAGGATCACTCGCTGGTGTGCTTTGATGCCGACGATTACCGCATGCTGCGCATCGAAGAGCTGCGGCTGAGCGCGGTGACGGCGGCCGAGCGCGTCAAGCGGACCGGCATGCCGTTCCGCTTCAGCCCGATGAACAGCCGCGAGCGCCGCATCATTCACCTGGCGCTGAGGAACGAGACGGCCGTGCGGAGCGAAAGCTCCGGCGTGCGCCCGCAGCGTTCCGTCGTGATCTACCCTGCCGGCATGGCGACTCCGCCCGAAATGGCGCAGGCGGCGGCTGTCGGCCGCCCATCCGGTCCGCCGAGGGGCCGTGGCGGGCCGCGCCGGCGGTAGCCGGTCCCATGGCGTTCGAACCGGTTGGTTCTGTGCCGCCTGATTTCCGTTGAACGTCCACGACACCATCGTTGCCATTTCCACGCCGCCCGGCCGCGGCGGGTTGGGAGTGGTGCGCATCTCCGGGTCGGATGCGGTCGGGGTGGCTGGGCAAATCCTCCGGTTCCCCGCGGCTCATGAATGGGAAGGCTGGACGGCCGCGCTGGCCGAACTTCTTGACGACGGCGGGAACGTAATCGACCGCGTGGTGGTGACGTTCTTCGATCGCCCGAAGTCGTACACGGCCGAGGACGTAGTGGAGATTTCGTGCCATGGATCCCCGGTTGTGCTGCGTGCGGCCCTGGAGCGGGCCTGTGCCGCGGGGGCGCGCCCGGCCGAACCGGGCGAGTTCACTTTGCGCGCGTTCCTCAACGGGCGAATCGATCTGCCGCGGGCGGAGGCCGTCCGCGACCTCATCGAGGCGACCACGCTGTACCAGGCGCGGGTGGCGGCGCAGCAGGCCGAGGGCTCGGTGTCGCGACGCATCGCGCCGCTCAAGGCGCAACTCGTGGAGCTGATCGCGCTGCTCGAGGCCGGCATCGACTTTGCGGAGGATGACGTTTCCGTCGCGTCCGCCGTGGAGATCACCGCCCGGCTCCAGCCCATCGCCGAAGGAATTGGTGCTCTGGCCGCCAGCTTCGCCTGGGGCAAGCTGGTGCATGACGGTGTGCGGCTGGCGATCGTCGGACGGCCGAACGTCGGCAAGAGCAGCCTGTTCAATCGCCTCCTCGAGCAGGACCGCGCGATCGTGACCGAGATCCCCGGCACGACCCGGGACGTGGTCTCCGAGATGGTCTCGCTCGACGGCCTGCCGGTGAAGTTCTTCGACACGGCCGGGATCCGCGCCGGGCAGGACCGTGTAGAGAACCTGGGGATCGAGCGCAGCTACCAGGCGATGGCGGACGCGGACCTTACGCTGGTGGTGGTGGACGTGTCCGAGGCGTTCGAAGAGGGCGACCACGAGTTGATCGACCGCGCGCGAGGGCAGGGCCGCTGCCTGGTGGTTGGGAACAAAAGCGACCTGCCGCTCCGGGCGAAGCCGGACGGCGAGGTCGTGCCCGTTTCGGCGCTGACCGGCGAAGGCATCGCCGAGCTGCGGTGCCGAATCCGCGACGCGCTCGCCCCGGGCTCAATGGCGGAAGAGAGCGGATTCATCACGAGCGTCCGCCATGAGCAACTGCTGCGTGAAACTCTCGAGGCGCTCGACAAGACGCGCGCGGCGGTGGAGGCGGGCATCCCGCACGAGATGCTGCTGCTCGATCTTTACGCCGCGCTGCAGCCGCTCGACGCGATCACGGGCGCGACCACGGCAGACGACATTCTGAACCGCATCTTCGCCACATTTTGCATCGGGAAGTAGCGGCTTCGTGTCCGTGCTGTACTCTCGCTCTCCTCGGTGCGCTGCCGAACTGGGTGCGGAGCGCCCGGGAGACGCTACACGGCGGATTACGGGAAGGAACTCCCGGCGTCTGTGGCATGATGATGAGTGGAGGAATGGCCGAGCGGTCGAAGGCGGCGGTCTTGAAAACCGTTAGGGTCGTAAGGCCCTCGGGGGTTCGAATCCCTCTTCCTCCGCCACTCTTGGCACCAGGGTAGAAGTGACTGAGGTGGCCATCCGAAAGCTGGCGATAGTCCTCGTCTGCGTTGGTTTCGCGTTCGGCATTGACTGCGCCAATGCCGCTACGACATTCCCCGGCTTTTGGCCTGTGGCAAACTGACTGGAAGAATCATGCCGGAGATGATCCCGGGGTCGGAAGACCCCGTCGTTACGATGACGCGGGTGCTCGTCGAGGCCGCCCGGCCGAAACGGATCATCCTGTTCGGCTCGCGCGCACGGGGAGAGGCCCTCTCAGACAGCGATTTCGACGTGATGGTTGTGGAGGAGCGTCCGGCCAACCGGTTCGCCGAGATGGTTCGTCTGAACCGCCTGTTGCGAACGCTGGACATTCCCGTGGATCTCCTTGTTGTGAGTGAGGAGAAGTTCCAATATTGGCGCGACACGCCTGGAAACGTCTACTACGAGGCTGCCGCGGAGGGCAAAACGCTCTATGAAGCGGCGTGAGCAGGCCGTGCTGCTCCTCCGGAAGGCCGCGCAGGATGAGGAACTCCTCGACGAGGTCCTCGACTCCGCGCGCGTAAGCGACGAAGTCTTCGGCTTTCATGCGCAGCAAGGCGCGGAAAAGATGCTGAAAGCGTTGCTTTCGGATCTTGGTGTCGCGTTCCGGAAGACGCATGAACTCGGTGCGCTCATGAATCTTCTGGCGCGTTCCGGTGAGCCGCTGCCGAGCGAGTTCGACAGCCTTGACGCACTCACGCCTTTCGCTGCGGTGTACCGGTACGATGACTACGACGAGGCGGCCTCGCTCGACCGAAGGGAAGCGCGCGAATTGCTGCGTTCCCTCCGGGCGTGGGTGGAAGCGCGGTTGAGGGACCGGCCGGCCCACGGTTGACGGTTTGTGCGGCTGCCATTCGAACCTCAGCGACAGCGCCTCCGCGGCACAGGCAGCAGCTCCATGGTGGGTTTCGGGTTGTGACATACTCGAGGAAACTGGCTATGACCTTGGAGGAAATCCGCTCTCGATATCGCGCCCAGATCATCGCGGCGGCAGAAAGGCGCGGCGCCCATAATGTGCGCGTTTTCGGTTCGGTTGCTCGCGGCGATCAGCGTCGCGACTCCGACATCGACTTTCTGGTCGATTTCGAGCCGGGCCGGTCACTGCTCGATCTGACGGGGTTGTGGCTCGACCTTGAGACGGCGTTGGGCTGCGAGGTCGACGTGGTCTCCAGCCGTGGAGTTAAGCCGCGCCTCGCGTCTGAAGTGATGCGTGACGCGGTTTCATTATGAGGGCGGATCGCCTCCGTCTGCTTGATGCTGTCGAGCAGGTCGGACTGCTTTCCGAGTTTTCCCAACGGGGTCGGGAAGCGTTCTTCAGCGAGGTTCTGATTCAGAGCGCAGTGTTGCACCGCTTGGCGTTGTTGGGCGAAGCCTGCCGGGGGGCTGTCTTCCACGCTTCGCGAGGCTCATCCAGAGGTTCCATGGCCGCAGATCATCGCGTTCCGCAACGTGGTGATCCATGAGTATTTCGGATCGATCTCGAACTCGTGTGGGCGATCGTTACCGAGCACATCGCGGCGCTGGGGGCGCGACTCCGTTCCGTCGCAGATTCTCTGACCGATTGAATCGTTGGCACAACGCTATCGCCGGCGCGGCCTTGGAGCGGCACGGTTCGAGAAGATCGGAGTCCATCGACAGCACCAGGGATAATCTCATTCCGCCGGTTCGAGACCCAGCGCGCAATTGGCTTGCCGGGCGAGAAAGTCCGAAACGTATCCCGGTGGCCCGGCAGATCGCCATTGAAAGCATCCCGACCTGATGGGCGGCGAGGTCCCGGTGGAGGCTTTCCGGCTGCCTGAACTGCGCGAAGTGGTGAAGAGCTTCGAGTACGACCTGTGAACGGTTGTGATGGACGGAATATGCGATTGAATCTCATCGTGAAACGTAGCGGGGCTTGGGCGGTGGCCTCTGTCGTACTGCTTGCGGCAATGCCTGGCGCACGGCCCGCAATGGGCCAGGACGAGCGCGGGAAGTATTTCGCGAAGAAGCAATACACTCCCAACCCGCTGCCCAAATTCGCCGAGCTGAAAGCTCAGCTTCCTTCGCCTGTCTACGATGAAAACCCGCTGTGGGTGCAAATGTACTGGAAGGCGTGGGAGTTGGCGTTCCGCAATTTCCACGAGCCTGCGCCGGGCAGCGGCTTCGTTTCGCAGTTCATCGACGCGGCGTTCAATCAGAACGTTTTCCTCTGGGACACCTGCTTCATGGTGATGTTCACTAAGTACGCCGACCCGCTGGTGCCCGCCGTCTGCTCGCTCGACAACTTCTACGCGCGGCAGCACGAGGACGGCGAGATCTGCCGCGAGATCGACCGCACCACAGGCGCCGACTACGTGGAGTGGATCAACGAAACCGGCGGCCCGATCTTCAGCCGTTGGGGATGGCACAACAGGTACCCGCACACGGGCGAGCCCGTGAAGTATGTGGGCAGGAGCGTTCCGCAGCCGAATCCGAAGGTGACCCTGGACGCCCTGAATCATCCGATCCTGGCGTGGGCGGAGCTGGACAGCTACCGGCTGACTGGAGACCGCGCGCGGCTGCGGATGGTCTGGGAACCGCTGTGCCGGTATTACAGCGCACTGCAAACGTACCTGCGGCAAGGGAACGGCCTGTACATGGCGGACTGGGCCAGCATGGACAATTCACCGCGGAACATCTACCTGGTCAACGGCGGCATGGGTGTTGACATCTCTTCGGAGATGGTGCTGCTTGCGCGCCAACTGGCCGAGATCGGCAAGTTGACCGGTAGGAACGAGGACGCCGAGCGGTACGCGGGCGAGGCGGACGCACTGGCGGGGCTGATCAACGCCAAAATGTGGGATCCCGTCGGCCGGTTTTACTACGACCTCGCTCTGCACGGCGAACGGGCGCCGGTGAAGACGGTTGCGGCGTACTGGCCGCTGCTGGCGAAGCTGGCGTCGCCCGAGCAGGCGCGAGCGCTTATGGCCGAGCTCGCGAACCCGAAGACTTTCGGGCGCTTCCACCGGGTGCCTACCTGTTCGGCATCGGAGTCCGGGTACACGGACGCCGGCGGGTACTGGCGCGGCGCCGTGTGGGTCCCGACGAACACGATGGTGATTCGCGGCCTGGAGAATTACGGCAACTCGGAGCTCGCCCGGGAACTGGCCCTGGAGCACCTGGACCGCGTGGCCGGTGTTTTCCAAAGGACCGGCACGATCTGGGAGAACTACGCCCCGGACAGCCTCAGTCCCGGCGACCCGGCGCGGCGCGACTTCGTGGGCTGGAGCGGGCTCGGGCCTATCGCGTACCTGCTTGAGTACGCAGTAGGACTGAAGGCCGATGCGGCGCGGAACGAAATCGAATGGCGGCTCACCTCTCTTTCGCGGGCGGGTTGTGAGCGGTTCCGCTTCAACCGGCGGGTGGTCACGCTGGTTGCTGAACGCCCCGCAGGAGGCAAGCGCAAGGTGCTGGTGGAATCCGACGGGCCGTTCCGCCTTCACATGGTGCCGGCTGTGGGCGGCGGTCGATCGTTTGGCATCAGAGCGGGCCGGCGCTATCTTACGCTCGACTGGAATGATCCACGGGCGAACCGAACTCCCCAACGCCTCGTTGGCAGGAGTGCCGCAGCGAGCAACAGCAATTAGCGTTGGCCGCCTTCGGGACGCCGCTCAGAACGTCAGCGAAATGTTGGCCTCGACCTGGTCGCGCCGCGTGGCGGTGGACAGATTGTCGAACATCTGGCTTGCCCAGCGCGTGTATCGAACTCCAGGTACAACGCGGATGCCGACCGGATCAATGAACTGCACTCCGGCGCCGACGACAATTCCGCGCACGGTGTTCAAGGCGGGAGTGACTTTGGCGTGGTCAGTCGTCGTCGTGCCGTCATTCAGAATCGTGCTGGTGAAAGTCCGAAGCTGTTCGATGCGCCGGACAACACCGCCGGCCTCCATGAAGAAACGCGGGCCCGGGGCGTGCCGGTCCTTCACGTAATAGCGGATGGTCACGGGCACATCGTAGAGTTTGGCGCGGGTGTCCTCATGGATGGAGGTGTAGGTGCGCTCGTCTTCGATCGTGTTCGGATCGTCCGTGCCCGCAACGAGATTGGAGTCCTTGGTGTAGCCAAGGCGCCGCATGAGGAGGCTGGCGTTGACGGCGAAACGCGATGTGAACAGCAGTTGGGCGGTGATGCCGAAGCCGGCCCGCTGTGATGCGGCTGTGGTCGAGTAGACTCCGTCGAACGGGGGAGAGCTAGTAACCGTCTCGGTGCTCTTGGCCGGGATCATCTGCATCCCAAGCACGCTGAGGGTCGCTCCCACGGAAAAGCGCCGGACATAGTTCGGCTCCTCAAGCACGCGCGGCGCGGTCTTTGGGGCGCTTTCGGAGGCCGGCTTGGGAGCCGTTGCGGGCGCCGGGTTCTGCGCCGTCGCAATCGCCGGGTTCGGCGCCGTTGCGGGACTCTGCGCGTACAGCCCGCCGCCGGAAAGCAGCGTGCCCAGGAAGTACAGGCAAATCGTTTGTCGCATCACTGATCTTGACCAGACGTAACCAGACGTTCCAGACGAGGCACCGGGTACACCCCATTTCCGTGAGCGCCCCCCCGGCCTGTTGCCTGGCGCGGGATAGCCCCGCCGGAACGCTCTTCACCCGGAACTAGTCATTATACCTGCTGCGAGGATGGCCCTGGGGAAAGCCAACTTGTGCATTTCCCGCGAGTTCCCGAGAGAGGCGCGCCGGGAAGAACCGCAAGAGGCTGCGCTTGAACCCACCTGCGGCTGGTGCTCTTTTCCCTCTGACAGTTGTCTAAAGTGAGTACTGGGACTGTCTCGAAAAGTGATCCCCCCATGTGTTACTAGTACTTTTACACCCATTGAGGTGGATAGATTAATGAGTTTTTAGTTGTGCGGACCCCCAGATTGTTGTTAGAAAGGATTGTACCTTTGTGGTGTGATCGTGTGTGTAGCACGCGCCTACAAGGGAGGAGGAGCACTGTGAAAGCGTTTCTGACCCCCGCATCGCCCACCCTTACGCGGGTAATGAACCTGGGAATCATGGTCTCTGACGCAGCGCTTGCGGAAGAGGTCCGGGGTGCGGTACAGGCCTTTCCGGTCCAAATTGCGTTCGAAATGCAGAACGCCCTGCGGTACGAACTCGTGGAGTGCGTGCAGGCGTTTCGCCCGGACATCCTGATTCTCGAGCTGGGACCCTCCCTGCAGGCGGCCGAAACGCTGATTCAGGAAGTCCGGTTGGCACGTCCGGAGTGCCGTGTAATTGCACTGGGAAAGGCATCCAATGCGGAGCTCATCCTGCAGGCGGTGCGGGCAGGCTGCGCCGACTACGTCTGCCCCCCGGTGACCGAGTCGCTCCCTGCCGCCATCCTACGTATCTCCGAGAAGTTGAGTGAGGACGACGACCGGTCTGCCAAGGCCGGAGGTAAGATCCTGGCATTTGTTTCGGCCAAGGGTGGTTCCGGGGCAACCACGCTCGCCTGCCACCTGGCGACAGAGATCCGCCGGTCGGTTTCTGAGCGCACCCTCCTGCTGGACGGCGATGAAACGGCGGGTGGCGTCGGGTTCATGATGAGGGCCAAGCGCAGCTACACAATACTGGATGCTGCCCGTAACATACACCGCCTGGACCGGAGTCTCTGGAGCGGTCTGGTTGGGCAGTGCTCAGGCCTGGACGTGCTGCCCGCGCCGGGGGTGGGTTCTTTTGAACAGTTGCCGGCGGCCGAGACGATGCGCGACACGATCCGTTTCCTGCGCTCCCAGTACGACTACGTGATCGCGGATCTTGGCCGGGGCCTGACGGCGCTGCCGGACTACCTGCTCGGCCAGGCGGACCGGGTTTTCCTGGTACTCACGCCCGAGCGGCCCGCGCTGGAGCAGGCCAAGCGTTTTGCGCGCTACCTCGCCGAAGAGCACACGCCGCAAGTTGAGGTAAGCTTCGTGCTGAACCGGGTCTCTCGGAAGCTCCCCATGGCGCCGGGCATGGCTCGGGAGCTGGCCGCGCTGCCGGTGGCCTTCGAGATCTCGAGCGACTACCGGGAGTTGTACGATGCGTGCCTGGCCGGGAAGCTGGTTCCTCCGAGCAAGCAGCTCGGCAAGGAATTCGTGCTCGCTGCCCGTACGATATTGGGGCTGCCTGTCGAGGACAAGCCGCGGCACGCTTTCGGCTGGCAGACCGCCTGGCAGCAAGCTGCGGGTGTTGCCCAGAAGTAAGAAGTCACTCCTACGGCGGCGCCGGCCGGTCTCTCCCCCGAGCCGGCGCCGACCCCCGACCGCGACTTCGTCCCATTCAGAAGCCACGTGAACCTTCGTGTGCGAATTGCGTAGTTCTGGGTAGTCCGACAGGTGGCTTCCCATGATGCAGGACGTTCGCTACACACTCCGCACGATGCAAAAGAGCCCCGGCTTCACGACCGTAGCCGTGCTGGCGCTCGCGCTCGGAATCGGCGCAAATACCGCAATCTTCACGGTTGTCAACGCAGTCTTGCTGCGGCCCTTGCCTTATCCGAACGCCGACCGGCTGGTTTCTGTCACGCGAGTGTTCCCCGGAGGGCGCCCACCCTCCACCTCGATCCCCAAGTACTTCTTGTGGAAGCGCGGAACGGCGGACGTTCTCGAGCATGTGGCGGTGTACGACCTCATGGGACCCGGCGTGAGCCTGGGCAGTCAGGGTGAGCCCGAGCAGATTAAGGCGATCCACGCCACAGCCGACTATTTCCCACTTTTCGGAGTTAAGCCGGCCGCGGGGCGGTTCTTCACGGCTGAGGAGGATCGGCCCGGCGGCCCTCCAGTTGTGGTGATCAGCCATGGGCTGTGGAAACGGAGATTCGGCGCGGACCAGGGGATTGTCGGCAGGAGTATCATGCTCGGGGGCGAGCCGTTTACGGTCGTCGGAGTGACCGGACCTGAATTCGAACCGAATCCGCCCACGGACGCATGGTTCCCGGTGAGGCCCGATCCCAATGACCCCATCCAGGGCCACTACCTCCTTTGCGGTGCGCTGCTGAAGCCCGGCGTGAAACCGGAGGCGGTCAACGCTCGCCTGGACGTGGCTACCCGGCAGTTCCGGAAGCAGTTCGCAGGCGCAATGGGAGACCGGGAGAGCGCGGGTGTCATCTCCATGCGTGACCAGATGGTCGGGGAGATTCGCCCGGTTCTCCTGATGCTGCTGGGCGCCGTAGCCCTCGTGCTTTTGATCGCGTGCGCGAATGTGGCGAATCTGCTCCTCGCCCGCGCCGCGGCGCGCGAGAAGGAAATCGCGGTTCGCGTAGCGCTCGGCGCCGGCAGAGCACGTCTCGTCCGGCAGTTTCTCACGGAGAGCGCGCTGCTTTCATTCGCCGGAGGCGTGGGCGGGCTGCTACTCGGTTACTGGGGCCTGAAACTGCTGCTCGCATTCACACCGAGTGAGATTCCTCGTCTGAGCGACCTGATGACCCGGTCCGGCCTCGACCTGCCGGTTCTGGGATTTACATTGCTCATTTCACTGCTGACGGGGCTCATCTTCGGCCTTGCGCCGGCGCTGCAGATCTCCCGTCCCGACCTCAACTCCACGCTTCGTGAAAGCTCCGGCAGATCCACGGGCAGTGTGAGACACCAGCGTGCTCGCGGGTTGCTGGTCGCAGTGGAGATGGCGCTGGGTCTCGTACTGCTGATCGGCGCCGGACTGTTGATTCGCAGCGCCCTCGCGATGCGTGCCGTGGACCCCGGCTTTCAGCCAGCGCACGTCCTCGTGTTCAAGACCGCGCTCACCGGGCCGACCTATCAGAAGACCGCAGGCGTCGCGCAGTTCAGCCGGCAGCTTGTGCAGCGTCTCGAGGGCCTGCCGGGAGTCGTCGCAGCCGCCGCGACGACCGCTGTCCCGACCGAGATGGGGCCGGATCTGAATTTCGAGGTGGTCGGGCGCAAAGACAGTGAGGGCGATGAGCAGTACCGGCCGGTCGGCCCGGAATTTTTCAAGGCGATGGGGATTCCTCTGCTCCGCGGGCGAGCGTTCACCGACACGGATACGATGAATTCCGCGCGCGTGGTCATCATCAACGAGGCGTTCGCACGGAAGGTCTGGCCGAAGCAAGACCCGTTGGGTCAACAAATCCTGATCGGCAAGGGTTTCTTCGAAGAACCACCGCGGCAGGTGGTCGGCATCGTCACGAGCGTCCGTGAGGCCGGCCTGAACACCGATCCGCCGCCCATTATGTACATTCCCCACCCTCAAACTCCCGACGAGCTGACTGCTCTAGCGGCCAAGGTCCTGCCGCTGAGCTGGGTGGTGCGTACCCAAACCGACCCGCTCTCCTACGCCGCGGCAGTGCGGCGCGAGGTGATGCAGGTGGATCCTCTCCAGGCGGCGTTCGAGTTCAAGTCGCTCTCGCAGGTACTCGAGAAGTCGCTCGCGACTCACCGCTTCATCCTGCTGCTCCTGGGAATTTTCGCTGGGACGGCCCTGCTCCTCGCCGCGATCGGCATCTACGGTGTGATGTCCTATTCGGTGGAACAGCGGACACACGAGATCGGCATCCGCGTGGCGCTCGGCGCCGCCAACGACCACGTGGTCGGCATGGTGGTGCGCCAGGGCATGCTGCTGGCGGGCTACGGCCTCGTCGCCGGCCTTGCGGCGGCTTTTGCGGCGACACGGGCGCTGAAGGCGCTCCTGTACGGCGTCGGGACGACGGACCCGCTGACGTTCGCCGCGGTTCCGGTCGCGCTGGCGCTGGTCGCGCTGCTGGCTACCTGGATTCCGGCGCGCCGTGCCGCCCGGGTGGACCCGATCATCGCGCTCCGGACCGAGTAGGAGCGGTCCGGTCATCCTGGTGCGTCTTTGAAGGAAACGGGTAGCGCCTCTGCCGTCCGCTGGCGAAGAGGTGCGGCGATGAAACGCGCCGGAGCTGTCATCCTCGGCTGTCTGTTCGTAGGCCGGCCTTGCGATGGTCTGCGACGGGTACAGGGGCCAATCCGCTTGTAGCAGGCACATCCGGGGTTAGAGCCGGGCTAGATCCGTTTTTCGAGTCCGGGCGGCAGGTGGCCATCGCGGCGGAGGCGCCTCTCCAGACCGGAAGGAAGATTTCCGCGTCGCTTTGCGAGGCCCGGCGGCAAATTACTACAAGCATCGTAAGTTCGAAGGTATGCCCAGCCAAACCGACGATCTCGGTCACCGGTCCAGTGCGTGTAAACGTATGGAAGGACGCACCAGTTTCGGCCTGTCCGTCCGATACTTTCCAGTTACACTATACTAGTAGTAATAATCCAACCGCTGTACGACGGGCCCATGTAGGAGCCGTCGCAGTGGCGCCCCGACCCTTCCGCCCGGTACCAGCAGTCGCGGTGCTTGCCGGTGCGATGCGGGTGCGCGGCCGCCGCTCCCCAGCGTCCCCGCTTGGTCAGCGGCCCACTTCGACCGTCAGCGGAACCGTGACCCTGAGATTCCGCCCCGGAGCGACGTGTAGATTCGTGATCTCCAGCTCTAACTGAACCACCCGTTCGCCGCCGGGGGCGTCCCTGGTGATAGCCAGGTTCACCAGCGCCATTTGCTCCGCGGGGATTTTCGCCGATCCGGCATATAGCCACGGCGCTGTTCCCCTCACGACGATGCCAAGAGGGATCGCCGAAGCATTGCGGAGCCGAAGGGCCGCGCCGGTAACCCCCGGTGCGAAGCGCAGCTCAGGATTCTCGATCTTCACCGCGCCGTTCCAGAGGCCAAGCAGTTCGGACTCGCGGCCCCAGACCTCGCCGCCGTACCAGGCCGCGGACCGGCGGGCCACGAGCGCCTCCCGCACGCCTTCGGCATCGCGGCTTTTCGCGAAGACGAGCGTGACCGGCCGGGTCCGCGGGCGGTAATCGGAGGTGCTCGGCGCGTGCAGGTCGCTGTCGGCGAGAATCGCCAGCTTCCGCTCCTCGGTCCAGGGGAACACCTCAGGGTAGAAATCAGTTGTGTTCACCAGTTCGATGCCCTGTATCAGTTTTTCGTCGTAGGCTGCGGCCAGCAACGGAAACCACCGCGGTGTTTCCTTCCATCCCGGATGGTTCCAGAAAACAAATGCGTTCTGCTTCCGCGCTACGCGCAAAGCGGAGAGCAGATCGAGCCCGAACATGGCATTCGGATCCGTGACGAAGATCGCGTTGCAGTGATTGTTCCCTTCCATCACCTCCACGCCTTGCACAAGGATGATGCCGAGCCGGTCTGCGTCAGCTTTTGCGATAGCGTAGGGCCGCAACAGGTCGGGCCGCAGATCCTTCTCGTGGGGGTTGTAGCCCGCGTGGTCGGTGATCGCGATTGCGTCGAGGCCTTCGCGCCAGGCTTCCGATACCCGGGTGGTGGGCCACACCTCGCCATCCGAGAACACCGTGTGAATGTGGAAGTCGCACTTCAGAGTTTTCAATCCGGGGATGTCGGGCACCGGCAACGGGTCGCGAGACTGCGCTGCCGCAACCGCCGCGAAAGTGAGAATCAACAGGAGTCGCCGCATGGACAGCCATTCTATGCCTGCCGCCTCAGGTCCGGCTATCCGGCGCCGCATTCGCACGAAGTGCTGTGGTGCCCCTCGCTGCTGAGTGAGCCGCCGCGAGCATGCGTTTATCGGGAAACCATGCCCGTGAAGCGCACTTTCCCGCGGAGGTGACTGCCTTCCCTATACTTGAGTTGATGAACCCCGACTTCCTCGTCGTCGGCGCAGGTGTCGCCGGCATGCGCGCGGCTATCGAGTTGTCCCATGCGGGTTCCGTGCTGGTTGTCGCCAAGGACAGCTTGCGCGAGTCCTCTTCCGAGTACGCGCAGGGCGGGATCGCCGCCGCGCTCGGCGACGACGACGATATCGACTTGCACGAACAGGACACGCTCGCGGCAGGCGACGGGCTCTCCGATCCGGCAGCCGTCAGGGTGCTGGTGGAGCAGGGGCCGGCGGGCATCCAGCAGCTTGTGGAGTGGGGCGCCCAGTTTGACCGCGAGGGCGAGCACCTCGCGCTCGGCCAGGAGGGCGCGCATAGCCGGAGACGCATCCTTCACGCGCACGGCGATTCGACGGGGCGGGAGATTGCGCGCACGCTCTACCAGAAAGCCGTCTCGCTGCCCAACGTGGAATTCCGGAGTTACGCGGCCGTGACGGATCTGCTGGTCACGGGCAATGGAGAAGTTGCGGGCGTGGTTGTATGCGACGCTTCTTCCCGGCACCGGATTCCGCTTCGAGCCCGGGCTGTGCTCATGGCGACCGGAGGACTCGGCAGGGTTTACCGCGATACGACGAATCCCGAGGTGGCCACGGGTGATGGCGTGGCAGCGGCCTACCGCGCCGGGGCGGAGATCAGCGACCTCGAGTTCATCCAGTTCCACCCCACGGCGCTGCACCTGGCCGGCGCTCCGGCGTTTCTGCTGTCCGAAGCGTTGCGGGGCGAGGGAGCCCGGCTGCTGAACGGCGCCGGCGAGCACTTCATGCCGCGCTACGACTCCCGGGCCGAACTCGCGCCACGCGACGTGGTGGCCCGCGCCATTGTCACCGAAATGCGCCAGCGCGACGAGGAGGAAGTCTGGCTCGATGTGCGGCACCTCGGCCGGGAGTTTCTGGCTGGCCGCTTCCCCCGGATTTGCGAAACGTGCTTGCGCTACGGCATCGACCTCGCTGACCGGCCGGCGCCCGTGCATCCGGCCGCGCACTATGCGATGGGCGGCATCAGAACGGACCTCGACGGCCGCACGAGCTGCCCGCGCCTGTTCGCGGCCGGCGAAGTGGCTGCCACAGGCGTGCACGGGGCGAACCGCCTCGCCAGCAACTCCCTGCTCGAGGGCGTGGTATTCGGCGCGCGCGCCGGTGCGGCAATGCGGGAGTTCGCCGGCGCCCCTCTGCTTGACGGCGGAGCTTCTCCGGATCCGCGGTTCCCCTGCATCGACGCCGACGATCTGCGCTCTCTTGCCTGGGCGGCGTGCGGCATCCTCCGCCGCGGTAGAGATCTCGAAGCGGCCGCTGACCGCCTGGAACGATTACCGCTTGCCGCGGTCGAAAGCCCGACTCGCGCACTGCTGGAACTGCGGAACATTCACACCGTGGTACACCTGATCGCGCGGACCGCGCTGGCTCGGCGCGAAAGCAGGGGAGCGCACCACCGCACCGACTTCCCGTCGAAATCACCGGAGTTCGAACGCCACTCCGTGGTGAGCAAGGGCCATGAGGTTGCTCTTCGGTAATCGCCGGGAAGCGGATCCCGGCCGCGGCGAGGATCGTGCGCGCCGCGTGGCCGCGCCTGTCTGCGCGCTGCTGCTGCTGGCAGCCGTGCCGTTCGAGCAGACCTCTCCGGGCACCGCGCTCTGGGCGACTCCGGCCATCCTCGTGGCGGCGATGCTGATCGCCTGGGCGGCGGAATCCGCACAGTTTTTCATCGCGCAGGGCTTCGCGCTTGCCATTCTGGCCTGGCTGCAGACGCTTCCCGAGTTCGCCGTGGAATTCGTGCTGGCCTGGAGGCAGCGCGTTGACCTGTTGCTCGCCAACCTCACCGGCGCGCTCCGTCTGCTTACCGGGCTCGGCTGGCCCATGATTTATTGCGTCGCGGCGTTCTTTCATCGGCAGCGGTACGGTAAGCCGCTTGGCCGCATCCGGCTCGAGGATCAGCACTCGGTCGAAGTCGTCGGGCTGTTCGTGCCGCTGGCGTACGTGACGATCGTCTGGTGGAAGGGATCGCTGAACCTGTTCGACGCGGCGGTGCTGATTTTCATCTACGTCGCCTACCTGGCCATTCTGCGCAAACTCCCGCCCGAGGAGGCCGAGGGAATCGACGAGCTCGAATTCGTCCCGCGCACGATCGTCACCGCCCGCCCGGCCGTCAGGACCGCAACCATCGCGCTCTTCTTCGTGGCCGGCGGCGCGCTGATCTACTTCTCCGCCGAGCCTTTCCTGGGAAGCCTCCTGGCCATCTCAGCCGCGCTCGGCGTCCCGAGCTTCGTCTTCGTGCAGTGGGTGGCGCCGCTCGTTTCGGAGTTCCCCGAGAAGGTCTCCGCCTTCTACTGGGCGAGGACCGTCCATCGCGCGCCGATGGCCCTGATGAACATGGTCTCGAGCAACATCAATCAGTGGACGCTGCTCGCGGCCATGCTCCCGATCGTGTACTCGATCAGCCGGGGGCGGCCTTCATCCATTCCGCTCGATCCGCAGCAGGAGCTTGAGTTGCTGATGACGATCGCGCAGTCGCTCATCGGGATGATGTTCCTCATCAACATGGAGCTCACGTGGTGGGAGGCGACGGCTCTGTTCGCGCTGTGGGGCGTTCAGTTCGGTTTCTCACCGGTGCCGCCGGGTCCGGGAATCGCCGGGTTCATCGCCACCCACATCCACCGCTGGGTCACGGCGGCGTACCTGATTTGGGCGGCGGTGGCCATTGTGCGTGTGGCTGCGGGCAAGCGCCATCCGGATGCGTTTCGGCTTTTCGCGGTCATGTGGCGCCGTCATGTCCGGCCTTCCTGAGACGGTGTAAACAACTGAGAGCAAGTCTTTTCTCCCGTGGACGTTGACGAAACGTACGGTGGCCTCCGGGCGTGTTGCGGTAGAATTGAAAATATCCATGAAAGAGCGCGTCCGGTCTACGACCGTCCTCTGTGTCCGCAGAAACGGCAAAGTGGTGATGGCGGGTGACGGGCAGGTGACACTTGGCCAGGAGGTGTTGAAGGGCACGGCGAAGAAGATCCGCCGCCTGTACAACGACAAGATCCTGGCGGGCTTCGCCGGCTCCACCGCCGACGCGTTCGCTCTGTTCTCGCGGTTCGAGGCCAAGCTGGAGCAGCACAACGGCAACCTGCCTCGCGCCGTCGTCGAACTCGCCAAGGACTGGCGCACGGATAAGGCCCTCCGCCACCTCGAAGCTCTGCTGCTGGTTTCCGACCTGGCCTGCACTTACATCCTGAGCGGCAGCGGAGACGTGATTGAGCCCGACGAGGGCGTGGCCGCGATCGGCTCCGGCGGGCCGTTCGCCAAGGCCGCCGCGAGCGCGCTCATGCGCAACACCAAAATGGAGGCGCACAAGATCGCCGAGCAGGCCATGGGAATCGCCGGAGAAATCTGCATCTATACGAACAACAACTTTACGTTCGAGGAACTGGGATAAGCGATGGTTATTTACCTTCCCAGCCAATCGGTGGAGGAACGACCCGCCCTCGATGAGCTGACGCCGCGCGAAATTGTGCGGGAGCTGGACAAGTATGTGGTAGGGCAGAATGAGGCCAAGCGTGCCGTGGCGGTGGCGCTGCGCAATCGCATTCGCCGCCAGAAGCTCGATCCGGATCTGGCCGACGAGGTGATGCCCAAGAACATCCTCATGATCGGGCCTACCGGAGTCGGGAAAACGGAGATCGCCCGGCGCCTTGCGAAGCTGGCCAACTCGCCCTTTTTGAAGGTGGAGGCGAGCAAGTTCACCGAGGTCGGCTACGTGGGCCGCGACGTTGAATCGATGATCCGCGACCTGGTGGACCTCGCCATCGAAATGGTGCGCGAAGAGCGTCTGGATGAGGTCGCCGACCGCGCCGAGAAAAACGCCGAGGAGCGGCTGCTCGACCTGCTGATGCCTCCGCAGCCCGAGACCAGCGAGAGCGCCGAGCGCACCCGCGAGAAGCTGCGGGAGAAGCTGCACCAGGGCAAGTTGGACGACCGCATCGTCGAGGTGGACGTCAAGGAGCGCGGACCCACGTTCGAAATCTCCACCCAGCAGGGAATCGAGGAGATGGACATCAACCTCAAGGATGTCCTGCCGGGCCTCTTCGGACAGCGCACGCGCAAGCGCAAGATGCGCGTGACCGAGGCCCTCGACTACCTGGTGCAGGAGGAGGAGTCCAAGCTCATCGACATGGACCAGGTGACGCGCGTGGCGCTCGAGCGCGTCGAGCGCAGCGGCATCATTTTCCTGGACGAGGTGGACAAGATCGCGGGGCGCGAGTCCGGGCACGGGCCCGACGTAAGCCGCGAGGGTGTGCAGCGCGACATCCTGCCCATCGTCGAGGGCACCACGGTAAACACGCGCTACGGCTTCGTGCGCACCGACCACATTCTCTTCATCGCCGCCGGAGCGTTCCATGTCTCCAAGCCGTCCGACCTGATCCCCGAGCTGCAGGGCCGCTTCCCCATCCGCGTCGAGCTGAAGTCGCTGACCGAGGCCGATTTCATCCGCATCCTGAAAGAGCCCAAGAACGCCCTCATCAAGCAGTACACTGCGCTGCTCGAGACCGAAGGGATCAAGCTCTCCTTTACCGAGGACTCCATCGCGGAGGTAGCGCGGCTGGCTGCTCAGGTCAACCAGTCGACCGAGAACATCGGGGCGCGCCGGCTGCACACGGTCATGGAGAAGGTGCTCGACCCGATCTCCTTCGAAGGCCCCGACCTCAAAAAGAAGAACGTGAAGATCGATGCCGCTTATGTGCGGCAACAACTGGCCGAAGTCATCAAGGACCAGGACCTGACGCGTTACATCCTCTAGCCGAATGCGCGCGCACCTGGTGGTTCTCCCCGCCTTCGCAGCGTGGGCGCTGCTGCTTTCCGGGTGCGCCTACGTCGGCGATACGCTGCCGCCGTCGCTCAAGATTCCAGTGCGCATCACCACCCTGCACGCAATCGAGCGGGGTGACCGCCTCGTGGTTGACTTCGACGCGCCGGACGTAACCACCGACGGCGCCGTCCTGAAAAAGCTGCTCGGGTGCGACCTGCGCGCCGGCCCGGCCGGTCCTGGCTGGGAAGCAGGCTCGCGGCGTATCGATACCGCGGTAACCGCTCCCGGCCCCGTGCACGTGGAGGCGCCAGTCGATGGATGGGTCGGGCAGGAAATTGCGATTCGCGCGCGGACCGCGGCCCGCCGTGGGCGTTTCAGCGAGTGGTCGGAGCCGGTTGTGCTGCGGATTGTGCCGCCGCTCGAGCCGCCGCATGTGACGGCCGAGGCCGCGCCCGCAGGCGTCCGTCTGTTCTGGAGCGCCGCGCCGTCGGCCGAGTACCGCGTGTATAGGGCGGCCGAGGGCGGCCAGTCCGCGCTCATCGCCACCGTGAAGACTCCCGAGTTCCTGGATGCTCAGGCGCAGTTCGGCCGCAGATACGAGTACACGGTGCAATCCTTCGTGGCGTCGGGAACCTCCGAGGCGCAGAGCCGCCCCTCCGGGGTCGTCGCCATCACTCCGGTGGACCGTTTCCCGCCGGCGACCCCTTCCTCCCTCTCGGCAACGGCGGGAGTTTCGACCATCGAGCTGAGCTGGACTCCCGACACCGAAGCCGACCTGATGGGTTACTACGTATACCGCGCGTTGGGAGATGCGCCGCTGGTCCGGTTGGGCGGCCTGCTTGACACGCCGGCATACACGGACCGCGCCGTCGAGAGCGGGAAGGAGTATCGCTACGCGGTGAGCGCCATAGATCAGAGCGGGAACGAGAGCCCGCAATCGAGCCCCGTGAAAGTGAGTGCGCCGTGAGCGGCCTACGCTGCCGGACTTGAACAGACCCTGAACTCAGGCATCCGAACATGACCAGACGAATCCGCTTTTCCCTGAGCGACGTTCCGCCCACCGCTCCCGATGGGACGCCCGGTGTGAAGTACGGTTTCCTGGAGGGTGATGCCGTGTACGAGACGGCTTCGCTGTTCAGCGACACGCGGGGCGAAGCTCATGCGCTCGCCGCGGTCCGCCTCCTGCCGCCCTGCTGGCCTTCGAAGATCGTCTGCGTCGGCCGCAACTACAGCGAGCACGCCGCCGAGCTCGGCAACGAGGTGCCGGCCGAGCCGCTCATCTTTCTGAAGCCGCCCTCGTCGCTGAACTCGCACAACAGCCCGATTCTGTATCCGCCGCTCTCGAAGCGCGTCGATCATGAGGCGGAACTCGGCGTCGTCATCGGGCGCCGCGCCCGGAACGTGTCCCGTGCCGAGGCCTGGGACGCCATCCTCGGGTACACCTGTGTCAACGACGTCACCGCGCGCGACCTTCAGCGCAAGGACCCCCAGTGGACGCGTGCCAAGGGGTTCGACACTTTCTGCCCGGCCGGCCCGTGGATTGTCCCCCGCGGCGAGGTCCGGCTCGAAGAGGCCTGGGTGCGCTGCTTCGTGGACGGCGAGACGCGGCAGGAAGCCTCCGTGCGCGACTTGATCTTTCCGATCGACGTGCTGATCGAGTACATTACTCAGGTGATGACGCTCGAGCCCGGCGACCTCATCGCCACCGGCACTCCATCGGGCGTCGGCCCGCTCGAACCCGGCTCCATCGTGCGGGTAGTGGTTGAGGGAGTCGGCGCGCTCGAGAACCGGGTAATCCGTCCTTGAAGCGATTCATCCAGTGGGTCGGCTTGGTCCTGCTGGCTTGGGGCCCGTGGGGCGCATTTCTGCTCGCCATTCTGGACTCCGCCGGAATTCCCCTGGTCGAGGGTGTCGATTTTCTGCTGGTCACCATGGCGGCGCACAATGCGCGCGCCGGCTACCTTGCCGCCGTACTCGCCATCTTCGGCTCCATCATCGGCAACCTGATCCTTTACTATGTCGGCCGGAAGGGAGGAGAAGCGTACCTGGACCGCAAGACGCAGTCGGGCTGGCCGCGGCGCTTCCGGCAATGGTTTCATCACTACGGCGGGCTCGCGATCTTCATCCCCGTATTGGTTCCCGCGCCGCTGCCCGTGAAGATCTTCGTGCTTTCCGCGGGCGCGCTCGGCATGAACCGCCTCCACTTCGTGCTCATCATCGCCGCGGCACGTTTCCTGCGGTACTTCGGCCTGGTATACCTGGGTACGCAGATGGGCACGCGTCCCTGGGAATTCCTGAAGCATCACTCGTGGCAGCTTCTACTGCTCTCGGTTCTGGTGTTTCTGATCCTCTACAGCGCCGTGCGGCTCAAGGATTATTTCCGCATGCTGGTGCATCACCACCATTCCGGGCATTTTCGGTAGCGCGGGCGCTTCGAGCCGGCTCACGGCCGATGCACGCCGCCGCGAGCTGGACCGAAAGCAAGCGAACAGCCCCCGGCGTGGCCGCACCTGCCGGGTTCGCCGCGGCCGATCCGCACCTCACACCAGCACGGGAATCTGGATGATCTTCTTCTGAATCGCGTACTGCACCAGTTGCGCCTTGTTGTGGATGTCGAGCTTGCGCATCAGGTTGAACTTGTGCGCTTCCACCGTCTTCACGCTCAGGTTGAGCGAGCAGGCGATTTCCTTCACCGACTGGCCCTCGGCGAGCATCTTCAGTACTTCCTTCTCGCGTGCCGTCAGCGTAGCGAAGCGGGGCACCCGGTTGGACGTCTTGATGCGGGAACGGAAATCGTCCACCAGTTGCGCAAGCATCCGGGGGCTCAGGTAGCTGCCGCCCCGGTTCACGTCGCGGATGGCCGAGAGAAGTTGCCCGGCGGGGCAGTCCTTGAGCACGTAGCCGTTTGCGCCCACATCCATCGCCTCTACCAGATAGTCCTCGTCGTCGTACATGGTGAGGAACAGAACCTTCGTTTCCGGTCGCTCCTTTCGGATTTGTCGCGTGGCCTCGAAGCTGCTGAAGCCGGCCATGCCCACGTCCATGAGAACTACATCAGGCCGCAACTCCGCAGCCTTCTCCATGGCGTCTCCGGCGTTGGAGACCTCGCCCACCACTTCCAAATCCGGTTCGTCCCCCAGCAGGTTGCGAATGCCCTGCCGGAACAGCGTGTGATCGTCGGCCAAAAGCACTTTGATCTTTGCCATTCGAAACCGTCCTGTTAGCGCCGCCGGGATGCCGGCAGCCTCGGCCTTTCCTCGCTGCCGCGCACGGCGGAGCGCCTGCCAGGCGGCGACGCGCCCGGCGCGGGCAGGGTCGCCGCAATCCGCGTGCCCCGGCCCGGCGCAGTACGCAGCTCGAACCGGCCTCCGGCCAGAATCACCCGCTCCCGCATTCCCGACAGCCCGTGGGAACCCGGCTTGGCGAGTGCTTCGCTTGCACGAAAGCCTACCCCGTCATCATCCACGCGCAGCTTCAACTCCCCATCGGCGGTGCTGAGGGAAACGTTTAGCCGCGTCGCCGAGGCGTGCCGCGCCGCGTTCGCCGCTGACTCCTGAACGATGCGATATGCCACTGCTTCGGCCGCCTTCGGCGCGGCGCCCATCCGCGATACATCCAGCTTCACTACCAGGCCGTGCTCCTGACGCACCCGGTTCAGTACCTGCCGCACCGCCGAGGGCAGGCCCAGTTGTTCGAGCACCGCCGGGCTCAGGTCGGCCAGGATGCGCCGAATCTCGACAATTGCCTGCTCGACCAGCTCCCGCGCCTCGGCCAGCCCCTTGCGGAGCGTATCCGGTTCCTCCGGCGCCTGCCGCTCGAGCAATTCGAGGCGCAGCCGGAGTGCGGGCAGCAACTGCCCGGTCTCGTCGTGCAGTTCCCGGCTGATGCGGCGGCGCTCGCGCTCTTCCGCCTCCAGCATCCGCAAAGCCAGCTCGCGAATTTCCCGCTCCCGTGACGCGACCTTCCCGGCCAGGCGCAGTTTGTCGCACAGCACGATGCAACGGGCCGAGGCCGCCGTCAACAGCCGCATCTCGCGCGGCAGCCAGGGGTAGTCCTTTTCGAAGGCAAACTGCATGGCGCCGCTCAGTCCCGCCCCCGAGAGCGGAATCGACCAGAAGCAGCGGTACCGTTCGCGCCAGGCCGGCTCGAGCAGGCAGCGCGTGCCGCTCGCGGCTCCCAGGTAGAGCGGCCGTTCGAACACGCGGGCAGGCGGCACGCGCGACGCCGCTTCGGTCAGGCCCGCGGCGGCCACCAGGCGTTCGCCTTCATACAGCACGGCGCACGCCGCTCGGGCCCTCGAGAAGCGGGCCAGAATGGCCGCGTGAGACTCGATCAGGCCAGTCTCCGACGACGCGTCCAACCCCGCCTCAAGCAGCCCGAAAAACGTTGTCGTCTCCGCTTCGCGCACCTCGAAAAAAGCGTTGTTCACCCCCACGACGATCGCCGCGCTCAGCTCAGCGCCCGCCCTTTGCGCTTCGGATCCGATTTCCTCCGGCCGCGGGGAGGCACGCCCCTCCAGCATCCGCCCGTAGGCGGCCAACAATCCTGGAACCGCGGCCGGCGGCACGTCGAGCTTCGCCAGCCGCCGCCCGTTGTAGCTCACCTGCTCGGAGAAATCCTCGAGCGACCTCCCCTGCGCGAGCAGTCGCAAAGCTGCTCCGGGCGTCACGGCCGCAAGCGCTTTGCGTTGCAGCTCCCCGTACCCCTGGCGCTCAAGGAAGTCAAGAAACAACTCGTCCGCCTGGGCGCACTCCCAACGCAGCAGGCGGGCGAGGGCCCGCAGCCGCGCCTCGGAACCGGTCAGGACCACCCCGGCTGCCCCTGCCTGCGGCGTCAACGCTCTCAGGGATGCCACACCCGACATATCGGGTAATTCCCGGCAAGGGTTTAGGCCCGGCGCCTGTGGTTTCGTGGGCCGGCCAGCGCTGCCGCGTGTGGCAGGACACCCGTACCCTCGAGCGGCCGGGCGGGCAGCAGCCTATTCCTTGCCGCCCCGCTGCCGCAGGAGCGCCGCCACACCGTCATGCCCGTTCTCGAGGGCCAGCGCCAGGGGCGTCTTGCCGGCCCGGTTCCGGGCGTTCGGGTCGGCGCCCTTCTCGAGAAGAAGCCGGGCCACCTCCTCGTGGCCCCAGGACGCAGCCGTGTGCAAGGGGGTCGCGTCAGTTTCCTGGTCCCGTGCGTCCACGGCGGCGCCGCGCGCAATCAGCACTTCCGCCACGGCCCGCGAGCCTCCCAGGGCCGCGTCGTGGAGCGCCGTCGCGCCCGACGCGTTCCGAAGGTCAGCCCGGGCGCCCCGCCCGAGCAACAATTGGACGATGTCCGCATGCCCCTTGAGCGCCGCGTCGTGCAGCAACGTGGACCCCTGTGCGGTCGCCCGGTTCGGGTCCGCTCCGGCGTTCAGAATCAGCGCAACCAGGTCCATGCGTCCGCCGAGCACCGCTTCCTGCAGCCGCTCGCCCACCACCGCGCCTTCGAGAGCCGCACCCTTCTTCAGCAGCAGTTCGAGCACGCGGTTCTGCCGCGACCGCAGAGCCTCGTCAAGGGGCGTGGAGCCCGCGTTGTCCTTCGCCGAAGGGTCGGCGCCGGCGGCGAGCAGGACCTCGACCACCCCGGCGCTGCCTTCCCCGGCGGCTTCGTGCAGCGGCGTCGCACCTGTCTGCGGGTTGCGGCCGCGAAACTCGGCGCCGTGGTCCACCAGCAGCCTGACGATGTCGGGCCGCTCGCGCCAGACGGCTTCGTCGAGCGGTGTCGAGCCGCCCCGGTCGCGCGCCTCAATCGCAGCGCCATGCTCCACAAGCAACTTCGCGACGTCGATGTACCCGCGGCTCGCGGCCACGTGCAACGGCGTGGCCCCCGAGTTGTCCGCCGCATTGACGCCGGCGCCGTGCCGGATCAGCACCTCCGCGGTCTCAGGGTGATTGGTGATCGCGGCGTAGTGCAGCGGCGTGCTCCCGGCCTCCGCGTGCCGCGCATTCACCTTCGCGCCCCGGGCGATCAGCAGTTCCGCGATCCGGGCCGCGCCGGACCACGCGGCATCGTGCAGGGGCGTGCCGCCGAGCGAGTCGCGCGCATTGGGGTCGGCGCCGTGGTCGAGCAGTTCGCGAACCTGCTCCAGGTTGCCGCTCTCGATCGCCAGGCGCAGATCGTCAGCCGGAGCCGCTACGGCCAGCGCAGCGGCCAAAACGAGCAGGACAGGCCGCATAGGCTTCAGCGTAGCACCCGGCGCCCGCCGCTTCCGCTGTTCCAGACAGCGGGTGTGCGACAAGAAAGTGGGGATTCTGTAGAATCAAAGCTCGTAAGAGCGCAAGAAAGTAGCCCATGGCCTGAGCCATGGGGAGTCGCCAGATTCACCAAGCCCCGGCACGGGGCGAAAGATCGCGGCGTCGCCATCTTTCGCCCCCTCCGGGGGCTTTTCCGGACACGCCGCTTTTCCCATGGCTTACGCCATGGGCTACTCTCTGTCGCCCTCCGGGCTGGTGTAGCGTCCTTGCGTACCACTACGCTCAGATACCCGCGTTTTCCTTCGG
>Ga0209777_10001932_pt1 | contig 28453 bp, 30 predicted proteins | sample FrelakmetHBP12HB_FD_187147 | JGI IMG/M metagenome (GOLD analysis project Ga0209777, IMG submission 187147) | Freshwater lake sediment microbial communities from the University of Notre Dame, USA, for methane emissions studies -HBP12 HB (SPAdes)... | ecosystem: Environmental > Aquatic >...
GGCGTTACGCACCAATCGCTTGAGATGGCAGATGCAGGCATACAACAGGCGCTTTCGTTCCCTGGCCTTGACGGACTCATCGTAGAACGTGCTCAACATGTCCAGCACCACAAAGGGGCTGGGAATGGATGGTGTATTTTCCAACAGCGACAGCACCTGGTAGCAGTTGAACGCTCGCGCCACCGTGATTCGGTTCAAAATATCTGGCTTACCGCGCACCGCCCGCGCCACCTTGTAAGCCGCGAACCGGTTCCCGCCATCCAGGATGCGCACCTCCCCAATGCTGCCCAGCTTGGCAATTGCTTCAAGCAGTGTGCCGTTCATGCTGCGCGGGCCAACTAACAAAATCCAGCTTCCAGTTTTGGGTTCGATTGATGTGATCATGCTCACAGGGTAGCATTTGCCGGGATAAAAAAATACCCCCTTATGGGGGTGAGGTAGACCGGTCTTAAGGAGGTGCTACTGTTGGGGGGTGAGAAGATGGTAGGGCCTAGCCCTGTGCACGCGGACCCCAATCGCTGAAATCCCATGAAGCCAGCAGCATCCGCAGCTCATCTTTACTGTGCACATTGAATTTGATTAGTGCTTGTCGCACGTACCCCTTGACCGTATCCGGTGACACTTTCATCTTTGCTGCCATCTGCCGGTTGGTGTAACCCAGCCAGGTCAACGCGGTCACATCTCTTTCGCGCTGTGATAGTGTCTCCCAGCGTTTCTTCAGGTTATCCGAGTTTTGCAACTGCGCCAGCCCCGCCGCCACGAATTCCCTCTGGATTTCTTTCGCCGGCCGGCTTTCCCAATCGGCTCGGTTTACCAGCGCCGTGTGCAGTTCTTCATCCAGCTCAAAATACCGCGGCCCGGATGCGCGTTTCAAATGTAAAAGCTCCAGCAGGTGATTCCAAATAAACATTTCATAAGGATTATATAGAACAATTGTTCTTTAGTCAAGTAAATAACGTGAGGGGGATTCGTTGCAGTAGATTTGCATCCAGATGCCAATGAGAAGGCTTCTGAAGCATTTTGTTCATATCCCTACTTCCATCAACTACACCCTGGAATGCGCAACCAGCGCCCGACCGACTGTCTGTTTGGTGGCTAATCTCTGACTACGCCTGAATAACATGGTTCTTAATAAACGCTTCCAAATCTTGTGCTCTTACCCGTGCCGTTCTTCCCATCCGGATTATAGGTATTTCGCAATCCTGCATCATCCGATACGCCTTCGCCTTAGTGATATTAAGGAAACTCGCGACCTTATTTGCATTTAACAATCTATCTCTTGGAGAAAATGCAGGTAAAGGAGACTGAACAGCGGATGGGGATTTACCAGACAAAACTAGGGCCATGACTTCCACAACAAGATCGGACACTGTTTGCCCAACCTGTTCTCCAATTCTTTTAGCAAGCGACTGAATTATCATTACTTTGTTTTTCTCGATCCCAAGATTGAAAAGATTTAGCTCAACAAGATTTGAACCATGAGGTTTATTACTCACTTCAAGCCTCCACATAAATTTGAGATTGGTCGGGGTGATTATTTTGAAATAAAAATGAATGGCTCCCTTAATTGGGAGCCATTCAAATCTAAAGCGGCAGTGCAATTTGCGATTGCGGAACAACTTTCACCTTCCGTACGTTCCGTCTCACATTTCCATGCCCATTCTGTACCAGCCACTCATCCCATGTCATTTCAGGCCTTACCTCGGGACTAGTTGCCGTTGGTGAACCAAGCGGTGAGGCGGTTATAGTGTTCTGTGCAGCAAAGATGCCCTGCACCTGCTTCAGCCGCACACCCTTGAGCAGCCGGTTCACGGCCCCCTGTAGGATGTTGCCCGCATCATCAGGCACGAGCGCCCCATCAACTTCCTGACCGGTCAGCAGCTGATTGCTCAGCATCTACTCACCGACCAAGTCGAGGATCATTTCTTCGGCGGTATTGGTGTAGGCGGGGAAGCAGATCTCCACCGGTAGCGGGGCGAAGGGCCGCCAGATGCGGCGCATGGCTTGATAAAGAACGTAGAAACTGGCTTCCAGCTCATAGAAGACAGCCGTGGGGAACATCACGAGATTCAACCCGACCTTTACCTGCCATGCATTACTGATCAGCACATCAATCTTTACTGCGTGTTTTTTTATCCAGTCGAAGCGATTATCAGGAGCAACCGTCGGGCGCAGGATTTTTACCGGCAACTCGGCCCGCGTGTCCACGAGATTGCCGGCCTGACCCTGAAAGATATCACCCTGGTGGAGGGCATGGCGCCTGGGTACTTCATGCGCATTATCGGAAAAGGCAACAAGCAGCGCCCAGCCACGCCCAAGCTGGTGGGCAATGCCGCTCGCTATCTGAAGGATTGGCTGGCGGTCCGGGGCGCTTTTCTGCTTTATTTCCTATCGCGGGAACCTGAGAAGGCTGGACCAGAATCTTACCCCAAAAACCCTGCACAGCATTTTGAAGGATCGGGGCGCCCGTTCCGGCCTCCCGCCCACCACGTGGCACGATTTCCGCAGGACCATCCTGAGCGACGTGATTGCCAGGTCCGGCCTCACCTCCGCCCAGCATTTGGCTGGCCACAGTTCGTCCGCCACCACTGCGCGCTACGACCGTCTATGGAGAGAAAACGTGCAGGAGGCCATAAACTACCGGCCGGATGCCCCCTCCCCCACTAGTGCGAGCCCTCTGAAAGGCCACCACAATTGAGTTCGTCTGGCAATCAGGCATAACCCGGGTATTGGATCAATATGGTGAGTATTACTGCCATAACGCCCAAATTAGGATGCGGATGAGATTGATCTGATCGGAATCTGATGGAATCGTCTTCACCGGAGTTGAGGGCGAGTACGCCCTCGCGGGTCAAGCCAGACAGCCAACCTTGATCACCCTGCCTGGGGTAGTCAAGGTGCCAAAGTAGGCAAAGCCAGCACCGGGATCAATGACGGCGTAGTTGAAATAAGCTTCTCCGCTATCCAGGTATAGCGCGCCTTCGAGCATAAAAGTCGAGAGTCTGATCTTGACGACTGCGCCTAGGTCAGACCACATGCCGAAGTAGGCATAGCCCCCGACGGGGTTAATTAATGCAGAAGCGAGTCCGCCTTCATAACTACCCAAGGTGAGTGCGCTGACGCGTGAGAAATCGGACCGCCGATGATGTACAGCTGAAACAACGTACCTTCTGATCGAGTTCAATTGATATTCACAACCCAGGCTGAGTTGCCGTTAACAATGATTAGCTTACGTCCGGTCTGGGTTGTACTAGGTAAATGTGACACGCCGTCAAAGGTCTGCCCAGGGCCAGCATTTACGGTGAAATAATCAGATAACGTTGGTGGCGTGTTTGCTACGCCATCGTCGCCAACCAGGAATGCGTCAAAATATATCTGGGCGTCATAGCCTTTGCTGGCATTGGTGAAGGAATAGTGAATGTTGTCACCGTCAATAGCTGTGATGGTCAGTGTTCCTTCGGGCATCTGAATCGGTGCGCCAATGACGTAGAACGACGAACTATCCATGTCTGTTGGGAATCTGAGGTTGGTTTCTGGATTATCAAAGTCGAGCGTTCCGCAGGGGGTTTTCAGTATGTGGTGGGTCGTTCCTGTCGCTACTTGAATGTACATGATTCCCGCCTTATATCTGAAACCTGGCGGGATATGATGATAGGCGTCTAGGAAGTTCCAGTTATAAATTCGGTATGAATAACCTTCTGCAGTTGTCATAGCCAAGTTATCGAATATGCTGTGCAGATCATTATATTGAGCATTGGATTGAATAGTGGAACTGATTTTGGCATTGACGTTTTCCACAGCTGTATGGCCAGTTAGAGTGACCCATCCTTGCGACTCCTGACTTTCCACTCCAATTAATCTCAGTCTCCAACCGCCACATGTTGACTGGCTTGGGGGTGCTAAGGTTGGCTGGTGTGCTGAGATCGGTGTAGCAATAGGAGAACCGGATAAGCAGGCGATGATTGCCAAACCTAAGATTATTCCAATTAAGACAAGTTGAAATTTTCTACGAGTATCCATAGGTTTTCTCCTTGTTGGATAATAATCATAAGTTTAGAAGACATGGAAAAAAATAAAATGAAAGTAGCCCTTACCCCGGCCATCTACCCTGACCGGCATACCCTTCTGTTACGATGTGCTTCGCGACCCAAGGGGAAAAATGGAGAGAGGCAGGCTGCTAGGGGTGACGAGTTCGCTCGCCGGGGACTCATCCTCAACGCCCCTATGGGGTCCTAGCGGGGATGTTGTTCCGCTGGCACAGCTGATCCCACAGGGACACTGGACGGTAACGGCTAGAAGCTGCCTCAGGCAGGGACAAGAGGCCGAGGTATCAAGACAGGATATATGAAATTGTTACTTCTTTGTAAAGTTTTTGTAAGTTAGAATACCTCCATAAATTGCGGCTACAGCAGCGACTAATTGAACAATGTGGTAGATAAATATCGAAGTATGGTTCTTACTTACGAAATAAGCCGGCATCAGATAATCTGGAGGTATGTTGGAGATTTGCGATGTTGCGAAAAAAAACAAAAGCACACCACCGATTAAAAGCACAATAAAAAATGTTTTCTTATTCATCCCAAATATTTTGTCATTCATATCTTCTTCCTCCTCCTTGGTATTCTTGACAACTGACCGAAAGAATATTATACGAGCATGTCAATTGTAACATTTCTGACAATTATAAAATTGGTGATTCCAAGTCGAATTCCCTTTTTCTGCTACCGAATGGTTCATAAGCACTTAGCTAATCACACAAAATCATGCTTCTCGAGATCAAGGGAAAAGGTGTTACAGCAGGAATGGAAAAGAGGAAGGCTCCGCAGTTAAGGAATATTGGGAGGTTGTTGAACGTAATAAGGACCTGGCGCGATAGAATCGTATTCTGATATAGTGAAACTATCATTTAGATATTCTATTGTAAGTTCAGTTTGTACAGCTTTACCATAACCGCCGTTTTCTTCAAAGGCAATAAACTTGGTTTGATCATTACCAATCCAACTTACAAAAAGGACAACATGCCCAATGTCACCTTTCTTCTTATTATTGATAATATCACCAGGTTGAATACTTCCAAGAGATATATCTGGAAATGTGTTTCCAAGTGAAATTGTGTCTGGAGAAATAGGATTGCCATTAGAATCACGCAAGTCCCATGCATAAGATACAAAACCAGAACAATCACGGCGATAGCCAGTTTCTGGATCGTTTGTAGCAAGATAGGGTACCCTCAACCCAACCCAAATTGCCGCGCGAGCTACTATTTCAGTTCGAATCCGCACTTCATTTGGATCAAGGCCTTGTTGATATAAATATTCTTCTACATCATGGATTATTGGAAGATCTACTTGTTGGATTAATTGTTCAGCTTCTGGAATAATTTTTGCACAACCAGAAGTAAAGATTATCATAAGAGACATTACGACAATCATACTTCTCTTGGCCATTTTGGCCTCCAGATATATTGAAAAAATAAAAAAGGCTATTTTACTTTAGTAAATTGTTCTGCAATACCAGAAAATGTCAGTGTTAGTGTATTGCCGGATACAGAATATTCATATATCTGTGCACCACCAATACCAAACAGACCAGAGATATTTATTTTTAGGTTCTTTGCATCCAGGACTGTATAACTACCGGTTAATGACATTCCGAGGGTCGTCATCGAGACAGTTCCGTCCTTAAAGAATTCCAAAGTCTCACCAGATTGCTGATCCTGCCATTTGCCAACCAAATTTTGCTTGGGGCTGCAAGCCGATATCAATAGCAGAAAAATTGCAATTATGAAAATGATCGTAAGAACTCTTATCTTATTTTTCATGGCGAATTCTCCTTTTCAACTAATGATTTATGATTTTATTAACAGTGATTTTGATAATGATGCATTTGCTTGATAGGTAAATATATTCCCTTTGATTTTCTAGATGAGTGAATTTTATTTGCCTTATATTACCTGACTACAATAAAGCAGACGGTATCTAGGGAGCGGAAAGGGCACAACGTATACCAATAGCGTAAACCCAGTAGGTCCCACCCCGTATGGCTGTACGAATTTGCGCCTCAGGACTTTGCCAATAACCTCCGCGAATGAGTTGAAATCCACGGATAGGGTCTGCTGTAGGACCTTGTGGGTTTTTCTGCGGTGATGGGCTATATGGACCGAACCAGTCCGAGACCCACTCGGATACATTGCCTGCCATATCCAGGACACCATAGGGGCTGGCGCCGGAGGGGTAGCTGCCCACTTTGCTTGTGTCCCCCACGCAAGTGGAATAATTCGCCAACGAGCAGGTTGGCATCGTGTCGCCCCAGGGATAGGTGCGCTTATCCGTGCCACGCGCCGCCTTCTCCCATTCGGCCTCAGTCGGCAAGCGGGCTCCAGTCCACTTGCAATAGGCCTCAGCCAGGCTGCCGTCTGTGATATCGACCACCGGATAATCCGCGTATTGAGGGTCGTCGTAATAACTGCTGCGAGTTGCGGATGAAGTATATAGCAGGGGTTGACATGCCCCGCTCTGAACGCATAATGCGAACATGGCATTGGTAACTTCTGTTTTGTATATCCAGAAGGCATCTACATATACCGTATGTTGGGGTTTCTCATCAGAGAAACTTGAATTTGGGTTCTGTTGTTCCAATTGCTTTATCTCATCATCTGTTGATCCCATGGTGAAGTTCCCTGCGGGCACATAGACCATTACCATACCATCTTTTGGCGAGGTCTTAGTCGAACCAATACCCAGGTGAGATATAAAGGGAAGACCGCATCCCAGGATGGCGAAAGATATCATTGCTAGCGGGAAGAGCAGAAGTTTCGATTTCATAAGGGACCTCCTAAGAATCTCAACTTTAATTAATTTCCAGACCAGAGGCTTGGCAATCTAATTAGGTAATCAGTCTTAAGCTAGCAGCTCGACAGCTTATCGGTAGATTTTTGGGCCGATTGGATGATTACGGTGTAGCATTTATTAGGAAAAATTTAATGGTGCCACAAAAACAACTCTATCTGCGCAAAGCCTAAAATAGATGTATAAAGTACGTTTTATAAAGGATTATCTGCCGATACTTATTCTGTCTCAGGAGTTTTAGCAGGTTTCTTCTTTGACATCACCATCTCTGCCACTAAAGTTCCTATGCCTAAAAATACACCGATGAAGGAAACAAAGAGGCCGAAGATAGTTATCCAGAAGCCGTATTCTACTCGATAAAAACCGCCGAACCCAAAACTATTGGGGTCGTTTCGCGCAGATTGCATGTTTGTGAAAAACAGACATGATGGTAGACATGCACATGCTGTCATTATAGCAATCAGCACTATGCCTATAGTTTTAGCAAGGGATGATATCTTTTTCCACAAAGAAGCAGGGATGGTTAGGATGGCTACGCCAATCATGCCGATCGCCAGAAAGGGAATAAGTCCTAACAGTGTGCCATTTGCATTCTCAAGTTCGCCCGAAGCACTTTTAGTGACTATATCTAAGCCAGATAATTGATAGCCACTACACGAGGCCCATGGAAGAACGAAGCCAAATAAAACAAACAGATTTCCTATGATACTAATTGCACTACCAGCTATTGGACCACCCTTTCCAAGGATAGTTTTCTTATTTATGGACTTGGTCCCTAAAGCGTTATTTTCTGACAACCCTCTCCTCCTAAACAATGCAGGTATTATATGATGCTGGATTTGTTAGCCAAACTTAAACTAACCAAAGATTCAGCTGCCATTTGGAGACTCGACAGAGCATAGAACTTGCCTAATGAAAAATAGGAATTTTCCATCTAGCATCCATAATATCTGATATCTCACTGGCATCAACAGTTACTTCGGAAATTAACTTGTTGCCAAGATCTACTACGATGGGCAACTTATAGCCACTCGATCCAGGCCCGCACATATCTGAAAAATCTAATGTATCGCCTGATTTAACTTCAATATTGACATTATCGCACCAAAACGATTCGCTATAGAACCCCAATATCTTAAGGGAATTACCAAGATTAGTTTGTGCTTTAAAATTCGAGTGTCCAAAGGCAAGAACTATATCATGAGGGGAGATATTCCTATATTTCCATGCTGTATATAGCTGACCATAATTATCATCTCGCTGAGGATGTAAAACTATTTCAGTAAGAGTCAGTTCTGACCCACCTTGCCGCCACGGTTGTCCAACATCAAGAATTGAACCCGCAGGCGTATCACTTATCTTTGTGGATGTAGGAGCAATAACGACAACAGGTTCAGGTGTATTTGTTTGGTTTGGAGTGTTCGTGGCCTCAGCTTCAGGCGCATTTGTCGGGTTTTGAGCATTTCCAATTGCAGGTTGAGGCGAATATGTAGGGTATGGAGTATAAGTAGGATAGGGAGTGGCTGACGACATAAGGCCACATGCTTGAAATGTAAAAGCTAATATTACTACTGTAAAAAGCAGGATTTTCTTTTTCATAGAAGCCCTCCTTAAAATATGGACTATTTAAATTCTTAAAAGATGACTTTGCTTGCCAACCAGATACTCTTTCATCATTTGGCGACTTAACTAACTCGACAATGTTAGATTAGGAAAAGCGTATTGTTCTCTTCGGGTTCTCCGACCCGAAAAGACCTATAGCATCCATTTGAAGAGCTGTAAAAGTTGTTGTAAACAAATAACCTATGCGAAAATGTAATATTGTCAAGCTAATTATAAGTAGATTTATGGGCCGTGTAGATGATTACAGTGTAGCAAATATTAGGAAAAAATACAATAGGATCCATAAAAAACAATGCTATATTCGGAAAGCCCAAAGTAAATGGTAAATGACTCAATGAAAGAAAACCCTATTCGATTATCCTCCTGGTATGATGTGCCTTCAGATTCTTTTAGCGTCGAAGCAGCCATGCTGAGTGACTCATGTCACTAACACAACCGATTGTCACACCATCACCCTAATAAATTAACCAATTTCTTTCCAGTTATTCTTCTTGGGAGTTGAATTTTTAGCTGGTGTAGCAGGTGCAATCGGATTCGGATTCAAGGTATTTGATCCCAATCCGGTTGGATTAGCATGTGGAACCGTATTCGGAAGGGGAGGCGGAACAGAGGGGGCTGAAGCAATCGGGTTGCTTGGATTTACTTGCAAGCTTGGTATAGTGACTGGACTGATTTGCGTTGACATTTGTCGAAGAGCGAAGAAACCCACACCTGCCAAAATCAGGAAACCCAACCATTCCCCGTAATAACCCACTTCTAGAGTAACCACTACTGATGCGGGCGTGTAGGTAAAAAGGTTTGCTGCAACGATGATCATTCCGATGACCCCGGTCACACCACAAGCCATCGCGATGATCGCGCCGGAGCGTTTCCCATTCAGGCAAACAAAGCCGGTTAACCCAAGCAGAAGGATCAGGAAAATGACCGGAAGCGCCTGGATCTGGCTGAGATATCCGTGCCCGTAATTTCCTGTGCTCAGTTGCCATCAACTGATATCCAAGGAAAATCCATATGAGATCACTACCCAGGGCAATAAGAAGCCCAGCACGGCCAAAGCAGCTCCGCTGGCAGCCCATTTCAGAACGGCTTTGGTCTTCTGTCCGCTTTCCACAAGTATGGCTTGCGTTGGTAAATAGGGACGGGAGGCTTGCGCTGGAACAGGAGGATTGGGATTGACCGCCTTTTGCGTTTGCACCGGTGCCAATGGTTTTCCACAATTCCCACAAAATTTCCTCTCTCGGTTATTTTGTGAGCCGCAATACGCACAAAACATGAATGCCTCCTTTGGTGTTCTTTCAAGCAGGATGAAGGATATTTATCTTCCCGGGCTGAGCTGGTAAATGCTATTCTTGCTTGAACCAGGTGTATTTTTGCTGGATCAATGAGCGATTTGATCGATCGTCAGTTTTAAATAATTCGGCTTGCCTGAACCGTATATCTCCAAATAAATGGCGGATGGCAATTGATCGGGAGAATATAATGCGTTCCCAATCACACATTGATTCTCGCCAGATTGGGAAGGTCCTAAAGAAAATGCGCAGTTATATTGAGTCCAAAATATCCCGTTGGAATCCACCACGGCAACGGGAAAATTGACATCGTGTGAGGCTGTTGTGTCACTGTTTGTAGCCGAAACGGTTACTGAAAAAGAAATGCCATTTTCATACTTGGTCAAAGACGGTTTGGAGACCTCAACTGATAGATAATGATCAATCTGGGTGGAGAAGGGCAGTTGGGTTATAAAATTACCTTGAACCGCCGGCCGAGCAGCAATCTGTCCTTCAGCAGGAACGTTAATTTGTTGGTTGGTTGGAGTATAGACGATATAATTCGCAGTCTTTGCCTCGGGGATCATAAAATAAAACACCCGTTTAATTAATGAAATGCTGCCCCAGGATTCAAAGAATCTTCCTGCCACAGCCACTCCTGGGAATATTGGCGAAACATTTTCATAACCATATTCCGGAGTTTCCAGATCCGCTGGGTACTTCACATTGCTCGAAGTCATCACATACAAATTTCCCTGCTGATAAGGAGCCAATTGGCTGAAGTCGGCAGTCCCACCCATGGGCAAATCAAAATAATTGATATCTCCGCCGGCGATCATCCAATTTTGGTCAGCCTGGATCCACATCGAACAGGCATAACCCTTCCAGCCAGGTGAAATACGCGTGGCGAAAGTTCCAATGCCGATCATTACTTCATCTTGAATGCGGGTACAAGTATCGATCCCGATAGTAAATGCTTGGCCGGAACTGGTCTGGGTCGGCGGCTGGGTCGTGGGAGCTTGGGCGGTGGATGCAGAAAAGGTTCCTAATCCATTCTTGGGGGTTTGGGTAATTAACCATTCATATGGATTTGTGAACCCATTTGTATCTTGAATTGGTGCTGTTTTCGGGCAGACCATCCGTCCAAGGGGAGCGGGAGGGCTTTTGGGACCTCCGGGTTGGATCGGGTAGATGCCTAAATGGAGATGAGTTCCGGTGGGGTAAGGACCTATCAAACCCAACAGATCATGACCGTGGACTGTTTTAGATTCACCTGTGAGGAACTTGTTATTGGGGTCGTCTTTGATATGACCGTAGACTGCCACGAAGTGGCTGCCATCCACCAATTGATGATCAACGAGGATTGCGACGTTCCCGATACCCCAACCGGCAGGATCACCACCTGCTTCAACAGTAGCCTTCGTTTTAGAATCATCGAGATTATTGCGACTGATCCTTATTACCGTTCCGTCTGCGATGGCATAAACCCTATCGTTTACAGCTCCGAGGATATCCATCCCAATATGGTAATAATCAATCTTGTTAATGGTCTGATAGTTCTTATCCTTTACCCAGGAACAATTGGCTGCCAGCCAGTTATTATATGCTTTAGGGTCGCCAATATCGGTGGGCCAATAGAACCCCGTGGACGATTGAATGCTGGAATTGGTCGCCGCTACCGGTGCTGTCGGGCTGCTCCCCGGGTTGGCTGGCGGAGTATTACCTGGTGTAGCCACAACAAATATGGGAGAGCCAACACAACTCGCCATGAATATACAAACTATAACCAAAATTAAAATGTTTTTCATTCTACTCTCTTTTTTGAATAAATGTATTTGTATACGTTGTTACCAAATAAGTCCCACTTCCCATCGAGACATACTCCCCATAAGGAAAGCACCCTCATTGGGCTCCCATCCTTGGGACCGTATAGCCGTGCGGAATCTCTCCGCAAGGGTAGATTCTTTAGGATAGTGGGGCTGGGGATGAGGTTCATATATTGGCCTCGCTTTGCTCTTGCTTCACCAACCTAGCCATTCCTTGCAGTTCTTCAACCCCAGGCATTTTATATATTCCCAAGCTACATGAAGATCATTATAGTTAAGTTTATTTCTCTTTTTTACTAATGAGAACATTCAAACAGCTAATTCGTAAAATTGACTATTCTCCATTCGCTTATTTCATAGTTGCCCAATTCATCAATAGCCCAAATACGCCATCTATGAGGTTGCATTCCCTGCCCAAAAGGTATAGGTGTTATTTTTACTGTATCTCCAGACAGATCATTCGGCATGACCGATATGAATTCACTCGGAAACCAAGCAAGATTAGCTGTGTCCTGGGGTTGGTATTCAATTAAATAGACAGCAGTTTGGGTACCTGAAGTTTTCCATTCCAGAGTCGTGTCGGCTTTTTGGTAACTGGTTGTATCTTTCCATCTCGGTAAAGACGCTTGGTCAAGAGGCGCTAATAGTACAGGTTTGACAAGCGATTCTCTTCCTTGAGTGTAAGATTTCAAGTCCACTTTTTGATACAAATCCTTTGTGATGGCATTGTCCAAGCTAATCAACAGCAGTTTCCATGAAGAGGTACCCTTGCTGATTACTTGAAGTAACCTTGAATGCCCCAGGTATTTATCTGATTCAACGGTTGTCAGAGATTCCACGAAAGCCAGGTGCTCGTTCCCCCATACACTGCAAATATTAGGCGGATTATCAACCTTGATTCCAGCATCAAGAAAAAACAATGGATCGAGGGAGAATTGCCCATCCGAAAAGGTAGATAATGATTTATTATCCCTATTGAAATATGCGAGCGTAACATTAGTTGAAAAATCTTTTATTTCTGTTGCTATGCTTGCATCCAGCTCATTCAGATTCCCGGTGAATCCAGGATCACAATCTTTACCTATCATTAGCGCCAATTTCCTGGCTTCTTGATAATTTTGAGATGTAGATATCAAATGAGGATTCATTCCGTTGTATACTAAAGAATTGAATGAATTATCTACCGTGACAAGACCATCATAACCTATACCCTTGAAGGTACCCAGGTTAGTGGTTGTCCCTTCGAATATTCCAAAATTATCAGCTAGGAGAATTTCAGGTTGCGTACCATTTTGCTTTGCCTTTAAAAACACCTGGTCAAAACCTTTTGCAGGAAAAGTATCCATCGTAAATTTATATCCTAACGATGCTGCAACATTTTGAAGATCTTGGGGTATTACATTCTCTGGAGTATTCTCATCGTAAGGTGAACCAACCTTCCATATATGTATTATTCTATTTGGTGGTACAGTTTCAGTCGGTAATGGTATGGTCGGAGTAGGCGAGGGGGTTTCTGTAGGTGGAAATGTGTTGGTAGGTAAGGATATGATAACTGGCAGGGTGGTATTCGTTGGATTGTTACTCGGAGAAGGTGCAGTTGGCTTTCTTGGAAGCATGACTCCTAGGATCCCAAGTATTGCTACCACAAGAATGATTAAGGGTATGACCCAAGATCGAGTTTGGACAGGTTTGGACTGTCTAGCAGATTTACCAGTTTGCACGACTTCAATTTCTTCGCTCCGATCCGGGCCAACTGCCTTCTCGTCTTTCATCGTTAACTCCACAGGCTCCACCTCCTCGGTCACTTCATTGATACTGGGATTGTCTCTTTCCTCCGTAAGTTTATCTGCATCGGTTTCGACTTCCGGGAACATCATGGGACGTACCTCGCCTGCGATCTCCTCCGGTGCAAGGGCGGGTGCTCTTGGACCAGGTGTTCCTTGCGCAGCCAGCTCATTGGTCGCCGGCCGGGGTTCTTCTGGTTGGGTTTCACGTTTCTGTTCCTGTCCAATTGCCGCCTGCGCCCTGCTTAATGGCAGCACCACCAGCCACTCACCAAATGTCGGGCAATCTGCCAGCGAATCGCTTCGCCAGGCACGATCAAAGAGATTGGCCACACCATCTCCCCAGTGATTGCGGAGGGAAGTATTTAAAGAGTGGTAACGCACGCATTCCTGCTGCATCTCTCCGGGCTCGAAGTAGCTTTCACCCCAAGAAGCCTGGCATACCTGTTTATCACACCATCCGAGCATCTCTGCCAACAGCACAGCCCCGGCGAAGCGGTCAGCCTCGGGTCTCCATAATCTTCCACCGCTCTTTTGGTGAGTATAACCCGCCGAACCGTTGGAAATCGACTGTGGCTGGATCATTCCGGGTGCATAAAAACCCTCCAGGTCAATCAGGGCAATACCTACTCCGCCAGCCAGGACCGGTAGCATCACGTTGGGACCCGATATATCGCAGTGAGCCAGGCCGCGTTCTTCCATACCTACCAGAATTTCAGCCAAAGCACGTGACAAGGAAAGAGATTGCTGCTCCAGAAAAGTTTTTTTCTGAAGGAGGATTTCCAGCCATGTGGGGCCATCCAGCCAAGGCATCAGCACTGCGTAGGTCAGATCTGGATACTGGCGCAACAGGTCGGCTTCACGGGAAGGACTCAATACGCTGCGGCGCGCCGCCTGCAAGCCGGGCAGGTCGGCGTAGGCAGATAGTTTCTCCGCCTGAGAGACGAGATAGGGCAGTCGAAAGCGCGGCTTGAAGACCTTGAGGGCTTGATCTGCACTGCGATTGGATGGCAACAAACGATATACAATCCCTGTCCGACCTTCCTGTCCATAGGGCATACCGGGGGCAGAGGGATGTTCAGCGATGGTGTACCGTTCATCATTGAAAAACAGTTCAGCATTGGGATCGGGATTAAAGGACATGAATTACCTCGTTTTACTTACATTTCACCTTATAACAGCATAAGATCGTTTGATTATTTCATATTCTGAATTATCAATCAGGTTTGTACATCCTTCTACCAACCCCTAAGAAATCCTGCTGGATCTAATGGATGATTTGATCCATTGTAAGTTTGAAAAAATAAGGCTTACTAACACCATCGATCCCTAAATAAATTGCGGTTGGTAATTTATCGGCAGAATAGGGTGCAGAGGCAACATTGCATTGATTTTCGCCGGTTTGAGATGGTCCTAAAGAAATCGAACATGAATAATTACCCCAAGATTCACCGTTAGAATCTACAACATTAACTGGAAAATCGAGAGTGTGAGTAGCTGTTGTGTCACTATTGGTGGCTGAAATGGTTATCGAGAAGGACACTACATTTTCATTTTGGGTGAAAGTTGGTTTAGAAACCTCAACCGTAGTGAACTGATCAAGCGGGATTGAGAACGGTAATTGAGTCATAAAATCGTTTTGAGGTGCAGGTAGAGTAGCTACTTGTCCATCAGGAGGAATATCGATGTGTTGGTTATCTTGAGTATAAACAATATATTCCGCAGTCATTGCCTCGGGGATCAAAAAATCGAATTCTTGTCTATTTAATGAATAACTGTCATTGAACATATCATAAAAAACAAAGCCTATAACTGCAACTCCTGGAAATATTTGCGCATCGTGGGCAAAGCCATAGGACGGCTTTATTAAAGCCACAGGATACTTCACATTGCTAGAAGTCATCACAAAAAAACTCCCCTGCTGATAAGGAGCTAATTGACTCAAGTCTGCAACTCCGTCCAGGGGCAAATCAAGATTATCCATCCTTCCGTCAGAATTGACCCAAATTTTATTGGCCTGGATCCACATCGAACATCCATAACCTTTCCAGCCTGATGTAATACTCGTTCCGAAAGTTCCTACGCCAACAATTTGGTTTACTTGAATACGAGTACAAGTATCGATTCCAATGGTAAATGCTTGACCCGTGTTACCCTGAGTAGTGTTGGTGTTGTCTTGTCTCGTATTGTTATTGCCCTGATTGGTATTGGCATTATTCTAATTGGTGTTGTTTTCCGGATTGACCGGTTGAGGTGAACTGGTAGATTCCGGCATGGGTATGTTACCCGGTGTAGCTACCACAAATATGGGAGAACCAACGCAACCCACCAAAAAGACACATGCCAAAGCCCCAATCAATATCTTGTCCATTTCACTCTCCTGTTTCCTGATCGTATGTTGTTGTTAAGATTTGATAACAATTGGTATTGTTTTTCCTTGTTCAATTTTTAATTGTATTTCTTCCTCACAGCATTAATCCCTTTGATCTTGATGGACGGATTCCAGGATATCCTGAATTGACAATGTAATCGAGGACAAAAGGTAGGGCCATTATGGGCAGCTGACTACACCCTCGCACTTTGAGAAACTTTTCATCACTCCAGGAGATGCGTAAATAGGGTCATAGATTCTAATATAGCCACAATATTGGCTTCCAGACGTACATAGTTTATTGCCAGGTGTACCTATCGTACTGCCAGGCGTACATAACTTACCGAAAGAGTCTGCATCTAACTCTGACCACAGGTCAATGACTTGCCCTGATCCCGAAATAGTAAGAGTCCCCACCCATGCTCCGGTACTTGTATGAGAATCGACAACCCCACAGATCGAGTTTTCTGGTGTATTCGTTACAAGTGAAGTCCAGTTAAAGGAAACTTGAGCACCATTGTTGTTGACAAAATAGTTGGCAATGTAATCCGTGGCGCTCTGGATCACGCTGAGCGCGCCACCGATCTGATTAAGACCTTCCACGCTCCAGGTTGGCGCCGGTCCGAAGTTACAATCATCCGTAGCGGTAAGGAAGCGCTGCACCGCAGCACTGTCGTGCATGAAATGGCTGATGCTTTCTGCCGCCGCCGCGCCGTCGTTGTTTAGCAGTGACTCAACCGCGCTTGCAAAATCGGAGACATCCGATAGACGCTCTGTGACACAGGCAACCTGGTCGCTTTGGATCCCCAATTGGTTCAGGCCCGGCAGCATGGTAATGATCATGTGAATGACGAGATACCAGGCTGCCTTCTGGGTCAATTGGGCCTTAACAACCAGAGGTGATGGGTCGGAAGTGGAGGCGGTAAACTTCACATCGTCCCCCGGCGCGAGTACCGCTGCTGCGGGATAGCTAGAGCCGCCCGAGATGGGCGCTATTTCATAATAAAAGCTGCGGGGATTAATTATGCGCAGAACCGGGTGTTGAGCATCATCCTGTTCCACACAGCCCTGAATAAGGTTGAGGGCCTGGCTCGAGTCTACCTGGACATAATTGCCGGTCTGCGGGCAACTGGCTGTCAGCAACTGGACAGCCTGGATCCAATTGACGATACTGGCCTGCTCCACTTTGTTAAGCACGGCGATCCAGGCTCCCCAATTCCAAGTGGTTGGTCTCCACCATGAGGCGTGGGGTATGTCAAGAATTACTACATTGCGGGTGGTGTCCACCTGCCCGCCGGCAAACACCCATTGATTGGTCGTCTTATCAAAATAGGAAAGGAATACCTGGCTTGGCGAGGCTCCATTTGGGAGGAGCCGGGGGTCAAAGGGAATTTCAAGGGTGGCAGGCTTTGCCAATGTGGCGCTTCCCAGGTCGATAGCATAGGTATCGCCGACGGCAGTCATTTCTGGCGGGGCAGCTGGTAGGTTCCCGGAGGATGTTTTGCTTATGGTTACCTGCGTATCCTGTTGCAGGCCGCCAGCGGGGATCTTCAAGACTGTCTGGTCAGGTAGCGTGAGCTGGCCACCAGCTGAGGCGGATATCATCACGGATGCTTCCGTACTTGTGGATGGCTGCAAAGTGGGTGCTGGTTGAGATGCACTGGTTGATTCTGGAAGGGGTATATTTCCCGGTGTGGTTACCACAAAAATGGGGGAACCAACACAGCCCACCAAAAATACACAGGCCAAAATTCCAAACAAAATTTTTTTCATTCCGCTCTTCTTTTCTGTGGCCAAGGATGATCAGTAAAGTTCAAAACCCGGATGAAAAATTAACCCAACCAACCTACGCATCTGCATAAGATCTATCAACCGATTTCCTTCCAATTATTCTTCTTTGAGGCCGGTTTTGCAGGTGCAGCTGCCTGTGGCGGCGTGGGTACGGGTGGATTCGGGTCCAAGTAATTTGATCCCAATCCGGTTGGATTTGCCGGTGGAACCGCTTTCGGAATGGGCGGCGGAGACGGGCGAGTGGATGCTGCGGGGGGATAGTAATTTCCCTGCAGGCTTGGTTGGGCGATCAATCTGCCTTGCATGGACATTTGTGTCAAGGCAGATATGCCCACACCTGCCAAAACCAGGAAACCCAACCATTCTCCGAAATACCCTACTGAAAGAGTTACCATAACGGAGGAAGGAGTGTAGATAAAAAGGTTGGCTGAAACGATGATCATTCCGAGGATGCCAGCCAGGCCAGAGACCAGGGCGGTGACCGCGCCGGAGTGTTTCCCATTCAAGCAAAGAAAGCCAAGCAACCCAAGCAGCAGGATTATGAAAATGGCTGTAAGCGCTTGAATCTGGCCGAGATATCCGCTGCCATAATTTCCGGTACTCAATTGCCACCCACTAACAGGCAGGGAAAACCCGGAGGAGATCATTTCCCAGGGCAGGAAAAAACACAATACGGCCAGGCCGGCTCCGATGGAAGCCCATTTTAGGCCGGCCCCGGTTTTCCGGGCGCTTTTCACGGGCAGGACTGGCGCGGAAGCATGCGTCTGATAGGGTTTTCCAGGAACAGAAGGATGGGGACCAACCGAATTTTGGATTTGCTGCTCCGGCGGCAATGATTTTCCACAGTTCCCGCAAAATTTTCTCCCAGCATTATTTTGAGAGCCACAATATGGGCAGAACATAATTACCTCCATTGATCTTTCTGTTGGTTGAATAAAAAATGTGCCGCCTTTTGTTTTTCCATTATCATTTCACCATACTTCAATTAATACAATAATGCTACCTGATTCATCTGACAGATCGTTATCATTGATCTGCAAATATAAGGTTGCCGAATAATTGGACAAGAATTGATAACTTTCTCCATCGATTAAAAACGGCGCTGTGTTAGATCCTATCTTCGCAACCAGCGCGTTGAAACCGGCTTGTGGAACATAATATCCACCAGAGCCAGGATCGTAAGGATAACTATCAGCACCTGGCCAGGGCGCCCATGTGCCAGATACATAGGTAATTCTTACATTTTGTCCTTTTTGTATTGTTACTCCAAAAGACTGCCAACTTTTTGTAGCAAGGACTTCTACTTGTTTACATACAGGCAAGGAATTGCAATTGATCTGAGTCTGAAGCGGGGTAGTTGTTGGTAAGATTATAGGTACGGGTGGCTCAGTTGCAGCAGGGATGACAACTGGAAGTGCCGCAGGTTGTGTGATTGTTGGGATAGGTTGATTGGGTGATGAAGGTGCCAGGAACTGGGGCAGGGCACCAAGGGCGCACAGTGCTCCAACCAATCCTGCAATTCCTACCAAAACTATTCCAACGATTGCCCAAGCCGGCAGTCTACGTTTCCGTTGGATGGGAGGCTTTGGGTGGTGGTGGATGATTGGCTTTTCAGGCGTCTCTTCAGATTCTGGCAGCTCAGACGAGGCCACATTCTCTGCCTTCGCCTTATTGCCGAGTCTGCTACTCTCCCCCAGCGTTTTTTCTGCTTCGATTTTGACTTCCGTAAACGGCATGGCACGCCACTTGCCGACCGCCTGCTCCTTCACTGAGGCAGTTACTTCGGGATGAGGAGTTTGGTGCACAATAGGTGTGCTTGTCACCGGCTGGCGTTCGGCTGGTAGGGTTTCGATCTTTTGTACCTGTTCGCCTGCAACCTGCGCACTGCTCAAGGGCAACATCACTAGCCACTCGCCGAAGGTCGGGCAATCGGCGAGTGAGTCGCTTCTCCAGGCTCTCGCAAAGAGATCGGCAATGCCGTCTCCCCAGTGATGGCGCAGGGAAGTATCCAAGGTGTGATAGCGAGCGCCTTCCTGTAGTATTTCATCGGGCGCGAAATAGCTTTCGCCCCAGGCTGCCAGACAGACCTGCTGGTCGCACCAGCCGAGCATTTCAGCCAACAGTACGGCCCCGGCGAAGCGATCGGCATTGGTTCCCCACAATCCACCCGTGGCCTTCTGGTGAGTATAACCCGCCGAACCGCTGGGAAGCATTTGTGGCTGGAGCATGCCGGGAGCATAGAAGCCTTCCAGGTCAATCAGGGCAATGCCTGCTCCGCCAACCAGAGCTGGTAGAAGCACATTTGGGCCCGAAAGGTCACAGTGAGCCAGACCGCGCTCTTCCATACCTACCAGAATTTCAGTCAAAGCACGATACAACGAAAGAGATTGCTCCACCAGAAGAGGTTTTTTCTGAAGGAGGATTTCCAACCATGTGGGGCCATCCAGCCAGGGCATCAGCACTGCGTAGGTCAGATCTGGATACTGGCGAAGCAGGTCGGCTTCACGGGAAGGACTCAACACGCTGCGGCGCGCCGCCTGTAAACCTGGCAGGCCGGCATAGGCAGATAGTTTCTCCGCTTGAGAGACGAGATAGGGCAGGCGGAAACGCGGCTTGAAGACCTTGAGGGCATGATCCTCACTGAGATCTGAGGACGACAAACGATATACAATCCCTGTCCGACCCTCTTGTCCATAGGGCATACCGGAGGCCGAGGGATGTTCAGCGACGAAATATCGCGAATTATTGATAGTCAGTTCGTCTTTGGGGTTGGGATGAAATGACATGAATTCCCTCGATTCGATGGTAATCAGCCTGTGATTGCTGGGATCTTTCAGACTTCGGATTGCCCATCAAGCAAGGTGATCATTGATGATTGGAACGAGAACTAACACTTAGATCGCATTATCGATAATTGTGGCATCGGTCTGCGCTGTTCCATAATTTAGATTTAACCGCGCTGACATCCCAGGCCATGCAGCATCCGCGCCCACTTCTTCCAGCGCCTTATCAAACGCTCGTAAGAATTAGCTTGAATTGGAAATCCAATCAACCGACTTGAACAGATTGTTTGGCGATCGAAATGTATCACCCAGCAATAACGAAACGCTTTAGAAAAGCCAAGTGCCGGATCAGGATGTCAGTTCAGGAACTCCTTCTTTGAATGGGTAGATCATACTTTCGTAGAACCGGACATGACCAGGCCCATGGCCACCAATTCCGGAGTCATGCCAGGCAGCATCATGACCGCGTTGGGATTAAGATGGTAATTGGACTCGGCCATCATGATTTGATAAGAGGCCGGCAGGGGAGAAGAAATACTGCGCAAGGTCTCGCCATATTGATCTGTCATGGGCGTGGAAGCGGAAATTCCCTCCCAGGTTTGTACATCCTGGATGGGTTCTGTAATTCTGTCCGAGATAAAAATGTTTTCAATCAGCACGTTCCCATCCGGCACGCTCATCTGCATGATGCGCTGAGCCACCTCAATGGGACTATTACCGGTGAACTCGCCATCGGTGATATGGCATACCAGTGGAGAGGGGCAGTTTTGCAAATTGGGCAGTTCAGCCTTCAGGAGCTTTTCGGCTGCCAGGAAGGCACGGGCAGTATCCGTGGAACTCTGCGTGCTTAATTCCGGGAGATTGCCAAGGGAAGCAACTTCCTGAATGGTTTTTACTCCGTCCAGAATATCCCAGACTTTATCGCTGTAGGCATACATGGCCACGCGGTAGCGTGGAGATACTGTTTTCCCTTTCGTAGAGCGGAAGACCATCTGGCGCACCGTACTTATCAAGGCTTCAAAAACCACATCTATGCGGCGTTTGCCGGCCATATTATTGCTCATAGATCCACTTACATCGAGCAAATACAGGATCAGGGCAGGGGTGGTACTGGTTGCTACATTCTCGTAAGGCATATTGGGCTCCTTTATTAACCGATTTCTTTCCAGGTATTCTTCTTGGGGGTTGAATCTGCGGCTGGTGTCGCAGGTGCACTTGGGTTCGGGTTATTCGAACCCGATCCGGTTTGGTTGGCAGGCGGAACGGTATTCACAACCGGCGGTGGAGTTGGAGAGACGTGAACAATCGGGGGTCTGATATTTCCTTGTTGGATGGATGGGGTAACAGGACTGCTTTGAGATGACATTTGTCTAAAAGCGTAGAATCCCACCCCGGCCATTATCAAGAATCCCAACCATTCCCCATAATAGCCCACTTGATAACTGACCTGAATAACATACATAGAATATGAAGATGTTTGGGAACCCATATTTGCGGCAACAATAATCATTCCGATCACCCCGGCCACACCGCTGGCCATTGCGGCGATGGCGCCGGAACGTTTCCCATTCAGGCACACAAAGCCAATCAATCCAAGCAGCAAGATCAGGAAAATGGCCGGTTGAGCCGAATTCTGTTGTTGATATCCGTTTCCAAAGTTTCCGGTGCTCATTTGCCATCCACTGGCTTGTACAGCCATTCCAGAACAGGAGACCATCACCCAGGGTAGGAAAAAGCACAGGACGGCCAAGGTGGCTCCGATAGAAGCCCATTTTGGACCGACCTTTGTCTGGCTGCCAGTGGTTTGTATGGTTCGTGGGAGTACGAAGGATTGAGGTGGAACAGGCGGATTTGGATTGACCGCTTTTTGCGATTCAACCGGCACCAATGGTTTTCCACAATTCCCACAAAATTTTGTCCCCTCGCTGTTTTGTGCGCCACAATATGTGCAATACATGTTTACCTCCTTTGATCTTTCTTAATTAATATCCAGTCAGCATTAAACCAATATCCAATTTTACTGTACAAAGGCTATTGCGGGGTTGGAAGGACGCCCTCCTTTCCATGCACCGGGCAAAAACGTCCGACAAGAGCCATCCCACATTCCGGACAGACCAACCCGGAGAGTGGAAGGGCGGGGTTGTTGACTGCTTGTTCAGCTGAATAATTCACTGAAGGTGGATACGAAGAGGAATACAATGCCGGGTCAGCCGGAGGCTGTTCCTGTTTAGCCGCTTCAATTGTTTGATTTGTGTTTTGAATTTGGGCGTGAATTTGCGAAATTTGTTCACACAGGCTGGTCAGTTCCCCCTCAGTCAAAGCATGCTGTGCATAAAGCGATAACGTGGCCTCGGCCAGGGCTGCCTTTTGCGTACGAACCTGATTTTCCAAATCATGGAGGCTATTTTGGAAACGCATGATCCTGACTTGCTGATCCACTTTCCACTTTGTGACAGTCGCGGCATAATTCATTTTATCCTTGATTGATGCCATATTGACCTCTATTTCGTTGAAAAGGGATTATGAAGGATTGTATCATTTTTTCTTCGACAAACATAAATCAAAGGAATTTATTCTTCTTCATTGGACAATATATCTCCGAAATATATCCTTAGGTTGAATTTTCCATGTACTATTCTGGCAATCGAATTCTATAATCTTTATGAGCAATGAAAAAAGGTTCTTTGGAGGATCAGGAACTTGCTCCAATTAGTATAAATGTAAGTCCTGTAATAAGCATGAATATTCCCATCACCTCTAAGGTTGAGGAACCTGATAGCACTACAAGAGCTAGTCCTATGACTCCCAAAATAGAACCCCATAAAAATAATGCTTGTTTATGTGAATCCTTAACTTGAGAAGCCTTTCCGCCTTTCTTCTTCTTTTTCGTTTGTGGCTGTTTTGAGGTTTCAGAAAGGTCGATGACTTTATAATTCATTTTCCCGCCTGTTTCGATCCTTGGAGCTTTTACGGCGTTGAGGGCGTCCTCTGCAAGAAGTGCGGGTGTATCCTGGATATTCTTGGTGTGTTCTTTGCCATCTTCTAGTTGTTGTACGGCAACCGGGGTGGAATGGACAATCAGCTCCCCCGGTAATGAAACCAGCCATTTTCCAAATGTTGGGCAATCATTGAGCGTAGTAGAATGCCATGCGGTCGAGAAACAGTCCGCGACGGCTTCTCCAAAATTTCCTCGCAGATAGCCAACCAGGTTCTGGTAACGGGGACAATCTTTTTGCATATCCTCCGTTGTAAATAAACAACCATCATTGGCTGCCTTACGTATATCCGGGCTGCTCCAACCAAGCATCTCGGCTAAAATCACAGCCCCAGCAAACCTGTCAGATTCGCTGTTCCACGATCCATTCTGAATGGAATTGTGAGCATAACCGGGCGAACCGCTCAATATTATTGCGGGCCGGGGGAAATTAGGACCGTACATTCCATCGATGTCCACCAACTCGATGGAAATATCGTTTCCGTTCATCGACAAGATTAAATTAGATGATGATAAGTCGCAGTGCGCCAAGCCATGCTCTTCCAGGCTAACCAGTATATTGGCAAATCTCTGAGCTAATGCCAACGACCCTTTGGGTGTGAATCTCTTGCGGCTGTTGATAATATCATACCAGGTCTGGCCTTCGATCCAAGGCATCAGCATCGCATACGTCAGGTCCGGGTATCGACGCAATAGGCTGGCATGACGAGTTGGCGAGAGCACGCTGAGCTGGCATACTTGCAAGCCGGGAAGCATACTAAATGGAGAAACAGTATCTGCCTGTTGCACCAGAGAGGGCGTGGAAAAGCGTGGTTTGATGACTTTTAGAGCTTTAGCGCCTTTCGAAGAAAGGAGTTGATAAACCGTCCCGGCTCGACCTTCCTGTCCATAAGGTAACCCTGGGGCAGCGGGATGCTCGGCAATTGTATAATGGATATTATTTATTTCAAGGAGAGCTTTTGCTGCCGGATGAAATGACATGTGTTAGCGACCTTTCATTTTCGCTGGTGGGGAGGACCTGGAGGTCGTCTGGTTGGGGTGAGAGTGGTAGTCACCACCGGCGGAGTTTCTATCGTGATGGTCTGCAGCGTTTTCTGGTATGTGCCGGATGGTTCAAAAGTGCCTTGTGATAATAGTGTTTCAGTCGCCTGGGTTAGAGTAGCGATTGGCGGAGGCGGTGGATTAATCTTATACTTGACAATGACGAAAACTATAGTTACAAATAAAATAAGGAAAAGCCCAATTAAGAACCGGACCATATTGGATATACGGTTCCTGGCAGGAGATTTCGGTTGTGGCAGTATTGGCGTAGGCGGGAGGGGCCGTGGTGGAACGGGCTGCTTTGGTGCAAAGGGAAGCGGAGTAATTGTTACAGGAACCGGAACAACCTTCTCTTCCCATTCTTTTGGCATCAAGCCTATGGAAACCTGGATGAAACTATCATCGTCGCCACCGGACAATGCGATAAAAGACTGAATTTTCTGATTAGGAAGATTGGGGTTTAGAGAGGGATCCAGACAGGACATTCCATCCGAATACGCTGTAATGGTAAAAGCTTTGTCGAGAGGTAGCATTTGCAAATGCACCGTCCCTACTGCACCCTTATTGCTATTCCAGCGTTCATCGGTATGAAAAGTGTCCCCCAAAAGACTTGTCATTTCTTGCTGTTTTTGGCTCCATAACCGCAGACGGGAATCGCCCAACCAAGCGAGCAGGACTTTTTGCTGGTTGATATCGACAAGGCCGGCTACAAACATACTGGCACTGCCCACCTCGATTCGTTTCTGTTCCAATACAGACCGTACCATTTTAGGTAAATCATCAGGAATGGGATACTCTGCAACCTTTGGTTTGGTTGAGCCGGTCAGCTTTTGCAAAAGAAAAGCCAGGGACAACCGCATGGAGTCAATATCAAACTCCCTCTGCTGCCATAGCCAATCCACCAATGCATCGGCCAATATGCGCGCCGCCAGATCACCAAAGAAGGATTGACTTACTCCGTCACATAAAGCAAAAGCCAGGCGGTTGCCATTTTCCAAGAGAATGAGAATATCCTGTCCCGGCTCTTCTTCTTTCTGACTATCATGCGAACGGGCATAGGCAAAACGATATGCAAAGCCTTTGCTTTGCACAGCCTTTACTTCGGTTTCAGTTTGATTGGTCACTTTGTAAAATTGGGGTTTCCCCATACTTGGCTCTCTGTGATAACTAGACTATTTTATCTGCCATAAATCGGTATTATATCTCAATATCCACACCCCTTGGTTGTAAGTAGAATAGGGAGTGGCTAAAATTGTGGGCTAAAATAGGGGTATGAGCCAATGTCCACACTGTCAAGCTACGACCCGGCAAAACAAAGCAGGTAAAACTGCATGTGGATCGCAGCGGTATCGCTGTATGCACTGCCTGAGGAAATACACGCCGGAGAAAAAGGTTCACGGCTACGATCCAGCCATGCGTACACAAGCAATCCGGTTGTACACGGATGGGATGAACTTGCGTAGGATAGCACGTCACTTACGAGTTCACCATCGTACAGTAGGATTGTGGATCCAAGCGCATTCTGAGGCATTACCCGATGCGCCAGTCCCGAATCAAGTAGAGACGGCAGAGTTGGATGAGTTGTACACATTTGTAGAGACCAAAAAAACAGAATCTACCTCTTGACCATCGTAGATCGAGCCACACGCTGCGTTCTTGGCTGGAAAATCGTCTGGGAACGCACCACACAGGACTTCCAGGAGATTGTCGATGATGCTCCCAAGGCCAAGTATTACTTCAGCGATGGCTTCGAAGCCTATGCTCTCTTGTGGTATCACCAAGGAAGCTATGCAGTCTCGGAAGGTAAAACGGATACCTATTCTGTCGAAGGCGACAATGCTGAATTCCGTCATTACCTCGCTCGCTTGGCTCGTTCTTCTCGCTGCTTTTCTCGCTGTCCTTATGCGCTTTACTGTGCTATTCGTTTGTTTGTCTACTGTTTCAATAGCCGTCAACTCTATCGCCACCGCTATCCTCATTACCAAGCTCATTTGATTGACTTCGTTAGCCCATCCTTTTAGCCACTCCCGTAGAATAAAGGGAGTGCCTAAACTAGTGGGTCGATGAAGTCCATGAGGTGAAAAGTGTAGTTCGGGAACTGGCGGCTTCTGAGTTGACGATGGTTGTAGCAGTATACAAATAAGCGGACAGCACAGTAAAGTGCATATGGGCAGCGAGAGAAACATCGAGATGATCTTGCCAGGCGAGCCAGGTAATGAAGCAATTCTGCATTATCTGCTTCCACGGAGTAAGTCTCGGACTTGCCTTGTGAGACTTCATAGCGACCGAAATGGTTCCAGAGCGAGGCATACGTATCAAAAGCATCACTGAAATACCATTTGGCTTTCGGTCCATCATCGACAACGGCTTGAAGATCATCTCGAGTGCGTTCCCAGACAATCTTCCAGCCCAAGAAACAGCGAGTGGCTCGGTCTCTATTGGTCAAGAGCCAACATGGAATGGATCCACAGCCAAGGATGAAAATGGTATGCTTGAGGAGATCTTGCAAAGCTGAGATAGAGGTCGTTATTTCCCTGGTGCCGAGAGCCTGTTCAAGAGTCGAACCGGGATACCCGTAGGCACAACTAATTGTCGCTCTCGCAAGAGAAGCACGTAGATCAGGTTCTGGTCATCTGGGTATCCGCCTCAGCTTGCGGGACAGAAAGCGAGGAGGAATGGATGTAGAACATGAACGATGCGCTGGGCTGGATGTGCACAAGAGGATGGTGGTGGCTGGGATGATCGTGTCAATGCAAGGGGAAGAACCATATCGAGAGACACGCACCTTTGGAACCATGACGATCGATCTGCTGGATCTGTCGGACTGGTTAATGGGCTTTGGGGTAACGCATGTAGCCATGGAGAGTAAAGGGGAATATTGGAAACCGATAGTTATTCTGCCAATACCTTGCCCCAATTACAGCAGCCACCAGCGCAAGCAGCACCAGAACGATTTGTATGATACGTTTCTTCATGCCTTATCCTCCTTTGGGGCTTGTTTATTCTCTTTGTTTTTTCGCGGCTTCCACCCCGTATAAAGCAGTTTTAAGAGGGAATCGGTCAGCCTGCCATCCAAAGCCTCTGCCTTGCGTTCATCGTACCTAACCCAGGCATTGCTTACCCCGGCCATCTGGATACGTTCGCCGGACGTCCTTACCCGGTTCAAGATCAAATGTATTCTTGGTTAAGGCGTAAGCGATGCGGTTTCTTCAGCCAGAAGCCGCATGACAGTCTCTGTTTGCGCAATGGAATCCGCGCGCGGCGTGGCGATCACAAGCACGTCGGTCGTCAGCTCGATGCAGTATTTCCAGAGCGGGTTGGCAGGGAAGGTGTCGAACACCGTCATGGTATGTTGGCCGATAATATCCTGGAGAGCTTTTTGGATACGATTATCGCTTGCCAACGAATCAGCGCCCCAGGTATCGGAAGGAAACACGTCGACATTCTCCCATGTTTGGGAGCTTTCTCTTTGCGTGATAACAGTGTAGAGAGATGGGTGTTTTCCGATGCGGGCATCCAGAGAACTCCCCTCCACCCCAACTTCGATGAGCGCTGTGGCCAGACCGGAAGATCTCCGAAATTGGCGTGCCAGGGCGAGGGCGAGCGTGGTCTTGCCCACACCACCGCAGTAATTCGTAACAAGCACAACGCGCAGTCTTCATCTCGGCCCGCGATATGCTGTCGCATTCGATCACGCCATCGAGATCGGCTATTACCAGGACCGGGGAAGCATACAGGGCACTGGTGATACCGCGTGCGCTGATTGCCTCACGGGTTTGAAACAGGTCTAGTGGGAGGCTGGCCAGCACTTCCGGCACGTGTGTTGCCAGCAATGCAGCAGGTAGTCGTTTTTTTGGGAAATAGATTCACTTGCCTGATATCCTTTTCTGTTGTTTCAACATGGTTTAATAACCCGGTTTATTATCGGCTGTGGTCGGGGCGGCTACATCTTTACCCTGGGTCTTTTCATATTCTGCAAGATCCTCTCGTTGCATTGGCTGGTCGTCATTGTCTTTTAGGCCACGGAATAATTCGCTGAGATAGCCCTGATAAGCTGGCGGTACCATACTCGAAAGCATGGCAACTGCCTTGTCCTGCCAGCCTTCACCAGACACATAATCTT
>Ga0209777_10001934_pt1 | contig 28440 bp, 21 predicted proteins | sample FrelakmetHBP12HB_FD_187147 | JGI IMG/M metagenome (GOLD analysis project Ga0209777, IMG submission 187147) | Freshwater lake sediment microbial communities from the University of Notre Dame, USA, for methane emissions studies -HBP12 HB (SPAdes)... | ecosystem: Environmental > Aquatic >...
CGCGGGAAGAATTTATCATCAATAAAGCCATCGGGTGAATGCCGATATAATTATTGATGATAAATTCTTCCCGCGCTAAACCCACGCCATCATTAGGAATAAAAGAAAAACCAAAGGCCTGGTCTGGCTCGCCGACGTTCATCATAATTTTAGTTTTTGGTTTTCTAAAACCTTTGAGCGAGGTTCTTTTTATTTTGAAAGGTAACAAGCCCTCGTAAACAAAGCCTTTCTCGCCTTCAGCGCAACTGACCGTAGCCCGCTGACCGGATTTTAATTTTTTCGTCGCCACTTCCGTGCCGACTACGCAAGGCACGCCCAGTTCACGGCTGACAATCGCCGCATGACAAGTGCGCCCGCCCTCATCGGTAATAATCGCCTTAGCCATTTTCATCACCGGCACCCAATCAGGATCAGTCATTTTGGTCACCAAAATTTGTCCGGGCTTAAAGGTATCAATTTCACGCACGTTTTTAATCACTTTAATTTCACCTTGAGCGATTTTGGAGCCAATGGCCACGCCAGCCACCAAAATTTTTTGTTTTCTGTTTTTGGCCGACAAAATATATTCTTCCAAAATGTTCAGGTTCCTTCTGGACCCCACTGTTTCAGGTCGCGCCTGAACAATATATAATTCTTTATCGCGGCCGTCTTTGGCCCACTCAATATCCATCGGCCGCTTGTAATGCTGCTCAATAATAACCGAATAGCGCGCTAATTCTAAAATTTCTGAATCAGTTAAAGTAAAACGCTCTTGTTTATTTTTCGGCGTCACCAAGTTAATGGTAGAATTGCGCTGGCCATGGGCATAAACTAAGGTTCTATCTTTATTGCCCAACTTGCGGCCGACAATCGGTCGGTAACCTCTCGCCAATAACGGCTCAAAAACCACAAACTCGTCCGGATTAACGCGGCCCTTAACCACGTTTTCGCCCAAGCCCCAAGAAGCATTAATTACGGTCACGTCAGCAAAGCCAGATTCGGTGTCGCAAGAAAACATTACGCCCGACGAGGCCAAATCAGAGCGAACCATTCTTTGCACGCCGACCGAGAGTGCAGTTTTCAGATGATCAAAACCCTCTTCCTCGCGATAAACAATGGCCCGGTCAGTGAAAAGTGACGACAAACAAGCGCGCACTGCCCACAGCAACTGCGCTTCACCGCGAATATTCAAATATGACTCTTGAGCGCCGGCAAAGGAAGCGCCAGGCAAATCTTCGGCCGTGGCCGAACTGCGCACGGCCACGTCAATTGTCGCTTGTCCATAAGTTTTGGCTAGCCAACGATAATGTTTGATAATTTCTTTTTTCAAGCGCTCGGGCAGTTCCACACCCAAAATCATTTGGCGAATCTTTTTACCACGAATAGCTAAGTCTTTAAGATTTTTGATATTTAATCCTTTAATCTCAGCTTTAATCTTTTTATCCAAACCGGTCTCACGCAAAAAGAAAAAATAGGCCTCGGCTGTGGTGGCAAAGCCATTGGGCACTCGCAAACCATGGCGAGTTAATTGATTAAACATTTCGCCTAGCGAGGCGTTCTTGCCGCCGACTTTAGGCACGTCTTTGATTCTGATTTTAGAAAAAGGCAAAATAAATGACATAATTATTTGAGTTTAATCGGGTTAAATGGTCTTAATCTAATATAACATAATGACAAGAAAACGCCACGGGCCGCTGTTGACAAAAAAAATAGCTCGGTATATAATAAACCCAGAAAGGAGGTGGCTTGTGGATATAACCGTAAATGGAGATGGTAATGTGTTTAGCGAAGCTCGAAGAATTCGTGATGCAATCGAGAGGGCCGAACCAAAAGATCGTATTGTTGGTTATCACAAAGGACATTGCGGCGGAAAAGTAAAGAGAACTTATCGTTGGGTCTCTGAACCGATTCCCACTGCCAATCGAATTCTGGGCCCAGCATCGGTTCGCCAGCGCGGAGGTCATTGGGCCTCAAAACTGGTTTGCCAAGAATGCGGTGCCGTCATTGATGATGGGAAATTTGTTAGGAAAATACCGGAGCAAAGACCGGGACTGGAAGGAGGAAGGCAATGCCGAAAAAAGCCAAACCGAAGAGAAAGTTAGCAAAGCCGAAATGGTAAGCCCCATTAGATCCCTGCTCTAAAGAGCGGGGATTTTATTTAAAAAACAAAGAGTCCTGATTAAATCAGAACTCTTTGTTTATCTTACACTCGCCTAATTTTAATATTCTCCGCCGGGCATGCCCATGCCGCCCATGCCAGCCGCGCCGTGATTATGTTTGTCTTCCTTGTCCGGCAAATCAGTCACTACGGCTTCGGTGGTTAGCAGTAAGCTGGCGATAGAAGCCGCATTCTGTAAGGCACTGCGGGTCACTTTGGCTGGATCAATAATACCAGCTTTAACCAAATCTTCATATTGATTGGTCGCCGCATTAAAGCCATAATGTTCGTCCTTGTTGTCTTTAAGGTGATCAATGACTGTCACGCCTTTGCGGCCAGCGTTATCAGCCAACTGTTTAATGGGTTCTTCTAAGGCCACTCTTAAAATTTCCACGCCCAATTTTTCGTCACCATCTAACTTTAAATCATCTAAAACCGACTGACAGCGCAGCAAAGCCACGCCACCGCCCACAACAATACCTTCGGCGACCGCGGCCTTGGTAGCATTCACGGCATCTTCTACTTTAAATTTCATTTCTTTCATCTCGGTTTCAGTGGCGGCACCAACTTTAATCACCGCTACGCCGCCGGACAATTTAGCCAAACGTTCCTGTAATTTTTCTTTATCAAAATCTGAAGTGGTTTTTTCAATTTCTTTTTTAATTTGAGCAATGCGGTCTTTAATCTCCTTTTGCTCGCCCTTGCCACCTACGATAGTCGTATTGTCTTTAGTGGAAATTACTCGGCGAGCTTGTCCCAAATCTTCCAAAGAAGTGTTTTCTAATTTCAAGCCCAAGTCATCGGTAATAACTTTGGCGCCGGTTAAAACGGCAATGTCTTGCAGTGTTTCTTTTTTGCGATCGCCAAAACCAGGGGCCTTGACGGCCAGCACATTAAACACACCTCTTAATTTATTTAAGACGAGGGTCGCCAGCGCCTCACCTTCAATCTCATCGGCAAAAATAACCAATTCTTTTTTGCCAGCCTGAAGCATTTTTTCTAATAACGGAACAATCTCGTTGAGGGCCGAAACTTTTTTATCAGTAATTAAAATTAACGGATCACTATACTCAGCTGTCATCTTCTCGGTGTTGGTCACCATATAGGGCGAAGCATAACCGCGATCAAACTGCATGCCTTCGGTGGTTTCCAGCGACATCTCAAAAGATTGCGAATCTTCTACGGTAATCACTCCGTCCTTGCCGACTTTTTGCATGGCTTCGGCAATGATTTTGCCAATCTTGTCGTCGCCGGCAGAAATAGACGCCACCTGTTCAATCTCTTCTTGAGTAGAAACCGGTTTGGCAACTTTTTCTTTTAAGTGCTTGACCACCGCGGCCACGGCTTTTTCAATACCGCGGCGAATCAACATCGGATTAGAACCAGCGGCCACATTTTTTAAACCTTGAGTAAAAATTGCTTGGGCTAAAACCACGGCCGTAGTCGTACCATCGCCAGCCACATCATTGGTCTTGGAGGCCACTTCCTGCAATAATTGCGCGCCGACATTTTCATATTTATCTTCCAACTCAATTTCTTTGGCCACGGTCACGCCGTCGTTAGTAATAGTTGGTGAACCAAAGCCCTTGTCTAAGGCCACGTTACGACCCTTGGGACCAAGAGTGATTTTAACTGCCGCGGCCAATTTATCAATGCCGCGTTTAAGCGCTGCTCGAGCTTGTTCATCAAATAAAATTTGCTTTGCCATAATTGTTAGAAATTTACGAGTTACAAAGTAACGAAGGAAATTTCGTTACTATTATGAGCATCCCGAGCTTTGTCGAGGGATTGCCATAAAATAAAATAATTATAAATTAAGAAATGATAGCCAAGATATCTTCCTCGGCTACAATAAGATATTCTTCTTTGTTGATTTTTATCTCCTCGGATGAATATTTTTTAAACAAAACTTTGTCGCCGGGCTTAACACTGACGGCTGCTCGTTCGCCGTTTTTCAATAATTTGCCTGGACCAACCGCGATGACTTCGCCTTTATCAGACTTTTCTTCGGCAGTTTGGGGAATAAAAATGCCGCTGGAAGTTTTTTCATCCTCTTTGAGCGGTTTAATTAAAATCCTATCATTTAATGGTTTTAGATTGCTCATAAAAATGCTTACTTATTAAAGAACAAAGGAATTAGCACTCTGCCTTTGTTAGTGCTAAGTATAAAACGAAATTGTTGCCCTGTCAATGTGGATAACCTCGGGATAACTTTAAAAACAAAAGCTCCGACTTAGTCGGAGCTCGAATTGAATTAGTCTGGCTTGTTGCAGACCTCCTGAATAATTGACATTAACCTCGTAGGGTTGCCCCTCTCTATCCAGTCAATCACTTCAATGGTCTTCAGCAGCTTGGTCCATTTTTCGCGACAAGTCAAATCAACAATAGTATGCTCCAGAACCCAATCAATATACAGCCTGGTTTCCTCTCCCTTGCTGAACAGAATGAACGTTGGATGATAGTCGATTATTGGAGGCTCTTGGAATCGCGCCTGAATCCAATTGATAATCCACAGTCCGGGAATCGGCGGGTTGGCGGCGACGAAAGAAGTTAGCGTGTCGTCACCTTGATTATGCTGGGTGGTCACCAGCATGTCCAGGCCATCAAGGTCGTTGTCTGCCGCCACGATAATTATATCAGGTAAGCGTTTATCCGCTTCCAGTTCATCAAATTTACGCGACAATTCGGCGGCATGTTGTATACGAATAAACTCCGGTCTCCGTGGATCAGCAGGAAGCTGACCAGGATAAAGGACATCCGGCAATGCTTTGGATAGAATTGTGCCAATCACCATGATTCTGGGTGGTCTGTTCATCGGTTACCTCCTTTGCAGACAATAATTATCATAGCATGTTTCCTAATTTCTGTCAACCCCATCCGCTTAATTTATCAATACTGGTTATTTTAATATTTGATTCACAACCCAGATCCTAATATATTAAGGCAAATGTGGGCGCTAACGGGGCAAAGGCCTTTGCCTAAAATCAAAACCGGCCGCGATGCGACCGGATTAATAAACTTTTCTAATGTGACGACTCAACCTCTTGCGCTGGCCAAAGCATAACTTCGGTCAAGGGGTTAAGACTCAGGATGGTGCGTTTAAATTCACCAAGCGATTTCATGGAGAGCGAAGCCTCTTCAATAATGGCTCCATTCTTGCGATAGACGCAATTGCTCTTGTCGCCAGGGATAGTAAATTTGGCCATATTGGCCAAATTGCCGAACTTCACCCTGAATTGATTATGCACAATGACCTCCTTTCTTGTTTCAGAGTATAGCTGATCTGAATTAAGATGTCAAGAGACTTGACTGGTATTCTTTGAGATGCTATACTAAAAAAACCTTTAAAATGTAACTAATTTTTATGGCTAAATATTTAGATATTGCCCAAATTATCGTCGCCGCCCTGTTGGTTGTGGGCGTCTTATTACAAAATCGAGGCAGTGGTTTGTCGTCTTTTTTAGGCGGTGGAGGAGAATTTTACGCCACTCGCCGCGGTTTAGAAAAGACCGTTCTCATTGCTACGATTGTCTTTGCTGCTCTTTTCATAATTTTAGGAGTGCTACGCTTGGTGATTAAATAAGCACAACTATGCCATTCTCTGGTTTAAAAAGCGAACATCGAATCCTAAAAAATATTTTCCCCAAAAAATGGCCCAGATTAAACCAACTCCGGCATCTTCCTAACTTCCTCAATAAACGGGAAAGGCGGACTGTCGCTATTTGCGGTCTGGTTTTTTTGTTTAGCTTACTGTGGCTGTTAGCTAGACTACCCCATGCCGTTTTAGAAGCCGCGCCTGGTTATGGCGGACAATATGTCGAAGGAACGGTTGACACACCACAATACGTTAATCCGCTCTTGGCCAAAAGCAACGAAATTGATCTTGATTTAAGTAAATTAATTTTTTCCGGCTTATTTAAATATAACGAAAAATTAGAAGTTGTGCCCGACCTAGCCAAAAGCGTAGACATCAGCTCCGATAAATTAACCTATAAAATACACTTGAAAGACAAGGCCCTTTGGCACGACGGACAGCCTATCACCAGTGATGATATTGTCTTTACCATGGCCACCCTTAAGGATCCACAGTTCAAAAATTCTTGGAGCGCGGTTGCCGCGGCTGTCCACGTTGCGGCCCTTGATAAAAATAATATAGAATTTGTTCTGTCCAAGCCAATGCCCAGGTTTCTTAATTTTCTAACCGTCGGGCTACTACCAAAACATATCTGGCAAAACATTCCGACCAAGCAATTCTCCCTTAGCGATTATAATCTAAAGCCCATCGGCAGCGGTCCCTGGCAATTTAAAAAATTAACCCGCAACGCCCAAGGAGAAATTCGCAGCTATGTTCTTGAAAGAAATAATAAATTTTATGATCCGCGGCCATATCTGTCTACGATAACCTTCCGGTTCTATAAAAACTTTGATGAGCTAGCTCAAGCCGCGCAAAAGAGGCAAATCAACGGCATCAGCTATGCCCCGGCCAACATCGAAGAACAATTAATCTTGGGCGGAGCTCTAAAAAAATATTCTCTGCCCTTGCCTTATTACAGCGCAATTTTCTTTAATATTCAAAACAATAAAGCCCTTAATTCAAAAATCGTCCGCCAGGCCTTGTCCTATGCCGTGCCGCGGGATAAAATTATTGATGAGGTCTTGTTCGGCGAAGGCCAGATTTTACAAGGCCCACTACTGCCCTCTAATCCCTATTATGCTCCCGATTTGGTACAATATAATTATGATCCCAATAAGGCCAGCCAACTTTTAACCAGCACCGGCTGGAAAAGGGGCGATGATGGATTTTGGCATCAAGGCAATCAAACTTTAAGTATAACCTTAACCACCGTCCAGCAGCCGGACTTAGAACAAATCGGCAAAATTATTCAATCCTCCTGGCAAGACCTAGGTATACCTACCAAATTATTATCGGTGCCCTCGGACACGATGCAATCACAAATCATTACGCCCCGCAATTATCAGGCTCTGCTCTTCGGCATTGTCCAAAGTTTTGACGCTGATCCTTATCCCTTGTGGCATTCTTCACAAATAAAAAGCCCGGGGCTGAACCTGTCTCTTTATGCCAATAAAAGAGTGGACGACCTATTAACCAAAGCGCAAACCACTCCTTTTGAGGACGTCAAAAAGAAAAAATATATTGAGTTTCAACAAATCGTCAACAACGAATTACCGGCCATTTTCTTATATAGCGGCTCTTACACTTATCTGGTGGACAAAAACATTAAAGGCGTCAACGTGGAAAAAATTAACACACCCTCTGACCGCCTTAATGGAATCAACAACTGGTATATTTATACGCGAAGCGTCGCTAAAAAATCCGCGCCTACCGCCAAAAAGTAGATTAAGGGCGAGTGGTGAAACTGGCAAACACGTACGGTTCAGAGCCGTATGCCGTAAGGCTTGAGGGTTCAAGTCCCTCCTCGCCCACCACTTTTGTGCGAGCATGTCTCCGCCAACTGGCGAACCGACCGTGGGCATAAGCATTCATTATTTATAATTAACTTTTCTATGAAACTATTCAGCGGCATACAACCAACCGGCGTCATTCATATCGGCAATTATTTAGGCGCTATTAAAAACTGGGTAGCCTTGCAAGACAAGCACGACAGTATGTTTTGTGTGGTCAATTATCATGCCATGACCGTGCCTTATGAGGCTAAAAAATTGCCGCAAATGACCCTTGATTTGGCCATAGACCTGTTAGCTTGCGGCATTGATCCTAAAAAATCAATTTTATTTGTCCAATCTGACGTGCCTGAACATGCCGAACTAACCTGGATTTTAAATACTATTACGCCCATTGGCGAATTAAAACGCATGACGCAATTCAAAGATAAATCTACCCAATATCCCGACGCCGTAAACATGGGTTTGTTTGATTATCCGGTACTAATGGCGGCTGATATTTTGCTCTATAAGACTGAAGTAGTGCCAGTCGGTGAAGATCAATTACAACACTTAGAATTATCGCGCGAAACCGTTCGACGATTTAATAATACTTTCGGCCAGACTTTTCCTGAGCCCAAGCCACTGTTAACGCCAGCGGCGCGTATCATGAGCTTAACTGACCCAACTAAAAAAATGAGTAAGTCGGCCGGCCTAGAAAGTTATATTGCTATTACCGATAGCCCAGAAATAATTAACAAAAAATTAGCCACGGCCATGACCGATCCGGCCAGAAAAAAACGCACTGACCCCGGCACGCCAGAAAAATGTAATATTTATTCACTGCATCAATATTTTTCTTCTTCAGCCGAATTACAAAAAATCGCCGAGGGTTGCCACAGCGCCAGCATTGGCTGCTTAGAATGTAAAAAAATACTGGCTGATAATATTATTAAAGAATTAGCGCCGATTCAAGCCAAGAGAAAAGAATTAGCCAAGAACCCAGAACAAATCAAAAGGATCTTAGCCGAAGGCGCTCAGCAAGCCCGAGCCATGGCCCAAAAGAATATGGCTGAAATCAAAACCAAGACTGGCCTGATTTAAAAACATTATTTCTTAATAAAAAAGGCTGAGGACGCTTGTCCCCAGCCTGTTTGTTTACTCGTCTACAAATTTTCGCGCAGCGATTAGCCGCTTGAGCGGATCTGGCCACAACTGCCCAGGAGTCAACTCCAGAACCACAATCATTCGTCCTGGTGTCAGCTGCCCACTCTCTTCGGCAATCTGCCACAATTCCTTGAGTGGCAACATACCGGTGCCAGGCAAAAGATTCTTCACTCTTTTCTGTCTGGAGTCAACATCATAGAAATGGATTTTCCGACAAGATGCGCCAAACTTGACCCACCACTTTCGCCAGTAGGCGCGGGCCGTCTCGGCAGTTAAACCAGCAAATTGATTAAGCCGATTCTGCAGATAATTCCCGGCTGCCACATAGCCAACGTCAAAAACCATGCTGGTACCCGCAGGTATCTTTGAATCATCAACCGTTTCTACTTCCAGGTAAGAAAGCAAGCTTTCGGAGGGTTCGGGAAGATGGCGCACCCAATTACTGTGAATAACCAGCGGACCAATGTCGCCGGCGCAAGACAGCTTGGCCACCTCGACAATAGCTCGCCAAATCTGATTAGGACTTCTTGGCAAAATGCCTGCGGCCATCAACAAGCGACAAGGGCCATCTTCAATGTCCCAAGGCTGATGATAGCTGAGCATCAAGTGATGTTTGGCGGCTAGTTGTTCTAGGGCCATGGGGTCTGTTCGCAGGCGCTTAAGAATCTGATTGGTCAACAACAGTTCAACTCCATCATAACCGCTTTGACTGGCCAAGCGAAAAATATATTCCACCGACGGTTCAAAGACCGTGGCAATCAAAGCCAGAACAACCAATCCAATTAAACCAATAAGTGGCCAACCGTGTGAATAATCAAATTTCAGTTGAATCAAAACACAGGCTAGCAACAAGGGCAAAAGCCAAATTGCCATGCGTACGCTCTGTACGCCGAACAAGCTGGCGCTGGCCAAAAACTTCTTTCTGTCGCCCAAGGCAACCTCCTTTCTTATGGTCCATTATAATTAAAGAGCCTTAAAAGTCAAGGCCCTTTGTCCACCGCCAATCTCTTGACCCCTACACCTGCCTACTGCCAGGTAGGCCAAAAACTTTGGTGTGGGGGTTGACAGCCGTCAGCTAACGAATATAATAAAATTAAAGGAGGTAAATCATGGCAGAGATTACTCAACGAATGAATGAGGCTTTTGTGGTGAAGATTAAGGGTTTGCGAGGATTTCTTTTTTTAGAGGTTGACTCGCGAATTTTTTTAGATAAAGATCCGAACCACGACAAGATGGAAAAACTAGTTCTGTGTCTGGCCAAATATATTGAAAAAGATTCCGCCCTAAAAGTTAAGTTAGACCGATTAAGCAGTGATGCAAGATTCTCTGAGATGATAGAGGTGATGGTGATGGGCGACATTTATCAGATTAATATTAAATACGACATCAACTATGAAAAGTTCAAGATAACTCCTGGCTATTAACTTAAAAATCCGCCTAAAGGCGGATTTTTTATTAGTAAAAGAGGACGACCGTTGTCGTCCTCTTAATTTAGCGGATGAATACTTTCGTTCCCAAAACAACATGATCAAATAAATATTCGGCCGCCTCCGGACTCAAGCGCACACAGCCGTGTGACGCGCGATGCCCCAGATGTCGCAAATATCCTCCTTCATAAGACACCGGTAAACAATGGATGCCCAGAGAATGACTATCAGGTGAAAAAGCCATCCAATAGGGCGTCGGCACATCAAAGGCGTAAGAATAACCATGAAGCTTCTTGATCATAATCTTGAAGTTACCGGTAGGCGTAAGGATGCTATTTTTGCCAGGCTGACCGGGCGAGCAAAGCCAGCTTTGAGTGACCAAACTGCAAATCTGAGCAGCGCTGTCGCGTTCAATCGTCACCAGACTCAATGTCTTGAGTGTATCAGTCACATTGATAAAAATGAATGAAGAATCGCCAGCGACCATCTGGGCCATAGAATCGGGCAATTGACTAACTTGCGTGAAGGCTTGAGCTTGAACAGAGGAATTCAGTAGACCCAAATAAAATATGACTAAAACTATGATTATCCTTTTCATCTGACCTCCTTGATAGTTAATTATATAATAACCGACTTAAGTCTGGCCGTCAACCCCAAATCCAGTTACAACAGTTTGCCGCTTCTTAGAATTTAGTGCGTTTATTAATGATATATCAAAAAAATAAGATGGGCTAATTAAATCATGGTGACTTGAGAAAATATAACGAAGCAAAAGCACTGGCAAACTTTGTAACTGGGATACCAAAACCCCGACCAGAACGGCCGGGGTATTGGTTTTAGTTAGACTCAAGACTTTTATTGTCTTGCTAACCGTCGAATCGTTATTTATACGCTACGATCAAAACGTTAAAGACGTTATCTGCTTAACGACTGATAGTCAGTCGGTAAGGTGTTCACTAGGTAACCAGTAGTCCAGTCTGGATAACTGGTTCCGTAGCCATCAGTGTGGTTGACGCCATACGATTCATCAGACCACAACATATCAGCAGCTTCAGCGCCTAAAGTGTTATCGTAAATCGTTAGAAGCGTAGCATCAACATCGTTAATCAAGTAACCAGTGTAGCTAGCGGCATCATTAGAGATACTTAAGCGAGTAATAATGGAGTCATACTGAGCTGAAGATGAAACCGTGCCCTTCAAGACAAAGGTCTTGGAAGAACCAGCCGGAATCACATTCTCAGTGTGGAATCTCGCATATAAGCTCCCAGAGCCATTGGTAAATGGTACCGCACCGCCAGTAGTAGCATCTGAGCTGGTGACAGAACCACTAGACCAACCCATGTTCAAGGCAGTGCCCATATTAGAGGCATCATATAACTGCCAAGAAGTAACCTGTAGGGCTGAACTGGTAGCATTATCGCTGACAATAACATTGAATTTAACCTTCTTAAGGGTTAAATCATGAGCTGCATCAGCGGCCACGTTGAACTTATACAAGGTCATCGTGCCATCAACTAATGCAGAGCTGCCTAAAGCGACTAAGCTAACGGTCGGCTGGGTCTGTCTAACATACATATCGTTGCCACTTTCTAAAGCGGCATCGGTAGAGGCAGTTAGAGTAGTCTGTGAAGCGCCAGTCGCCTGGAAGGTGCTGCTCGTGCCAGCGCCATCAATACCAATCTTCAGATCGCGACCAGAGGTAACATTGTTCGGATCAATAGTTGATAGATTGGCAGAAATGGTCAACACTTTAGAGCTATTGGCTGGAACAACCCAGTTAATATTACTAAAGTCGGCATGACCACCGGTTACACCCATCGTCTGGGGCGTACCGCCCTCAGGAGTGATGGTAACCCTAGAAATACTACTGGCACTAGAAGTGGTTGACATTAGCACTCTGAATTTACTGACGGTAAACTGTTCGTAAGCCGCCGCAAATTTAATCTTGGCTAAGACAACATTGTTCGCGCCAGCGATCACGATGCCACTATTAGGAGTGCTGGCATCTTGAGATAAGGTTAGGGTACCGGCCGTCTTAACATCCATAACCACAGTAGGACCAGTGTTAACATTATCAGTACCATCGCGCTCCGTGCTGTTGGCATCATAACCAATAGTCGGAGTATCGCTACCAAGTAACTCAGCATAATACCAGTGTTCTACTGAAGGTGAACTGTTAAGATCAACCTTAATGCCTAAGGTCTTGCTACCACCCGCAGGGACAGTAACATTTAAACCACTAAAGGTGACCATACCATAGGCATCCGTACCAGCTGATCCGCCGGCAGTAATATTCTTAGTGGCCAGCAAGGTATTAGTATCATTATCGTACAAATACACGCTGGTAATAATATTCGACGGATCAATGCTGTGAGTAGTATAATCAGTAGTGGTGGTTGAGGCATAAATACGGGCCTTAACCTGTCTGATATTAATAGCTGAAGAGTTAGAAGAAGTATAAGTAATGCCAAGAGAATTGGCACCGCTCGTACCCTTGGTAACCGTTTGACTAACTGGAACAGAGGCAATGGCCTCGGTTAGAGAAGAAGCCTGAACGGTTTGCCGATAACCAGTGAGCGTGTTCGGAACGATGCTGGTGGCATCTAAATATTGAGAGCTGCCAGTATCGTAAACATAACTCGTGCCACTGAGAACAATATCAGCTTCTAGATACTTACTGCTAAAATAGGTATTAGTATCGCTACCAATATCTACGGTAACAGCTAAGTTACGAGTAACATTAGCCGTCAAATCAAAAGCAGTAGTAAGAGTATAGGTAGTCGCCCAAGTGCTGGTAGTAGCAGCCAGAGTGTGTGACTCTAGAGACATACCAGTGTCAGTATCAATCAGCTGTAGATTGGATAAAGTGCCATCAATATTACTTGTAGCATTAGAATCTAAGGTAATACCGATTTTTCTAACTTCCACATCACGCTGAGAGGTCATGGCGAACTTGGTTAAGACTAAGCCAGTTGTACTAACACCAACGTTGCCGGCAATGGGGCCATTTTGGGCCACACTAACCGTACCGCCCTGGAGGGTTAACTCCGTATCGGTATAAGCATCAATAGAGGCAGCGACCGTAACGACCGCGCCAGTATTAAAGGTGGTATCTGTACAAACTAAGCCTGAAGCATTAGTAGAATCAATATAAAGACCGAAGTAATCACTAACTCGACCGCTCAAATCGCCATCTAAGACGAAGGTCTTAGTCACGCCATGAGCAATTGTGTAAGGGTTGGCCAGGGTTAAGGTAACGGTGTCATCAGAATTGATGGCAGCTGCGCTAGCTAAAACCGTGGTCTCGCCATTCACATAAAGCTTTAGGTTGGTGAGGTCGCTGTTATTCATGGTGCCATCATAATGGAAGACCACCTGGTTAAAGGTGACATCATCAGTGGAACCAGTGTTTTGGATCTTAAAGACCAAAACTTCAGCGCCCTTAGCGCCAACGGTCGGATTGGTAGAAGAAGAACCGTGAGAAACGGTTACGGTGCCAACGCTCTGTGAACCAACCATCACCACATTGCCCTGTACTGGCAAGCCAGTCACCGTGGCAGAAGTGGTAACAGCAGTCGCCGTAAAGACGTGTCGGCTGCCAGTAGTGCTAGTGCCCAAAGCACCGAGATCACCACGTAAGGTAATAGTCTGAGAGCTGTTAGCCGGAATAGTAATGTTTAAGGACGGGAAGGAAACCGTATTGCTTGTGCTCAAGGTTCGGCCAGAAGCAGTGATTCTGGTGTTGCCCTGATACAAATATAAGGAGGTCCACTCACTGTAAGCACCAATGTCAGTTCGGCTAAAGGTCATGCCGTTAACTAAAACATCAGTGCTGCCTGCCGTTAATCTAACTTTTACTAGATTAACGTTCATGGAACCGCCGGGAATGGTTTGGGCCGCTGGACTACCACCATCGGCAATCATTAAGCCGCTACCCTGATTCTCAGGACCAACCCAAGCAGGACTCATTAGACCAGCTTCGGCGCCGGTAATCGCATCGCCGTCGGCATAAATTTCCGAAGGATCAATAGTAATGACATTAGCTGCTAAATAATGATTAGCAGTAAAGGCAGCCGTAGAAGAGAAGGCTCTCTTTGCGCCGCCGGAAATTAAGTACTTTGTGCCAGTGGCAGTGTACTTAACTAAAGAACCATCCGGATGAAGAGAAGATGAAGTAATCGTGACTCCAACAGGATAGTTGAATTTCGCTAACAAATCGTCAGGAACCCAGGTAACCTTTTTCCAGTTTGGATCCTTGAATAAAGCCTGGTAGACCGAAGAAGATACTACCGGCATTATTCGTCCATTCCAAACATAATAGACCGCATTAGCTGCATATCCACTTAAACCAGTGGAAATACCGCGGAAAAGCGAGCCATCACGGAAAGGCATTGGGTTGCCGCCCAAATTGTAGGCCGCTAAATCATTAGCGGTGATGGTTTTAATTGCGCTGTAGCTGAGTCCCCATGAAGCGAAAACATTCGCGTGAGGGAAAACGCGTGCCGTGTTGCCCTGAATATAGTAGACTGCTGAATTACCAGCAACCTTAACTAAGTCACCATCAGAAATGGTAGCAGCATGAGCAGTCAAAAGACCGACCATACCGGAGAGAACCAAAGCAGCGCTTGCACCAATATACAACGCTTTCTTTAAGTTTGACATATTTTAAGACTCTTTGAGTAAAAATTAACGACTAACCTTAGTAAACAACCGCCAATTAAACAGCTATTTATTTGGCTAGAAGTAATCTTCACTATTTAATTAAGTTTCGCCCCATCTTATTGTTAAACCTTCAAGGGTTAACCCGAATTGAAAGTTTACCATCAACAAGACTCGACCTTTAATAAGCCACACAAAGTGGGATTAATCTTAATTTATCCCTGCCTGCCGGTAGGCAGGTCAGATAATTAAATTAAAGGAATAAATTAAAATCAGAGGGACTTACTAATTGGTAAATTAAAAGATTGATTAAAAAGAACAATCTGCCCACCCTGACTGCTGTCAGGCAAATGGCAGGCAGGAATGAATGATCTATTTTTCTTGGATTAAACCGGTATTAACCGGAACTTCCTGAATAATCGGCGCCACAAAGTCCTTAGCTCCGGAATCAACTGGTTTTTTAACAACCGGAGCGGTCGAAGTGGTGGTAGTATTATTATTGATATTATCAGTATTGGAATTAGTAGAGGAATTAACTGGTGCAATTGGCCCGCCTAGACTCGGCGAGGCTGGTGCGGTTGAGGTCGCGCTGGTCAAGTCTAACCTCGTATTGACCTTCTCGGTTTCTACTAAAGCGCTGGTTAAATCTTTTTTGGCCAATAATTCTTGAGTGGCTAAAAGCGATTTTTGAACATCCGGAGATAAAATCATATTAGCTACTTTTTTGCCGTCTTCAATTGGCAGGGTGCCGTCACCGACCGCCACTGAAGGCGCAGCAGCCAAACTGTCAGTATTATCATTGGCGCTGGCTTGACTGGCGGCTTTAGCTTGGTCGGAAATGCCTTTTTGTAAAGCTCCGATTTCGGACTTAATGGTATGAACTGTGGCAATTAAATTTTTACCGGCCTCGACGTCGCCTTGTTCATTAACGCGGCGAGCCAAAACCTGCGCTTCGGTTACTCGGTTATTTAACAATTCGGCGCGCAAAACATTTCGCTGCGCCAAATCAGGAGTCATGGCTAAGCGAACTTTTTCTGTCAACACTTTCACCGCATAAAGCGGTTGACCAGGAATACTTCCCTGCGCAGCATAAATAGTTCCCACACCACCGAGTAAAACAACTCCTAAAATGACAAAAGTTGCGAACACTGGGCGCAACTTGAACGAAAAACCAAATGACTGATTATGAGTAGAAGAAAAATTATTATTAAAATAAGACAAAAGCTCCTGCTTGTTGGTCTTAGCCCAAGCAGCATCGGGTTGATGGTTTAGGCTCTTTAAGCCCTTTAATAAACTATAATTATGAGACATATTTTTCTTATTTTCCTATAATTATCTTCAGCAAATAAGACGAAAAATGGCTAAAAACGTTACAAATTATGATGATTCGTTAAAATCCTTGATTTGTAAGGTGTTTTTAAGCATTTTTAGGCCACGATGGACTAAAACCCGGGCATGCTCTTCATTAATACCCAAAACCTCGCCTACGTCTTTGAAGGGCAAATCTTCCACAAAACGCAGCACGATGGCGTCGCGATAATGGCCAGATAACTGGCCCAGTCCTTGTTCAATCTGCTCCAAAGAAAATTTATCAGCCACGTCGCCGGCAATATCTTTTTGGTCGGCAATACTTTCTCTAACAAAGTCATCAATCGGCAATTCTTCCTGGCCGCGCTGACGATAAGTATCAATCACCAAATTTCTGGCGGTGCGATAAATAAAACTCTGAAAACTGTCAATTTTTTTTCCACTGGTTAAGTATTGCAAAACCTTCATAAATGTTTCGCTGGTCAGATCCTGAGCCAAAGATTCACTGGAAACGCGAAAATAGATAAAACGATAAATTTTATCTTGATAAGAATCGTAAAGCCGGGAAAAGGCCGCTTCTTGTCCGCGCTGAACTTGCTGTAATAAAATTTTTTCTTCAAACTTGAACATGCCAAAATTATTGAAAAAATTAGAACGAAGTGAATAATTTTTTTGTTTAATTTTGAGCATCCCGCCGTATGGCGGGATTGCCAAAATTATTAATCAAGACCTACTGCTGACAGGCGGGTCAAACTTTCACTACCTGGCATAAAACCCCACCATTATAGCAAAAATCAAAAAACAGGGCAAGATCTACCCTATTTTTACCATTTCACAGGATCAAGAATCAAATTAGCGGCGTGCCAATCATGTCTTTGGGTTGAGGCAGGCCGATTAACTTCAAAATCGTTGGCGCCACATCGGCCAAAACCCCGGATGGAGTTAATAAACTTAAATCGGGCACTTCTTTAAGCGGCGACGCCAGCTCAAAATCTTTGCCCACCACAATAAACGGCACCGGATTGCTGGAATGTTCTTTGTCAATATCACCGGTACGCAAATTAATAATTTCTTCAACGTTGCCGTGATCGGCCGTGATAATACCTACGCCATTTGCTTTTAAAATATTAATCACGATTTTACCCAGCGACTCGTCAACGACCGAGACGGCCTTTTGCGCCGCCGCCAAGTCTCCGGTATGACCGACCATATCTGGATTGGCAAAATTAACTACGATAAAATCGTATTGCTGGGTCTCCAGGGCCTTAATAACATTTTGCGTAATCTCCGGTGCGGCCATTTCCGGCTTTTGGGCAAATGAAGAAATGCGCAGGGAAGGAACCAACAGCCGATCTTCACCGGGGAAGGGTTGTTCAATACCGCCATTAAAGAAAAAGGTCACGTGGGCATATTTCTGAGTTTCGGCAATATGGAATTGCTTTAAGCCAGCTTCGCTTAAAATCTTAGCCAAACAGTCGCTAATTTTATCGGCCGGAAAGGCCACTCGCACTGGTAAACCCGGCTCATACTCAGTCATGGTCACCAGCAAAAGATTATTGACAACTTTTTGACGGGGAAAATTTTCAAAATTAGGCAAGACTAAGGCGCGGGTTAACTGCCGCGAACGCTCCGGACGAAAGTTAAAAAAGATAACCGCATCATTGTCATTGATCATGGCCAGCGGTTTTTGCTCTGGATTGACAATCACGGTCGGATTAAACTCTTCGTCAAAATTATTATTTTTATAAGCATCGCTAATGGCTTGGAGCGGATCTAGACTATAACGCTCGGCCACTCCTTCCACCATGGCCTGATAGGCTTTAGCTGTGCGATCCCAATAATTGTCGCGGTCCATGGCCCAGAAACGACCGCACAGCGAGGCAACCTGTCCTACCCCGATGGCTGACGAGCGCTCCACCACCTCTTTAATAAATCCTTCGCCACTATTAAAGGCTGCGTCGCGGCCGTCTAAAATCGCGTGGATAAAAACTTTTTTAAGATTGTTGCGCTGAGCCAGATCTAATAAGGCGAACAAGTGGTCTAACGAAGAATGCACGCCGCCATTAGAGACCAGGCCAATCAAATGTAGTTGTGAATTATGTTTTTTAACTTGATTGATCGCCTGCAAAAAAGCATGATTGGTAAAAAAATCTCCGTCAGCGATGGCCCGGTTAATTTTAGGCAAACTCTGCCAAATAATTTTGCCAGATCCCAAACTCAGATGCCCCACCTCAGAATTGCCCCACTCTCCCCAAGGCAAACCCACCGCCTCGCCGGCCGCTTGGAGAGTCATGGAGGGATAAGTTTTTAATAACTGATCAAAGACTGGTGTCTTGGTCAAAGTAATGGCATTACCCTGCGATGGCGGCGCCACACCCCAGCCATCTAAAATAATCAAAACCACTGGTTTAGTTTTAGGATTAATTTTTTCCATGAGAACCAAGAATTAAAGACTTGCCTCGGATGTCCGACGGCTTGGCGACATTTTTTAAATCCAGAATGGTCGGGGCCACGTCGCCCAAAATTCCGCTCGGCGCCAATTTAGTCTTTTTATAATTATGACCGATTAAAATAAACGGCACTGGATTGGTAGAATGCTCGGTGTCAATCTCGCCGGTTTTTAAGTTAATCATTTCTTCGGCATTGCCGTGGTCAGCCGTAATAATGGCCGTCCCGTCCAGATGCAAGACATAATCAATTAATTTATCTAAGCATTTATCCACGAATTCCAAGCCCTTAATCGTAGCCACTAGATTACCGGTGTGGCCCAGCATGTCCGGATTAGCGAAATTAACCGTGGTAAAATCGTAATCATTAAGATTGCTAATCAAATATTTAGTAATCGGCCCGGCGCTCATTTCTGGTTTCAAGTCATAAGAGCGCACCTGAACTGAAGGGATAAGAACTCGATCCTCGTCTGCCACTGGATGGTCATAGCCGCCGTTAAAAAAGAAAGTGACGTGAGCAAATTTTTCCTCTTCGGCAATATAAAGCTGATGATAATCTTTAAGCAAAAAAGGTAAACTGTTAAGAATAACCCGGCTGGGATAAGCCGTGCGCACCAGATCTAAGTCCGGACCGAAATCGGTCAAGGCAATAAAAAATAATTTATCCGACCATTTCTGGCGGTGAAAAGAGTCGGGATTTTTTTTGTTAAATTCGCGCTGCGTAAAAGCTTTGGTTAATTCTCTGGCCCGATCAGAGCGCAGATTCATAAAAATTACCAGATCATCGCCATCAATCGTGCCAACCGGCTGACCGTTTTTAACAATTACCGTGGGTTGGATATATTCGTCGGTTTCCTGGCGATTATAGGCCTGCACAATCGCCTCTTCGCCGGATTTAGCCTTAAGCCCCTGGCCCAAAACCAATAAATTATAAACTTGTTCAGTCCGATCCCAATTTTTAGTGCGGTCCATGGCATAAAACCTTCCGCTTACACTAGCAATCTGTACCTCAAAGCGGTGCGACAAGTGATCGTGATTGTGCTGGCTGTGAAAACGATTTTCAAAACGCTTAATAATCTTAATGGCTGCGTGCTGAGGCGAATCACGGCCATCAGTAAAAAGATGCAAATAAACCTTGCCCACCTCATGATGGTCCAATAAATCCAACATGGCCAGCCAATGCTCGGGACTGGAGTGAGCGCTCTGCTCTTCGGTAATTAAACCTATCAAATGAATTTTGGCGTGATGCTTTTTGGCGTAATTGATTCCTTCCAAAAAAATTGGGTTCTTGAAAAAGGTACCATCCTTAATGCTTTTAGAAATAATCACGCCGTCGCTTTCGACGATCCGCCCAGCGCCCAAGTTAAGATGTCCGGCTTCAGAATTGCCATCCTGCTTGGCTGGCAAGCCGACACATTTTCCGCTGGCGCAAAGTTCAGTGTAAGGATATTTATTCTTTAGGGCCAAATAGGTCGGCATTTTAGCCAAAGTAACGGCATTGCCGCGCGAGGCTGGGGCAATACCAAAACCATCTAAAATAACTAAGATTGTGGGCTTAGTGTTCATGAGTTGTTTTTTAATTCTTGCTCAATCTCTAACAACCGATTATACTTGGCAACTCGTTCACCGCGATTGGGCGCGCCAGTTTTAATATAATCAGCGTTCACAGCCACGGCCAAGTCAGCGATAAAATCATCATTGGTCTCGCCAGAGCGATGGGAAACCACCAGTTTATATTTATTTTTGATGGCCTCATTAATACAAGCAATAGTCTCGGTTAAAGTTCCTACCTGATTAGGCTTAACCAACAATGTATTAGCAGTTTTTTCGCTCACACCGCGCTTAAATAATTCTAAGTTGGTGCTAAAAATATCATCGCCAATAACATTAACCTCGGGCCGCATTTCCGTGGCCTTTTGCGTCAAAGCGCGCCAGCCAGCCCAATCTTCTTCATCTAGCGGATCTTCTAAGGAAATGAGCGGATATTTTTTTAACCAGGTTAAATAAGTGTGGCTCATTTGTTCGGTCGAATAATCATGACCCTCAAAGTGATATTTTTTCTTGTCAGTGTGATAAAAAACCGAAGCCGCCGCATCCAGGCCAAAAAATACTTCTTCACCTAATTTATATTTGGTAAAGTCGGCGATGGAAATCAATAAGTCTAGGGCGCTTTGAACATTTTTCATTTTGGGCGCAAAGCCACCTTCGTCGCCCACGGCAAAAGTTAGTTTTCTCTTTTCCAGCACCTCGCGCAAGGCATTAAAAATCTCCACGCCCATCCGCACCTGCTCGCTAAAACTCACTTTATTCCAAGGAATAACTAAAAATTCCTGCACATCTAGGCCCGAATCAGAATGTTTGCCGCCATTAATAACATTAAAGGTCGGAGTCGGTAAAAAATAATCACCTAAAGTCAAATTATAACTCTGACGAAGGTACTTATATATAGGTAAGTGCTGATCCATGGCCGCGGCGCGACAAGCGGCCAAAGAAACGCTTAAAATCGCGTTGGCGCCCAGTTTAGATTTATTGGGCGTACCATCAAGAGCGATCAATTTTTGATCAAGAGCGGCTTGCTGATTAACCTCGGCGCCAATCAAGGCCGGTCCAATAATTTGATTAACATTATTCACGGCTTTCAAAACGCCTTTGCCTAAAAAACGATTTTTATCGCCATCACGCAACTCTAAGGCCTCATGCGCGCCAGTGGAAGCGCCAGACGGAACCGCCGCTTTAGCTTCTAAGCCGCTGTCTAAAGTAATTTTTGTCTCCACGGTCGGATTACCGCGAGAATCTAAAATTTCCCGCGCCACGATTTTACTAATTTTAGGCATACCCAGTAGTATAAATTCGATGCTTCTCTTGATTTGGCATACTTATATTGTATTGCCCGGAGAAACAAAGTTAATTAATTTATAATATGTTCCCGGAAAGTTAATCGAAGCAAAACTATTGATAAATCGAATTTAACTACCGGGCTTATAACTCGCTAATCTCATTCTAGCAAATTTTAAACAATCAGCCAATGGCCGACCAAAACATTATAGCACAAAAATGAAAGTTTTGAAATAATATAGGCTCCTTGACCCCGAAAAATGATATTAAATATCATCTCGGGGTCAACCCCGTGGCGCTCCATTATATTCTTTGAAGCAGTGATAAAAAATTAATAAAATAAAGGTCAGGTTATAACCATTATCAAATCGGCGCTTTACGGGCTTGACAAATTTTCTGAAATGTGCTATAATAATTATCAGAAAAAGAAGGAGGATTTGTGACAGGAAATGGAGTCGAAAAAACGTTCAATGTTTCGGTTTGTATTTGGGATCCCACAGAACACAAGCTATTCTTGGTCCAGAGACACGGTGACCACGGTCATCTCTGGGGATTGCCTGGAGGCGGAGTCCATACAGACATAGAGGAAGAACATCTCGCCGCGGCCCGAAGAGAAGTCAAGGAAGAGACCTTGATGACGCCCGACCATTACAGTCTTGACCGGGTTCTCGACGACCCTGATTACCTTGATTGGGGGATAGACATTGACCATGGCAAGGTCTTCATGCTGGCGATCTTAACCAAGGCGTTTCCGACACCCGATTATTCCCAAACCCCACCCGAAGACCATGATATCAAGGGCGGAGATTGGATTGCCCTGGAAGACTATCTGGGCAAATGGCAATTTCTGGTGCCAGAAGCCCATCGATGCGCCATCAGGCATTTCCTATCCAAAATCGCGAAATCGTGGACGGGGGCTGAGTAACTCAGCCCTTTTCTTTTTGTACAGTTACAATAACTTTACCCATGCCTTGGTTTCGACCCTATTAAATAATAGTTTTAGTAATGACGATGTTTTATGGGCCAACAACTGATTAATGGTATTCTCCGCGGCATTAAGGGAGAAACGTAAAGTTTTGTAACTGGGTTTTGGCAAAAATTTGAGTTGTGATATAATTAGCATCATCCTAACAATCCGAACACATCCGAACGCCACGAATAACTTTTAAATTTTAAATTATAATTTTAACTTTTGATTTTTGAATTATCGTTATGCGCATCGGTCTTGACGCTCGCCCCCGTCATCATCAGAATGTGAGGGGACTTCGCTTGGTGCGTGGTAGTATCTGTTTTTAATCATTAGTCATTAGTATTTTGTCATTAATTATGAACATTGGCTTAGACGCTCGTTTCTATGGCCCGACTGGCAAAGGAATTGGGCGCTACACGCAAAAATTGATTGGTTCCTTGGAAAAACTCGATAATAATAACGAGTATTTTGTCTTTTTAAATCAAGAAGGCTTTGATATTTATCAACCTATTAATCCAAGATTTCATAAAGTCTTGGTCAATATCCCCTGGTATTCAATCAAAGAACAATTGGTTTTGCCCAAGATCCTAAAGCAATATCATTTAGACCTAATGCATTTCTTACACTTTAATGTACCGCTGTTTTACCGAGGGAAACTAGTGGTGACGGTGCATGACCTGACGCTATTTGATTTTAATAATGCTCATGGCCGCGATGTTTTTCATAAAATATTTTATGGCGCCAGAAAATTATTTTTTAAAATTATTTTTCGCCGCGCCCTTAATCGTGCCCAACAAATTATCACTGATTCCGATTATACCAAACAATGCTTGTTTAAAAAAATTAAATTGCCAGTTGAAAAAATTAAAATCGTCAATCTTGGCGCGTAATAATTCTTAATTCACCGAAAAGAAAAGCTCCTCCGACATAGGTCGGAGGAGCTGTTTGTTATATCATGAAATTGACCTAATTGGTCAGAATCAGTTTGTAGGTCGGACCGGTCTTAGCGCGCCAGAAGTAGACTCCTGACTGCACCTGACCCGGCTGCACACGTCGGCCCGACATATCGTAGAAAATCAAGGCACCATGCGGCCGAGCCAACCAAGCCGAAAAAGACGAGCAGAACATAATCGTCTGAGGGGGCAGTAAAGACGGACTAACGGGAGGAGTAGTTCGTGGTTCTTGGATACCAGTTGATTCTATCCAGCCGATGTGTGGCCAGACAATCATGCTATCGGCGAGATGGCCGAGATCCAGCATCTGGTTATCCTCAAGGCCGAGCTGGGAATTACGATGCCGATCCCAGGCAAAGGCTTCAGCCACAGTAATCTGGCCATCATGGTTAACATCAATGGAATCAAAGAAGAAACCGGGCGCGCCGTGATGCGAATAGTATTCGCTCGGCTCAGCTCCGCCGTTCAAACTCGTCAGGATATGAAAAGAAAACTCAGAGTGATAATACTCGCTGCCATTGTACCACTCATTTTCTAGCCCAGGAATCTCGGGGCCATTTGGATAGGCCTTATCATCACAATTCATGGTTGTCCAGGCGGGTTGCGGACCAGCGGCGGACAGAATAATGGTCTTATGGCTAATGCTATCTGGAGCATGGAAGCCCAGCCAAGTAAGAAAACCAGAGGAATCAGGACTCCGACCATTACCATCAGTTTCACAGGGTTCAAGAATATAAACCTTATAGGCATTAATACGATTGAAATAGGCGGCCATTTCATCGTCAGTCAGATAACCATTGAGCTCGTCAACATCCGAATGGTATCCGGGCCTACCCGGAATACTCTCCCACAGACCATGACCCTGAATCCAAACTATCAAAAAATCAGTGGATTCCAAAGTGCTGGCTAAGACACCGGTGACCGAATCAAGCTTAGCCAAAGTAGCCGGACCATCTACAAAAGATACTTTATATTTCGGGATGTAATGCAAGAATGTGTCTCCGCGCACAAAAGTGCCATCATAGAACAAATTGATAATCGTATCTACGTGCAACTCTGTGCGACAAATAGAGTCATTAAGGGAGACGTCGTCCCAAAAACAATTGTCCACGCCAATACCCTGATCTCCACAAAAAGTAACAACCGCCACGCGGTGATTGGCTTGAACCAAACTGAAAACAGCCAGCAAAATAATGCCAGCCCAAAATATCAAATTGGTCTTTTTCATGATATCCTCCTTTGTTTCATCCGCCATCAATGTCCGACTCTATGTCGGCTTTGGGTGGATGGGTTTTGAAGACCTACCTATATAATAGCACAATTTTGGATTTAGTCAACCCCCTACACCAAAAATTTTGAGTGGGGGTCAATAGTAAAAGGCCGCCCAAGCGGCCTTTTACTTATCTTAATCTCAGGGTTTTATTTCTCTTTGGTCTGTGTGCGCGGTTGACAAACGGTTTTGTCACAGCCATAGCGATATTTAGAATTACCGACCGATTGACAGCCGCTTTGCGGTGCTTTGGCTGATGATTCGCCTACTCCGCCAGCGGTTTGAGTTAACCAATAATAATAAGTGCTGTTGGGATTGGCGCGTTGATCTTTGATAATGCAACACTCGCTGGAACTACAGGCTAAACTGGTACCATTCGTTCCATAATTAAACTGCTGATCAGTGGTATTATTGCAAATACCGGTTAAGGGCTGAGATTCGGCTTCTAACAATAAATCAGTGTGCGAACGCGCGGCTTTAATCACCGCCCAATTGTCTAGTAGGCCAGTAAAACCTTCACCGATAATTACATTATAATTATTGCTAATATCACCCAGCTTAGAAATATCAGCCGTGGAAGAATCAAAATTGTTATCCACAAAAATCTTCAACAGACCACTGGTGCGGTTGCCCACGCAAGCTATATAATGCCAGGCGCCATCATTGATGGTTTTTGAACTGGTTAGGGTCACATCATGACCAGGATTTTTCAGGAAATGGCAGGTGGGCGCGCCACTGGTTAACATTACTTCATAGCCACTACCATTGGGCTTATTGTATTTATAAAGTATATCCATATCGCCACTCGTCGCCCTAGTGTTAACCCAACCAGAAATAGTGAATGAGTCATTGGCGGTAAAATCTAAAGATGAGGCATCGGCTACGGTCACATAGCCGCCAGTAAAATCGCCAGAACGAATGAATTTGGCGGTAGAAGTAGTGTTGGCCCCACTGCCGCTGGCCGTACCGTGATTTTGATTGCCCGAAGAATCAATCACTTCATTGCTATTACCCGACCAGCTGCTTTCATCCATGCGCCATTGAGCTGACAAATTACCAGATTTAATCCCTTCGCCCACATGAGCGATTAAGGTACAGGCTGGATCGGTCAGCGAACTATTGCAGCCCACGCCAGGCGTATTAGACAGCGAACGATATAAATTATAGCCATCTACGCTGGATTGTTCGTCTGTGGTGGGTTGCCAAATCACTTGCAACTGGCCGCAAACATTGCCGTCAACCAGCACATCACTGCTCGGCTCGGGTGGAGTGGTGGTGAGACAATAAGGAAGCGGATAAGTGGGCGGATTATTGGTGTTCCAAGTAGAGCCATCCCAATTCCAGGCCTGCATTTTATAACAATAATGGAGATTAGCGCTCAGCCAATAAGTATCATTAGTAGTACACTGGTTATCAGTACAAGCATAATAAGGCACTGGATAGGGCAAGAAAGTACAGCCAGAAGTACAATTATTGTTATTCACATCTTGAGCGCGCCAGAAGATGTAAGACGTGGCACCCCTAGAGGCTGACCAATTTAATTGCGTGGCGACCTGCTCCTGAATTGGATTAATATTTACTACATTAAAGGAATCAAAAGCTTGAGGATGAGGGTGACCATATGCAGTCGTGCCGGTAAGCCAGCCCAAGCTATCATCAGAGCCCCAAGCCCAAGTCCGCCAATCATAGTAAGAAGAACTTGGATTATACCTGCCCCCCAACGTATAATAATTTCCTCCCTGCGAATGATTGTTTAAATACATACCCATTTCCTGTGTATCCTGAATGACTTCATTGGTAAGGGCAGCTGGCCAATCATTAGGCTTATAAACAGAATAGACGGTGGCATTGGCGACTGCGGTAGTATCGTGTAGATTAATCCAGCCAGTAGTGTCGCCGGTTTCAATCTTAGCCCAACCAGTTACTTCTTTGTGAGCGTCTAGCCAAAGTTCGTCGGCGGTTTTAACGCGTGAATAAATCGCCACGTTATCCAAGTAACCATTTAAATAAGCCGTCGCTGGAGCGATCGAATCTCGGTCAGAAGTGGCTGGCAAATCTGGATCGCCACCCAAATATAGCGGAGAGGCCGGGCCGACAAAAACGTCTGGACTAGCTTGTAAATAAACCCTATCTAATACTCCGTCTAAATAAAGACGAACATAATGGCCATCATAGGTCATGGCCACATGCCGCCACTTATTTACATAATTAGCGGCGAAATTGGCGTCGCTAAAATAATAGCTCTGCCAGCCGCCATTAAGAAATAATTCAGCGGCAAATTTATCATAAGTACTAGGAATTACTCCTAGGGCATAAGCATGATCTTTTCTTAACATTATCTGCGCACTATTATAATGACCGCCATCTTTAAGATAAACCCAACCCTCTAAAGTAAAATCATGCGAGAAATGTAGCAAAGAATTGTCTGGCACCACGGCGTAGACCTGGTTAACCGTATTAACGTTCGCATCGGTATCATAAGAAAAGGCGGCGGTAAAAGCAGTATCTTGTTTAAAATTACCGGTAATTAATAGCGGCGTGCTGGTTGGATAAGTCCCTGGACCCAGTCTTGCGTCTAAACCATTGCCAGAGGTATCGGGTGTTAGATATCTAGTAGTACCAGGGATATTATTCACATTATCAAAAGTCCAGTGACCGACCAAATCAGAATCGACGATAGTATTTTTAGCAGTGCAGGCTCCTCTATTGTTAACCTGATTACCACCGTTACCACCATTATTAATAATAGGGCTATCATAGTTAAACTCCTGCCCACAATCTTGTAGGCATGAGCCGTCGTCTTGGCGAGTGCCCACGCAAGCCCAGGCCGGATAGCTATCGGGCGCGGTGCCGCCGCAATCAGCGCCAAAACAAATATAGCCGCGATTGCCATCAGCCAAAGTAGAAGCCAAAGTAGAAGAGTTGCTCCAGTTTTGATAATTCTCGGCATAGGCATAGCCCCTCAATTGATTAGTCGCTGAAGCTCCGATATCGGCCTGTAAACCATAATATCCGGCGGCATAATTGGGCGCGTAAGGACAATCCGCGGAATTACTCGGACAATATACCTGACCATTTTCTCCGCTCGGACCACCCGGGCAACAACATTCAAAAGTTCCGTCATTATTATAATCATTATAGCAATTGGTATTGAGCCAACCCATGTTCTCTGAATACAACCAGCCGCGAACATTAAGGGGCGCCGATTGAGCCACTAACTGTACCCAGGAAAGTGGATCGCTGGAGCCATGAGCCTTTTGAATTCTATAAAAATTGACCACAAAGCCGCCAACAATCAAAAGAGTCAACAGCGAAATCGGCACGGCTGGCTGCCATATTTTTTTATCAAAAATTTTCCTCATAAAATTAATCTATATCCTAAACAACTTTTAGTTTAAGCTTTATATTATAATTTTTTGTTTTTGTCTCTCTGCTAATTATGGACAGATACAGTTACAAGTGTTAGTGCCGGTGGCTGCAAAGGTGCAGGTGAGGACGGTGAGGCTGACCGACGCTTTGGCTAAGGGGCTGCCCGTCGACGAATTACCTGGGCCGCAGATAGGCGTACAACCCGAGCGTACACCTGCAATGGTGCAATTGGTTGAACCAGAGGTCGTGCAGCTTTGAGGAGCGAGATATTTGGGGTTCGCACCTACTCCTCCAGAAACCAAGAAGCTTCCTACGGCGACATCACTAAGATTGGCGTAAGTATTGCCTCCTGAAGCATAAATTATATCTCCTTGTGTTGCACTATTCGGATAAGTTGGGGTAGAGGCGATAAAATTGGTGCCGTCACTAATAATTACTTTTCCTGAGGTGGCCGACGCATTCGGATAAGTTGGGGTAGAGGCGATAAAATTGGTG
>Ga0209777_10001935_pt1 | contig 28425 bp, 23 predicted proteins | sample FrelakmetHBP12HB_FD_187147 | JGI IMG/M metagenome (GOLD analysis project Ga0209777, IMG submission 187147) | Freshwater lake sediment microbial communities from the University of Notre Dame, USA, for methane emissions studies -HBP12 HB (SPAdes)... | ecosystem: Environmental > Aquatic >...
TACTTGTGGTCGTACTGGAAGCAGCACGAGCTCCCGAACTTCTGTCCCAAGAGTTTCGGGGAACTGAGCCACCATGCCCGTCAGGCACTGCGGCGAATGCGCCGCCGGCCGACTCTGGTCATGGCCTTCTGGGAACAGGCAGAACTCTTTCCGCTGTAACTATATTATGCAATGCTCAATAGTTGATTCCGGGACGGTTCCCCGAATGGTGCCAACCTTGCCCGGCCTCGCGAGACAGGGAGGCGGCAGGTTCGGGGCGTGTCACAAGCCCGGGTTCAGCTCAGATGGCGCTGCCCGCCGGACAGCGGGGCAGTGTGGTAACCGCGCGACTCTAGTTCCGGGCGTTGGCGCGGTCGCGGTCAATGGTGACCGGCCGCTCCAGAACCATCTCGATGGTGGATCCGCTCTCAATGCGGAGGTCGGGCCCCCGCGTCAGCAGCACTGCCGCGAGGCCGACGGCGGCACCGGCACCTGCACCAACCCCCATGCCGAGGCCGGGGCGCCCGCCGGCGAGCCCGCCGAGTCCGCCAACAGTGGTGCCGGCCGTCGTGGTCTTGGCGATGGTGTCCACGGCCTTGATCTTGTCTTTGCCCTCGCCGCGCACCGTGCCCTCCTCGTCGGTCACCGTGCCGTGCTCTGCGCCGGGAATATTGTCCAGGGCTCCAGGAAGGAGGACGGTGTAGCCGTTGGGGAAGATGAGCGTGGTGAAGTGCACCAGAATCTCTCCCCTGCCTTTGATCCTGCCCGGACGCTGCACGCGCGTGATGGTGCCTTGAACGTAGGTGCCCGCCGGGACAATGATCCGGTCATTCACCACTACGGGAAAGTTCGTCTCGGCGTAAATGGGGTCGTTCTCGCGCGCGGTCTTCGTCGAAATAGCGTGCTTGATGACGATGGGTATCTTGGTGCCGGCAGGCAGCGTGATGGTGTTCGCCGGCTGTGTCGCGCCTTCCGGACTTGCAATCGGGGCCGCCACGGGTGCCGGAGCGGCGGGCTGTGCTGATGCGGATGTCTGCGCCGGGGCCGCCTGGGCGAAGGCCGCGGCGCTCAGGCACAACCAAAGTAGAAAGGTCCGCATGGTCTCCTCGGAGGTAAAGATGTCATAGGCCAGACCGCAGTTCAGGTTTTGACGCAGCGCAAAACGATCCGTCACCCGGGGTATCCCGAACCGCCGGCCTCAGAGCAGCCGCCTGTCTTTACATCTCGACCTCGGCATACCAGCCTTTGATCACCACCCGCGTCTTGTAAGGCTCGGAGAGCTTTTGGATCGTGCCGAGGATCTCCTGGGCCCGTGCGTCGTCAACCAGGCGGGGCACGCCGTAGAGCGGACCCTCGTCATCAATCGCAATCGGGATGAGCTGTATCTTGCGCAGCCTGTCCTTGTTCCACGTCATGCGTACGATGACTCCCTCGAAGGTCTGGCGCAGGTCCCTGCGGTCCCAGACCGAGACGTTCGTCGGGCGTTCGATCTCGGAGTCGCGCTGGTGGATGAGGTCGATCGGAATCTTGTCCGGGGTCCGATACTGGTAGATGAAGTCGCCCAGGCTGTAGAAGATCGGCTTCCCTTTATAGATCTCGATGCCGCGCAGGACGTGCGGGCCGCTGCCGATGACCATGTCCGCGCCTGCGTCAATGGCGGCGTGGTACATGATCTCATCGTTGGGCGGGGTCTTGTCTTGAATGCCGTAAGCGCGGTTGTGGCTGACATCGTGATTGTGCAGCGTGACGATGAGAACATCTGAGTGGCGCTTGGCCAGCACGATGTCGTCCTCCATGGCCTGCACGTCGCCTTCGATGGCACCTTCCATGGCCTCGGTTCTTCCGTCCCTGACTACCAGGATTGTGGCCGGGTTGATGGTTGCCAGCGACGGTGCCATGGGGTCGGTGCTGCGATACTTCGCCGTCCAGTAGCGCATGTAGGAGAGAATCGCGAACTCCATCTTCTGTCCCTGGGCGGTCATGGTGCCGGGGGTGTGCGCCGCCGCGAGCGTCGCGCCCGCGCCGGCATGGGTGATGCTGGCATGGTCGAGCGCCCGCAGGCAGTCCTTCAGGCCTTCGGGGCCGAAGTCGAGCGCGTGGTTGTTGGCCATGCTCACCATGTTGATGCCGATGGCCGCCACCTCCCAGGCAAACTGCCGCGGTACTCCGAAGTTGTAGAACGGACGCTGTGCCTCGGGGTGCTCGTTGATGGAGAACTCAAGGTTCCCGTAGGCGATGTCCGCTTCCTGCATCAGCCGGAAGATGTTCTTGTGATCCGGGTCGGTCAGGTTGCTGATCTGCTGGTTGAAGATCATGTCGCCCACAGCGGTGATGATCACGTCGCCGGGCTCTTCCTTGAGCATCTCCGCAAGACGCGCATCCCAGTTCAATTTGGTCGGCTGCGGAGCGGGCTTGATTCTGCGGTTATAGACCGACTTGCTCTGGTCCCACGTCAGGTTCTCATGCGCGGACTGCGCGCAGATTCCCATGGGCAGCGAGAGGAACACGACGGTCAACAGGGTGCCAAGTGTCGTGCGGGGAAAGCGAAGTAGAGAACTCATGATGGCGCCTCACAGTGCAATGACGACGAACATCAGAATGCCGGGCCCAGCGGTCACGGTGAATTCAAGAACTGATCAGGACGGAAGTTTACACCACGCTGGCAAGCCCCGGGCTGTGGGTTGCGCCTCCATCGCGTGTCTCAGTAAAGAAGGTACCTGGCTCGAACGGAAAGAAACTGTGTCAGTGCCTCGCGCGCGTCGTCGGCGATGCGCCGCGGGTCCTCTCCGGCCTGCAGCGCCTTCCACGCAGAGTCGTTCGCCAGCGCGCCCAGCAGGTGCTGCGGCTCGTATTGCTGCGGGAACAGCTTCATCAGCGCTGAGGCCAGCTCAAGCCCAAGCTCCGGAGCGTCCAGGCCGTCGCGGTCGGTCACCATCAGGTGGATGCCGTGGCAAAGTTGGTTGGCGTAGGTTGCGGAGACCGGCGTGAAGGAGACCGGCACAAAGCGCACTCCCTCGATCTGCCGCGCGTTTAAGTATGCCGCAAGCTGGCGCGCATCAATCCAGGGCGCGCCGAGCAGTTCGAAGGGAGTGTCCGTGCCCCGGCCCACGGAGACATTCGTGCCCTCTACCATCGCCACGCCGGGATAGAGCGCGGCCTCCGTCAGGTTGCGCAAGTTTGGCGAGGGGTTGACCCAGAGCAGGCCGGTGGAATCGAACCAGTCTCCGCGCTGCCAGCCGCTCATGGCAACCACTTTGAGGTCGGCGCCGATCTTCCGCTCAGCGTTGAACAGCCGCGCCAGCTCGCCGAGCGTCATGCCGTGGCGCACAGGCAGCGGATGGTAGTTGGTAAAGCTCTCGCGACCGCTCTCCGAAACTGGCCCCTCGACAAACGCGCCGGTGATGGGATTGGGCCGGTCAAGAACGATGAGCGGGATGCGGGCCTGCGCGCAGGCCTCCAGGAAGTAGCCGAGCGTGGTCGCGTAGGTGTACCAGCGCACACCGGCGTCCTGTATGTCGAACACCACGGCGTCTAGCGTTTGCAGAATCTCGGGTGGCGGCCGGCGCTGCGCGTCAGTGGCGCCATAGACGCTGTAAACGGTGACGCCGGTTGCGGCGTCGCGCGAGTTGCCGATCTGCGCCGTGTCGAGCGTGCCGGTCACACCGTGCTCCGGGCTGAATATGGCGGCCAGCTCCGCGTCCGGCAGGTGAGCCAGCACGTCAATGGTGCGGCGGCCTTGGGAGTCCACACCGGTCTGGTTGGTGAGCACTCCCAGGCGGCAGGGCAACGCCTTGCACACGAACTCGGGAGGCTTCCGCGCGCGCCACTCCTCCCAGGTCGCGGGAAACAGGTCAATGCCGGTGCGCACCTGGCCGTTGCGCGCTCCCATGCGGCGGTCGCCGGCGAGCCGCTCGTTGTAGCCGGTGATGGCGGCGGCATTGGCCTGCGCACCCTTCGAGGGAGCCAGGTGCAACGCCACGGCGACGGCATTGGCAAACTCCCCGCGCAACGCGATGATGGCCGGGTGCGGCCGCCGGTTCGGGTGCACCGAGTTGCTGAGCAGGATGATGTACGTATCGCTGTAAGGATCGATCCACAGAGAGGTCCCGGTGAAGCCGGTGTGTCCGTAACTGCCGATGGGAAGAAGCTCGCCTCGGTTGCTGGAAAACGGTGAGTCGATGTCCCAGCCGATGCCGCGCAGCACGCGGGCGTTGGTCGGTTGCTGCGGTGTCGTCATCTTCTCCACCCCAGCCGGCGAGACGACGAAGTGACCATCGAGAAGGGCCTGCGCGAAGAGCGCGAGGTCGTCGCCGGTCGAGAAGACCCCCGCATGCCCGGCGACTCCGCCCATGCGGCGCGCCGTGGGGTCATGGACGATGCCGTGCAGCATGTGCTGGTTCTCGTCGTACTCAGTGGGCGCGATGCGCGGCAGCCACGCGTCGGGAGGCAGGTAGCGGGTGTGCGCCATGCCCAGCGGCCCGAAGATACGCTCCTGCGCATACTGCTCCAGCGGCATCCCGCTGAGCTTCTCCACCAGCTCGCCGAGGACGATGTAATTGATGTCCGAGTAGCGGAAGGCTGAGCCGGGCGGCGAGAGCAGCGTCTCGTCGTTCGCCATCTTGTAGGCCGTCTGGCGGCCCTCCCACTCGGTCTTCAGGTCAAGGTCGGGGGCGAGGCCGCCGAAATGCGTGGCGAGCTGGCGGATGGTGATCTCCTCCTTGCCGTTGCGGACGAACTCGGGCAGGTAGCGCGACACCGGATCGTTCAGGCGCAGTTGCCCCTCTTCCAGCAACTGCATGATGGCTGTGGCGGTCACCATGCACTTGGTGAGGGAGGCCATGTCGAAGATGGTGTCCAAGGTCATGCGCTCGCGCTCTGGTTCGAGCGAACGCCAGCCGAAGGCTTTGCGGTAGACGATGTGCCCCTTGTGGCCGACAATGGCGACCGCCCCGGGAATGGAGCCGTGGCGGACAGCGCGCTCGAAGAGGGCGTCGAGGGCGCGGGTGTCGAAGGTTTCGGCGCGGGGCGGCGGCTGCGGCGCGATGGTGGCAGCCGCCGGCGCCGCCTGTGCAGCACCGGCCACAGCGAAGGAAGCAAGCAGGATGAGGACGAACGCCGTGCGTGTCATGTCTGCGCGCAAATGTAGCACAGTGGCCGGTAGAGGTTCACCCCTCGCAAGCCTGATCGGGCGTACTTCCGGTGGAATTGATCAGGTTGCCGAAGGCGTCGTAGTCGTAGGTGTCGGTCACCGCCCCGCTGTCGCCGTCAAAGAGCTGGCGGACTCTGCCGTGGCCGTCGCCGCCGTAGAAGACATGCTCGTCGTAGTCTGAGCGCCAATTCGCACCGAATATGCCCGAGGGGGCGTACGCACTCTGGCTCGGCGGCCAAATGCTGTTCCAAGTGCGGGTCAGCGAAAGGCTTACGCCCCTACCACGCAGCGGCTTCAGGTCTGTCTCGACGACCTTGATGTCGCCATTACCGAGGATGATTGGGCAGCCCGCCTGGTCGCCGCAGTCCGGCCCGGTCTCTCCGCCCAGGTTCGAGCAGCCCACGCCCGGCCCTTTGTAGTAGCAAGAGAAGGTAAATGGTCCTTCGCCCAGCCCGCAGCCGTAGTGGCCCGGTATCACAATGTCGTAGGACCAGTAAAGCACTGTGACCGTACAATGATCGGGGCTAATCCACCAACCTTGGTAGGAATACTGGGCGGCGGCGGGCGCGGGCATGAGTGCCAGCAGGCCTCCGAGGATCAGTGCAAACAGTACCAGCTTCGTCTTCGTCATCATCCACCATCCTTCACTTGACTTCCCAAGCACTTCAGAGGGACAAGTCTCTCTGGCCTCAATCACGCCGGCTTCAGGCCCTGACTACCCCACCCAAACCCACTAGCGCTCCGACGTGCGAGCGACCTCTTTGGAAAAGACCTCCACGGCCGCTTGATCTCCCTCAAAGAACCTCTGCCAAAAGCCGGACTCGAGCAGTTTCGGCGGACCGAACCGAAAGCCACCTCCCTCGTCCTTCCGAACGACCCAGTGCGGCGGAACGCTAGATTCAGTTACGTCGAAGAATTGCACTGAAAACAGCCCTGGCGTGTGGTTGTCATTCCCGACCAATCTCAGCAGAACGCCCTGGGATGGGTCGCAAACAACCGACAGAACCGCGTACTCCCGGCCAACGGTCAACCAGGGATAGACAGTCTGTTTTGCCGCCCGAGACTCCGGCGATGACTTGCATTTCACGCGCATAGTGTTCACTCCCTCCGACTAGAGGGCATTGAAGAACAGGTCATCAACGAGAACCTCCTCACGGATCATTTGGTAAACAGGCCCTCGCGCCTCTCTTCCCAGCAGCCGATACGCCACCTCCTCTGCTTGAATTTCGCAGTGCTGCTGACCGGAATAGCCGGTCGAAAAGAAGCGAACCCCGCGGGGCTTGAGCTCCACCTTCCAGTCAAATCCAGCGCAGAAATCGAGTGCCACAATGGAGACCCGCCTCAAGTCAAGCTGAACCGCAAGAATGTCATCAAATGGCGATTGAAAAACTAACCGGGCGTTAGGCAACTCATTGTCGCCAACCGTCCCCCGGTCCTTCGTCACATATCCAGGGTGCAGGATCACGACCTCGTGCAGCAGGGCGTCGTGAAAGTGGTCCACCGCATCAATAAAATCCGCAAAGGCTCTCTCGCTGTCGATCGGTATCAGTTCACTCATTCGACATCCTTGAACATCCACAAAGCAGTCGCGCCTATCACCCCTTCAATCGAAGAAATCGAATGGCACGTGCTTGTAAAGGTCATATGATGGAAATGCAGGGGAGTCACCATATATGTGGTAGCCGGGTCCGTGGCGGGTATCGTCCTGGATCTCGTATCGATAGGCCCGTCTCCCATACTCGTCATACGTGGTGACCGACTTCAGCTCGCCGGTTCCGGTATCGTACCTGTTTCTCATGTCGTATGGGGCCGACTCGCTAGGAGACTTAGGCTTGCCCAGGTCATCCCAATATTTGTCGTACGCCTCCGAGTCGTCACCGATGTTACACGCCCCGGCGTTGTGCACCAGCAGGCCGGACTCGCCGACGAAGAAGTCATGGTTGTCCTCGACCTGGAAATTGTAGACTGTCGCCTCGGTGGGCGTGGGGGAGATTGCGACAACCCTGCGCCACTCGCCGCCCGCAGTCAGTAGCAGGTCGCCCACCTGGATGCGGTCGGCGCGCAGCCAATCGTTGCCTCGGCGTCGCTAAAGTTCAGCTTCCCAGAAAACGCATAATGTCCTCCACATCGGCGGGTACGGCCGTCCAATTGGAAAGCTTTCCTTCGAATTCAAAATCAGCCTGCTCTTTCGCTTCCTGAACTGAGCGGTGCCAGGTGTCCCCGACAACTTTCCCCTCTCGTGAATAACGGATCAGAAACACTCCGCTCGGCCGTTCATGGATCAGCAATGCCCATGCTGGAGGCAATTCGCAGCGGAGATCCCTTCCTCCGGTCAGCTGCGGGGGAAACCCTACATAGTGCCGCACCTTCCTGCCTTCAACGGTGCCAACCACCTTCGCGGCGAGCCTGGGCGTCGTGGTCATGGGTTGATAATCCTCACATGGGCGTTTTCGATGATTGTACGACCGTCGGCATCAATAGCTTCAAAATGTACATGTGAACCCTGTACGGGGTCCGTGAGGTCATCTTCCGTCATGCGGAACTGGCGCAGGTTTTTCTCCGAGCGGAATACGCCATTATCGATTTCTTGGTATTCGTCGCCCAGGTAATTCTCAGCTTGCGTCAGCGCATTTTCGGCTGTTGTCTCGCCGCCTTGTACGTTTCCGAATCCGCACGCCGGCGGGTTGTGAACCAGGTATCCTGCCTCGCCGACGAAGAAGTCATGGTTGTCCTCGACCTGGAAATTGTAGACCGTCGCCTCGGTGGGCGTGGGGGAAATCCCTGTAACGGCCCCCCACTCACCCGAAACGGTCAGGATGCGGTCGCCCACTTGAATGCGGTCGGCGCGCAGCCAATCGGCCTTGTCCCCGCCGCTGCGCTGCACAAAGAACGGATGCTCGCCGTTGGGCCGCAGCGACTGCGCCTCGCCCTCCACGTGCAGCTCCAGCAGCATGGAGCGGTGCGGCGGCGGAGTAATTCCACAGGCCGGCTGGCACACCGATTCGCGGCTAATCACTTCCTGCCCCAATAGAGCCCTGCGATGCCGAATGTGTACGGCTGGTAGGCAACTTCACTGAAGCCCGCGGCACGCATACGCTCCAGCATCTCCGCCAGCGGCGGAAAGCGCTCGACCGAGGCGGGCAGATATTTGTAGGGGCCCTCGACGCCGGAGATCATGGCGCCGATCACCGGCAGAACGTTCTTGAAATAGAGGCGATAGAGATAGCCGATGACGCCGCGTGGCTCTCCGAAGTCGAGGATGCCAACCTCGCCGCCGGACTTGAGGACACGCACAATCTCGCGCAGGCCGGCGTCGTAATCTGCCAAATTGCGAAAACCGAACGCAGAGGTGACCAGATCGAAGCTGGCATCGGCAAATGGCAGGTGCAGCGCGTCCGCCTCCACCCACTCGATGGGCTTGCCCTCGCCCTTCCGGCGGGCGCGCTCGAGCATGGCACGCGAAAAATCCGCGCCGACAAGGCCGGCGGCTCCGTGCGACTGCCGGTAGAGCGCAAAGGTCATGTCGCCGGTGCCGCAGCAGAGGTCGAGGACGCGGGAGCCGTCGCGCCGAAGCAAATCGCGGAAGCGGCGCGCGGTGCGCCACCACCACCAGCGGTCCACGTTCATGGAAAGCACGTGGTTGAGCAGGTCGTAGCGCGGCGCAATGGCGGAGAACATCTCCTCCACGGCGCGCGCGGCCTGCTCCGGATCCTGTTCGGAGGCGGTTCGCGCTCCGCGAGTGTGGTCGGGCGGCGTCATGCGGAATCCTGTAGCCTATGTTCGCGAGAGATAGCGCAGCTCCTCCACCGCCTGCAGGACGGCTTTCTCCGGCACGTTATTGACGATCTCCACCTTCCCGATATCAACCGGCAGGACGAAGTGGACCTTGTCGTGAACGGTCTTCTTGTCGTGCATCAGCCGGTGCAGAATGGCGCGCGCGCGGACCTCCACCACCGGCAGCGGAGCATAGGCCAGCACCGCGTTGATGATCCGCTGCGCCGTCTCCGTTGAGCACACCTTCATGCCTGCGGAAATCATTGCGGCACCCACCATGCCCCACGCAACTGCCTCGCCGTGCAGGAAGCGCCGGTAGCGCGTCTCGGCTTCCAGTGCATGGCCCAGCGTGTGGCCGAAGTTCAGGATGCGCCGCAGCCCCTGCTCGCGCTCGTCTTCGCTCACCACGGCCGCCTTCACCCGCACCGCCTCCGCAGTGAGCCACTCCAGAGCGGAGGGCTCGCGCTGCAGAATGCGTTCGCGGTTCTCCTCCATGAATTCGAAGATGCGCCGGTTCCGAATGATGCCGGCCTTCAGCGCCTCGAAGAGCCCGGCGATGTACTGCCGGGCAGGCAGCGTCTTCAGCGTTGCTGGATCAATCAATACCATCACCGGCTGGTGGAAAGTGCCGATGAGGTTCTTCCCCTCGCTGAGGTTCACACCCGTCTTGCCGCCCACCGAGGAATCCACCTGCGCGAGGAAGGTGGTGGGAATCTGCACGAAGCGCGTGCCGCGCATATAGATGGAAGCGAGAAAACCGGTGACGTCGCCCACCACGCCGCCGCCCAGGGCCACCAGAACCGAGGCGCGGTCAGCATTAAGCTTGCACAGCTTCACTGCCAGACTCCCGACGCTCTTGAGAGTCTTGGCGCGCTCACCGTCCTGCATCTCGAGCAGATGATGCTCAATGCGCGTCTTCACAAATGAGGCAAGCAGCGCCCTGCCGTGATATCTGCGCACCACCGGTGAAGTAATGATGAAGCACTTGCGACAGTCAGGCAGCAGCTCGGCCAGGCAGGCTGCCGCCGATGAGAGCAGGCCATCCTCGATGAGTGCCTCGTAGGGACACGATTGCGTGTTAATCGCGATGCGTATCAAACCATCATCTTACCCCAGGCACGGCGGAGATGCGGAAACGGGCTCACACCGTGTATTGCAGACGGCACGTCCGCCATGCCGCAGTGATACCATCTTGGGCGGGATGAAGGGCAGGTCCACTTTCGATTTTGTTGTCGTCGGCTCCGGCGTTGCGGGACTGCGCGCCGCCATCACTTTGGCCGAGCACGGACGCGTCCTCTGCCTGGCCAAACGAGAGTTGAGCGAGAGCAACACGCAGTACGCGCAGGGCGGCATCGCCGTGGTGCTCAGCGACGAGGACGAGATCAGCCTTCACTACCAGGACACGCTCAGCGCCGGCGACGGCCTCTGCGACCCGGCGGCCACCCACATCCTTGTGGAAGAAGGGCCGGCGCGCATCGAGGAGCTCATCAAGTGGGGCACGGAGTTCGACCGCCAGGGCACCAGGCTCGCCTTCACCCGCGAAGGCGCGCACAGCCGCAACCGCGTGCTGCACGCGCAGGGAGACTCCACCGGCCGCGAGATCGGGCGCGCCCTCTACCACCGTGCCGTCGCGTTCAAGACGCTCACCTTCCGCGAGTTCGGATTCACCACCGACATCCTCCTCGAGGGCGGCCGCGTGACCGGCGTGCGCCTGCTCCACGAAGACGGTGCCGGCGAGGAGATTCGCGCCGCAGCGGTGATGCTCGCCACCGGTGGGCTGGGCGAGGTTTACGCCAACACGACCAATCCCTCGGTAGCCACCGGGGACGGCGTCGCCATGGCGTTCCGCGCCGGAGCCGAGATCGGCGACATGGAGTTCGTGCAGTTCCACCCCACCGCGCTCTATCTGAGGGGCGCGCCCCGCTTCCTGCTTAGCGAGGCCCTGCGCGGAGAGGGGGCCATCCTGCGCAACTCGAACCTGCAGCGCTTCATGCCCAAGTATCACGAGATGGCGGAGTTGGCGCCGCGCGACGTGGTGGCGCGCGCCATCGCCCACGAGCTCGAGGTCTGCCCGCTCAAGGAGCCGGTGGTCTACCTCGACCTCACCCACCTCAAGGCGGAGAAGATCATCAAGCGATTCCCGCGGATCTACAGCACCTGCCTGAAGTACAACGTGGACATCACTGAGGAGCTGGTGCCCATACGTCCGGCGGCGCACTACGCAATGGGTGGCATTCGCACGGACCTGGAAGGCCAAACCTCGCTGCCGGGACTCTACGCCGCGGGCGAGGCCGCCTGCACCGGCGTCCACGGAGCCAACCGGCTGGCCAGCAACTCCCTGCTCGAAGGGCTGGTGTACGGCGCTCGTGCGGCGGAGTGCATGGCCGGCGAGCTGAGCGTTGCCGCAGGGTCTCCAGCGGTCGCGCTGGCACAGAACGGAGCTGTGGCTTCTCTCCCCGACTGCGAAGCCGGGAAGCTCATCGCGGAGGTACAGCAGCTCATGTGGCGCGACGTGGGCGTGGTGCGTGATGGATCGCGCCTGACCGCCGCCGTGCACCGCCTGGAAGAGATGCGAACGACATTGCCACCCGCCGGTTCGCGGCGCGGCTGGGAGGCCACCAACATCCTGGAGACTGCGACCCTCATCGCCCGCGCCGCGCTCGCCCGCCGGGAGAGCCGTGGCGCACACTACCGCACTGACTTTCCCTTCCGCGACGACGAGCACTTCCTGAAGCACTCCGTCATCGAGCGGGAGAAGATCAGCTTTCACTAGGGTTGCGCCGCGGGATTGCCACCGACAACCCCACCGACACCGCCAGCACCAGCACGATGAATCCCAAGGCGAGCACGACAGGCACCTCGAACCAGTGCGAGGCCAGCATCTTCACGCCCATTGCCATGATCACCACGGCCAGCCCGTAGTGCAGCAGGTGGAAGGTCTCCATCATGCCGGCAAGGGCGAAGTAGAGCGAGCGCAGCCCAAGAATGGCGAAGACATTCGAGGTATAGACGATGAACGGGTCGCGGCTGATGGCGATGACGGCCGGAATGGAATCGGTGGCAAAGAGGACGTCGGTGGTCTCCACCACCAGCAGCACCAGCAGGAGCTGGGTTGCCAGGCGGCGGCCGTCGCGCATGACCCAGAAGCCGCCGTCGCCGAAGTTGGGTGCGATCTGGAGGCGGCGGCTGGCCGCGCGCACCACCCAGCTCTTCGCCGGCTCCACGGCGGCTCGCTCCGGCCGCAGCAGACGTGCACCCACGTAGAGCAGAAATGCCCCAAAGGCGTAGATGATCCAGTGGAATCGGTTGATGAGCGCCACGCCGCTCAGGATGAAGATGGCGCGAAAGGCCAGCGCACCCACGATGCCCCAGAACAACACCTTGTGGTGAAGCTCGTCCGGCACGCGGAAGTAGCGGAAGATGAGCAGGAAGACGAAGAGGTTATCAACCGAGAGCGCCTCTTCCACCAGGTATCCGGTGACGAATTCGAGCGTCATCACGCCGTTGGGGCGGTTGGCGTGGCCGGTAATGCTGTGTCCGAAGTGGAAGATGAGCACGGCGAAGATGGCTGCTGCGGCCACCCAGGCAGCCGTGCGGGCCAGCGCCTCCCGGTAGCCGACGCTGCGCGCGCCACGCCCCATCACGCCCAGGTCGAGCGCCAGCGCGACGGCAATGAACACGTGAAACAGCAGCCAGAAAAGCCAGTTCGCAGGCATCAAAGAGATTGTACTCAACCGGTGGGGTGCGCCGGCCTGCATCTAATCAGATGTGCCGGATGCCATGCTTCGGCTGCTTGCGACCCCATGCGAGCGACGGAAGCAAGCATGGGCCAACCTCAAAACTCCGCTAGCAGCACGCTATTGACCGCGGCCGCTCGTCTTGGGACGCGAACCTTCAGGTACCCAAGAAAAAAGACTTGCAGCGGACGTTTGCCCCCGGTAGTGTTCTCCATCGGTGACGCAATGGACAATAAGGAATCTGGAAGAGCTTGGCTGTCACGCGCCCTACAGCTGGTCCCTTTGCTGGCACTGGCTGTAGCGATAGCGGGACTCTCAATCATGCTCGTAGGCCGCAAGAAGGAACTCACTTGTGAGTTTACGAGCAGCACGCAGCTGGTAGCGGTTGCCGCAAGCAGTTTGCCGCCTGAGGTGCGGATGGAGTACCGAGGCGAACCTGTCCGATCTCTCACGAAGCTGGACTTCGTGGTTAGAAACTCGGGGGCGGCGGCAATCAAGCGCGAAGATGTTCGTGAACCTGTGAGGTTGTTATTCCCGCCCTCTGTACGCGTACTTAACGCCGCAACTGAGAGAACAGGACCTCAAGTCCTTACCTTCAGCCCGAAGGTTACAAGCGATGAGCATGGTGTCGAGTTTGACTTCCCGCTCCTCAACTCCGGCGACGAGGCGATCTTCTCTGTCTACATCATAAATTCTGCCGCTGCGATGCCAGAATTCACAGGACGAATCGTGGACGTGCCGCGTCTGATATTCGAGAAGAACTCTGGGGCGGACGTTCCTGGAGGCGGTCAGCCCATCATACGTAGTCACGCGGTTCGCTGGATCGTGCGTTGGGTGATGATCATTGGATATGGTTTCATGGGCGTGGCGTTCGCTGTGTACGCTGTTTATTGGGTCGTCGCTTTTTGTCGACTATTGTCATGGCGATGGTCTTGGGGCAAGAAGTATGAGCAGGTACTAAACCGCATCACCTCAGAGAATCCCAAGGCCAGCTCAAGAACGATGCGCCAGCTGCAGCGCCAGAACCTGGAGCTGGCACAAATTCCGGACCCGCCGAGCATGCCGGACAAGCTGAACCCGGTGGCCGCAGCTCTGACTTCTATTGGGATAGGTGCTCTACTCCTCTTCACCGCCTATCTTGCGCAAGTTACGCTCCGCGGTTAACCCGCCAATAAGCGAGTCATCCGGCTCGGGCGGCGGCTCTCCATATTCGTCCGGTCCAATCTACCGCGACCCCTCCCGCCACGATCGCCCGCTGGCTGCTGTTTGACCCTCCCCTTCCCCTTTGATACCCTCACCACTCTGTTCCGTGGGGCAATCAAGCATGGCCATCAAGTTCAAGGGCGTTGATTTCGTCGAGTTCGATTCCCTGCTCTCCGAAGACGAGCGGCTGGTACGCGCCACTGCCCGCCAGTTTGTCGAGGACAACCTCATCCCCATCATCGAGCAGTGCAACCGCGAGGGCACGTTTCCGCGGCAACTGGTGGCGCCCATGGGCGCGCTGGGATTCTTCGGCGCCACCCTCACTAGCTACGGCTGCGCCGGCATGAACAACGTGGAGTACGGGCTGGTGATGCAGGAACTGGAGCGCGGCGACAGCGGCCTGCGCTCCTTCGCCAGCGTGCAGAGCGGACTGGTGATGTATCCCATCTTCACCTTCGGCAGCGAGGAGCAGAAACAGCGCTGGCTGCCGGCCATGGCCGAGGGCGAGAAGATCGGCTGCTTCGGACTCACCGAACCCGACGCCGGCTCCAACCCCGGCGCCATGCGCACCCGCGCCGTCCGCCAGGGCAGCGAGTACGTGCTCAGCGGCGAGAAGATGTGGATCACCTCGGGCTCCATCGCCGACGTGGCCGTCATCTGGGCCAAGAGCGACGAGCACGGCGGCAAGGTGCGCGGCTTCCTCGTCGAGACCGACCGTCCCGGCTTCGTCGCCAAAGACGTGCACGGCAAGTGGTCCCTGCGCGCCTCGGTGACCAGCTCGCTCTCGCTGCAGGATGTCCGCATACCGGTGGCCAATCTGCTCTCCGGCACCAGCGGACTGAAGTCCGCGCTCATGTGCCTGAACCAGGCGCGCTACGGCATTGCGTGGGGCGCGGTGGGTGCTGCCATGGCCTGCTACGACTGCGCCCTGCAGTACGCCCAGTTCCGCAAACAATTCCGCGACCAACCCATCGCTTCGCATCAATTGGTGCAGGAGAAGCTGGTGTGGATGGTCAACGAGATCAGCAAGGCGCAGTTGCTCATCCTGCACCTCGGCAGGCTCAAGGACCTCGGCAAGGTAAAACCGGAGCACATCTCGCTGGCCAAGCGCAACAACGTGTGGATGGCGCTGGAGTGCGCCCGCATGGCGCGCGACATCCTGGGGGCCAACGGCATCGCCGACGAGTATCCGGTCTTCCGCCACCTGGCGAACCTGGAATCAGTGAAGACCTATGAGGGCACGCACGACATCCACACGCTCATCGTTGGCTCGGCGATCACGGGGATTGACGCCTTCTGACCGCTGGTGCATCATAGTTCGCCGCGCAGGCTCCGCAAGGAGCGGGCGCCAAACTTCATCCTGGATATTCCGGGGGTGTTCATGGCGGGCAAGGTCCCCTTGGTGCACAAATCACGCACGCATTCCAGCAGCACAGTCCACCTCGAGGACAACCTTCAGCCCACGCTTGAATCCGACCTGGCGCTCGAGCTGCTGCGGGTGGTGGAGGCAGCCGCAATCTCCTCCGCACGCACCATGGGATTCGGCGATCGCAAGCACGCCGACCACGTTGCCACGGAGAGCATGCGCAAGGTGATGGATTCGGTGCCCATGGCGGGCACCATCGTCATCGGCGAAGGCGAGCGCGACGAGGCGCCCATGCTTTACATCGGCGAGAAAGTAGGGCGCACGCCGGGGCCGGGCCAGAAGTTCCCCGAGGTTGACATCGCCGTGGATCCGCTGGAGGGGACCAACCTCTGCGCCACTGGCTCGCCGGGCTCCATCTGCGTGCTGGCAGCCAGCGAGCGCGGCGGACTGCTGCACGCGCCAGACTGTTATCTCGAGAAGATCGTGGTGGGCCCGCAGTGCAAGGGCTGCGTGGACCTGGACGCCCCGGTGGCTGAGAACTTGCAGCACATTGCCAAGGCGCTCTACCGCGACGTGGAGGACCTGGTCATCATCGTGCTTGACCGCCCCCGGCATGAGAAGTTGATCGCCGACATTCGCGAGGCTGGCGCACGCATCAAGCTCATCAGTGACGGCGACCTGGCGCCCGGAATTGCCGCGGCCATGATGGGCTCGGGCGTGCACGCGGTAATGGGCAGCGGAGGCGCGCCCGAGGGCGTGATCACCGCCGCCGCCGTGCGCTGCCTGAACGGTTACATGGTGGGCCGGCTGGTGGGCTACACCGACGCGCAGAAGGCGCGCATGTCGAAGATGGGCATCAGCGACGTGAAGAAGATCTATACCGCGGAGGAACTCGCGCCGGGCAAGAACATCATCTTCGCCGCCACCGGAGTGACCGAGGGCGAGCTGCTCAAGGGCGCGCGCTTCTTCGGCGAGGGCGTGCGCACGTCGTCGCTGGTGATGAAGAAGGCTTCGGGCAAGGTGCGCTTCATCGAGACCATCCACATTGACCAGAACGTGGACTACCGCGTGCGCATGAACTGAGCCAGAGCAGAGATCAGGGGCTGGCGATTAGAGGGGCAACAGCTCTACGTGGGGACTTCCACAAAGCGCTGCAGCAGCGGGAAATAGAGCGCGCAGCGGATGGGGCGCGAGTCGAGGCGGCGCATCATGCGCGCGTAACGCGCCATATCTTCGCGGTACTTCTCCTTCTGCAGATCAAGAAATCGCTCCAAGTCGGCACCCTCGTGGGCGCTGGTCTTGAAGTCCACGATCCAGCGCACGCCGTCGGCGACAAAGGTCCGGTCAATGCGTACGCTGCGTATCTCGCCCTCGTCGAACCCGGTCAGCGCCAGCTCCGATCTCGCTTCTTCGTGCGCCGAGAGCAGCCAGCGCCCGCGCTCATCGGCCAGCGTACGGCTCAGCGCCTCTTCCAGCCGCTGCATTGCCTCCGGCAGCTCCGGCTGCGAGACGCCCTCGCGCAGCAGCGCAGCGCGCAGAGAGTCGCACCGCTCCGCCAGCCGCCGATCATTCCACGCATCCACGCCGTCGCGGGCAATCTGCTGCAACTGCGCATGTGCCACCGTGCCCACGTGCGGCAGCATCGCGCCCACCCACTCAAACGTGTGTTCTTCCACAGGAGCGGCAGGCGGTTTCTTCCACTGGAGCGGCTCGGGAGGCTGCGGCAGACGCCACTCCACGGGCAGACGCCGCCACCGCGATGGTGGCTTCTCTGCCCCTTCTTTCTCCGGCGCCGCAGGATGGTCGAACGCCGCCGCCATCCCCGGCACCTGCCAGAGCAGATGGAGCAACGTGCCTTGACGCGGCGACGTGCCTTCCTTCGGCAACTCCGCCGAGAGGTACAGCCGGCGCTTCGCGCGCGTGGCCGCCACGTAGAGGAGCCGCTTCAGCTCCTCGGCCTCTGCCTCCTTCTGAAGTTCTTTCAGGTATGTCGAGACGGTTTTCTCCTGTTGCTCTTCCTTGGAGACGATCGGGTCTGCGGGCGCCAGCAGCACGCTCTCGTGCTCCTTTACCTGCCGTGCGCGCCAGTAGAGCAGCTGTTTCTTGGTGCGTCCCACCCATCGCCCGAGGCCGGGCACAAGGACCACGTCCCACTCCAGGCCCTTGGCACCGTGGATGGTCATAATCTCCACGCGAATGCCCGTGCGCGTGTCCGGCGGCGCGTAGAGTTCCTCCAGTGCGCGCTCGAACTCCGGGCCGTCGGTGGGCTCATTGGCCGCCTCGCGATCGCGCACTAGCGCCAGGTACATCTTCACCGCCTGCCACTCCTGCTCGCCGTCGCTGCCTGCGCGCAGTGCCGCCTCTCCGCCCATGCGCAGCCACGCGCTCTCCACTAGCTCGTCGAGCGGCGTGCGCCCCAGACGGCCGTGCGTCTCTTCCATCACGTCGCGAAAACGCTCTGCGCACTCGCGGCCTTCTTTGCTCATGCCGCCGAGGCGGGCGGAAAGCAGTTCGCCGATGGCCACACCGCCATCCTCGCGGCAGAGGTGCGCCAGGTCGGCGAGCGTAAGCCCGACGAACGGAGAACGCAGCAGTGCCAGCCAGGCAACGCGGTCCGCGCGATGCAGCAGCGCGCGTCGCACGCAATCCACGTCCCGCACCGCAGGGAGGTCATTCAGCCGGTCAATGTCGAGCGCGCAGTACGGGACACCGCGTTCGCGCAGCGCCGCTGTCAGTTCGGGCAGATGGGTGCGCGCCCGCACCAGCACGGCGATGCGAGTTTCCCTATCGGCGTCCAGCTCGCTCTTGATGCACTCGGCCAGCACCGTGCCTTCGGTTTCGCGATTTCCCGGGGCGAAACCCAACAGGCGTACGGCGGCGCCCTCGCAGTTGGCCGCACCGGACGCGCTCTCGGCCGGCACATAGCGCACCGCTGCCCGGGTCTCGCTCTCTTCGGTCAGAATGTGCGGGAATGTTCTGTTGAACCATTCGATCAACTGCGGCTGCGAGCGGAAGTTGGTTCTTAGTGACTCCGTCGTCAGACGCACCGGGCCGATGCCATGCGCGCGCGCTTGCCCGAAGCTCAGAACGTCCGCTTGGCGGAAGCCATAGATGGACTGCTGCGGGTCGCCGACCAGGAACAGGGTTGAGCCGTCCTCGTCCTCCCAGGTCCGCACCAGCGCGGAGAGCAGTTTGGTCTGCGAGTGCGATGTGTCCTGGAATTCGTCCACCAGGATGTGCCGGATGCGACAACCGAGCGCAAATGCGAGGTCGCTGGGGTCCTCGAAGCTCCCCAGCACTCTCGAAGCGGCCATGGCGATCTCCGCGAAGTCGGAGACGCCCTCTTCGGCAAAGACCGCGTTGAGATGCCCGACCGCCACCGGCAGCAGGGTAAACATGGCCTTCACAAACTTCCATGCGCGCTCGCTGTAGAACGTGGGCGGCAGCACACGCGCACGTGCCAGTGCGCGGCAGAAGTCGCCGCACCACGCCTGGCGCGCCATGCTCTTGAAGAACTCGATGCATTCATTACGAAGCGGAGATCCGCCCGGCATTCCGGAGTTCTTATCAAATCGCTGCCGAAGGTTGGCTTCCTTCGTGAGCAGCCAGTCGCACAGCGCAAGCCACTTGCCGGTGTCATCCACTGACGTTCCCGGCCACACCTGCAATTCACGCAAAATCGCAAACTCACTGCCGGGTTCCAGATTGTTCGCGGCGTGCGACGCGAAGCGGAGCACCTGTCTTTCTGTCGCTTCCTCAACCACAACTTTGATCGACCGGCGAATTCCCGACAGTTCGGATTCCACCGCGTCGCGCAGCGAGCGCACCAGATTGGTGCGAATCGTCGCGACCTCCTCCGGCGAGTATGCGTCGGAGCGTCCGAGGAAGCGCAGCCATTGGTCGCGCCGCTGCAGCATGGTCACGATCAGCTCGCGCGCCCGGCCCACATTATTGTCCTGCTCGGCCAGCAGATGCCGCACGGCCTCCCCGCGCACACCTTCAGCGGTCAGCTCCATCAGCGTGCGCCGCGCGGATTCGTCATACAGCGCGTCGGGCTGCTCTGTGACCTGCGTCTCGCCCGCCACCGCAGAGGCCAGCGGCACGCCGCGCACCAAGGCGTCGCAGAACGAATCGATCGTACGTATCGCCAGGCGCGCAGGATTTTCCAGGATTCCCCACTGCCGATCCTTGTCGCGCTTCAGCACCTCGAGCGCAGCCTCGCGCGTCGCGAGTTTGTGCGGAGCACCAAGCGGGCCGCCGGACGCAGCTTCGGTCAATGCCTCCAGGATGCGGTTGCGCATCTCGCGCGCCGCTTTGCGCGTGAAGGTGATGGCCAGCACCGCCTCGGGCTCGTCCACGTTTGGCGCAGCCAGTACGCGCAGGTAGCGCAGTATGAGCAGCTCTGTCTTGCCTGAGCCCGCAGGCGCCTGCACGAGGAATGACCCGCGCACATCGAGAGCATCTGCGCGCGCCTTCGCATCGGCCAACGCTGCGCTACTCATCGCCGCTCTCCTCGTCGCCCTCGGCGGCTTCCGTCTGCGGCGCTTCCAACTCGCCTACGCGGCAGAGCGCGGCGAGATGGCAGTACGCGCAGGTGGAGTTGCTGACCGTGCCAGGCCAGCGCAGCGGATCCACCTTCGCGTGTCCGTTCAGGAACTGCCGCACCAGGTCCTCGAGCGCCGGCCGCCAACGTGCGATGTGCGCGCGGTAATCGCCGCCGCAGTCCTTCGCGACACGATTGCTCTTTAGAGGGAGCGCTCCCTCGCGCTGGGCAACACCGCTGAAGCGACAGTCGCCGATTCTCAACTCACCGAAGGCCACGCCGGCGACTTCCCTACCCTGCGCCATGAGAGCTGCCGCATAGAACGGCAGTTGTGGAAGCTCGATACGCGGCGGCATCCACTGTGCACCGCTGTGCTTTTGCGCACCGGTCTTGTAGTCAGTCACCACGAAGTCGCTGCCCAGCCGGTCCACGCGGTCCACGCGCCCGTGGAAGTTCACGCCCGCCAGCTCCAGCCGCACCTCCTTCTGCAGCTCCAGCGCTTCGAACGGCTCTATGCGCTTGTCCTCCTCCAACAACCACTCGGTCAGCAACCGGCACAACCGATCGCGCTCTACCTGCAGCAGCCGCGTAGTCCAGGCATCAATGGGGCCGTGCTCACTCTCCAGTCTCTCGATGGCCACTTCAGCGGCGCGCTCCACGAGTTGCTGCCGGCTCTCTCCCGTGGCTGAGCGCAAGCCGTGCTGATCATGCAGTTGCATCCAGATGAACTCGAGGGCAAAGTCGGCAAGCCTGCCTCGTTGGATTGGCGGCAATCCGTCCTCGGGGACTTCCATGGGCTCAGCGTTCAGGCGGCGCTCGGCGAAGGCGCGGAACGGACAGTTCGATTGCAGCTCCAGCAGCTTGGTATTCGCGTGGCGGATATCGCTCGCCGCAACCGGCGGAGCGGCGGCATCCTCCTCCACCTCCTTCGCCGCGCCACGCATGCGCTCACGCCAGTCGCTCGGCGCGCTCAGAAGCAATCGTTCCTGCTCTCCTTTCGGAATTGCCGCGAGCAGCGGCGACATGCGCAGATCGCTGTCCTGCTCCTGCCGGGGATAGCTGATGACAACCTCGCCGCTCAACGCCAGTAGGTTCGCCAGCGTGCGCAGTGCCGCCAGCCGCTCCAGCTCCGGAGAGGCGTGCGGGGCGCGCGCTTCGCGCTGCAGCGCCAGCGGCAGGAACGGGTCCGGCCGGCCGCGCCCGGGCAGGGCCTCGTCGCTCGCGCCACAGACCCAGAGCGCGTCAAAGATCACACCCGCAGCTTCGCGCTCGTCCATGATCTGCACCGGGACCTGCACAGCCTCCGGCTTGAAGATGGTCCCGGCCGCAGCACGCTGCACCTCGCTAACGAATGTCGCAAACGGCGCCGGTCCGCTCACCAGATCGAGCGCAGCGCATTCGCTCAACAGCTCGCGCCAGCGCTTCGCGGCCTGGTAGTCGGCGCTATCGAGCGCGCGCCCGCCCTCTCCGTCGCCCGGCCAGCGCAGCATCCCGAGAATTTTCTCCGCGCGCGTTTGCCAGAAGGTGAAGCTCTGCTCCGTCGCCGGCTCAGGAGCGAGCGGCGCGAGCGCCTCCATGCGTGAGCGCAGCAACGGCGCGATGTCTTGCTTGTGCTTCAGCGCCTGCAAGAGCGTTTGCAGTGAAACCCGCTCCGGCAGCAGCCCGCGCAACTCCACATCCAGCCGCGCCCGTGCGCCGGCCTCAGCCACGCCACCGCCCAGGTAGGGAGAGCGCAGCAGAGCGGACACCTCCGTCCAATGCAGCTCGCCGGCGCAGAGCCTGAGCAACTGAAGAGCTGCCGCTGCGACCGGCACCTGGCTCAGCGGACGCCCCAGCGCGATCTCGAAGGCGCGCTCGCGCGTGCTGCCTGCCGCAGCCTCCGGGTGCAGCACCTCGCGGAAGATACTCTCCGCTTGCGCGCGGACCTCATCCAGCCCAAGCACCACGACTCCCGGCCGCGCTTGGGGATTCCTTTCAAGGTGTGCGCGCGCCCAGCGAGCGGCCAGCCTGAACTCGGCGTCGCGGTCATCCGCCGCGATGCACACCGACTGTGCCGCGCTTACCTCGCCGGGCGGCTCAAGCACGCTGACCGCGACACCCTGCGAACGCAGCGCCTCCAGCAGCGCCTGCTGCTGCGGCGTCAATTCGGCGAAGCCGTAGAGCACGAGCTGCTTCGGAAGTTCAAGCCTCGGCAGCAGCGGAACCAGGTCATCCGCCAGCGATGCTGCGTCCGTCCACCCCTGCGAATCGCAACGGCGGCGGTAGCTGCCCGCCCAGGCAACGAAGAAGCGCGACTCCGCCGTCGCGCTCATGGAAGAGGAATCGACAGGGATGCGGTATTGCCGGGAGAGCCGCCACGCAGCGGATGCTTCCGCCGCCAGCGATCGCAGTTGCGCCTCGGGCGCGGTGTTGCGCCAGAGCCTGTACTGCTGGGCTGCAGAGAGAAGCACGCGCCCGGCAACCCCTCTGAGCTGGGCGCCTGCCCAGCTTCGCTCCAGCCACGCTCCGAACGGCAGCACATCGGGCGTGGGCCAGGCATCGGCGTTACGGGAGAGTTGGCGGTCAGCCAGCGCTTGCACGAAGCGCATCGCGCGCGTAGTGGGCATCAGCACGGTGGCGCCGGAGGCAGCCAGCCGCACCGCCTCGTTCAACGCCTGCGTCGCCTGCGCTTTGTCGCTCTCCTGGGGCATCGTCTCGCCTGAGTTCTACCACGCCGGCGGGTGAGGCGGAAAGCAGCTTCGAGTAGACCGCGTTATGGCAACACGCTGACGATGACCACAGACGTCGTCGGCAGGCTCAACTGTGGCCCCCGCAGCGCAGCGCGGACATTGAAGCCACGACGATGCGCTGCGGGAGCGCGAGCAGATGCATGCGGCAGCTACGGCTTGGGAGGAGCCTGGTCAGGCGCCGGAGTCTCGGAATCAGGCTCCAACAACTCCTTCGCAAATCTCCGGTCGTCCTCCACGGGCTTCGCCTGTTTGAACTCTCCTACGCCCTGCTCGGGAGCCACCATGGTCAGCTTTCCGTGGCCCTTCCAGAATCCGGTTTCCTCATCCACGCGGACGTAGTATTCCTTGCCTCTCTGCGCGTCGAGCGTGATCACAGACGACTTATCGTCCGAGCGGACCTCGTGGGACCCCGGCTTGAGCCTGATGCTGGCGCGACGGCCGTTGCCGATGCGTGTGACCTCCACGCCGTCCACGAAAATGGTGGGCGCCAGACCTGAGCCCATGTAGCGGCGCGCGCGATAGACCTTCAGGTGAGCGAACTCATCGGTTGAAACGTTGGCTGCGGCAGCGGGCGCCGGCTTGGGCGCGGAGGCCTCCACCATGGCGATGATGACCGCGTCAGGAGCGCCGCCGTCTTTCAGTTCCTTGAGGGCGGCTGCGGAAGTGTCGAACATACTCGGCGATGACTTGATCTTTGCGACCACGATCTCCGGGGAGAGACCGCTCTTCAGGAGGCGAGCACGTCCTGGTTGTGCAGCGGCTGGGTGCCCGGAGGATTCTGGCCGGCGGCCGGCAGGGCGCAGACGCTCAGCAGCAAGCAGCTGACAACGAGAGCGCAGAAGAGCACATTGAAACGAGCATTGATGGCCATTTTGACAGCTCCTTTGGGGGAAAAGGTGCTTCCAGAGCCGCAAGTGTAGCACTAACATGCTAGTATCGGAGCCGAAACAGGTCGGACGGCGATGACCTGGGACTCATGCATCCCGTACGCTCATGCAAACAAAGCGAGCCTGCATCGGCCACGCGCCTGGGCGCGCAGCGACCAAGTGAGTTTGGGCGCCGAGCTGGGCCCAAAAGTTGCTGGACTCAAAGTCCCAGTCAGGCGAACATGAGGAAGCGGTCCCCAAGATTCCCATCGCCACACCTGCAGTTTGAGGAGATGACCATGCGCAGCAAACTTCTTCCAGCACTGATACTGATTTTTGTGATGATGACGATTGCAACGGCGGCACGAGGGCAAAAGGGCCTGCCGTGCGGAAATGAAGCCGACGTCGCCAGGGCCCGGGCACAGGCGTTGGAAGCTGCCGCCGCGAGCTGCCGCCAGGACCTGGCACACGGCCATGATTCCTGCGACATCCGCGTCGAGTGGAGGGATCTGAGCAGGTACTCTGCCGTATTTGACGCGCAGCAGGCCGAGACCTTGGCGGCCCGATTAAGGGAATTCGCGAGGGCCATAGACGCATTTGACAAGGAACTTCAGGAAGCCAGGAGCCACTACGAGGTGAATAATCCTCAAGGTACCTATGTCACGGCGGGACGCTTGCGGTGCTCGCAGGACACCTCCGTGACGCTGATGGGCGACCGCGTCTCTCAGTGCAAGATGGACTGCTACAGAAAGTATGGACTTCCCTACCTGGACTGCTGGAGGGGCGACTTCAGAGAAATGCCGCTGTGCATGTTCAACGAAGGTCTCCGCTTCGCCGCCTGCAACAAGAACTGCGCCCAGCCCTGATTGCATCCGAGCTTTCGGGCTCTCCCACGTCTGCCCACGGTGGGCAGACGTGGGGCGGCGGGCTTCAGAGCGATGGCCCATTTGCACTTGACCCATGCCATTTAACTGCTACACTCCAAGTCACTCCCCCAAGGTCCAAACGAGACCCGGCTCCGGGCCCTATTTGCAGCTTCTGTAGCTGCAGCTCTTTACATTCCCGCTATTTCGAGGCTGACCATGAGTTCCAATTGCGCAAGACTCTCGCTCTCAATTCTTCTACTCGCCTTACTCCTACTGGTGTCCTCACAGACAGTGCTGGGACAGTCACAGACACCCGCACCCACGCCGACGGGCGGCACACAAGCACCGACGGCCAATACGCAGGCGCCGATGGCCAGCACGCCGGCTCCGACAGGAAACGCGCAGGCGCCGACGGCCGCTGCCGATGTTGTAACCAATCACTCAGTGATCGAGATGGTCGCGGCGCAGCTGCCGGAAGAGGTCATCATTACAAAGATTCAGACGTCTAAGACTGACTTTGACCTTTCCACGCCTGCTCTTGTAGAGCTGAACAAGAGCGGAGTGTCCGCGAACATTGTCAAAGCGATGATGAGCCCCAAGAACACACCGGTTGCGGCTGCACCGGCACCCGTTGTCAGCGCTGATCCGAACGACCCGACTGCACCACACGATGCCGGAATCTACATTTACGCAAACAAGAAGATGATCCTCCTGGAACCAACGGTGTATTCGCAAGGGAAGTCAGGCGGCGTATTTGCCTCCGCAATGACCTACGGCATAGCAAAGATGAAGTGGAAGGCTGTAATCCGTAACCAGCACGCCGACATTCAGATCGACGACCCCAACGCGGTCTTCTATTTCTATTTCGAGGAAAAGAGCGCGGGCCTCAGCCATCAGTCCTTTGGTGGCACGAGTTCGCCCAACGAATTTACTCTGCTCCACTTCGACGTGAAGGGCGATACGCGGGAAACAGTGGTCATGAAGGCCAATGCGTTTGGCGCGTCTTCGGGCACAGAAGATAGAGCCAATGTTTCGTTCACGCACACAAAAATTACTCCCGGCATCTACAAGGTGACGCCGAGCGCACCACTGCCACCTGGAGAATACGGCTTCATCAGTGCAATGGGAATCGGCGCATATGGCGCCGGTGCTGCAGGAGCAAGTCGCGTGTTCGACTTCGGCGTAGGGGCGCCGAAACAAGCCGAGCCGGCAACGACACACTAGCGCCGCACGGCGCTGCGCAGTCGTTGTCCATGAGCGGCTGCTTCCTTCCGCATTCGGGCGCCGGGCTAAAGTCCGGCTCTACCCGAACGCCTACTTCTTCGCCACAGTGGCCTTGGCGGCGGCGGCTTCCTTGGGGCCGGGGGGCGGAGGCTCGGGCGGAGCGGTGGCCGCAGTCCTGTCGAGCCCCAGCGCCTTGCGCACGGCAAGCTCGATCTTGGCGGCGATGTCCTTGTTCTCCTTGAGGAACGTCTTCGTGTTCTCGCGCCCCTGGCCGATACGCTCGCCGCCGAAGCTGTACCATGCGCCGGACTTCTCCACGATGTTGCGGTCCACGGCGAGGTCGAGCATGTCGCCTTCCTTCGAGATGCCCTCGCCGTACATGATGTCGAACTCGGCCTCGCGGAAGGGCGCGGCCACCTTGTTCTTCACAATCTTGACCTTGGTGCGCGAGCCCACAACGTTGTCGCCGTCCTTGATGGCGGCGATGCGGCGGATGTCAATGCGCATGGAGGAGTAGAACTTGAGGGCGCGGCCGCCGGTGGTGGTCTCCGGGTTGCCGAACATCACGCCAATCTTCTCGCGGATCTGGTTGATGAAGATGAGGCAGGTGCGCGACTTGCTGACCGTGCCGGTGAGCTTGCGCAGCGCCTGCGACATGAGCCGCGCCTGCAAGCCCATGTGGCTGTCACCCATCTCGCCGTCGAGCTCGGCCTTGGGAACGAGTGCGGCGACGGAATCCACCACCAGCACGTCAATGGCGCCGGAGCGGACGAGCGCCTCGGTGATCTCCAGCGCCTGTTCGCCATAGTCGGGCTGGCTGACCAGCAGGTTGTCCACGTCCACGCCCAGCTTCTTGGCGTAAGCGGGGTCGAGGGCGTGCTCGGCGTCCACGAAGGCGGCCATGCCGCCGGCCTTCTGCGCCTCGGCGATGACCTGCAGCGCGATGGTGGTCTTGCCGCTGGACTCCGGGCCGAAGACCTCGACCACGCGGCCGCGGGGCACGCCGCCGACGCCGGTAGCGGCGTCAAAGGAGATGCTGCCGGTGGAGATCACGGCGATGGGAACGATGGCCTCCTTGTTCCCCAGGCGCATGATGGAGCCTTTGCCGAACTGCTTTTCAATCTGCGACAACGCCAGGTCAATTGCCCTCGTACGGTCGTCTGCCATGATGTCCGCTCCTCGATGGTAGTAAGGCCCCCGGGTCTCAAGAGTTCTAATCCGGCAGCCGCATAAGGCCATTTCCCGATACTGACGCGGCTGACGGCACAGCATACCACGTTCCGCGGTGGGGCGAAGGAATTGCGAATGAATTCTTGGCAGGCTGCTGCCAGCGCGCACGCGCACGCCTAGCGCTGCAGCAGGTCCACCGGCTCGCGCACGTCGGTCACGCGGAAGATGCCCGCCAGCGCGGGATAGCGCCGCGCCACCGCTTCGTACATCTGCCAGGCCACGCTGCGGTAGCTGTGGTGACCGGCGACGCCGGTGCGCAGTTCGGCGATGTACACCACTTCGGCGAGATCCATCTTGAAGAGGGCGCGCTTGCGGTAGGCCAGCGGGATGAGGTACTGCCAGGCAGTCGCCTCATCACCCGAGGCCACTAGCATGGTCGCCAGGCGGTGGCCGTCGGCGCCGGCACGCTCCATGGCCGCGTTGTAGCGCGCGGCCACGCCCGCCGCCATGTACTCTTCCGGCATCTCGTAGCCGTGCTGGAAGGTGTAAGCCTGAATGACCTGGGTGCAGCGGCGGTGGCGGTGCAGGTCGCGGAAGCCGCCGATGTCCATGAGAATGTCAAAGCGGAACTGCTGGCCCACCTGAAAGGCGCGGGACAGCTCGTCATGCTTGCCGCGGTGGCGGGTGCCCAGAGCGATGATTTCGCGCCGTTGCTGCTCGCTCAGCGACTCCACCGCGCCGCGCAGCTGACGGTACGGGAAGTGCGAACGCTCGTAGAGCAGCGTGGTGGCTAATTCAATCTCCAGCGGCTCGGGCTCGAGCAGGCCCACCGCGGGGGCGGGGTCGGGCGTTCGGCCGCGCATCAGTTCGGCAGCGGCCTGCTCCAGCTCGCGGCGGGACTCCATCTCGTAGGCGTTGGGTTCGGCGTACTTCACCAGCGTCGGCGCCGCCTTGGCCGGCTTGAGAAGGAGCCGCTGCGCTTCGTCGCCCAGTGCCGCGTCACGCGCGCGGACGGCGGCGACGAGCTTCTCGTAGGCGGCCGCGTTCACGTTCCAGGCCGCGCCGCGGCCGGCCTCTTTCAACAACCCACCGAGGCCGCGGACCTCGGGATGAGTGTGGGAGAGCAGCCGGGCGACCTGCGACTCGAGCGTGCGCGCGTTGGTGATCTGCCCCAGCGACGTGTTGGTGGCCAGCGGCAGCAGGTAGCGGGCAATGTCAAAGGCGCGGGCGCGCAGTGTGCGCTCGTAGGCCTCCGGTTTCATCTCCTCTGGGCGGGGAGTTCTGGCGGCGAGCTGCTCGAACATCTTCTCGGAGAAGAAACGGTATTCGGAGAACAGAGAGTTGGTGCTTTCGAGGTAAAGGCTACGAGCCGCTTCCTCCTTGAAGTCGGGGATGTGGTAGCCGCTTTTCCGGAAGTCCTGGTACCGTGTGGAGCGCTCCTGGCCGTCCCAGCGGGGCTCGTCCACCACGATGGTGGCGGCGAGCAGCGAGAGGCGTTCAATCGCGACGGCGACGTGCGCAAGGTCGGCGATGGAGCGGTGCCCGTACTGGAAGTAGAACGTGTCGAGGAACTTCTCCGCCTTCTGTTCATTGAGTTCCGCCAGCGATTCCCGCATGGAGAGCGCCGAGCGCGAGTACTTTGCCATGGCGTAGGCCTGCACCTCGGGCTCGGCTCCGAATATGCAATAGACCTCCGGCTGAGACTGCGGCGGCGTGGCGGATGGCTTGAATTCCGGCGGCACGGGCATGGCAGGCATCGTAGCGCAGGCGGGAGCTTGCCGCCAGTCGTCCACCACCAAGATGGTCTTCAAGCCATCCG
>Ga0209777_10001936_pt1 | contig 28413 bp, 24 predicted proteins | sample FrelakmetHBP12HB_FD_187147 | JGI IMG/M metagenome (GOLD analysis project Ga0209777, IMG submission 187147) | Freshwater lake sediment microbial communities from the University of Notre Dame, USA, for methane emissions studies -HBP12 HB (SPAdes)... | ecosystem: Environmental > Aquatic >...
ATGCTTTACGGTAAAGTTCTTCGCAGTCCTCTCGCCCATGCCAAGATTGTTCATGTCGATACCAGTCGTGCCGAGCGGCTTCCCGGTGTGAAAGCGGTGGCGATGGGGAAGGACTGTGTCGCAACCTACGGCGTATGCGTTCGGGATCAACCCTTTTACTGCTTTGACAAGGTGAGGTATATCGGAGACCCGGTGGCCGGGGTGGCGGCTGTGGATGAGGATCTGGCTGAAGAGGCTCTCGACCTGATTCGGGTGGAATATGAGGAGTTGCCTGCGGTTTTCGATCCCATTGAGGCGATGGCGCCGGGCGCTCCGCTGATTCACGAAAATGTTGGGGAATATTGGCACACCCCCGCTTACATTGCGACGGCGGGGACGAATATCTGCACGCATTTCAAGCTTCGAAAAGGGGATGTGGAGAAGGGATTTCTTGAATCGGATTTCGTTTCCGAAGAGACCTTCAAAACGCAGATGATTCAGCATTGTACGATAGAACCCCATGCAGCCGTTGTTCAGGTGGATTCTTCCGGCCGGGTCCTGGTCTGGTCGAACACTCAGTATCCGCTGAGTTCTGTGCGGGATCTGTCGAGGTGTATCGGGGTTCCGATGAACAAGATCCGGCTTACGGTTCCCACCGTGGGCGGCGGTTTTGGGGCCAAGATCAGCCTGAAGGTCGAGCCCCTTTGTTATGTTCTCGCATCGAAACTGAAGAATAGCCGTCCCGTGAAGATTACGCAGACCCGCCGGGAGGAGTTTTACGGGGCGACGGTCGTCCGCCATCCCTCGATAATCACGTTGAAGACCGGGGTGAAAAAGGATGGAAGACTTACGGCCCGGAAGATCCAAATGGTTTTCGATACCGGCGCCTACGCGGAGTGTGGACCCGCGGTTGCACGGGGGCCCGGGGTAGGCGCCGCCGGCCCCTACCACATCCCCAATATGCACGTCGATTCCTATTGCGTCTATACGAACAAACCGGTTGGGGGGGCCTTTCGGGGGTTGGGAACGCCTCAGTTGATGTGGGCTGTGGATTCTCAGATGGATATTCTGGCCGAAGGAATCGGAATGGATCCGGTGGAGTTTCGGCTCAAGAACGCCCTGGAAGTCGGCTCTGTAACCGCCACAGGTCAGGTCCTGACCACAAGCGTCGGCATCAAAGACTGCATCCGCAAGGCTGCGGAAGCCGTTGGCTGGAAAGACCGTAAGAAGGTCCAAGGTCGCGGCATGGGCATCGGCTCGATGCACAAGATGACCGTGACCCCTACAGTTGCGTCCTCTTTTGTGAAACTCAACGAGGATGGGACTGCGGATGTTCTGGTCTTGACCGTCGACATGGGCCAGGGATCGAAAACGGTCTTTGCACAGATTGCCGCGGAGGAACTGGGCATAAAGGCGGAGGATGTCCGGGTCGTTGACCCGGACACGGACGTGGCTCCCCCTGATTACGGCACTTCTTCCAGCCGCTCCACCTTCCATATGGGAAACGCGGTGAAAGCGGCGGCCGCTGACGCGAAAAAACAGCTTCTGGAGGCTGCGGGCGAAGTTCTGGAGGCGAATCCTTCCGATCTGGAGGTTCATGAGGGGATCATTAGAGTGAAGGGCTCCCCGGAGCGGAGCATCACGGTGAAGGATGTCCCGAAAGGGGCGACTTACCTCTATGGAAAGGGGAGGCCTATCTTGGGCCGAGGGACATTTACGGTTCCGGACGCCACGCCTCTCGATCCTGAGACCGGGCAAGGAGCGAATCCGGCTGTGTTCTGGATGTATGCGGCTCAGGCGGCGGAAGTGGAGGTGGACGAGGAAACGGGCAAGGTGAAGGTCTTGCGCATTGCCTCGGCCCACGATGTAGGGAAGGCGATCAATCCCCAAGCCTGTGAACAGCAGATCGAAGGGGCGTTGGGGACCGGGGTTGGGGCGACGATGATGGAGGAAATGCGGTTCGATGAGAAAGGAAAGATGCTGAATCCCAACTTTGTAGACTACAAGCTGGCCACAGCGATGGATATGCCTGAGATGATTCCGATCATGGTGGAAACGATCCACGACCGGGGACCTTATGGGGCGAAGGGGCTCGGAGAGCCGGCGCTGTCTCCCACGGCTCCTGCCATCGCCAATGCAATTTACGATGCGGTGGGCGTAAGGATCAAGGAACTGCCGATCACACCGGATAGGGTTCTGAAGGCCCTCAAAGCACGGAAGGAGAAGGGATGAGACCTTTCGAATACATAAAGGTGAAGAGCTTGAATGAGGCAGTGAAACTCCTAAGCCGCTACGGAGAGAAAGCCCACCTCTTGGCCGGTGGGACGGATGTGCTGGTGAAACTGAAGCAGAGAGAGATGGCGCCGGAGATCCTGGTGGACATCAAAGGGATTCCAGGTCTTTCGGGGATCGAGTGCCGTCCTGGTGAAGGGATGAAGATCGGACCGTTGACGACGATACGAGAGATCGAGACCTCAGCAGTGATTCGTGATCACCTGCCCGTTCTCGCCTATGCAGCCCATCTGTTGGGGTCAGTACAGGTGCGGCATCGGGCAACGATCGGAGGGAACCTCTGCAATGCCCTGCCCTCAGCAGATACGGGCCCCTATCTGATTGCGATGGGAGCGAAGGCAGTGGTGTTCGGGCCTTCCGGGGAGCGGAAGATTCTGGTGGAGGATATCTTTGCTGCCTCAGGGAAAAACAGTCTGGGATTGGCGGAGGTGGTGACCTCCATCGAGATCCCGGCATGGTCTCGCCATACGGGAGGGGCGTACATCAAGCATGCGATCAAGAATGCGGTGGATGTGGCGATTGTGTGCGTGGGGGTGGTGGTGGTAACCGACGTGCAGAAGAAGGTCTTTGAAGAGGCTCGGATCGTGCTGGGAGCAGTAGGGCCAAGGCCGATCAGGCCGAGGGGAGCAGAGGAATATCTGAAAGGTAAGCCCATCGAGGAAGCGGTGATGGCAAAGGCTGGGGAGATGGCGTCGCAGGATGCGCGGCCCCGGACGACGGCGGAGTATAAGACGGAGATGGTGGAGGTGTTGACGAGGCGGGCAATCAGGCAGGCGATTGCAGATTTGAGATTGCAGATTGCAGATTGATAATTCGGAAATCCGAATCCCGAAAACCGAAATTGAAGTTGCGGAGAGGGAGAGATGAAGCAGCAAGTACGAATGAGGGTCAACGGGGAGGAGGTGGAGGAATGGGTGGAGCCCCGGAGGACTCTGCTCGATTTTTTGAGAGATGATCTGAATTTGACGGGTACGAAGAAGGGATGTGATCTGGGCAACTGCGGAGCGTGCACGGTGCTGATGGATGGAAAACCCATCAATTCGTGTCTGGTGCTGGCGGTGGAGGCGGAGGGGAGCGGGATCTTGACGATCGAGGGGCTATCGGAGGGATCGAAGCTCCATCCGCTTCAGGAGGCCTTTATAGAGCACGGGGCGGTGCAGTGCGGGTATTGTACGCCCGGGATGATCTTGAGTGCGAAGGCGCTTTTGCAGGAGAATCCTCGCCCCACGGAGGAAGAGGTACGCGTTGCGATCGCTGGAAACCTCTGCCGCTGCACGGGATATAAGAAGATCGTCGAGGCCATCCTGAGCCTGTCGCAGTGAGCACGAGGGAAGGAGGTGATTGGAAACTCGTTCCCAAAAAGAGAAGTGCGCGGTAGGCACTATGGGATAAGAATTCGAAACACGAAATCCGAAGGCAAATTCGGAGTCCGAATTTTTTCAAATGAGCTTCGGCAGTGTTCCTTCGGAATGGGCCCTGAAATTGTTTCAAATCTCGCAATTCGAATTTAGAATTTGGGTGCAAACTTGCTGGAGATAAGCAACATCGATGTTTTCTATGGCGACGCCCAGGCCCTCTGGAACATTTCCCTCAGGGTGGCCAGGGGAGAGATCGTATCCCTTTTGGGGGGGAACGGCGCCGGCAAATCCACAACCTTGCGGACGATCTCTGGCATCCTGAAGCCCCGCCGAGGGGAAGTTTCCCTTTCCGGGGTACGCCTGGACCGGATTCCGCCCCACCAGATCATCTCTCACGGTCTGGCCCATGTCCCAGAAGGGCGACGGCTCTTCCCCAACATGACCGTGATGGAGAACCTCCTCGCCGGCACTTACCTTTTATCCGCCTGGAAAGGCCGGATGGCGGCGGTCGAGGAAATGGGAAAAATCTTTCCCGTTCTGAAGGAGCGCCGGAACCAGCTCGCGGGGACCCTTTCCGGGGGGGAGCAGCAGATGTGCGCCATTGCCCGGGCCCTGGTCTCCCGGCCTCGTATCCTCCTCCTCGACGAGCCTTCCCTTGGTCTTGCTCCGGTGATCGTGGAGCGGATCTTCGAGGTCATCCAAAAGATAAACCGCGAGGGAGTCACGGTGCTGCTGGTGGAGCAGAACGCCCATATCGCCCTTCAGATTGCCCACCGAGGGTACGTGATCGAGACCGGGCGGGTCGTTCTGGAGGGAGCGGCGGATAGCCTCCTGGATAGTAAATACGTCAAGCAAGCCTATTTAGGCCTTTGAGGAAACCTTCATGTTCAAGATCCTCCTCGAACAGATTTTGAACGGATTAGTCCTAGGGAGCATGTACGCCCTGGTGGCGAGTGGCCTGACCCTGATCTGGGGTACGATGAAGATGCTGAACTTTGCCCATGGAGAGCTCTACATGGTGGGTGGCTACATCCTCTACTTCGCCTTCACACTATTAGGGGTTTCTCCGTTCTGGGGCATCCTCCTCGCGATAGGGATCGCCTTTGCGGTCGGCCTTTTCCTGGAGCGCTTACTTCTCCACCCGCTGATGGACAAGCCGGGTTGGGACGTGAGCCCGCTCGTCGTCACCCTGGGGGTTTCCATTTTCCTGCAGAACTTCGCCCTGAAGGCCTGGGGGGAACGGTTCAAGAGCGTTCCCTACTTCATTGAGGGGACGATGGAATTGGCCGGTTTTCGGATTGCCTATCAGCGGATCCTGATTCTGGTTGTCACTGCTACGGTTATGGTAGCCTTCTGGATGTTCGTCAAACGCTCTCGCTTCGGCGTAGCCCTCAGGGCCACGGCCCAGGACCGGGAAGCGGCTACACTCTTAGGGATCAACGCTCATCGGATCTACATGTATACCTTCGGAATCAGCTCGGCCCTCGCCGCCCTCGCCGCGACCATGCTGGCGCCCATCTTCCTTATCAATCCTTGGATGGGCATTTCCCCGCTGTTAAAAGCCTTCATCGTCGTCGTACTTGGGGGGTTGGGGAGTTTCGGCGGGGCGATCCTCGGAGGGTTCCTGCTGGGCACGCTCGAGAGTCTCTCGGTCGTGCTCCTCTCCTCGGAGTGGAAGGACGTCGTTTCTTTCGCCGTTCTGATCTTGGTTCTCTTCTTCCGTCCCTCAGGCTTCTTTGGGACGCGGGAATGGTAGGTGGAAAAGGGATGCGAAGAGGGGTTGCGCTCGTAACAAGACGGGGGAAGGGGGTGGCCGTTCTGATGGTCGTTCTCCTCGCTCTACCCCTATTCATCCAGGATCCTTATATCATAAACATCATGATCTTCTCCCTCCTCTTCGGAGTTTTGGCCGTCAGCTGGAACCTGATCTCTGGCTACACGGGAATCTTCACCTTCGGCCACCAGGCTTTCTTCGGGGTGGGGGCCTACCTTTCCGCCCTGCTTTCGATGAAGCTAAACCTCTCGCCGTGGCTCGGCCTTCCATTAGGCGGGTTCGCCGCCGCGCTGATCGGGGGCTTTATCGGGCTTCCCTGTCTGCGTCTGCGGGCAGCCCCTTACATCGCGATCACCACCCTTGCCTTCTCCGAGATTGCCCGAATTATATGCATGAACCTTGTCGGCCTGACCCGCGGCGAAATGGGGCTCTGGGGTATTCCGGCCTTCCCGGATTTTACCCTGCCGGGCGGGCTGGAGGTCTCGTTCTCAGGAGGGAACCGAACCGGGTATTACTACGTCCTCTTGCTGATCTTCTTCGCCACCACCGGGTTCGTTGCCTGGCTCCTTCGCTCGCACGTGGGGCTTGCTTTCCGGGCGATTCGCGAAGAACAGGAGGCCGCCTTAAGCCTGGGGATCAACAGCACCCGATATAGGCTTCTATCCTTTTTGATCAGTTCCTTCCTCGCCGGGATCGCCGGGAGCTTCTACGCCCATTATATCCTGATCCTGACGCCCACTTCGGTTTTCAGCGTGGGGGTCATGTCAGAGATTATCGTCGTGGTCCTGGTAGGTGGGCTGGGTACTTTCTGGGGGCCAGTCATAGGAGCGTTCTCGTTGACGCTCCTTCTGGAATACCTGCGAACCTTCGGGGAGTATCGGTTCATGATCTATGGGGCTATGCTGGTGGCCACAATTCTTTTCATGCCCAAGGGGGTGGCCAGCAAGATTTTCCCGGAAAAGGGTTGAGTGGACCATCCATTTTGGGGGGTTGAAAAAATTGTTAGAAAATACGGACACATCCCACTCAACTAACTTAGTACATTTTCCGGTGGCCCATTTTGGGCCTGCGGAGATGGGGTATAATAACCATCACGATAAAGCCGAGAGCTCCATATGATGGATGGAGTTCCCAGAGGAAGTCAAGAGAAACTCTCGTGATGTGTGCGAACCTACGACCCAAGTGTTCCCTTTGCAATGCAAAAGCAATCGGCAGGCGCAAAAGGGGAGAAAACAAGGAATCTCCCACAGCAAGGCACAGTGAACCCACGATTGCATTTGCAATGCCCCCTCGCTTGCCGCGATAGTAGCCCCCTTGAGGAGTCTAGATGAGGGCCCCAGCTCAACGAATTCTTTCCGGACTTCTGGAAAGAGGCCCCGGTGGAGCGGTTCGTCGCCCGCCACGTCATCTCTTTCTTGACTCCGAAAGGATCAATCGCCGTTGACTTTAAGTCGGCCAGTTTTGGGACTCCTCCTTATAATTGGTATATCTTCTTAAGGGCAAAGTTCGATCAGTGGATGGCAAAGAAGGTCGAACAGGCCGGGGCGATCATCGCCGCTGGACTTCAGGCAGATGACCTGCTCTTTGACGGAAGCGAGATCAAGGGCGTGAAGGCAGGGAACGAGGAATTTCTCTCTGATGCCGTCATTCTGGCCGACGGGGCTAATTCGCTCCTGGTTGAAAAGGCGGGCTTGCGAAAGGACGTCTCGCCAGAGGACATGAAACAAGGGGTCAAAGAGGTCATCCAGTTGCCCCGGAAGACGATTGAGGAACGCTTCAACCTGCGAGGGTATGAGGGCGTTGCCATGGAGTTTGTGGGGACCTGTACCCAGGGCCTGCCGGGTGGAGGGTTTCTTTACACAAACAAGGAAAGCCTCTCCCTCGGTGTGGTGGTGCAGCTAAGTGAACTGATCAAGAACAAGGTGAAGGCCTCGGACCTTCTGGGGAGATTCAAGGGGCATCCTGAGATTGGCAGATTGATTGAAGCGGGAAAAACAGTGGAGTATTCTGCCCATCTCATCCCTGCGTCCGGTCTGAAGATGATGCTACAATTGTCGAGGGATGGTTTGCTGGTGACGGGTGACGCGGCTTCACTCCTGCTTGGAACAGGCTTTATTCTGGAGGGGTCCAATTTTGCCATTGCCTCGGGTATGGCTGCTGCGGAAGCGGTCAAGGTGGCAAAAGAAAAGAGTGATTTCTCAATGAAATCCATGGCGGCCTATGAGGAAATACTCAGGAGTAACTTCGTCCTTCGGGATCTCCACACATTCAAGGAAGCCCCTTAATGCTTGAAAAATCCGAGAATCTATAACCTCTATCCTGAAATCCTTGTAGACATAGCTGAAAGGATCTTTCGAAACGACGGGAAGCCTCGAAAAAGGACTTCCGAGGTCATGAAAGAGAAGACCTCCGTCAGGCAGCTTCTGTCAGATGCGTTGAGAGCGAGGAAAGCGATTTGAAGGTCGAAGAGAAGTTGGCGCTTGATAAATTTGATGTAGATAAGGTCGTACATATTACTCTCAGTCAAGAATTATGCAAGGACTGTGATCTTACGCCCTGCCTCTACGCCTGTCCGGCGGACTGCTACATCTTGAGAGAGCAGCACGTCACCTTCTCTTACGAAGGATGCCTGGAATGTGGAAGTTGCAGGATCGTCTGTCCTAAAGGGGCTATTCACTCGGTCTATCCTCGATCAGAGTTCGGTATCTGTTATCAATATGGTTAAAGGAGGAGAAATGGAATTCATCGTATGCGTCAAGAAGGTTCTTGACCCGGATCTGCCGCCCGCCAAGTTCGCAGTTGACACGAAGAAGAATCTGGTGATCCCGCCCGAAGGCATCCCTTACGTTATTAATCCTTACACTGCTGTAGCCGTGGAAGCGGGTCTGAAGATAAAGGAAGGAAAGGGGGGACGAGTTACAGTTATCACCCTCGGAGATAAATCTGCCGATGATATTACCCGGAAGGCCTTGGCCATGGGGGCAGACGAAGGACTGATCCTTTCAGATCCGTCCTTTGAAGAGTGTGATGGTTTCGGCACGGCGCACGTCCTGTCCCAGGCAATCAAAAAAAATGGGAAGTACGATTTGATTCTCTGTGGCAGGCAGGCGGTAGGCTCGGATAGCGGGATTGTGAGGCCGGCAATCGCCGAATACTTGGGAATTCCTGTGGTCAGCCCCCCGCCCAAGGTGAAGGCGCCCTCCGTAACGATTCCCATCGATGATTCAGATTCCCAGGTTCGATTTTCTCTCTTCCCCTTCTCTACAGATCCACAATTGCCGTTGGATTCCTATAGGATTTCAGCCCTGCGCCCAAGCGCTCTGATGGTTTCACTATCTGCCAGTGCGCCACGAGGTTGCACAAGAGATGAGGGGAGGTCCCTCGGAGCCGGCTTGTAGGAGCGGGCTTCAAACCACCTTAAGCTGCGCTGGTAAAGAGCCAGGGTGGTGAGCGTTAAGGAAAAGGCACGGCAAAGATCGTGTCAGGTGAGGATCAAGGAGACGAGCGCAAGCGAACCATTGATGAGGTGTCGAAAATCGAGATGACGTCAAAACGGGTGGCTGGCAGAACGCCCGGAGGAGTTCAGGGGAGACCTGCTTATTGCCTGAACGGCGTCCGGCATAAAGATGGCGTGACCTTGATCCAGGCTCTTGTGCGAAACGTGGGAACCTGTCGTTCCGATGATAAGGGAGAAACCCAAGTGGAAGAGACCACAAGGGTGAGAGTACCGATGCGGGACACGGGGACGGAGCAGCCTGTAGTAGCGGAGAAGTCCCGTAATGGGGATAGAGCGAAGGGGCTGCGTTGTCTGCCTTTATTTGCAGGTCAACCAGAGATGGGAGGAGCCTCGTGAATAAAGCAAAGCCGTTTTGTATTTCAAAATGGGAAGTGTGGAAGGCGTACAAACGGGTTAAGGCAAACAAGGGAGCGGCTGGGGTAGATGGGCAATCCATAGCCAAGTTTGAAGAGGATTTGAAGAACAATCTCTACAAGCTTTGGAATCGGATGTCCTCAGGCAGCTATTTCCCCCCACCTGTCCGTAGGGTTGAAATACCGAAGGATGATGCTGGGACGCGCCCATTAGGGATACCCACGGTGGCTGACCGCATCGCCATGACGGTAGTCAAACGATACTTGGAGCCGATCTTGGAAAAGCACTTCCATCCGGACTCCTATGGGTATCGGCTTGGGAAGTCTGCGATTGAGGCCGTAAGGGTTGCCCGCCAACGTTGCTGGCGATACGACTGGGTTTTAGACCTCGATATTAAAGGCTTCTTCGACAGTGTCGATAGGAATCTGTTGATGCGGGCGGTGAGGAAGCATACGGATTGCAAATGGGTGCTTTTGTACATTGAGAGATGGTTAAAGGCGCCCGTGCAATTGGAAGATGGTAGCCTGATTCATCGGGAGAAAGGGGTTCCGCAGGGAGGAGTGGTCAGTCCCTTACTTGCGAATCTCTTTCTGCATTATGCGTTCGACAAGTGGATGCAGAGGTATTTTCCTCAGATTCCTTTCGAGCGTTATGCGGATGATGGGATTTGCCACTGTCGAAGTAAAGCCCAGGCAGAAGGTCTTCGGGCGGCGATTGAACAGCGGTTTGCTGAATGCGGATTGGAACTTCATCGGCAGAAGACAAGAATTGTCTACTGCAAGGATGATAGGCGGCGAGAGGATTATCCTGAGCAGAAGTTCGACTTCTTGGGTTATACGTTTCGGCCCCGAGGAGCGAAGGACCCTGAGGGTAAGTACTTTGTCGGTTTCAATCCGGCCGTCAGCAATGAAGCGGCGAAGTCAATGCGTGAGACAATGAGGCAATGGCGCTTGCATCGGCAAACGGACAAATCTTTGGATGAACTGGCCCAGATGATCAATCCGGTGGTAAGAGGATGGATGAACTACTACGGCAACTTCTATAAGTCAGCTTTATCCCCCACCTTTCAGGGCTTGAACCATATTCTGGTCCGGTGGGCTACCCGGAAATACAAAAGATTGAGGGGGCATAACCGACGGGCGCTTCATTGGTTGCAAAGGGTAGTGCAAAGACAACCGGAGCTCTTTGCTCACTGGGGACTCCCTCAGTTTAAGGCTGGGCAATAGGAGCCGGATGAACCGAGAGGTTCACGTCCGGTTTTGGGAGAGCGTGAGGGTGAAATTCCCTCACGCCACTCGACTATTCCCTCTGTTTTCAGACCACCGAAGATCTTTCGATATGATCCTCATAGATTGAATTGGCATACACAACTTCTACCCGTAATCGCGTGCCTTCAGAGTTGCTTCAGACTCAAGGCTCGTAGGTGCTATGCGCCAAATCTACGTAACATTTTTCTGGTATGTATCCTGGACTACCGCAGCACTTCCCGGTAGACACAACCTTCAAGGTTGCGCTTTGAGGCATACATTAGCCGTGGGCTAATACGCAGGCTGATCCCGCCTCTGGCGGGACTGCGGCTACCAAATCATCAGCCACCTGAGAGCACCGGCATCATAACGACCTTGCTTTCGTTCGTGACCGTGCTCTCCAGGTGGCCGGGTTTCTCATCGATGAGGATGACGATATTCTCCCGGGGAAAAGCCGATGGTAATAGCTCTCTCAGCAGGACGGGCTTTTCTAAACGCACCTCTTTTGTCCGTGTACCAGCGATGTCTGCCAGGTAGCCAAAAAATTTGAGTTGGGCCAATTTACCTCTTCCGAAAACCTACTTGGGAAGCCTTGAAGAAGGGCTTGCCCATGGTCGTTTATGCCACTGGCGGGTTACCCGGTGATCTCGTTCAATACCCCCTTTAACCCGAGGGCGTCGAGGGTCTCTTTACGCGGAATCCCATTCTGGTCCCAGCCGCGAAGCTCATAGTACCATGAAAGCATCTGTTCGTACTTTTCCCTGTCGATCTTTATCCCTTTCATCTTCCCCTCGGAATGGGGTTCTTCAAACCACCGATCCGGAGGATAGTCCCATTTTCGACCGAATTCTGGGATTTCTCTTTTCCAAAAGGCCCGGATCAGGTTGTAGATTCGGTCGCCCATGGTGTAAAGCTCTTCCCAGGTCCTCCGCTCTCCGGTAATGGCTTCCAGATACTCCGGATACCAGTTAATTCCGAAGCTCACCTCAACCCACGGAAGTCGACAGACGGTGGCGGATTCAAAGAACCCTCCCCGGATCCTTTGAAACTCGATCAGTTTTTCAACCTTTGCCTTATTGTAGGAGAACCGATCGGTCGAGATCTCCCAGGAGATGACCCAGGCGTCCTTATGGTGGGCACCGATCGGAGAGGTTGCAAAAGAGAGAGCCATCCCCGGACAGGCATGGCAGTTATAAGCTGAGATCTCCAGCCCCTTCACGTGCATGGCCCAGCGCTGGGAGCCTCTCCCGAGAGTCTCCGATGCGACCTTCACTCCCCGGGATACGAGCTTTCCAAGTCCTTCACCCTTACCAATCTCCGCGACCAGCCTCTGGGCGGCTTCAAAATCGCCCCATCCTAACTTCTCAGGGATCAGTCCTTTTTCTGAAGCCTCCATAAGGAATCCGATCGCGCTTCCTAAGGAGATCGTATCGAGCCCCCATTCGTCAGCCAGCCGGTTTAGCAACGCCACTTGAGGAAGGCTCTTCATCCCGATGTTAGGACCCAGCATCCCCACATTTTCGTAATCGAGCTCTGACGACTGGCCACTGGAATCCTTGATGACATGGCCGCACTGCATATTGCACATCGGGCAGCCCTTGCGGTCCGCGTGGAGTTTTTCGACGACGTAGCCATCCAGCTCTTTAGAGAATTCAAATACGCCTTCCTTATAGTTAAATGTCGGAAGGCAGGCATTTTCATTGCACCACTCGAAGGCCTGCATGGTCCCCTGCTTCATCCAGAAGTCATAGCTCTCCTTGGCCTTGATCTCGTCATATCCCTTCTTTCCCATTTCCCGGAGCCTGGCCTCATCGAAGTTCGAGACATTCCCGGTTCCTTTGACCACGAGAGCCTTCAGATTTTTTGACCCCATCACCGCACCCATGCCGGGCCGCCCTCCTGCCCGGCCTTTCTGGGACATGATGGTGGAGATGGGAATCTGATTCTCTCCGGCAGGGCCGATGAGAAGGATCCCTGAGTTTCTCCCGTGTTTTTTTTCGAGGAGGTCTTGAGCCTCAAAGGTATTCCGTCCCCAGAAATCCGCAGCGTCGACGACCTTGACGCTTTCGTCCTCAATCAACAGGTAGCTGGGTTTCTCTGCTTTTCCCTCCACAACCACAACATCATAGCCCGCCTTTCTCAGATGGACCGATGCCATGGTCCCGATATTCCCATCCCCGTAGCCGCCGGTAAGCGGGCTCTTTGAAGCGATCACCATCTTCCCTGCACTGGGAAGGAGCTGCCCGCTGAGAGGACCTGTGGAAAAGATGAGCTTGTTTTTTTCAGAGAGAGGGTCAACATGTTTGACCTCATCCCAGAGCAGCTTTACCGCAAACCCCCGTCCCCCGAGGAAATCCCTTTTCATGGAATCGGAGATTTCTTCTTTTGTAATTTTCCCATCAGAAAGATTCACCCTGAGCAGCTTTCCGTATCCTTTCATTTACCAACCTCCTTAAGTCAACTTTTCACCACGAACAAAAACTAAGGGCCTTCCATCTTCATCGTTTTGAAGTCTATCATAACACCTTTTCGACAATGTTTGGAGCCAATGGTGAAACTAAAGATCCCCGGGTCCATTCTTGCTTCAGGTAGGCGGGTTCCCTAACTGTTCATCGATTTATCCAATAAATCCCAGAGGCTTTGCACATCAATAAATTTATTGATTTGGTTCATCACCCTCCCCGAGGCACGAAGAAGGGTCGATTCACATGTTGGGCAAACTGTGACGATCATTTCCGTTCCCGTTCTCGCCGCATCAAGGACACGATTCTTGGATATATCAATTGAGAGCTTATCATCTACTGCTCTGAGGCCTCCTCCACCGCCACAGCACGTTGAAAAATAACGGTTATGTTCCATCTCGATAATTTCGACTCCCAACTGTTTCAGGATCTCCCTCGGCTCCTCGAAAATACCCAGCATCCTTCCAAGATGACAGGGGTCATGGTAGGTGGCTCGAAGTTTTAGGGGTTTTATCCTTTTTGCGATTTGAGGTTCTTTCAATCTCTGATGAACCGCCAAAATGGCGTGCTGGACCGGGAGCTCATATTTTTCTTTTAAGGTGATCGTACAGGTTGGACAGAAGGTAAGCATCCCATTGCTTTTTTCCTTTTCAAGATTTTTCTGGCAACGTGCCTTGGCCTCTTCAAACTCCTTCGTAAAGCCGGTTGCTTCAATCACATAACTGCAGCAACTCTCTTCGCCAAAACCGATATCCATATCGAGTTTTTCGAGTACCGAAAAAATGGTAGACAATTCCTTTGGCTTCGATCGGTACAGACAGCCAATAAAAACAGCAGTCTTTCCCTTCTTCTTAGTGAGAACCTGGGCTTCAAATAACCGCCCCTCTTTCATGATTTTATCGACATTCTCCCTGTGGGTTCTTGCCGCGAAGCCTTTCGTCTCCATCGATTGGCGCATGACGGTGATAATGTCCATATTTCTCAATGCACAGCGAGCCTGGCAGTACCCACAGAGAAGGCATCTTTCCAACATTTCAGCCATTTCTTTGGATGGCTCCAAGAGCCCTTCCATGAGACCCCGGGCCACAAGCATTTTTCCCCTACAACTGTAGGTCTCATAGCCCTTAACCCTGTAAACAGGGCATTCCTCCCTGCAGAAACCGCAACGAGTCCGGTTACAAGTATAGATGTCATCTCGATAAGTTGATAATCCTTCTGTCCAATTCATGCCACTTCCTTCTCTCCTTTAATGATTGTTTTTTTGCGGACACGCTTCACGTATTTTTTCAAGTGATCCAACGGGATTCGAATTTTTTGCCGGGGTTCATAATATTCTTTGGATCAAAGACCTCTTTGATCCGGCGCATGTATTCCAATCCAATGCCATGTTCCAGTTGATTGAAGCCCCCCAGGCGGTCTCCGTCGCCGATGTAGCTGCTCATTGTTCCTTCTAACTGGATGGCCATTTCACTCATCTCCTTTACGTATTGATAGAACTTTCTCACCGACTCTTCATTCGAATCATCGACGAAGACCGCGAAACTGATGGAGGCTGTTACCTTATTGGGAGACTCATTATAAACCGTCATTCCCAGAATCTCCTGATCCCACTTCTTTGCGATCTCAAGGTAACGGCGATAACCTTCGTCCAATCGACCAATGGGTAACCCCAGGTCCGCTGACCCAAACTTTTTCTGGCGCTGGCTGTCCGGCCATTTTTGCTTGAACGGGATGAATTCAAGGCGATGTTTCGAATCCCACCAGCCTTCCACAAGTTCTTTCTCCTCAATCGGTTGAGAGTGGTATTTTTGCACAAGGATTTGGCCGGCTCTCTCCACGGTGAAATCGACAATCTCTTCGTCTCCCGAAAAAGAGAGAAATAATATGACCTCTGCCCATTCAGGGACATGAGGCTCCCTTCCGAATTTCTGTCTGTAGGTGTGGGTGTAAAAGTGGAGCCGATGACGGCAGTTGATGTGGGCTGATTCGACTGTAATGCCGGCGGAAAGGATCCTCTCCAATCCTTTCGCCGCCTCGTTCAATGACCTGAGGAAATATCCTCGGATTTGACGGGTCGCGGGTATCGGCAGAACGCGAACCGTCGCTTCGGTCACAACACCCAATGTCCCTTCAGAGCCCACCAAAAGGTCCAACAACTTGTATCCTGTGGATGAGAAGTTGACTTTTCTCTGCCCGACTCGTACTGCCTCCGCCCTTCCCGTTACAATCACGGCATTGGTCAGGTAATCCTTGATCTTCCCGTATCGAAGACCAAAGGTGGAGTCGTTATCACATCCAATGCTAGCCCCGATCGTGACGCTTCTTTTTGATTCGGGTTGGTGCGGGAACCACAGTCCTTTCCCGGATAAGATCTCGTTCAACTCCCAGATGGTGATTCCTGTCTGGACGGTGGCGGTCATGTTTTCTTCGTCGATCTCCAGTACCTGGTTCATCCCCTTGGTTTCAACCATGATGCCGCCCTTCCAGGCTGCTATCCCGCCTCCCATCCCTGTTCCTCCACCGAATGGGATGATCGGGATCTCGTATCGATAAGCAATTTCACCAATCCGGACCATCTCCTCCGTCGTCTTCGGAATCACCACGACATCAGGAAAGTCGGTAGCGTTTTTTTGGCGGGGACTCCAATCACGACTATACGCCATCCGATGCATTAAGGATTGTGTTGTTCGATCACCCAATACTCTTCTTAGCTCATCAAAAACCTTTTGTACGACGTTTTCAGTCATTCTTTGCCTCTTTTGGCAGTAGGATGTATGCCTATCGAATAGGCTTTATCTCAAGCGATCCTTCTGAAGCGCATTTCAAGATGCAACTCATCGGCAAAGTGACAGCTGACCAAGTGCCCCCCTCCCAGTTCGCGCTGGGCCGGAACCTCGGTTTTACAGACCTCCTTGACATACCTACACCGAGGGTGAAAACGGCATCCAAGGGGAGGATTTACGGGGCTTGGGACATCTCCGGGAAGCAGGATGCGCTTTGTCCTATAGTCGGGATTCGGAACGGGAACGGCTGACATCAGTGCTTCCGTGTAAGGATGCCTCGGATGATTAAAGAGCTCCTCCGCAGGGGCCAGCTCCACGATCTTCCCCAGATACATGACGGCTACTCGATGGCTGATGTTTCTGACAACAGCCAGGTCGTGGGTAATGAAGAGATAGCTCAAACGGAACTTATCTTGTAGGTCCATCAGCAGCTGAAGAACCTGTGCCCGGACAGAGACATCAAGGCCGGATACGGGTTCGTCGGCAATGATTAGCCGGGGTTTGAGCGTGAGCGCACGGGCGATGGCAATACGCTGGCGCTGTCCTCCGGAAAATTCATGGGGGTAACGTTTCATATGATCGGGCCTCATGCCTACCGCAACCAGAAGGTCCCGCACCTGTTCCTCTCGCTCCTTGGCCTTGGAGACGCCATGAATGTAGAGGGGTTCGCCGACGATGGATCCCACTTTCATCCGGCCATTCAGCGATGAATTTGGGTCCTGATAGATGATCTGCATGTCACGGCGAAGCGATTTCATGAGCTTAGGTGAGGCGGCGTTGACATTGATCTTTTGATATCCCTCCGCTCCGTTTGCCTCTTTCCTATAGACGTACAGAATGATCTCCCCCTCTGTCGGTTCGGTCAAGCGTAGGATGGTCCTTCCGGCGGTCGTCTTTCCGCAACCGCTCTCTCCCACAAGACTGAGGACCTCACCTTCTCGTAACGATAGATCGATGCCGTCGACCGCTTTCACGTAGGCAACCACCCGGCGGAGGAGGCCTTTCTGTATCGGGTAGTACTTTTTCAGGTTCTTCACTTCCAGAAGCATGCTTTCAGTAGGCAATTCTCATCATCCTCATTCGTATAGCCAGCAGGAAACCCAGTGATTGGGAGCCACTTCCTTCAGCAACGGGGCGTCCGTCTTACAGGTTTTCATTGCCCTGGGGCAGCGAGGCTCAAACCGACATCCTGGAGGAAGGTTCAAGGCATCCGGTACGACTCCTTCGATCGGCCTTAAACCCGAAGGGGCTGTGATTGAAGGAATTGAGTCCATCAAGCCCTGGGTATAAGGATGTTTGGGGGAATGGAAGACGTTGGAAACAGTGGACTTTTCCACCCCTTTTCCCACGTACATGACCACAACCTCGTTTGCTATTTCAGCGACCACTCCCAGATCGTGTGTGATCAGGATGATGGCTGACCTGAACTCGGCCTTCAGATCAATCATCAGATCGAGGACCTGAGCCTGGATCGTGACGTCGAGGGCCGTTGTCGGCTCATCAGCGATCACGAGTGACGGATTGCACGAGAGGGCCATAGCAATCATGGCCCTCTGCCTCATTCCTCCGGAAAGCTGATGCGGATACTCATTGGCGCGTTGCTCTGGGAGGGGAATCTTGACCTCACGCAGCATTTCGATCGCCCTTTTACGGGCCTGTTTCTTATCCAGATGCTGATGGAGGATGAGGGTCTCCATGATCTGATCTCCGATCGTGTACACCGGGTCCATCGAAGTCATCGGCTCCTGGAAGATCATCGCAATCTCGTTCCCACGGATCGAGCGCATCTGCTTCCCTTTGGGGTTGAGCTTGGACAGGTCGATGATTTTTCCCTGACGGTTGTAGAGGATCTCACCACTCACGATCTTTCCCGGCCGCGATACCAACCCCAGAATCGATAGGGCAGTCAAAGATTTCCCACACCCGCTCTCTCCCACAATCCCCAAGGTCTGCTCAGGCTCGATGGCGAAACTGAATCCATCGACAGCCCTCACGATGCCTGCCTCAGTGTAAAAGTAAGTCCTTAGTTCTTTGACCTCCAGCAGTGGCATGATGGTCGTAACTCCACAGAAAGAGCACCATCGGTTGGCGCATTGCCCTCAATATCTGATACGGGGATCTAAAAACGTATAAAGCAAATCGACCAGGAGATTGACGACGACGAAAAACAGGGAAAAAAAGACAATCCCCGCCTGAACCAAGGGATAATCTCTGGCATTGATCGCGTTCACCATGAGAAGGCCCACCCCGGGCCATCCGAAGACCGTTTCCACAATGACCGCTCCCCCCAGCAGCTTCACAAACTCCATGGAAAAAATGGTCACCACCGGAATGAGAGAATTTCGAAACATATGTTTAATGACAACCGTCCTCTCAGCCAACCCCTTGCTTCGCAGGACCATCACATATTCTTTGTTGACCTCTTCCAGCATGCTTGTTCTGATCACTCGCGTAACCACACCGATCACATGAGCGCTCAACGTCAAAGCAGGCAGAGAAAGGTGATGAAAAAACTTGACGAAGTTTTGGAAGTCACCCTTCGTGACCAGCAGGATGACGGCCTGGCTAAATGAAACCGGCCCATGCCCGAACGCAGGGAACCAGCGCAAAAATACCGCAAAGACTAAGATGAGCATGGTCCCAAGCCAAAAATCCGGCATCGAGATCCCGAAAAGGGATAGCGCAGATGCTGAATAGTCGAAAGCCGTATCTCTCTTGACTGCCGAAATAATTCCGGTACTCATTGAGACAATGGCTGCAATGAGTAGAGCGGCGACCGTCAATTCGACAGTAGCGGGAAATCTTTCAAAGAGCAGAGAAAAGGCGGGCTGCTTAAAGGAGATGGATTGCAGATTTCCTCTGAATAGATTACCGACAAAAGCTATATACCGTGTCAACAGGGGTTCATCCAATCGGAGTTCTTTACGTAGAGCCTGAATCCCCTGGTCCGTTGCAAAGGGCCCAAGCAGGAGTGCAGCAGGGTCTCCCGGCTGGAGGTTCAGCAAACCAAAGGCCACGATTGTTACTCCGAGGAGTGTTAAAAGAGCGTAGATGGAACGCCGAACAATATAAGCGCTCATATTCGATCGATCTATCCTTTAGTCCAGCTTCACATCGAGATAATCCCGGAGCCAGTCACCTAAGAAATTGAGTGCCAAGACCACCAAAAAGATGGCCAAACCGGAAAAGGTGGATATCCACCACGCTGTGGAGATATACTGCTTTCCGTTGGCAAGATCCCATCCCCATGATGTGTCCGAGCAACTAAACCCTAAGAAGGACAACGAGGCTTCGAACAAGATGATAATCGCCACCCAAAGTGCTGTAAATACAATTGTAATCCCGACCGTATTCGGAAGAATATGTCTTGCGATGATATAGAGGTTTCCCGCCCCGGCGGCTTTGGCCGCTTCCACAAACTCGATCTCTCTGATTTTTAATACTTCGCCCCTGATCGTCCGGGTTGCCCATGCCCAAGATGCCAGGGTGAAGATGAGTGTTACGCTAAGTATCGTGGGCTCAAGTAGCGCGACCAGCGCTATGGCCAGCAGCAAGCCCGGGATGGATAGAAAGACATCGGCAATCCGCATGATCACTTCATCAACCCAGCCTCGATAATATCCCGCCAGCAATGCTAAGGGCAGGCCAATGAGGACACAAGCCCCTGCGCCCAGAATACCGATGATCAAGGAGACACGAGACCCATAGATTAACCGGCTCAGTAAATCGCGACCCAGGGCATCTGTTCCCAAAGGATATTCCCAATTCCCCTTTTGGCTCCACCCGGGTGGAATAAGCCTCTTGGATAGAACCTGTGTGTTGGGGTTATGAGGTGCCAGGTAGGAAGCAAATAGGGCTACAAAAACGAACGTCAATATGATCATCGACCCGACAAGGGCTTTTGGGTTTTTAAGAAGCTTTTTCAGCATGTTCTATCTTCTCGTTGACGCACAGGATCCCCTCCCTCCCGCCGCCCTTTTCAGAGCCAGCAGGAAGGAGGATCCACTCTCTACTTGTCCCCTTTAACCCAATTCACCCAGATGGTGTTGTCCTCCCTCGCCTTGAACTCCGGGATCCCTTTCCGCTTCCCATGGATATCGTATTGCGTAAAAAGAAAGATCATGGGGGTTTCTTCGTGGAGAATTCTCTCGGTTTCCATGGCTGCTTTCTGCCTCTTCTGTGGATCGATCGTTCTCAATTCCTTGATTAGCTCCTGGATCCGTGGATGGCAGAAATACGACCACTTACCCTCACACCCAAATACATCGGAGAGTGTTCCGTCTATATCGAGCAGGCTCCAATTCCCCCAAGAAAACAATAGCATCGGGGACGCTTTTCGCTCCAACACATCAGCGTAGGCGGCCTTCAGGTCCTTAATTTCCATCTTGCAGTCTATTCCAACCGCAGTTAGATAACCAGCAACGGCTCTTGCCATCTCTTCCCATAATGAAGGAACCTCAAATCGTACACTGAACCCTTTTTGATATCCGGCTTCCTTTAATAGTTGCTTTGCTTTTTCCGGGTCATAGGTGTACGGTTTTAGATCGGGATTATAACCAAAGAAACTGGGTGGCACTGCTTGATTCATTGCAAGACCATATCCTTCGAGGAGTGTGGCGATGACCTCTTCCTTATTTACCGCGTAGTTCATCGCCTGCCGCACCCTTTTATCCTTTAATGGGGGAGCATCACCTCGCAAATAGATCCAATTGACTCGAACACTCGGTACAGCAGTTATTTCTACATCAGATACCCCTTTTAGTTCTTTTGCCAGAGAAGGGGGGATGTCCACGGCAATGTCAATCGTCCCCGACTTTAGAGCAGCTATTCGAGTCGAAGCATCCGGTATGGTGAAGAAGGTTAGCTTCTTGATTTTTGGTACTCCCCTCCAATAGTTCTCATTTCTCTCCAGTACAACCCTATCACCCTTCTTCCACTCGACGAGCTTGAAGGGCCCCGTTCCGATGGGGTTATTCGCATAGACACTCGGATCAACATTGGCGCGCTGCTTTGAGCTGACCATGAGGGTATAACAGCTTAACTTCGAAGGAAGCGTCGGAATAGGTTCGGTGGTATGGATGTCCACCGTGTAGTCGTCAACAGCCACAATCTTTTCGATCCCCTTGACAGCCCCTATGAGACCCGGCGATCGTTTGGATTGAAGCATATCTTCGAAGGACCACTTCACATCCGCCGCGGTGAACTTTTCACCGTTCTGAAATGTTATCCCCTTCCGAAGATTGATGCGCATCGTCTTCTCGTTTAGCCATTTATAATCCGTAGCCAGGTGTCCGACAATCTTTCCCTCTTCATTTCGGCGAAGCAGCAGGTCGAACATGCATTGCTGGACATTAAACTCTGGCCTGTCTAAGCTCGGGTAACCGAGGGGATCCAAAGATGTAACATCCCTTGACAATCCGATCCTCAGGTGTTCATACTCCTCGGCTGCTTGAGCCAGGTGTGTTTGAAAACCCCGCTCGCCCCACACTCCGATCAGGGTCAGCACCATCACCATCACTCCGATGAAACCTGAAACTTTGACACGCGACATGGGTTTCCTCCTTTTCCTTAAATTTGAATGATTCAGTTCCTTACAACCACACCTCCTTAAAAACCCGGATCAGGTTCAGACCCAAAATCTTCCTAACATCCTCCTCCGAATAGCCGCGTTTGAGAAGACCAGCTGTGAGATTGGGCAACTTGTCAGGCATCTCAATACCCTTTGGATAGTGCCAAGGCGGAGGTCCATAATCTCTTGGATTCCAGGTCCCTGTTTCCACCAATTGATTATAAAGTGCTTTTGCTTCTTCGTCATCGGCCACACCCGCCATGCCCTCATAATAGTCGATTCCAACAGAGACATGCTCAACACCAACGAGCCTTGCGATGTGGTCTGCGTGATCCAGAAGATCCTCCAGAGTGGGTTTTCTCTTCTTCGCAACGAAAAAGGGATAACCGTTTAACCCGATGACACCGCCCTTTTTCGCAATGGCCTTGATCTGATCATCCTTCAGGTTTCTGAACGAGTCACATACGGCCTTCGCATTGGCATGAGAGACAATCACGGGTTTCTTCGAGATTTCAATGGCTTCCATCGTTGTCCGGTAACCTGTGTGTGAACAGTCAACCACAATTCCTAATCGGTTGAGCTCCCCAACCACCTTTACGCCAAAATCACTCAGACCGCAGTCCGTCCGCTCCGCACAGCCATCTCCAACAAAATCTCTCACGTTGTAGCATAACTGCACCATGCGGACACCAAGTCGATAATAAATTTCAATACTATTGAGGTCCTTTTCAAAAGACGTTGTGCCTTGAAAATGGAATAGAATACCCAGCCTTTTCTCCTTTTTCGCTCTAAAGATATCCTCCACAGATGTGACGAGAAGGAGTCTATCCTGATTTGCGCGGAGTTTCCTGATCCATTCTCCTAATCTGCCCATCGTCTCTCTCATAAGCTCAGGGGGACGATTCATGGTTGGGGCAATTACCGTCGCTCCACCCGTGATCCACTTCTCAAAGTAGTTACCCACACTCGCCAGCGGACAGGTGGCGTCAATGACGATCGCTTCTTGATGTAGCTTTGCTCCCTTACTCTCCATTTTTCCCTCCTTCCACTTCGGGATCTAAACCTGATTAGAACTCAGAACTTCTTTTCCCTTTTGCCAAAAAATGTCAAGCACACCGAGATGATTTATCCACCAAAATTGGCGATGCAAATCTGAGGAAGTAGCGATGCCGAAGGGGATCGGTCGCTATATCCGAAAACCATATTTCAGCGGATCAGCCGGATCGATCACAAACTGCTGGATACCCGTGATGAAAGCCTGCCCCATGATCTCGGGAATGACAGCGGGGATATCACCAACGACGGTTTGGCGGAGAAGTCGCCCAGAAAAGGTTGTCCCAATGATACTTTCATGGACAAACTCCTCTTCCAAGCCCAACTTCCCCTTAGCGAATAAGGTGGCCATTTTGGCACAAGTCCCGGTACCACAGGGTGACCGATCTACTTGCCGTTCTCCAAAGATAACGACGTTTCGACCGCGAGCCTTTCGTCCGTCAACGAGTTCGTGGATTTCAACTAAATCGACGGAGCGGAGATGAGCCCTCGTTGGATGGTTCACCTCCACCTCTCTGTTCACCTGGCGGAGAATGTTCATGCCTGTTTCAAGAAGCTTGCCCACGTTTTCAGGCACAATCTTCAAGCGGAGATGAGCGTTATCGACGAGGGCAAAAAAGTTACCTCCGAAGGCGATGTCGATCGGAATCCGTCCAATGCCTGGAACGTCAATCTGGATATCTTCACGATAAAGAAATGAGGGGACATTTTCCACCCGGACGTTTTTTACAACGCCTTCCTCCGTCTCAGCAGTTGCAAAGACCAGTCCCGACGGCGTATCAAAGGTGACCTTGGTGACCGGCTCTTTCAGTTCCAGAAGGCCCATTTCCAGCGCTACCGTGACAGCGCCAATGGTGCCGTGACCACACATGTTCAGATAGCCAGTACCATCCATAAACACGATCCCCAGGTCAGCCTGAGGATCCGTGGGTTCCATAAGGATAGATCCGAACATATCCTTGTGGCCACGAGGCTCAAGCATCAACGCTGTGCGAATGTGATCGAAATGGACCTTCAGATATTCCCTCTTTTCAACCATCGTCTTCCCAGGAATCGGTTTGACCCCCCCAATGACCACCCGCGTGGGTTCTCCCATGGTATGGGAATCCACCGCCAATAAGTGGGTCTTACTTTTCAACGAATCCTCCCTCTTTCGGATACAAACCCGGTTTAGGCTTCTATCCCTCCAATAATTTCGAGGAGTTTAGTGGATAGCCTCGTTAAGAACTTAAACTGATTACACCGTCCCCTGTTTTTCGGATTCTCTTAAGCCCTGAATCGTCTTCGAAAGCCGCGCCCCTCAAATATTTTTTGCCCTTTTAACCCTTTGGCTTGGCCGTCTGCTCTCCCTTCTCCATCATTCGGTTGAACCGCCTGACATGTCCCTGCACGAGGATTTGTGCCTTATTGGAGTCTCTTTTCCCGATTGCTTTTGTTATTTCAGATAAATCCTGGTAGTTTTTTTTCAGGACCGGCCGCTCTCTTGGAAGAAACTGATCGAAATACTGATTGATGTTCTCATGAACGGTTTGAAGAACAGAGCCAAAGACCCTGTTTCCCGCAATCCGAGCCAATAAGAGATGGAATTCGCTGTCCGCTGCAATAAATTCGCTCCATCGGAGTTCACTGGCACTAAGAATGGTGTTAATCGACTCTGCAAGCGTAGTCAATTTTTTCACATCCTTTTTCGTGGCCTTTTTGGCCGCCCTGGCGGCGATGAATCCTTCAACCGCCTCCCGAAACTCTGCCAGTTCGGGAAGGCTGATTTTTTGATATCTAAGCAGAAGATCCAAACTCTCCCGCATCAGTTTATTGTTCACAGGGGAGACAATGACCCCGCCCTGGACCCCTGTTTTTATCGTGATTAGTCCCTTTTGTTCGAGAGCCCGAAGTGCCTCACGTAGCGTTCCACGGCTAACCTTAAATATTTCCCTCAGCTTCCTTTCTCCAGGGAGTTTGTCACCCTCCTTCAGCTGGCCTTGAAGGATGGCATCTTCGATCTGAACGAAGACATCCTCAAATACTCGATTCTGCTTGGCTTGAGTAAACATAAAGGGATCCTTATTTAGAATGGTTTAACCATTGCATAACTTCAGAACATTGTCAAGGGAAAAATGCAATACCAGTTGACCTAAGGATAGTTTTTCATAATGGGTAAAGATATCAGCGCGTTAGGCTTATACTAAATCGGGTTCCATACGTCAAAGAAAAGGCATTTGGGGTATCGAATTCAATTTTTTGATCGCCTCTAAATCCTGTAATACCTGGATCCTTTTTTCTAGTTCTTCCAACTTTCTCATCTTTTCCCATCCTTGTTCTCCACTTTATTATTCATAGCCGCACCAATCAAGAATAAACTTTGCAACCACACGGGTAACCGTTTTCAGAGAGTCTATCTCTACATATTCATTCGGTCCATGAAAATGGTCACCTTTCGGACCAAAGACAAATGAAGGAGTGCCAAAATAGGATCCAAAGCGTGCGTCCAAACCTCCCGTCTCTGCTTTCAAGTCTGGCAGCCTTCCTAAGACAGGCGTTGCTGACTTTAAGAAAGACAGGATCAACGGAGCTTTTCCATTTTGGACCCACGGTTCTACGTTCCAACCATACCACTCGATAGTCGGTGGATGGTTCTTCAACCAATCGTCTTTCTTAGCAACATTCACTATAGTTTTCTCTACCTCCTCCATTACTTCTTTTCCCGTTTCTCCAGGAACAAATCCAATTCGGCACTCCATGGTTGCCATCCCTGCCACAGAGGAGACCCAATCTCCTGCTGAATAGGTGCCAATATTCAAATTACATGACCGGCCTCCGCATTTTTCCACCAACGGGTATCGGTGGTTTGCCGCTCGCTTTTCATCCAACTTAATGAGAGCATCATAAATCTTGTTCATCTTCCCAATCGCATTTACTCCAGTGTGAGAGAGTGCAGCATGCGCTGTTTTTCCCACCACACGGACACGAAAATATTTGATTCCGTTATGCCCTATGACCACATACATTTTCGAGGGCTCGGTAATGAGCATTCCGTTACCCTTGTAACCTCTTAAAAAACAAGCCAACGTACCCCCACTCCCTCCAGCCTCCTCTTCGATAACGCTCTCACATATCAATTTCCCTTTGGGTTTTATCCCGCTGTCAAGGATCGCCTTGATAGCAAATAAATTCGCAATGAGGCCTCCTTTCATGTCTAAGGCTCCACGGCCGTAAAGTCTCCCGTCCTTAACCTCTCCACCCCATGGATCAAATTGCCATTCGCTCAGGGGTTCAGGTGAAACGACATCGACATGGCCATTGAGGATGAGAGATGAGTGCTTTGGAGAACCCTCAAGGATTCCAACCACATTCGGTCGATTTTCATATTTCAGAGGGATTTTGATATAAGCCTCGTGCCCTTTGATTTCCTCAAGTTTCGCTTCAAAGGTATCGATCCTAAGCCCGATTTCTTTGTACTTGGATTCCATAAATTTCAGAGCCTCTGATTCCTGCCCTACTAAGCTCGGGATCTTTACCAATTGTTGGGTCGTGTCAGTTAGCTCTTCCTCTTTTTTCGCAATCTCGTAAAAAACTTTTTCCAACACTTTCTCATAACCTAATGATCTCATTTTGTCTCCATAACCAGAGTAAAGATCAGACGGACACGATCTCTTGGAGAATGAAAGGTCTTGTTTTGGGCGTTACAACCACCTGGATGATCAGTGCTTTTTCAGGTGCGGTAACGACACTAAGAAGCACCTTGGCATCTTCTATTGGCTCCATGAATTCTTGATTCTTTTTCTCGGGAGATATTCCGGAGAATGGGGTTAATACGCCGCCAGGGCAAATAGCAGAAACTTTGATGCCATCCTTCCAGAGTTCTTTAGAGAGGGCTTCCGCGAGGCCTGTTACAGCATACTTGGATGCGCAGTAAGCAGAGGCATTTGCCGAGGCATGGATCCCGTGGATGGATGAAAGGTTGACGATGTGGCCATTTCTCGAAGCGATCATTGGCCAATCCTAACTTAGAATGGTTTAACCATTGCATAAATGCAGAATATTGTCAAGGGAAAAATGCAATACCAGTTGACGTAAGGATAGTTTTTCATAATGGGTAAAGATATCAGCGCGTTAGGCTTATACGAAATCGGGTTCCAAACATCAAAGAAAAGGCATTTGGGGTATCGAATTTAATTTTATCACCCATTTTTATCAGAAAATAGGTTTGTTCATTGATTTTGAAGTTAATCCGTATTTCCCAAATCAATAAGTAAAGCCCTTCGAATAATAACTTGACAGAGAATGTCAGGTGTCCTAATAAAGATCGATTTTGGACAAAAATTTCCGACTTGGGCGAGTTTTTTTAAGGAGGAAGTATGGAAGATGAAATTGGATTTTTGTGCAATTTCTGCAATAAGGAATATACGATTGAAACCCGGGATTTCCGCTGTCCGTGTGGAGGACCTTTTAAACTGAATTGGACTCCCAAACCGTTTCCCATTTCTCACTTGTCAGAAAGAAGAAGGTCCATCTGGAGATATCGAGAATCTATTCCTATCATGGTTGATGACAATATTATTTCCTTAGATGAAGGCTTCACACCCCTCATCCCTTTTTCCTACGGGGACTTCAAGAATATTCTCTTAAAACTTGATTACCTGTGTCCCTCCGGATCCTATAAAGATCGGGGAGCGAGTGTTTTGATCAGCTCTGGCGGAGGGGATTGCGTGCGTCAATCCCGTCGGAGGAAAGGAGATTTTGGAAATCGCCCAAGTGACAGGGGGATGTTTCGAAATCGTCTCGGAGAAAGAAATCATCGAGGGGTGGAAAGAGCTGGCACGGAGGGGAATCTACGTTGAGCCGCCCATGCTTCTTGGGTTAACTCATTATAAGAATTTGTCAAGAGGAAAAAAGGATCCAAGTCTCACCGGTGGGTGAGATTGTTCTTGATCATCTCACCCAGGGCCTTGGACCGCTCGGTTGCCACTTCAACGGCGTTGATCAGGGTGGTCCTTAAGCCACCCGCTTCCAAAGTATGGAGTCCGGCAATGGCTGTCCCTCCCGGAGAGGTCACCATATCCTTCAGCTTTCCAGGATGTTCCCCGGTCTCCATCAGCATCCTGGCAGCGCCGAGAACGGTCTGAGAAGCCAGAACGAGCGAGTCGGTCCGCGAGAGTCCCACCTTGACCCCGGCATCGGCCAGGGCGTCGATGATCAGGAAGATGTAGGCAGGGCCGCTTCCGCTCAGCCCTGTCACTGCATCGAGAAGGTACTCTTCAATGAATAAGGACTTTCCGACGGAATCGAAGATCGCCTTTGCCATCAATAAATCCTCTTTCGAGGTATGTTTCCCTCCCGCAATGGCGGAAACCCCTTCGCGTACCGAGACGCAGATATTGGGCATCACGCGGATCAATTTCAATTCCTTTTTCAGCAGGTTTTCAATGGCCTCCAGCGGGACCCCGGCAGCAATGGAGATGATCAATTTCGAGAAATCAAGGTATTTCCCGATCTCCTCAAGGACCTCCTTCATGATCTGGGGCTTCACGGCAAGAATGACGATATCGGACTGCTTCACGACCTCCGTATTATGAGAGGTGCCTCTGACACCATGAGTTTCCCGGATCGCCTTCAATCGTTCCGGCCGGACATCGGAGCAGATGATCTGCTCCGGCCTGCAGACATGGCCATGCAAAAGCCCATGAATCAAAGCCTCTCCCATGTTTCCTGTTCCCACAAAGCCTACTTGTTTATTCTTAAGCATCGCATCTCCTCCCGAGGACTTAATCTGCCCAATCGCCGTTTGAACTCTTTAACATTCTTATCTTAAAATGAGAACCCCTGTCAATGGAGGATAGGAACTTGCCCACCTTCACTTTCTGAGAAGTAGTTAATATCTCTACGGAAGACGGCGCGGTCATGCGTATGTATTTTTTACTTGACATACCTACAGTAACATGCTATCCTTCTCTTAACCGCATTGAAGGAGGGTGGCATGGAAACCAAAATCCCTGAATGGTTCTTATCTTTCTACGAGCGGCTACTG